>ERZ795044.532-NODE-532-length-35711-cov-9.808363_pt1 | contig 35711 bp, 34 predicted proteins | sample MGYA00375128_ERZ795044 | MGnify/ENA primary metagenome ERZ795044 (study PRJEB30173, sample SAMN05720213) | anaerobic digester metagenome | isolation source: active sludge of municipal wastewater-treating anaerobic digesters | place: USA | collected 2014-12-22 ...
GTTTCCCCGAGACTGTAGTCCGGCGGGTCGAAGCTATCCCTTCGCCTGCCGGACCTTACTGCTCCAAGTTTTGACCGAGTCCCTTACCCCAGCCGGCCGGTCGCCGGGCCGCAACGCGCGAGGCGCGTGCGCTTACCTCTTCGCGTCCTCGAGATTCCAAGTGAACGTGAACTGATATGGCGGATTGCACATCGCAATCGGCTTGCCGTCCGTGCCGATGGCCGGATCAAGACGGGTTCTCGCCAGACCTTTGACCGTCGCATCGTCGAGACGCTGGAAGCCAGACGACTTCACGAGCTTCACGTCGGACATCTTGCCGTCCTTGTCGACGCAAACCGACACTACGACATCGCCTTGCTCGCCGGCGCGCAGCGCGGCCGAGGGATATTCAGGTTTCTCGAAACGGCGGCCGGGCTTCGGGCGCGACTTCAGCGTGACAGCCGGCGGCGGGGCCGGCGCAACTTTCACGGCCGGCGGCGGAGCCGGATTGGGCACAGGGTCGGCCCTGATGGCAGCTTCCTGCGGCGGCGGCGTTTCGAAAACGAAATCCGGCAGGATGACTTGCGGCGGCGGCGGCGGCAGATCGACGTCGATCGGCGGCGGTGGCGGCGGCTCGTCCTCGAGCTCGGGGACTTCCTCGATGATCACAACTTCCGATTCGACCGGGCCATTCATGACCAGCGAACCGAAACCATTCATGACCGCAATGCCGGCGCCGACGTTGACCAGCACAACGGTGGCCAAGCCGACCATGCGCGTCGTGTTATTATTCCGCTTTGTGGCGTAATACATGTCTCTCTCGCTCTCGACGCCCCAGATATTCCTGCCCCTGGCATCTAGGCCTTAGGTGGCGGAACCTGAAATTTATGCCTTCCTTTTGCCGCAAGCGCCAGTCTGACAGCAGTGATTTTTGCAGAACAGCGTTGCGCGCGATGTCGCATTCCGACGGAAATGGCACCGCTTTTCGGGGTCTTTCTGACAGCTGCTGATAGACCGCAACCGCTGCGCCGTGGGGAGCCGGCGACCCTCTGTCGGGCGGATATGCCCCTTACGTAATGTAGCTGTCAACGCGATCAGCAGTCATACACCTCACGATGAAGTGGAAACTGCCCGGTGCACGATCACGATTCCGATTCAGGTCAGGATTTCGAGGCAGGCGCCGATTCCGATTCCCCCGAACCGAGAACCGATTCAACCATTGGCGGGTCCTGTTTCGGGTCTGAGAGCAGGCCCTCCCACTTCGCGATCACAGCCGACGCGATCGAGTTGCCGATCACATTTGTCGCAGTCCGCCCCATGTCCATGAAGGCGTCGACGGCGAGCACGAGCGCGATCCATTCCGGCTTCATGCCCATGGCGGGCAGCGTCGCGGAGATGACGACGAGGGATGCGCGCGGAACGCCGGCGATTCCCTTCGACGTCACCATCAGAAGGAGAAGCATGCCGATCTGCTGGCCGATATCGAGGTGAATGCCCATCGCCTGCGCGATGAACATGACCGCGAAGGTGCAGTACATCATCGAGCCATCGAGGTTGAACGAGTAACCGAGCGGCAGGACGAACGAGACAACCCGGTTGGCGACGCCATGGCGCTCGAGCTGCTCAAGCAGGCGGGGATAGGCAGCTTCGGAACTGGCGGTCGCAAAGGCGATCAAGCCGGGCGCGCGAACATCCCACATCAGCTTGAAGACGCGCGGCCCGAGGACGAGGAAGCCAGCGGTGATCAGTACAGCCCAGAGAATAAAGAGCGCTATGAAGAAGCTGCCGACAAGGCGGCTGTAATCCACGATGACGCCCAGCCCCTGCAGCGAGACCGTGTAGGCGATGGCGCCGAAGACGGCGAAAGGCGCCGCCGCCATGACATAGCCGGTGACCTTCAGCATGAGGAAGGCGACCTGCTCCATCAGCTCCGTCACCTTGGCGGCCTTGGAGCCCAGGGATTGCAGCGCGACGCCGAAAAACAGCGAAATCACCACGATCTGAAGGATTTCGTTCTTCACCATCGCGTCCGCGATCGAGGTCGGGAAGACGTGGGTGATGAACTCGGTGAGTGAGAATGAGCCTGTCGACACCGTCGAGATATCGGCCACTGCGGTATCCAATGTGACGGGGAAATTCACGCCCGGCTGCAGGGCGTTGACCATCACGAGGCCAAGGCCCAGCGAGCAAAGCGAGGCAGTGACGAACCACGCCATGGTTCGCGCGCCGATCCGGCCAACGGCGGCCCCTCCCCCAAGGTGGGCGATGCCGACGGTGAGCGTCGTCAGCACCAGCGGGGCGACGATCATCTTGATGAGGCGCAGGAAGATGTCGGACAGGATCTTGAAATAGCTGGCGAGGTCGGTTTGCGATTTCGTCGAGGTTTTCTCGATTTCCAGCGCGCTTGCCTGCCCGTTCTTGTTCTTGTCGGCCTGGGCGAAGGTGATGTCGTCGGGGCTGCGGGAGAGGTTGAACTCTTCCTCGCTGAGCTGGCCGTCGGCGTTCGTGTCAAATGAGGCAACCCGCTGGGCCGCTGCATTCATCCGGGCGCCCGGGTCTCCATAGACCATCGCGCCAACGCCGACGCCGAGGATCATGGCAAGGATCAGGCCGATGAAGATCAGACGTTGCATGCGGCGGGCGCTCCGAAAGACAAGCTGCCTCAATAACATGCTGAACCGGCATGAACACCCTTCGCGCTAGGTGATGCGCGAGTTGGAGCCCCGGCGCCTAATTCAGGACCGCGTGATCGTGAAACCACGGGGCCATGCTCGGCGTCTTGCGGATTCACTTGCTGGAACGACCCCGCCTGCAGCGATCCGAGCAGAACCGCACCTCGTCCCAGCAACGCTCCCACTTCTTGCGCCATGAGAATGGGCGGCCACACCCCACGCACGGCTTGGACGGCAGATGGGCTTTGGCCGTCCGCTTCAAGGTCGGTTTGTCGGAGCTGAGTTTACCCATTCCGTGCTTCCCGCCGAAAACGTCCTGCCTGCCCGGGTAAACTCCCGGGCTTTTTCGCGCGTGTGATGGCCACAAGCCTTCGCCATGCTCCCGTCATACGGCGGCTACCAGACGCCGGATCGGTCGTGCGCGGATCGCCGGGCTCGTGTCTGGCATCTTGTTGGGGGCAGTTGGGGATGATGATATTCGCTGCTGCACAGCGACTGCCGGGCGGGAGCTCGTCGGTCCTTTCTTTACAGGGAAACCATGCCCGGCAGTCAGGACTTTGCAGCTGATCCGCGTAATGCCGGCCTGAAGGTGTGGCTGAACGGGAAGCTCGTACCCAAGGATCAGGCGACCGTATCCATCTTCGATGCCGGGTTCGTGCTCGGCGATGGCGTGTGGGAGGGGCTGCGCCTGCACAAGGGCGCCCTGCTCTTCCTCGATGCGCATCTCGACCGGCTCTATGCGGGAGCGAAGGACATTGCGCTGGACCTTGGCCTTTCACGCGACCAGATGATGGCGGCGCTGAACGAAACGCTCGCCGCGAATGGCATGAGCCATGGCGCGCACCTGCGCCTTATGGCGACGCGGGGCGTGAAGGCGGCGGTGAACCAGGACCCGCGCAATGCGCTGGGCGCGGCGACGCTGGTTATCGTGGCCGAATACAAGGAGCCGAGCCCGGGTATCGTCACCAGGGGACTCAACGTTGTGACGTCGGCGATCCGCACGACGCCGGCCGACATGTTCGACATGCGGCTGAACTCGCATTCGCGCCTGCCGCTGATCCGTGCGCTGTTGGATGTCATCCCGCGTGGCGGCGATGAAGCGCTGATGCTTGATCCCGGCGGGATGGTGGCGAGCTGCAACGCGACCAACTTCTTCTGGGTGAAGGATGGCGAGGTGCGCACTTCGACCGGCGAGTTCTGTTTCAATGGCGTGACGCGGGGCAATGTGATCCGCCTGTGCGATGCGAACGGCATACCGGTGAAGCTGGATTTCTTCCCGCTGCGCGATGTGCATGGAGCGGACGAGGCGTTCGTGACCGGCACGTTCGGCGGGCTGACGCCTGTACGCGCGGTGGACGATCATCAGATGCCGGCAGGTACGCCTGGGCCTGTCACCCAGCGCCTGCGAGAGCTGTATGACACGCTGAAGGATGAGCAGGCGTTGTACGCACAGATGCGGGGGACGCCGTGAGCGACACTGCCCGCATCGCCATGTGGTCAGGCCCACGAAACATCTCCACGGCGATGATGCGGTCGTTTGGATCGCGCGCGGACACCTGGGTTGTCGATGAGCCGTTCTATGCGGCCTATCTCGCTGTATCCGGAGCGGACCATCCGATGACGGCGGAGACGCTGGCGAGCCAGCCGAACGATCCGATGGATGTCGCGGAGGCGCTGCTGGCCGAGCCGCCGGGCGGCAGGACGATCTTCTATCAGAAGCACATGACGCATCACATGCTGCCGGGCTTCGGGCTCGACTGGATGGCGGCGTGCCGCAACGCCTTTCTGATCCGCGACCCCGAGCTGGTGCTTGCTTCCTATGTGGAGAAGCGCGGTGACGTGACGCTGGCGGATGTTGGCTTTGTGCAGCAGGCGGAAATCTTCGCGCGCGAGGCGGACCGGCTTGGCCACGCGCCGCCGGTGGTCGAGGGGATCGACGTGCTGCGCGATCCGGCGGGGACGCTGTCGAAGCTGTGTGCGGCGCTAGGCATTGCGTGGGATGCGGCGATGCTGAGCTGGCCGCCGGGGCGGCGCGAGACGGACGGGGTGTGGGCGCCGGCCTGGTATGATGCTGTCGAAAAATCGACGGGCTTCGAGGCGCCGAAGGCCGAGAAGAGGCCGCGCCTCAATCATCACCTGCAGAAGATCGCGAATGAGGCGCGGCCGTATTACGAGCGCGTCGCGAAATGGAAGCTCACATGATCGGATCCGGCGCGCCGAAGGGGACGTATTCGAGCCGGGGCGTGGGCCATGGCTATTCGCATCTGGTTCCGGGCAAGCGCTATCGCGTGGTGAAGGCGTTTACGGATTTCGACCGGCAGGAGCATCTGGTTGGCGAGACGTGGACTTATGTCGGCACGGCGTTTCTTCCGTATGACGATGGGCGGTCTCTGTTCGTGTCGCTGGATGGCGAGGGCGAGTGGCACATCCGCATGCAGGATCGCCCCGAGGAGCAAGGGCCGGTGCTGGATCATCTGCGGGAGTATGTGGTGGAGGCGGAGTGATGACGACGAATGCGCAACCGGACGAGCGCTCTTTTCCGAATGGACGGGACACTTCGATAAGCGCAGGCCACGCATACGCAGCAATGGTCAGTTTTCTCGAAGCGTTCTGGGAACGTGACGGATGCCCCAAGGACTCGATGCCGAAACTTTTGAGCTGGATGCAGCAGCAGGTGTGGGCAGATGGATCACCCGCCGACCCCGCGATGTGGAGTGACTGGCTCGATGCGATCCGCCGGGCTCAACCCGAAAAGAGCAACAGCTAGCCCAGCATCTCGCGCGCTTTCGCGCTGAGCTTTGAGCGGGCGCCTTCGGGCGAGCGGGTGGCGAAAATGGCGGCCAACTGCTGAGTACCGGCCATCGCCATGCCCTGCTCTGCGCCGAGCGCAAAGAGGGCCGTGGCCCAGCCGTCGGCTTCCATGGCGCTGGCGTGCATCACCGAGACGCCGGAGAGATTGCCGCGGACCGGCATGCCTGTGCGGCCGTCGAGCAGGTGCGAAATTCCATCGCGGCGGCGGACGAAGTCGCCGGAGGTGGCGATGGCGATGTTTACCAGCGCGACGTCGGTTTGCGGCGGCTCGCCGGGCTCGGGGGCGATGTCGGAAAGCTCGAGCTGGACCCACCATGGCTGGGCGTCTGGCTTCACGCCCTCGCCCACGAACTCGCCGCCGATTTCCATCAGGAAGCTGGGGATACCGAGCGCGCGGAGACGTGCGGCGCAGAGATCGACGGCGTGGCCCTTGGCGATGGAAGACAGATCGAGCGCGACGCCGCCGGGCTGCAGGGCGCGGTGGTTTTGGGGGTCGAGCGTGATGCTTCGCCAATCGCTTTGGCTCCGGCTTGCCCCTGAATCGAGGGTGGCAGGCGGCGACGCTTGCGCATGTGGCTCTGCGGCCTGGCTTTCGCCGGGATGAACGGAGGGGCCAAAGCCCAGCATATCCATGCGGGCGCCGAGCGTGGGGTCGTAGGCGCCGCCGGTGAGTTGCGCGATCTCTAGCGCGCGCGCGAGGACGGTCATGAAATCGGGTTTGAGATTGTGCCAGCCGGTTTCGCGATTGAAACGGGAGAGGTCCGAGCCCGGCTCCCAGTTGCTCATCTGCTGGATGACGAGCGCGAAGGTCTCCTCCAGCGCGGCGATGACTGCGGTGTTTGTGATGCTGTCAGCTGCGGCGAAGGACAGCGACCAGCCTGTGCCCATAGTGGCGCCCGAGAGGCGGCGGACGGCGGCGTCGATGCGCGAGGCGCGGACGTGCGCAGGCTTCATGCCGGTGGGGATAAGAAGGCGTACGTCTGGCATTTGCGAACGTGGCGCGAAACGGGGGTTGGGGGAAGAGCGAGGAGATTCTTTGATGGAATCCCCTCGGAACTCGCCCCGCCCCGGCTGCGCCGTCCTTCCCCCGCCTTGCAGGGGAAGATGGCAGCGGATCAGCCCGGCAGGACTTCGAGTACGGCGACGAGCGTGGACATGGTGTTGACGGACTTGCCCTCCATCGAGGCCGTGCCGCGCGATTCCGCTTCGAGCCAGTACATGCCGGCGTTGGCGACCTTCACCTTGAACGAGCCGTCGGCGCCGGTCTTCAGCGTGACTTCGCCGGCTTCCTCGCGATAGCGGTCGCCGCCCTGGATGAGCGTGATCTCGACGTTCGCGGCGGGCTTGCCGTTGTCGGTGAGCTTGAAGGTGACTTCCTCGCCCGAATAGAGGTCGTTCGGGTGGGCGCCGGAAAGTTCGAGGCCCTTGCCGGTCGACTTGATCGGGGTGGGCGCGCCGTTGGTGACGAAGGTTTCGACGCGGCGGTTGGAGAGCGTCAGCTCAACGCCGGGCTTCTTGTCGATGCCTTGCGAGACGTACTCGGCCATCGTGCCGCGCCAGCGCTTGGTTTCTGTACCTTCCTTCCAGGATGCGTTGAGGCCGCTGTTGGCCTGCGCGATGCTGTAGGTGCCTTTCTGGTCGAGCTTGAGGTCGAACGTGGTGCGGTACTGGCCGACCGAGGCGTTGGCGGGCTTCACGACGGAGCCATCGGGCGCCGTGATGGTGATCGCATCGACCTGCATCGGGCGGTGATCCGGGAAGAACAGGTTGTTCGACACGGCTGCGTCGAGCGTGACCCACGCATTGTCTCCCGAGACGACGGTGGCGGATGGCACGATCCACGCGCGGTGGGCGTGAGCTGCGCCGACCATCAGGGCGGCGGCGGCGGCAGCGATAACGATACGCCTGGCCAGGGTTTTCATGATGTGTCTCCCAGAATTTCGTTGAGCTATTTGGTCAGCTTGAGCGTGATGGCGCCGAGTTCTTCCTTGCCCTTCGCGCTGGCGGTGGCTTCGGAACCGGGCGCCCATTTGAACGGGACTTCGACCATTTCCTTGCCGCCGACTTCACGGGTGGCTTCGACGATGAGCTTGTAGTCACCGGGCGCGAGGCTTGCGAGCGCGCCTTTGTCGGACGGGAATGTCACCTTGTTGACGCCCGGAGCTTTCGTGGGGCTGGAGACGCCATCCATCGGCATGTTGAGCGTGCGGCCGGTGCGGCGCCACCACTGGCGGATATCCTTCAGCCACTTCTCGCCTTCGCTGTCCTTGAGATCGACATCGTACCAGACGGAGAGGTTGGCTGCGACCTTGCCGGACGCGTCCTCGATCCAGATGGCGACGTAGGGGCGGTGATATTCAGCGACGCTGAGCTTCGGAATCTCGACGGTGAGTTCGATGCCGCCGGCATGGGCAGCGCCCGCCGTCATCACCGGAACTGCGAGAGTCAGAAACGTGCGCATACTCAACCTGCCTCAGATGTGAACGAGAAAGACGGCGATCAGCGCCGGGACAACCAGTCCTGCCCCAACGATAAACCAGGTGGGCGGGCGGCGGGGAGCGTGCATCCACAGCAGCACCAGCCCCGTGATGCAGAACAGGATCGCCGCCACCGAGAAAATATCGAGAAACCAGAACCAGACCGGGCCGGTGTTCCTGCCTTTGTGAAGATCGTTCAGCCATGAGACGGCGCCGCGATCCGTGTTTTCGAAGATCACGTCGCCGGTTTCGCGGTCGATCGACAGCCATGCGTCGCCGCCCGGCTTGGGCATGCCGACATAGACTTCCGTGTCCGACCATTCGCCGGTGCGGCGCGAAATCGGCGCGCCGGTTTCCTTCTCCAGCCAGTCGGCGACGGGCTTGGCTAGAATCGCCTTCCCGCCTTCGGGCGGCGCCTCTCCGATCTGGGCAAGAAGCTCCGGCGGCAGGACGCGCGTAATTTCGGTGACGACGGGTTTGCTTTCGATCTGGCCCGCATGGTTCAGCGTGATGCCCGTGACCGCGAACATCAGCATGCCGATCAGCGTGGCCGCGCCGGTGATCCAGTGCCAGACGCGGGTCTGCGTCATCCAGAAGAGACGACGCACCTTCTTGCGGTGGGCCTTCTGCGCAGCCTTTTCCGCGGCAGCCTTTTCGGCTTCCGCATACGCGTTCGCGCTCAAATTCGACCCCTCGGCCATCCCGTTCCCTGATGTGCGGATCTTGTCCGACGCGCATTGCTTCCGGGCGCCCCTGCCGACCCCGTTTCATCCGCTGAGCGTTACGATAGGTCAGTCGCACTTGCAACCCATTCTCATTTGCAAAAGGGCGACAAAACGCAGCTGTGATGAAGACCGCCGGGCTCCTGCCCGGCCGCGCCGCGAGAGCGGCGGTTGGTCTGGCGTTACCAGCCTGACGACTGGTCTGCCGGGCGGGAGCCCGGCGGTCCGCCAAGCAAGCGCTCGAAATAGATCAGCGGGGCCGTGCGGAAGACGGTGCGGCCGCGCTCTACATAGCCGCAGCGGACATAGAAATCGCCCGCGCCGGCATCCGCGTCGAACGCGTCCAGACGGATCGCCTGGCCCGGCCAGCGGCGCACCAGCACATCGGCCTCGGCCAGCAAGGCGCGGCCGACGCCCTGTCGCTGCGCCTGAGGGGCAATGGCCATGCTGGTCAGGTAGATCGGGGTTTTGACCCGGGTGAAGTAGGATTTGTTGATCGCCCAAGGCTTGAAGGTCGACAGCGTCATCGTGCCGACGATGGCGCTTTCCTTCACAGCGACGATCACCCGGCCGCGCTTCATTGCGAACTGGACGCCCTTCTCCGTCGTGTTGGAGGACCAGAGGCCGCGGCCGAAACGGGCAGTCAGCTCTTCAGCCGCTGCGATTCGCACGGCCGCAATCTCGGAAGCCTCCGTTACGACTGCCTCGCGGATCGATACATCCACGCCCATGCGGAGAACCAAGCAAACTGCAAACCCGCGCCAGCGTTGCGCAGAATGCCCAACGAAGCCACATCATCCGGTCTGGCCTGCGCAATATTTCACGCCGCAAACAGGCAGCCTGCCTCAACTCAGGAAATCCTTGAGGCGCCGGATCGCAGGGTGCATGACTTCCGCAAAGGTAACACTGACGAGGATTTCCATGGCGCTCCGCAACTCCCTGAAGCTCGCCCTGCTGGGCGCAGTGTCGCTAAGCGCGTGCTCGACGATGGGGCCCGCGACCACCGGCCAGAACAAGGCCGGCGTGAGCGCCGAGGTTTACGCCATGCACCAGCGCTTCATGACGCTGGATACCCACCTGGACACGCCTGCCTTCTTCGACACCGTGCGCGGCTACGACATCATGCAGCGGCACTCCTATGAGCGCGACGGCTCGCAGGTTGATTTTCCGCGCATGCAGGACGGCGGACTCGATGGCGGCTTCTGGGCGATCTACATGGGCCAGGGTCCGCTGACGCCGGAAGGCTATCAGCAGGTGCGCGACAAGGCGCTGATCCGCGCGACGTCGATCCACAAGATGGTCGCGGCGAACCCGGACGTGTTCGAGATCGCCCTCACCTCCGCCGATGCGGCGCGCATCAATGCGGCGGGGAAGAAGATCGTCTATCTGTCGATGGAGAACTCCTACGAGCTGGGCGAGGACCTCTCGCTGCTCGACAGCTTCTACAAGCTGGGCGTGCGGATGGCGGGGCCGGTTCACAACGGCACCAACCAGCTGGCCGATTCCACCAACCCTGGCGCCGTCGGCGCCAAGTGGGGCGGGCTTTCGCCGATGGGGCGCGAGTATGTGAAACGCGCCAATGAACTCGGCATCATCCTTGATGGCAGCCACTCTGCCGACACCACGATCGAACAGATGATCGACCTGTCGGCGACGCCGATCATCCTGTCGCACCATGGCTGTGACGGCGTCCACGAACACCCGCGCAACCTGCCAGACGCGCTGCTCAAGAAAATGGCGGCCAAGGGCGGCGTGATCCACATGAACGCGCTTGGCTCGTTCCTGAAAGACCTGCCGCAAAGCAAGGAACGCACGGACGCGATGGCTGCGCTGCGCGCAAAATGGAGCGATTCCGATCAGCTTACCGGCGAGAAGTACGAGCAGTATCTCGACGAGAGAAGCGCGCTGAACAAGCAGTTCCCGGAGAACCGCGCGACGTTCGAAGATTATATGGAGCAGATCCTCTACGCCATCAAACTGGTGGGCGTGGACCATGTCGGCTTCGGCGCGGATTGGGATGGCGGCGGCGGAGTCGCCGGTTATGACGACGTCACGATGCTGCCGAAGATCACCGAGCGCCTGTTGAAGGAAGGCTATACCGAAGCCGACCTGCAGAAGATGTGGGGCGGCAACGTCGTGCGCCTGCTGAAAGTAGCGGAAGACTACAAGGCTTCGCTGAAGAAGTAGTCGGATCGCATGGACCGCTGGGCGCCTGCCCGGCGGTCCATGATCATGCAGCGCCCGTGACGCTGGCCCACATCGCGGCGACCGGGATCGAATCCTTCAGCATGAAGGCGGCCGTCACCAGCAGGTAGCAGCCGAAGATCCGCTTCAGCTTCACCGGATCAAGGCTGTGCGCGGCGGCTGCGCCGAGGGGCGCGGTGAGGATGCTCATCGCCGTGATCGAGGCGAGCGCGATCAGGTTGACGAAGCCGATCGAGCCGACCGGCAGGTGCGGCTGCCCGAAGCCTGTCACCATGCTGCCGATGGCGCCGGGGACGGCGATGATCGTGCCGAAGCCCGCAGCGGTGGCCACGGCGCGGTGCATGTTCACGCCGCTCATGGTCATGATGAGGATGGCGGGCGTGCCGCCGCCGATGCCGAGCAGCGAGGAGAATGCGCCAAGGCCCGAGCCGAGCGCGGCGCGCACGGGGCCTTTCGGCATGTTTTCTTCCGTCTTCGCCTTGCGGCCGAGGATGCGGAAGATGAACTGGAGACCCAGCGGGACAAGGAAGATGCCGAAGGCGATCTTCAGCTGGTCGCCGTCCATGAAGCTGGTGAGCGCAACGCCTGCAATGACGCCGCCGACGACCCAGGGCAGCCAGCCCTTCAGGATGTTCCAGTCGACCGCTCCCCTCTTCGCGTGCGCCTGCACGGAGCGGAGCGAGGTGAAGAAGATGGTCGCCAGCGATGTGCCGATGGCGACATGCATGATGTGTTCGTTGCCGCCCTCGTGCGGCAAAACGGTCAACACGGCCGCGAGCGCCGGCACGACCACGAAGCCGCCGCCAATGCCGAACATGCCCGCGACAAAGCCTGCAAACAGCCCCGCCACCAGCATCGATACAACAAGTAGTCCGTATTGCTGGATCGCAGGGCCGATCCAGTCCTGCTGAGAAGCAATTTCCGCCATGTCGTTAAGCGCCACGCCAACTTCCCGATAAGGTTCCGCGGTGATGGAATTCGCATCCGGCTTGCGCCGCGCCGACGGGGCGGACAAGGCTGGAGGCCAGATGAAGCCTCCAAACCTTGCCGGGCGCCGACAATTGCAGCGCCCCCGCCTCAACAGCGACCACGCGGGGGAATGCGCGCCCCCGCGTGGAGCCGTTCGTCAGAACGAGTAACCGACGCGGGCGTAGTAATACCCGCCGTTGATGCCGTAGGGCGACAGCGTGGAGTATTTGGTCACATAGGCGTTGGAGTTCAGCGCGAGCTGTTGCGCGCGCACCCAGTCAGGCGCCGACGCGGCCGGGTATTCGTTGAACACGTTGTCGGCGCCGATCGCGATCTTCCAGTTGTCGTTGAGCGCGTAAGCGACCTCGACATCCGTGATGTACGATGTGTCGAGCTTGGTGAGATACGGAATGGCGCCGCTGGGAGACAGGCCATAGGACGTCGATGGGCCGTTCATCGTCTCCTTCACGGTGATCGTGTAGTCGCCGATCTGCCAGACGCCGCCCAGGAGGAAGCGGTATTCCGGCGCCGCCTTCTCGAAGTTGAACGCCGTCGCCTTGCTGAAGAGTGCCGGGTCAGGACCGGTGGCGCCGACCAGCAATGCTGCTGGCGGCGGCGCAACCTTGGTGACGCGGTGCTTCGCCATGTTGCCCGAGAGGGTCCAGTCAATCGTGCCCCAGGCGCCGAGATCGGTGTCATAGGTGACGACGAGGTCGAGACCCTGCGTGCGCGTGTCGATGCCGTTGGTGAAGAACGAGGCACCGATGCTCCACGAAGCGTTGGTGTAGATCGACGGATCGATCTGCACGCCGTTGGCCGCAATCGCGTTCACCACCTGCGGCAGGCGCGTGACGTTTGCGCCGGTCGCGGAGGTGGCCCCGGTGAGGCTGCCCGAGCCGATAATGCGGTTCTCGATCTCGATCTGATAGACATCCAGCGTCACCGAGAGGTTCGGCAGCGGATAAGCCACAAAGCCAGCACTGAGGTTGGTCGACTCTTCCGGGCTCAGGCCGGTGCTGCCCAGGAGGGTCGCGCCGGGCGAGTTCGGAGCGAGCTGGCCGCTGATGCTGGTCGGGCCGACGTTGATGCCCGAATAGTAGCCTTCAGCCAGCGTCGGCGCGCGGAAGCCCGTGGATGCCGTGCCGCGAATGGCGAAGGCGTCGTTGAAGTCGTAACGCGCAGTCAGCTTGCCGATCGTGGTGTCGCCGAAGTCGCTATAGTCCTCGAAGCGGACAGCGGCATCGAGCGTGAGCTGCGGGATCGGGTTCGCGGCGACGTCGAAGTACACCGAGTAGCTGTCGCGCTCGTTGTCGCTCGCGTCTGTGGGAGCGAAACCATAGTAGGACTGCGATCCGCCCTTGTAGTAGCTGATCGGGTTGCCCGCGCCCAGCGTATAGCCATCAACGCGATACTCCGCGCCGGCGGCGAGCGTGATGGGATCGGCAAAGCCGACATCAAGCTGGTAGCTGCCGTCGAGTGTCGTGGTCCACTGGGTGGACCTGAACGAACCGGCATAGATGTCGCGCGGGGTATAGCCAGGTATATAGGGCGTCGAACCCGTCGCGAGCACGGATGTATCGCGATAGTAGTCGGCGTTGGCCGTGTTGAGGACGGTGATCTTCACCTTGTCCTCGCCATAAACCGTTCCGAAGTCCCAGTTGAAGCCGTTGGTCGTGCCGGCGAAGCCCGCGGCGATCGCATAGTCTTGTTCGACCGATCCCTGGCGCGGGTCAAAGCCCAGCGGGAACGGAACGTCGGTGCGGGTCGTGCCGGTGAGGGCCTTGCCGGTGACAACGTTGGGCAGACGGTAGTTCTCGTGCGCGTTGCCGCGTTTGAAGCCGTAGGTTCCGAACGTGTAGAACTCGAGATCGTCCGAGAACTCGTAGCCGCCGTTGAAGCTGAATACGTCGACCTTGATCTGCGGGTCGCCGGCGATGCGGTTGAGATACGGCCAGCCGGGAGCTGTCGTGACCTGCGGGTACGAACGCGCCGGGCTGTTGGTGGCGCCGGTGTTCCACGGGCCGTCAACGACGCGCGGATCGAAATCGCCGCGGAAGCTGTCGTCCCGGAACTTGCTGTCGTACGTGAGGTTCATGTAGGCGCCTTCGAAGGGTGCCCAGCCGGTGTTGGCCGATACGTGGTAGCTTTCGCCACCGCCGTCGAAATACTGGCCGCCGTCGACGACAATCGCGCCGCCAGTGTCCGCGCTTTTCTGGATGATGTTGATGACGCCCGCGATGGCGTCGGAGCCGTACTGGGCGGCGGCGCCGTCCAGCAGGACTTCCACGCGCTCGATCGAGCCGCTCGGAATGAAGCTGAGGTCGGCGCTGGCGTTGCCCTGGAATCCGCCGCCAAGAACGGCAAGGTTGGACGTGCCGTGACGCCGCTTGCCGTTGACGAGGATAAGGGCGTGGTTCGGGCTTAGACCGCGAAGCTTGGCTGACAGCGTGAGCGCCGCCGTGTCGCCGCCGAAGGCCTGCGCCGTGAAGGACGGCACGTTCTGCGACAGCGCGACGCGAAGATCGGGCTGGCCGATGGATTCAAGAGCGCTGGCGTCGAGCACGACGACCGGCGCAGGGCTATCCTGTGCGGTCATGCCCGTGGTGCGTGTGCCCGTGACAATGATGATGTCGTCTTTTGGCGCCGGCGCGCTTTGATCATCTGCCTCTGGCAGCGGATCAGGGCCACTTTGCGCCCATGCAGTGCTTCCCCCCATCAACGTCACGCCGATGACTGCGCTGACGATGCCCGAATAGAGAAGTTTGGTTTTCATAATGTCGTCCCCGTGTGTGCCTGTGCTCTCCTCTGTTTCCATCCCCGTCGTTTCTTGTTGGGTCGATGACGTCATCCCGGCTTGCACGGGTACAGCTGAAGCGTCCGGGAAGGCCTGAAAAACATGACGATGTCAGTTTGGCGGGCGCCCGCTTTTCGCAGGCTCAACGACAGGCAGGGCGAGACTGCGCACGCAGCCGCCCGACGCGAATTTTTTCTATCGCAGTCCGGATTATGACCATTCTGTTGCGACGCACCATGACTGGCGCGCGGATCAACGCACGCAAGTGCGATTCAGCTTGCGTCATGCCGTGGCGTTAGGCGCTGTCGCACAATCGCTTGTCAGGTTGGCGGCGCTGTGAACCATGCGAAGAGGCGTTTGCGCAAAAACTGCGCGCGTTTGCGCGAAGGTCGACCAGCATTCGTGCGCAAACTGGACGCAAGCCGCATACACTGTACCAAGGAGCCGTGCTGACGTCTGTTGGCGTATCGGAGCGGAGTGAAGCGTGATCGGCAAAGCACACATCATCCTTGCAGCCTGCGCGCTGGCGCTCGCGCTGCCCGCGAACGCGCAGGCGGGCTACGCGCCGCCGCGCACGCCGGATGGCAAGCCGGACCTGCAGGGCACGTGGACCAATTCCAGCATCACGACGCTTGAGCGCAACAACACCGCCCTGCCCCTGCTTCTGAATGGAGAGCAGGTGACGCGCATGGAGAATACCCGCTCGCAGCAGGCAGCAGCCGACGCCGCGCCGACTGCGACGCAGGATGCGCCGCCCGCCGGACGCGACCCCGGCGGCTACAATGCGTTCTGGCTTGATCGCGGGATGCACGTCGGCGTGGTGAAGGGGCAACCGCGTTCGTCCTGGATTATCGAGCCGGCGAACGGAAAGATGCCGGTGTCGGACGACGGCCGGAAACGCATCTCGGCGATCCTGGCGAAGCGCGGAGAGGAAGGCCCGGAGGGCATGAACCCCGCCGACCGCTGCCTGATAGGCTCACGCGGCTCGGGCGGGCCGCCCATGCTGAACAATATCTACAATAACACGTACCAGATCGTGCAGACGCCGACACATGTGATGATCGATGTCGAGATGATGCACGACGCCCGCATCATCCGCATGGAACAGACCCATAAGCCCGAAGCCGTGAAGCAATGGCTGGGAGACAGCGTGGGGCATTGGGACGGCGACACGCTGGTGGTTGTCACGCGTGGGTGGAACCGCTGGCATGGCGATTACGAGCCGGTGTTTCTCTCGGAGAAAGCGACCGTGACCGAGCGGTTCACGCGCACCGGCGCGGACGAGATCACCTATGAATTCGCTATCGATGATCCCGGCTTCTATTCGCAGCCGTGGAAGGGCGAGATGGTGTTCACGCCTTCGAGCGGACCCGTGTACGAGTTCGCCTGTCATGAAGGGAACTACGCCCTTCAGCACATCCTTCAGGGCGCCCGCGTGCGGGAGCTGCGGGCGAAGTAGAGCGCAACGCGTTCTACTTCAAATACGCCCGGACGACGGCATCGAGGAAATCGCGGCCTTCGTAGAGCGACTTCACGCGGATCTTCTCATTGAGGCCGTGGGCGTTGGTTTCGCCCGTGGTCGAGAACATGCCGCTGAGCCCGTAGGTCGGGATACCGGCGTTCATCAGGAAGCGGCCATCGGTGGCGCCCGCCGTCATCAGCGGCGAGATCGGAGCGCCGGGCCACATCTTCGCAGCCTGCGCCTTCATCGGCCCCATGATCTCGTCGGTGAGCGGCGGGGCGCTGGAGCCGTCGCGGCGGCGGAAGATCGCCACTTTCACCTGCTCGTCGCCGATGGCTTTCGCCAGCGTTTCCTGGACTTGTTCCGGCGTCGTGCCCTGCATCACGCGGCAGGACAGCGTTGCAACGGCGCGCTGTGGCAGCGCGTTGGGCGCGTGACCCGCTTCCAGCTGCGTGGCGACGCAGGTGGTGTGGAGCGAGGCGTTGTAGCTCGGATCATCGAGCAGCACTTTCAGCGCGGCCTGATCGTCCGGATTCTTCGCGACAGCCGACATGGCCTTGCCGATGTCGCCGCCGAGCAGCGGGCCGGTGACGCGGAAGTATTCGCGCACCACGGGCGTCACCTGCACGGGGAAGGACAGCTTCGAGACTTTGTCGGTTGCCGCCATCAGATGGTAGATCGCATTGTCCGGCATCGGGCGCGACGAGTGGCCACCGGGATTGGTGACTTCAAGCGTATAGACCTGATGGATCTTCTCGCCGGCCTGAACCTGAAGGGTCAGCGGCTTTCCATCTTCGGACAGGAGACCGCCCGCGCCTTCATTGAGAGCGAAGGCCACATCGATCAGGCTGCGATGGTTGGTGAGGATGTAGTCGATGCCGTTGACGCGGTTCGAGGTTTCTTCGCCGCAGGTCAGCGCCATGACGACATCACGCGATGGCTTGAACGACTTGTCCTGCTTGAAGCGGATCATCATGTCGAGCCAGACAGCCGCCTGCCCCTTCATGTCGGCGGTGCCGCGCCCGTAGAAAAAGCCGTTTTCTTCGAACAGGGTGAACGGGCTGCGCTCCCAGTCTTCGCGCTTGGCGTCGACCACGTCGATATGGGCCATCAGCAGCACGCCCTTCTTCTTCGCGCCCGGAGCGCGCAGCGTGGCGACGAGGTTGCCGTCATCCGGCTTGCCGGGCGGAACGATGAGCTGGAGATCGGCGTCGGCATAACCGGCAGCCTTCAGCCGCGTCTGCGCCGCCTGGACAACCTTGGTGCATGAGCCGGTGGTGGGCGAGGAATCGATCTCGACCATCTCCTTGTAGATCGCGCGGAACGCGTCGCGCCCGGCGACCTGCTGCGACGAAGCGGAGGGTGTAATCGCCGCTACAAACGCCAGAGAGGCCGCAATCGTCGTCAAGCGCATGGTCGAACCCCGGATTGTTCCTGTCCGCCCAATGTCACGAGCCTGACGGCCAAGACAAGCCCGCCCCTGCCGGCGCATCAATCACGGGAATGGCGCCGGCTCATCGCCCTTGGCCGGCATCACGCCTGCGCAACCGAGCTGGCGCAATCGGGCGTCGTAGCGCTGGACCGAGGCGTAAACATCTTTCACGCATTTCTGGATCGCTGCTTCGGCAAACCGGCTCGACGACCGCACACGGCCGTCATCGTCTTCCATGAGAAAGCCGCTGGCTACCATCTGCTGGATCTTCCTGCGCACGGTTTCGCGGGGCATGGCCAGCTTGTCGGATACGAGCAGCCTGGAGATCGAGCCGCGGAATTCCTCCGGCGGCTTCACCATTTCCAGAACTTCGGAAGGCGTCGAGGGATCGAGCAGCATTGGCCGCATCGTCGCTTCGTTCACGCATAGATAGATCAGCAGACTGTCGAGATCGACATCGGCAATCTGGCGCGCGACATGCAACACATCCAGCACAAGCTCGTTGGCCGCGAAAGCATGCGCCCTCATGCGCGGCGGAATTTTCTCTTCGTCGGGATCCATGACTGTCTCCGTCGAGCTCTACCCAAAATGGGGACGCAAGCCGCGCGCGGGGCTTATAACCGCGCCTCACTTCCATCACCATGGCTCCGTCAACGCGACGCACCCGAACAGAAGATGGGGCGCGCGTGACCAATGAGGAGTGGAGTATGCGTTCAACTTTCCAGGAACCCGTTCGCGCGATTGTGTGCAAGGCCTGCGGAAAGCTTCTGAAGGTGAGCGCCATGCCGATGGACGCAGCGGGCCGTCCGGCGATCAATTTCCGCATGACTTGTCTGAAATGCCACCATGGCGACATTTATAACGTGCATGACGTGCTGCAGCTGAACGCGCGAAAGTCTGGCTAGGCCCAGCAGATTCCCGTCAGCATTCCCTGACCTTTCAGAACGATGCGCGCATCCGAGCCATCGATATTCGCCAGGCCGACATCGCCCTCGAGATTAGTCCATGCCAGACGCTTGCGCGGAAGATCGAGCGCAACGCCGATCGCCTCGCGCAGATCACGGAGCAGGACTTTCCTGTCCCTGCGTGTTGCGGGGTCATAGCCCGGCATGGGGTCCATCGGCGCACATGACAGGGTGTTATCGCCGCGATCCGTCCAGTACAGCGTGCGCGTCGCCAGATCGAGGTCGAGGTCGATCGGCTCGGGCATGCGCGAGAACAGGGTGATCATGTCGCGCCGGTTGGTGGGCGTGGCGCCGGCGGGCGCCGTGATGTTGATGCGGCGGATCAGGCCCTGCCCCGCATTGTCGCCACCCTTCTGCGTCCAGTAGAGATGACCGCGCGCGGAATCGATCGCCATGCCGACGCACCAGCGCGACTGATCGCCCTTGTCGCCAACCGGATTGCCGGTGACCACCAGCGTCTCCAGCTTGGAGCCATCGAGATTGCAGCGCTGGATCGCCATGCCTTCGCGATCCGACCAGTAGAGCTTGCCGGCGGCTTCATCGATCTTCAGCTGCTTGGGCGTGAACGTGCCGCCCGGCGCGACGATGGTGGCGACGTTCGAGCCATCCTTCTCGCAGCGCATGATGTAGCCATCGCGCTCAGCCGCGCGGCCCATGTTGGTCCAGAAGATCTGGCCAGTCGCAGAATTGACGGCGATGCCGTCGTTTACGCCGGTGGGACGCGAGCCATCCTTTGGCGCGTCATCGACCAGCGTTACCGGGCCGCCGCCGGCCGGGTCGAACGCGAAGACCTTCGCTTGCCCGAGATAATAGAGCTTTGGTGTGGGCCCCGCGGCTACGCCCGCGGTTGCACATCCCGCCAGCGCAAGACTACCACCGATACCTGCTGCGAACTGCCTGCGGTTCCAACCCGTCATGTCTCACCCCGGGCGTCTGATGCGCCTTGGGCGGAAGATAGAACCGGATTGGTGGAATTGTCATCCCGGAAGCGCGGAGCGCTATCCGGGAACCATTGCGATAGCCCGACACCGGATAAGTGCGTCCCGGCTCTCGCTGCGCTCCGCCGGGATGACAAGCTGCGACGCGAGCGCCTAGTACTCGTGTTCCTGCATCCAGCTGATCTGGATTTCCTCAACATAGGCCGACGCCTTGCGCATCGCAGGCTCGGTCGAGGAATGGGGCGCCTCGCCAAGAACCGCGTCTTCGCTGTGTACGTCGGGCGGGATGTTGAAGCGTACCGTCGTGCGGCAACCCGGCGCGATCTGGTTTAGCTTGCCGCCCTGCCAGTCGGTGACATAGCCGCCATAGTCCCAGCCGAAACCCGACATCGTGAACGGCTTTCCGTTCAGGCGCTCCACCGTCTCGATACCGTCGCCGAGATTGAGACCGCCGGGCCCGGTCCATTCCGAGACTTCGCCCCGAATGGTGACACTGGTGAGAACGGTGCGCTCTTCCTCGTTCGCGAACGTCACCTCGATGCGGCGCGAGCGGTCCTGAGGATAAATCGCGGTGACATTGACCTGTTCGCCTTCCGGCCCGTCGATCGTTTCGGGTATGACATTCTGGGCGCCGAATATCTCCGCCAGCGTTCCGGCCGTCGCATCCTGCGAGAATGGCTTGCCGCAGATGATCGTGAGCGTATCGGCGATAGTGGCAGGAACCTTGACCGCGCCACCATCTGCGGCGGGCGTGGCGGCGACTTCCGGAACAGAGGGACCTTCAGCCTGCTCGGGACCGCCGCACGCAGCCAGAACCAGAAAAGCCAGGGCCGATAAAGGTAGTCCGGCAAAGGCCGTTCGCATTATTCCCTCCGCGACTGGCGCGAAGCTGTCGCAAGCCGGAGCGGCTGTCCACAGCATGAGGCGCCCGCCGGAAATCTGGTTGTTGGCGGTGGATTTCCACGTTTCCGGTCCGTCAGGACACTGAATTTTTCTCCACGCGCGTAAACGCAGCTTGACCCGGCGCGCGTGGACCGCAGAACTCCATTCAATGTCGCGTGCGATATACCGCCCATCCGGTGAAGTCATCGGCCGCCCCAAGCGCGGCGGCCTCTACATGTGGGGGCTGGCGGTTCTTGTCGGCGTGCTGGCGGCGATGGCCGTGGCGGCGATCCAGGCGCTGGTGATGTATGCGCAGTTCGTCGCGTTCCGCGCGCCATCGGGGCGGCTGTCGTCCCAGCTGACCCAGATTCCGTGGTGGGTGCGCCTGATCGTCCCGATCGTCGGCGGCGCGCTGATCTGCCTTTTGCTTCGGCTTGGCATATCATGGGGATGGGGGCCGGCGCCGCGCGCCTTCGGGCTGCAGGACATCGTGCAGAACCGCAGACTGCGCGGGACGATACGTTCCACGACACTTTCGTTACGAGATGCATTCCTTTCAGCGCTAGTGGCGATCGTATCGCTTGGCTGGGGCGGAAGCTCGGGACGCGAGGAGCCGGCAGCGCACCTTGGGGCGAGCCTCGCCATGCTGCCGGGGCGGTTGATGGGGCTGAATCTCGCAGCGCGACGGATGCTGCTGGGCATGGGGCTGGCGGCGGCGATCTCTGCGGCGTTGCATGCGCCGATCGCGGGCGTGTTTCTGGCGCGCGAGCTGGTGTTGCGGCGGCTGCGGCTGTCGCAGATGGGGCCAGTCGTGGTGGCGTCGGTGAGCGCGTGGCTGTTCGCACGATGGGCGATGGGCGGACGATCGGTGATCGATATTCCCGACGTCGGCGTGATCCTGCCGCAGGTGCATCTGGCGGCGCTGGCGGCGTTGCCGGTGCTGGCGATGTTTGCCTATGCAGCGACGATCATCTGGGCGCGCACGCCCGTGATGGTGGCCGCGTTCGCGGCGCAGGTGCGCGTGCCACTATGGCTGCTGCCGGTGTTCGGCGGAGCGATACTCGGTGTCATCGCGCTGACATTTCCGCAGGTGCTGGGCATTGGCTATGAGCCGCTGGCGGCGGGGCTGGGCGGGAATTACACGGCTGTGCTGATGCCGGTGCTGGCGCTGGCGAAGATCGCGGCAGCGGCGGTGACGTTCGGGTTCAGGTGGGGCGGCGGCCCGATCGCGCCGGCGCTCTATGTCGGCGCGATGATCGGCGCGAGCCTTGGTGTAGCGGCAGGCCTGCTGCTCGGCATTCCTGCGCCGCAGGTCTATTTCGGCGTGCTCGGCATGGCGATCGCGCTGGCGGTCCTGCTGGATGCGCCTTTCACAGCAGCCATTCTCGCCGTGGAGCTTTCAGGATCGCCCGAAGTCGGCGCGGCGAGCCTGCTGTGCTGCTTCGTGGCGTGCATGGCGGTGCGGCGGCTTGCTCCCCCAATGGGCGAAGAGACCGGCCAGATGCTGCGCTGGCGCTGAGGCGCAACCTCTCCTATCGTCGCGCAAGGAAACGCGGCGGAGACCGGGGCAATGAACATCGACAACGACACGGCCGGACCTGCGCGCTCCAAAGCGCCGTGGGCGCTTGCCGTGTTTGCGGTGCTGTTCGCGCTGTTCTTCTTCCGTGACGCGACGATCGCGCTTGATCCCATGCGCACGACCAACGCGGCAGACCAGTTCGACACCACGCGCGCGCTCGACAGGCTGGCCCGCGTGCTGGACGGCACGCCGCACGCCGTGGACTCCGATGCGCTGGATCAGACACGCTCCCGCCTGCTGCGCGAGGTTGCATCGCTCGGCTATCAACCTCAGGTGATCGCGCAGAACGCCTGCCGCGGATCGATCTCGGGATCGTCGGTGCGCTGCGCTTTCGTGCAGAACATATTCTTCACGGCGGGCTCAGGCGACGGCCCCGCCCTCGTGCTCACCGCACACTATGACAGCGTGGACGCCAGCCCGGGCTTTGGCGACGACGGCATCGGCGTCGCGGTGTGGCTGGAAGTGGCGCACCACCTTAAACAGAACCCGCCGACGCGGCCCGTGATGTTCCTGCTGACCGATGGCGAGGAAGTCGCCCTGCTCGGCGCGCAGGCGTTCGTGGATTCGAAGGCGAAATACGGCATCGAAGTAGGCCGCATCATCAACCTCGAAGCGCGCGGCGTGCGCGGGCCCGCCATGATGTTCGAGACCGGCCATCCCAACGCCGGCATCGTGATCGACTGGTCGAAGAGCGGCGCGCGTCCCGTCGCCAACTCGATGATGACGGCTGTTTACGAGCTTCTGCCGAACTCGACCGACCTGACAGTCCATCTGAATGACAAGTCGACCGGCATCAACATCGCCATCGCCGACGGGCTCGATTTCTATCACACCAATCACGACGACCTCGCCCATCTCAACCGCGACAGTGTGCAGCACATGGGCGACCAGGCGCTCGGCGCCACGCGCGCCTTCCTCGCCGGCGACTGGAGCGGCGACAAGGATGGCGGCGAGATCGCCTATTCCGACATCGGCGCGCGCTTGTTCGTGTCGCTGCCGCAGATGTTCTCGCTCGTGCTGCTCGGTCTGTGCTTCGGCGTCGCGGCGATGCTTCTGGTACGCCCCACGCGCACAGGTGGCTGGCAGAAGCTTGACTGGCGCGCCTTCGCCCTGCCCCCGGCCCTCGTTCTTGTGGGCGGGTTGCTCGCCTTCCTCGCACAGCAAGGCATCGGCCTCATCCGTCCGGAGCCGTCCTACTGGACCGCCTATCCGCAGGCACTCAACATGGCGATCTTCGCCGCCACCGCGCTTGCCGGTGCGCTGGCGCTGTCCTTCCTCGCGCCGAACTCGAAACGCGAGACGCTGTTCGCATCCGGCTGGTTCTGGTTCCTCATCGTGGGGCTGGGCCTGTCGATCGCCGTGGCGGGCTTCTCGATCCTGTTCCTGATCCCCGGCATCGTGTTCGTGCTGGCCGGCGCCGTCGCCTGGCTGTTCCCGCGCTATCAGCTGATCGCCTATGGCGTCGCGAGCGCGGTGCTGGCGCTGATCTTCTTCCCCGTTTTGCACCTGCTCGATGTGATGATGGGCATGAGCATGGCCGCCGTGTTCGGCGTCGTCGAAGCGATGGTGCTGGCGCCGATGCTCGCCATAGTCGGCGGCATTCGCAGCGGCAAGCCGATCGTGCTCGGCGCTCTTGGCGCGGCGCTGGTTGCGTGTCTTGCCGCCACCGCCATCGTACCCGCCTACAGCGCCGATCGTCCGCTCGCTCTCAACTTCAGCGCGCAATACGACATGGACAACAGCAAGGCCGCGCTGTTCGCAGGCGCCCGCCCCGGTGCGCTGCCGGAAGTTATTCGCAACCAGCTAACCGTCGGCGAAATCCCCTCGCCCATCGGCAGCCCGCCCAACCTCGCCGCCAAGGCGCTTCAGTTCGCACCAAGGCCTCTGGCCATGGCGACGCTGATCGGCGACACGGCCAACGCCGATGGCAGCCGCGCAATCCGCCTGCAGCTGTCGGCTCCGGCCACGCGCATTGTCCGCCTGCGAATTCCCGCCGCCGCGCATCCGGTCAGCTTCACCTATGGCGATCGCACCACGGCCCTGCGCGAGCCGCAGCAGGGCTACTACCTGATCGAAATCCTCGGCCGCGCCGCCGATGGCGCCGTGCTGGATTTCACGTTGAAGCCGCCGGCTGATGCGCCAAAGGAAAAACCTGACTGGCTGGTGCAAGGCATCTGGACGGAGCTGCCATCGGAAGCCCGCGCCATCGCTGACATGCGCCCGGACAATGCCGTGCGCATCCAGATGGGCGACACCACGATCACGACGAAGAAGCAGCAGTTCTGACAGCGCAACAATTTAGCGAGACGGGAAAGCACGCCCTCGTCATTCGACGGACGCACGCTACGCGTGCTGCTCAGGATGAGCGCTATCTGGCTGCTGGGAGTTTAGCCCTCATCCTGAGCAGGCCCGAAGGGCCGTCCGTCGAAGGACGAGGGCGTACTCGCAAACCTCAGCAAACCTGTGAGAAAGCGCGTCCCATAACCACTCGCTAACCATTGCCGCGCCACACCGTGACACCAGCGGCGGCTGCACATAGCTTGCCGCCCGCACTGACCCGAAAAACTGCGAGATGAGGTACTAGATATGTCCGGCAAAGATCCGATCGTTGTCGCCCAGATTGCCCGCATCATCGCAAAGGAGTTGGGGGTCGGCGAAGGCCAGGTGGCCGCCACGATCCAGCTCATCGACGAAGGCGCCTCGATCCCCTTCATCGCGCGCTATCGGAAGGAACGCACGGGCGGCCTCGACGACACGCAGCTGCGCACGCTGGCCGAGCGTCTCGAATATCTGACCATTCTCGCTGACCGCCGCGAAGTCGTGCTGCGCTCCATCACCGAGCAAGGCAAGATGACGCCGGAACTGGAAAAGCAGATCCGCGCCGCCACCACCAAAGTCGAACTCGAAGATCTCTACGCGCCCTATCGCCCCAAGCGCCGCACCAAGGCGTCGATCGCCAAGGAAGCCGGCCTCGAGCCGCTGGCCGATCGCCTGCTGGCGAACCCCGGCCTCGACCCCGTTGCTGAAGCGCTCAAATATCTCGCTGCCGACAAGGGCGTGGAAAATTCCGAAGCCGCCCTCGAAGGCGCGCGCAACATCCTGATCGAACGCATGGCGGAAACCCCGACGGTCGTCGGCGCCATCCGCGAGAAAGTGTGGAGCGGCGGCAAGCTCACCTCCGGCCTTGTCAAAGGCAAGGAAGCCGAAGGCGCGAAGTTCTCCGATTATTTCGAATTCGACGAGCCGATCGCCAACATGCCGTCCCACCGGGCCCTCGCCCTGCTGCGCGGCGAGAAGGAAGGCGTGCTCAAGATCGACCTCGACCTGCCGCACGACGAAAAAACACGCCATCCGGCCGTTACCTCGATCATGGCGGCGTTCAACATCTCCGACAAAGGCCGCCCGTCAGACCAGTGGCTGGCCGAAACTGCCCGTCAGGCGTGGAAGTCCCGCCTCTCCGGCTCGACGCACAACGACCTGATCGACCGCGTGAAGGAACGCTCGGACGCCGAAGCCATCCGCGTCTTCTCGCGCAACATGCACGACCTGCTGCTCGCCGCGCCCGCCGGCCCGAAAGTCGTCATGGGCGTCGATCCGGGCATCCGCACGGGCTGCAAGGTCGCCGTCGTGGACGCCACGGGCAAGCTGCTCGAAACCACCACGATCTATCCGCACGAGCCGAAGAAAGACTGGAACGGCTCGCTCGCAACGCTCGCCGTCCTCGCCAAGAAGCACGGCGTCGAACTCGTCTCCGTCGGCAACGGCACAGCCAGCCGCGAGACCGACAAGCTCGTCGCCGAACTCTCGGCCAAGATGCCGGACCTCAAGCTCACGCGCGTGATGGTCTCGGAAGCCGGCGCGTCCGTCTATTCAGCGTCGGAACTCGCCGCGAAGGAGTTCCCTGATCTCGACGTGTCGATCCGCGGCGCTGTCTCCATCGCCCGCCGCCTGCAGGACCCGCTTGCCGAACTTGTGAAGATTGAACCGAAAGCCATCGGCGTCGGCCAGTACCAGCACGACGTTGACCAGAACGCCCTCGCCCGCTCGCTCGACGCTGTCGTCGAAACCTGCGTGAACGCTGTCGGCGTCGACGTGAACACCGCCTCGGCCCCGCTGCTCGCCCGCGTGTCGGGCCTCAACAGCGCGGTCGCCGCCAACATCGTCACCTATCGCGACGAGAACGGCCCGTTCAAGGCGCGCACCGGCCTCAAGAAAGTCCCGCGCATGGGGCCGAAGGCGTTCGAACAGGCCGCCGGCTTCCTGCGCATCATGGACGGCAAGAACCCGCTCGACGGCTCGGCCGTCCACCCGGAAGCCTATCCGGTCGCCGAACGCATCGCGGAAAAATCTGGCCGCCCGCTGAAGAGCATCATCGGCGACAAGGCTTTCCTCTCGACGCTGAACCCGAAGGACTTCGCTGACGAAACCTTCGGCGTGCCGACCGTCACCGACATCATCGCCGAACTCGTGAAGCCTGGCCGCGACCCGCGCCCGGAATTCAAGACCGCGACCTTCGCCGATGGCGTCGAGAAAATCTCCGACCTCAAAGTCGGCATGAAGCTCGAAGGCACCGTCACGAACGTCACCGCCTTCGGCTGCTTCGTCGACATCGGCGTCCACCAGGACGGCCTCGTCCACATCTCGGAACTCGCGGATACCTTCGTGAAGGACCCGAGCGACGTGGTGAAAGCCGGCCAGGTCGTCTCCGTGCGCGTCAAAGAAGTCGATACTGAGCGCAAGCGCATCGCCCTCTCGATGAAACGCGAAGTCTCGGGCACGCAAGGCGCAAGCGGCCGTCCGGAGCCGAAGCAGCAAGGCAAGGCCCCGCAGGGCAAGCCCGTAATGTCTGCCGCGCCCGCCAAATCGGACGACTCGAGCAATCCGTTCGCCGCGCTGAAGAACCTGAAGCTCAACTAGCTTCAGGCCTGCTACTCGCCATTGACGCTCCGGGCTTTTGGAGACAAGTTTGCTTGTCATCCAGCCAGAGGCCCGGATGCGCCGGTGAGAAGGGGACGCCATGCCTGCCGCGTTTGGCCATATGCTGCGTGCGTTGTTCGCATCGGCGGCGGCCAGCCTGCTCGCGCCTGCCGAGGCGCAAACCACACAACCCGTCCAAAGCGGCCTGCCGATGTGGGTCATCCGCGACGATGACTCCACCATCTACGTCACCGGCACCGTCCACATTCTCCCCGACAATGTCGCGTGGCGCACCGAAAAGCTGGACGCAGCGCTGTCCGAGGCAACGGAACTCTGGCTCGAGATCGCGGAGATCAGCGAACCGGCCGGCATCACAACCGGCATTCTCTCGATCTATGGCGACAAGCTTGCCACGGATGGCCCGCCCCTTTCCTCACGCCTGACCGAACGTGAGCGCGGCTTGCTGGCCGACGCGATCCGCGAGGCCGAAACACCGCCGGAGATCGCCGCGAAGATCGACGGGATGAAGCCGCTCTACGCCGTCTATGCGATCGACCGCGCCCACCAGCTGGGCGGAGACTATCGCAGCAAGAACGGCATCGACCGCATCCTCGGCGGCCTCGCACGCGCGCAGGGCGATACGGTGCGCGGCCTTGAAACGATGGAATTCCAGCTCGGCGATGCGTTCGACCTCCCCGAGGACGAGCAACTCGCGGCGCTGCGCGAACGGCTCGCGACCGACAATCCGGAACAACGACGCCTCAAGCGGATGTCGGATCTCGCCTATATCGACTGGGCCTATGGCAAGACGCAGATGGTCGAAGCGCTCGCCGCGCTGATGTACATTGCGCCAGAGGTTTCCGGTGTTCACGCCCTGCTGCGTGATCGCAACGAGAACTGGGCGGCCCAGATCGAAGACCTGCTCGCAGGCTCGGGCGTATCGTTCATCGCCGTCGGCGCGCTGCATCTGGTCGGGCCAGACAGCCTGCAGAAACGCCTCGGCCTGCGCGGCATCAAGACAGCACGCTACTAGCGACGGGAGACGCGCCACGATGAACCGCCTGTCCGCACGCTCCTGGCGCCTGCTCGCCGCCATCGGCTTCTGGGTTCTTCTCGCTGCGGCCTTCATCACGGGCGGCCTTGCCGGATTGCTGCTCGGCTATTCCGCCGCGATCTGGCTGGCGATCTTCTCACTCGGCGCATGGCGGCGGCAGGACGAGTTCGAGCGCGCCGCGCAGAAATTCGCCTGGGTGTTCGGCGGCCTGTTCGGCCTGCTCGCATCGCTGGCCCTGCTCCCCTTCATCCTGCAGCCCGGCATACTCGACCCGCTTCTCGCCCTGATCGACCGCGCGCTTGGCGGCATGTCGAATCCCGCAGCTCCCGCCATCGTGCTCGGCGCTATCTGGATCGCGCTCGGCCAACTCGTGGGCTTCGTTGTCTGCTGGGTCGGCTGGCACGTGACCAAGCGGTGAGCCGGCCATGAAGAACCGCATCCGCGAATTGCGCACCGAACGCGGCTGGACACAGGCCGATCTTGCAACGCGCCTCGAAGTCTCACGCAACTCGGTCAACGCGATCGAGAACGGCAAGTATGACCCGTCTCTGCCGCTGGCCTTCAGCATAGCGGAGCTGTTCAACCTGCCGATCGAGCAGATCTTCAAGCGCGACTGAAGCCTCAGTGTATCCTGATCAGACCATCCATCTTGCGCCAGCCCGGCGGCGACAGCGGCTCACCCGAGGCCACGCGCACGGAATGGATCACCGCCTCGATCTCGCGCCGCCAGTGATCGAGAAAAGCCGCCAGCCGTGGATAGCGCGGCGCCTCATCCAGCAATTGCCACATGAAGCTCTGCAACAGGCTCGGATGATCCGGCATGTAGTACAGCACTTCGGCCGTCAGCAGCGTCGCGCCTTTCAGCCTGCGTTCGAATTCCGTCGCCATTCCGACTCCTCGCCCCGCAAGCACAGCCTGCGGCGCCGGAGATGAACGTCAACCGAATTACACCGAACCTGCAGCAGATTGGCAGTCGTGCCCGCAAGTGCTGCTAAGCGCGAAGTCCGCGCAGCGCCTTGTGCTTCACACCTATCAGGCTCACCGCATCAGCCAGCGGCATCGGCCGCCCGGTCAGATAGCCCTGCACCTTCGTCACCCCGACGCGGCGCAACGCATCCAGCTCCGCTTCCGACTCCACGCCCTCGGCAACGATCTGGCTGCCCATCGCCCGGCCAAACATCGCCAGCGCGCCGGCCAGCGCCTGCCGACCGCGATCACGGTCGATGTTGCGCGTCAGGCTCATGTCCAGCTTGATCGTGTCGGGCCGCAGGTCGAGCACATGGCGGAAGCTCGAATGCCCGGCCCCCGCATCGTCCACAGCCAGCCGCAATCCACGCAGGCGGAACGGATGCAGCCGCGCCGAAAGCTCGGTGTAATTCGCCACCGCCGCGTGCTCCGTCACCTCAAGCACCACACGCTCCAGCGGCAACGCGGCAAACAGCTGCCCGAACGCTTCCGTCATGATGGTCGCCGGCGAAAAGTTCACGGCCAGAATAATATCCGGCGGCAACTGCGCCAGCGCCTCCAGCGATTTCCGCGCCAGTGCAATCTCCAGCTCGGCTGCCAGCCCCACTTCTTCGGCTTCGGCAAACCACTGATCGGGCGAGCGATAGGGCTCGCCCTCGAAACGCGCGAGACATTCGAACCCTGCGACCGTTTCATCGTGCAGCCGATAGATCGGCTGGTAACGCACATGGAAAGAGGCCTGCGCAATCGTCCACTCGATGCGCTCGCGCTTTATCTGAAGCTCGCGCTCAAGCTCCAGCTCTTCATGGATAAGGTCCGAGACGATCGCAGCGAATGCGCGCAGGATATGCAGGTCGCGTGTGTTGAGCGACTGGTTGGCGAGAAACGAGAAGCAGCAGAACGTCCCGAACACACGCCCGTCAGGCAAACGCAGCGGCACGCTCATATGCGCGCCCACCGGCATCTCGCGCGTGGCTGCTATCGTCAGCGCCTCGGTGTTCGTACAGGCATCCTGCATCAGCTCCGGCAGGCGGCCATCGACCACGCGCTGGCAATAGCTTTCCTCCAGCGGATCGCTGTCGCCCTCCCCGACAGGCGACTTCTCGCCATCGACTTGCCGGAACACGCGCTTGCCATCGATGAACTCGGAAACAAACCCGACATCCATGTCGAGATGCGTGCGAACGATTTTCAGAACCTTGCGGATATGCGCATCGGTCGTCATCCCTTCGGAGACGAAGCGGATCGGATCGAACAGGCCCGCGCCTTCGTCGGCGTCGCGGCTGCTCATGAGTTCAAGCATGATGTCCTCCTCATCTTGCCCGATGAGAAGGCTGCCTTTCGATCCTTACCGGGGGGTTGTTCTGAAATCAGCAAATCGCGCCAATACGGCCGTCCGCGCTGACTTTCGCGTCATGGAACCTTGCTTCGGCTCACGCGCCAGTACGCCTCGGCGTGAGGCGGGTTTGGTTGACCGTCAGTTGACCATGATGCGCAGCGTGCGCCTTAGGCCGCCATGCCCGCCTTGATGCGCTCGGCCTGAACCTGCCAGACGCGCGCGACCGTGGGGCGGCCAGCTTTCACCTGGATATCCGCCAGCCCCGTCGCCGCTTCATAGGCCACCGCGTGCTGGCCTGCGCGCAGCGATGCCGCGAGCTTCAGGCGCAGCTTCGCCTGCGCCACGCCTGTCGCAATCGTCGCCGCAGTCAGCTCAGGCGCCGGAACCGGCGCAGGCGTTGCGGCCTTGCTCAGCGCGACTTCAGCCTTCTTCTCCACCACAGTCGGCTTGGCGTGGGGAGCCGGCGCTGCGACCTTTGCAGGCGCAGCCTTCTCTTCCTTCTTCTTCCCGCCCGTCAGAAATGAAAACAGACCCATAGCCAGCCCCGAAAACCTGAATCGCTGCGGCGCATCGCAACGCGTCCAAGTCTAGCCGCGCGGGAAAACTGTGCAGCCACGCACAGCGAACCGGCAGTGGAAAACAGGCAGGCGCCCATCCATCAGGCGCCCGGCGCCGGGATTCTGCGCGGCTGCCGCTACGCACCCCACAAACGATAATTGGAAAGCGGGAGCTACTTCCCGCCCAGCTGGGCCACGATGAAATCCCGCGCCCTGATCAGGCCAGCCGGCGCCGGCCAGTGCGTCATGCCGGGGAAAATCTCCAGCTTCGACTCATAGCCCTGCTTGGTCAGCTGCTCCTGGAATTGCTGGATGCGCTCCGGCCTCACGGTTGGGTCGCCCTCATTGTAGATGATCAGAACTTCCGCCGACTTGCCCGAAGCTTCCTTCGCGCAATCGCCATTGGCTGTGACGCCCGCCAGCGAAACGACAGCCTTCACATCCGGCGTCGAGCATGAGCCTGCGTCAAACGCCATGCCGCCGCCCTGGCTGAAGCCAACCGTCACGATCTTGTCGTGCGGCACCTTCAGCCCCTCGGACACTTTCGTAACCGTATCGATCGCCAGCTGCTTCGCCGCGGCGCGGGAGTTCTGCGAGTCCTCACCGCGCCCGATGTACCAGCTCTTGCCATCGTTCATGCTGATCGGGCCGTCGTTGAAGATGAAGGCCGCATCCGGCAACCGCTTGGCCAGCGTGTCGGCCAGCGATTTCATCGCCACGCCGCGCTGGGTGTAGCCGTGGAACAGGATCACGACCTGCTTGGGTGGTCCGCCCGAAGCCGGGTCTCTCCCGGACATTCCGATGCTCGCCACCTTCTGGGCATGCGCGCCGCCGGCGCCGATCCCGATGGCAAGCACCGCCAGCGCCATAAGCCGCTTCATGTCTCTCGCTCCCTTGGATGACGTCTGTTGCGTCCATTCCCAAACGGAAACTGAGCCAGACGGACCGATGCAGCAAGAGCACACAACATCACCCCACAGTGAGCGCCAGCCTCGCTATAGTTGACGACATATTGCGGGCGCAGCGCTATCTTCAATTCAGTATCACGGCCGGGGAGTAGGCCGACCTCGCCGAGGTGCAGGAATTAGAATTCGGCTTCAGAGCGTCGTCACCGGCGTCCTGAGATAGATGCGCCCGTCCGCCTCGGGCTTCGGAAGCGCCCCGCCACGTATATTCACCTGCAGCGCCGGCAAGATCAGCTTCGGCGGCGCCAGCGTCCTGTCGCGCGCCATCCGCAGCTTTACGAAGTCTTCTTCCGTGACGCCGTCGTGCACATGGATGTTAGCAGCGCGCTCGTCCGCCACCGTCGTCTCCCACGCCGGCTTGCTCCGTCCTGCCGGCAGATAGTCGTGCCCGACAAAGATGCGCGTTTCAGGCGGCAGCGCGAGAATCCTGCGGATCGACCGATAAAGCGCCGTGGCATCGCCGCCCGGAAAATCCGCGCGCGCGGTACCGTAGTCCGGCATGAACAGCGTATCTCCCACAAAGGCGGCGTCATTGATCACATAGGTCACGCATGCAGGCGTGTGACCCGGCGTATGAAGCACGCGCGCCTCGATGCCCCCGATGCGAAAAACCTCGCCGTCCTCGAACAGCGCGTCAAAGACCGACGCCTCCGTCTCTGCCTCCGGGGCGCCGAACAAGGCGCGGAAGCGCGTCTGCACCTCCGTGATCCTGGCGCCGATGCCCACTCGCGCGCCAGTTTTCCGGCGGATGTAATCGGCAGCTGAAAGATGGTCCGCGTGCGCATGCGTCTCCAGCGCCCACACAACGCCAAGCCCCAGTTCTCTCGCGCGCGCCAGCATCCTGTCGGCGGAGGTGGTCGATAGCTTTCCGGTGGCCGAGTCGAAATCGAGCACGGCATCGATCACAGCCGCCGCCTTCGTCTCCCTGTCCCATACAAGAAAGGAAGCCGTTGAAGTGGCGTCATCGAAAAAGGCCTGAATACCGGGCATCTGCAGATCCTTAAGCAATCTTACGCCGTCTCATATATTAGCACTTGCTAAATTAGCAATACCTAATATATTGACTCCATGATGGGCCTGAAAACCTTCTCCCTCGCCGATTTCGAAGCCAGCGCCGGCAAGGCGGCCGGCCTTCTCCGCACGCTCGGCAACGAGAAGCGGCTGATGATCCTCTGCCAGCTTGGCGATGGCGAACTCCCCGCCGGCGCGCTGCAGGAGCCACTGGGGCTCTCGCAGTCCGCGCTCTCGCAACACCTAGCCGTGCTGCGGGAAGCCGGCGTCCTCGCCACCCGCCGCGATGCGCAGACCATCTTCTATCGCATCGCTGATCCAGCCGCAGTGAAAGTCATCGAAACGCTCGCCGCCATCTTCTGCCCCGACAAGCCTGCCAGAAAGAAAAAGTAGAATGACCGCCCTCACCCCCATCGACGCCCAGTCACTCGCCCGCAAACTCAGATCGCGCGAACTCACCCTGATCGACATCCGCGAGCCGGATGAATTCGCCCGCGAACATATCGACGGCGCCGTCTCCCTGCCGCTCTCGCGTCTCGAAGCGGGCCACGTCGCCTTGCGCGGCACGACACCTGTCGCCTTCACTTGCCGCACCGGCATGCGCACCAATTCCAACTGCGATCGCCTCGCCGCTCATGTCGGCGAGCCAGCCTTTGTCCTCGATGGCGGCCTCGACAGCTGGAAGAAAGCCGGCCTCGCCACCAAGGCAGACCGCAAGGCGCCGCTTGAGATCATGCGCCAGGTGCAGATCACCGCCGGCTCAATCGTCGTTGCCGGCGCCGTACTCGCCGCCACGGTGAGCCCGGCCTTCATCTGGCTCTCCGCCTTCATAGGCGCAGGCCTCGTCTTCGCAGGCTCCACCGGCTGGTGCGGCATGGCGAAACTGCTCGCCGTCATGCCCTGGAACCGCAAGGCCGCTTAAGGCGCACCAATGCCCGTCGACCCCGCCATCGCAATCGTGCTCGGAGGCGCCGTTGTCGGCTTCCTTCTCGCCGTCTTCGGCGGTGGCGGATCGGTGCTCGCCGCCCCAGTCCTGCTCTATCTCGGCGGTGTGACAGACGCTCACGTCGCCGTCGGCACGGCCAGCGCCGCCGTCGCCGCCAACGCTGCACTCAACCTTGCCGGACACTGGCGCGGCGGCCGCATCAAGTGGCCCTGCGCCACCGTCTTCGCGATCGCAGGCCTCGCCGGCTCCTTCGCCGGCTCCAGCCTCGCCAAGCTGATCAGCGGCCAGCACCTCCTGCTTGCCTTCGCCTTCGCCATGGCCGCGATTGGCCTCTCCATGTTCCGCAAGCCGAAGAGCGAAGGCGACCCGAACGTCCACATCAGCATGAAGCTCGTCGCCCGCCTCGCACCGCTGGGCCTGCTCACCGGCCTTGCCGCAGGCTTCTTCGGCATAGGCGGCGGCTTCCTCATCGTGCCCGGCCTGATGCTCGCCACCGGCATGACGATGGCGAACGCCACCGCCTCATCCCTCCTGTCCGTCGCCCTCTTCGGCGCTGCCACCTCCGCCAACTACGCGCTCTCAGGCCAGGTCGACTGGCCCCTCGCCGGCCTCCTCCTGCTCGGCGGCGCCGCCGGCGGCCTGGCAGGCCTTCTCGCCGCAAAACGCCTCGCCACCCACGCCAGCCTTGCCCGGATGCTGTTCGCCGGCCTGATCCTGGTCGTAGCTGCCTACGTCGCGTGGCGGTCCGTCGGCGGGTGAGAACAAACCGTAAATCAACAACCTACAGCCTCGCCCTTGCGCAAAGGGAAAACCCCAGCCAGATCAGCGCGGAATGACAGATTCCCGCGATCCTTCGGACATTCCCTTCCCAGACGACGAACCCGTGGCCAGAGAGCCGGGTTCGGACGATGACGAGCCTATTGCGGAAGGCGCCGCCCCGCCCCTGTCCTTCTTCCAGCTTCCCGACGAGGAGGAGCCGCCGCTTCCCGAGGAACGCGGCGACGATGCCGCCGATAGCCACTGGGCCGAGCCCGAGCTGGAAGTCGACACCCGCCCGATCTCGCAGCGCGCCGCCGCGCCGCGCCCAAATCGTGCGGCAGATCCCAATGCCGACTATCTGAAGGGTCTCAACCCCGAACAGCGCGACGCCGTGATGAGCACGGAAGGTCCGCTGCTGGTCCTCGCCGGCGCCGGCACGGGCAAGACGCGGGTGCTGACAACGCGCGTCGCCCACATCCTCGCCCAGCGCAAGGCGTGGCCGTCGCAGATGCTGGTCGTCACCTTCACCAACAAGGCCGCGCGCGAAATGCGCGAGCGCACGCTTGCCCTCATTGGCCCTGATGGAGAGGGCCTGCGCTGGTTCGGCACCTTCCACTCCGTCTCGGCGCAGATCCTCCGCCGCCATGCGGAGCTGGTGAAGCTGAAGTCCGGCTTCACCGTGCTCGACACCGACGACCAGCTGCGCCTGATCCGCCAGATCCTCGACGCCGAAGGCATCGACCAGAAGCGCTGGACGCCGCGCTATCTCGCCTCGCTGATCGACGGCTGGAAGAACCGCGCCATCTGGCCGGAAAAACTGCCGCCGGATGAATCGCGCCAGTTCGCGGAAGGCAAAGGCGGCAAGCTCTACACCATCTACCAGGCGCGCCTCGCCACGCTGAACGCCGTCGATTTCGGCGACCTCCTGCTGCACACCATCCGCATCTTCACCGAGCATCCCGAAGTGCTCGCGGATTACCACGCCAAGTTCAAATACCTGCTGGTCGACGAGTATCAGGATACCAACGTCGCGCAGTATCTCTGGCTGCGCCTGCTGGCGCAGGGGAGCAACAACATCTGCTGCGTGGGCGACGACGACCAGTCCATTTATGGCTGGCGCGGCGCGGAAGTCGACAACATCCTCCGCTTCGAAAAGGATTTCAAAGGCGCGAAAGTCATCCGCCTCGAGCAGAACTACCGCTCCACCGCCCACATCCTCGCCGCCGCCTCCACCGTCATCGCGCAGAACGCCAGCCGCCTCGGCAAGACGCTGCGCACGGATGCAGGCGCAGGCGATCTCGTGAAGGTCC
>ERZ795044.538-NODE-538-length-35621-cov-20.883906_pt1 | contig 35621 bp, 23 predicted proteins | sample MGYA00375128_ERZ795044 | MGnify/ENA primary metagenome ERZ795044 (study PRJEB30173, sample SAMN05720213) | anaerobic digester metagenome | isolation source: active sludge of municipal wastewater-treating anaerobic digesters | place: USA | collected 2014-12-22 ...
CGCGTTGGTGGATGCGCCTTGCAGGCTTATCCACCCTACCTTGATAGCCTCGCATCACCCACCTTGGCCTCAACCCAATCCTGCCCTCCGGAAGAGGGTGGTGATTACTTCTTCTATGGGAATGTAGACGCCACAAGCGAAGCGCTTTCCTGTAGGGCGGATAAGCGCAGCGCATCCGCCGCACATCGCGTTGGTGGATGCGCCTTGCAGGCTTATCCACCCTACCTTGATAGCCTCGCATTACCCACCTTAGCCTCAACCCAATCCTGCCCTCCGGAAGAGGGAGGTGATTACTTCTTCTTTGGGATGTACAGATCGGTAATCGTACCTTCGTAGACTTCCGCAGCCATGCCGACCGATTCGCTCAGGGTCGGGTGCGGATGGATGGTGAGGCCGATGTCGGCGGCTTCGCAGCCCATTTCGATGGCAAGGGCGACTTCGGCGATCAGGTCACCGGCATTCGGGGCGACGATGCCGGCGCCGAGCACGCGGTGGCTGGCTTCATCGAAGATCAGCTTGGTGAAGCCTTCGGTGCGACCGATGCCGATGGCACGGCCGGAAGCCGCATGCGGGAACTTGCCGACGCCATAGGCAATGCTCTTCTGCTTGGCTTCAGTTTCGGTGAGGCCAACCCAGGCAATTTCCGGATCGGTGTAGGCCACCGAGGGAATCACCCGCGCGACGAACTCACTCTTCTCGCCCGCTGCCACTTCCGCAGCCACTTTTCCTTCGTGGGTGGCCTTGTGCGCGAGCATGGGTTGTCCGACCAGATCACCGATGGCAAAGATGTGCGGCACGTTGGTGCGCATCTGCCGGTCAACCGGAATGAAGCCGCGATCGGTCACGTTCACCCCGGCCGCTTGTGCATTGATCTTGCCGCCATTGGCCGAGCGGCCGATGGCGACCAGCACGCGGTCATACGTTTGCGGCTCGGGTGCCTTGTCCCCTTCAAACGTGGCGGTGAGGCCCTTCTTGCCGGCTTCGATCTTCGCGACTTTCACCTTGAGATGAATGCCGGCATAGCGTTTGGCCAGGCGTTGCTGCAAGGGTCGAACAAGATCGGCATCGGCACCCGGCATCAACTGGTCGAGCAGTTCCACCACGGTCACCTCGGAGCCCAGCGCGTCGTACACGCAGGCCATTTCAAGGCCAATGATGCCGCCGCCGACCACCAGCAGCTTCTTTGGGATGTCGGCGAGATCCAGCGCATCGGTGGAATCCATCATGCGCGTGTCGTCCCAGGGGAATCCGGGCAATTTCACCGCCTGCGAACCGGCGGCAATGATGGCTTTCTCGAAACGCACCAGTTTCTTGCCGTCCTTGCCTTCCACTTCGATTTCATTCGGCGAGATGAATTTGCCGACGCCTTCGACCACGCGCACCTTGCGCTGCTTGGCCATGCCGGCCAATCCACCGGTCAACTGTTTGACGACCTTGTCCTTGCTCGCGCGCAGCTTGTCGAGATCGATCTTCGGTTTGCCGAAACTCAAGCCGATGTCTTCGGCATGCGCGGCTTCCTCGATCACCCGCCCGGCATGCAGCAGAGCCTTGGAGGGAATGCAGCCGACATTGAGACACACGCCGCCGAGCGTGGAATAACGCTCGATCAATACCGTGTCCTGGCCCAGATCAGCGGCGCGGAATGCCGCGGTGTAGCCGCCGGGGCCGGAACCCAACACAACGACCTGGCATTCGAAATCCGCCGTGCGCCCGCTGGCTGCGGCTGCTTTCGGTGCAGGTGCCGCTGAAGGCGCAGGTGCGGCCGCGACAGGTGCGGGTGCCGCTTTTGCTGCTTGCGCAGGTGCAGGTGCAGCAGTCGCAGCCTCTGCGCTTTCCAGCAGCGCAATCAGCGCACCTTCGCCGACTTCATCGCCGAGCTTGACCTTGATCTCCTTGATCACGCCGGCGGCGGGCGAGGGCACTTCCATGGTTGCCTTGTCCGATTCCAGAGTGACGATGCCCTGGTCCTTCTTCACGCTGTCTCCCGGCTTGACCAGGATTTCAATCACCGGCACGCCGCTGTAGTTGCCGATGTCGGGAACCTTGATTTCAATCGCGTTGGCCACGTCGTTTCTCCGATTCAAAGCAGGACGCGGCGCATGTCGGCCAGCACTTGGGCCAGATACGCGGTGAAGCGCGCGGCGGAAGCACCGTCGATGACGCGATGGTCATAGCTCAGGCTCAAGGGCAGGATAAGGCGAGGCTTGAACTTCTCGCCATTCCACACCGGCTTGATCGCGGATTTGGACACGCCGAGGATGGAAACCTCCGGCGCATTGACGATGGGCGTGAACGCGGTACCGCCGATGCCGCCGAGGCTGGAGATGGAGAAACAGCCGCCAGACATGTCGGCCGGTCCTAGCTTGCCATCACGCGCCTTCTTCGCCAGCTCACCGGATTCGCGGGCGAGGTCGATGACGCCCTTCGTGTCGGCATCGCGGATGACCGGCACGACCAGGCCATTCGGCGTGTCGGCGGCAAAGCCGATATGGAAGTACTTCTTCAGCACCAGGCTTTCGCCACTGACATCCAGCGAGGCGTTGAAGTCCGGGAACTTCTTCAATGCGGAAACCACCGCCTTGATCAGGAAGGCAAGCATGGTCAGCTTGATGCCGGCTTTTTCGTTTTCCTTGTTGAGTTCGACGCGCAGGGCTTCCAGGTCGGTGATGTCGGCATCATCGAACTGGGTGACGTGCGGAATCATGGCCCAGTTGCGCGCCAGGTTGGCACCGGAAATCTTCTTGATTTTCGACAGGGGCTTCGTTTCGACTTCACCGAACTTGCTGAAATCCACCTGCGGCCAAGGCAGCAGATTGAGGCCACCGCCACCGCTTGCAGCGCGTGGTGCCCCACCACTGAGCGCGGCCTTGACGAATTTCTGCACGTCCTCGCGGGTGATGCGTCCGTTGCGTTCGCTGCCCTTGACCTGATTCAAGTCCACGCCCAGTTCGCGCGCAAACAGGCGAATGGCGGGGCTGGCATGCGGGATCTTGGCCGGATTCACCGCGTCTGCACCAAAGTTGACCGGCGGCGAGGCCTGTGGCCCAGAGACTTCCGGATCGATGTCTGGCGCCAGTGCGGCGGTTTCCAGTTCGGTCAAGCGGGTTGGCTTGCTGGTGTCGATGCTGGCTTTGTTCGGAGCCGGCGCAGGCGCGGGTGCCGGTTCGGGCTTGGCGGCAGCCGCTGCGGCAGCGGTCGGCTTGGGTGCCGGAGCAGCAGCGCCATCCGCATCGACGATCGCCACCACCGTGCCTTCGCCGATCTCGTCGCCGAGCTTGACCTTGATTTCCTTGACCACGCCGGCCACGGAAGAGGGCACTTCCATGGTCGCCTTGTCCGATTCCAGGGTGACCAGGCCCTGGTCCTTGGCCACGCTGTCGCCGACCTTGACCAACACCTCGATCACCGGCACGCCGGAGTAGTTGCCGATATCGGGGACTTTCACTTCATGGCTGGCCATCAAACTGCTCCGGGTTGATGCGTTGGGGCAACGCGCTCGGGTCCTTGTCGTTCGTCATTCTCCATCGCGGTCCGAACGATTGCGAACCTGCATTGTCGCCCCGATCCACGATTCCGCCAACCGGGGCCGACCGCTCAGGAGCCGCGCGGGTCTTTCCAGACCAGGGTTTCGTCGGATTTTTGCGCATGAAAATCGGCGCAGCGCCCATCGCCGCGACCGGTCATGCCGCCATCCGGCGAACACAGTACCCCTCCCTGCTCGTCATACAGCACGCTGGGTCGGTCGCAGCAAACCGGCGGCTGATAGAACACGGTGGAGTCGTTGTACTGATAGCGCAGGATGCGTTGCGGGGGATTGCTCACTGGCTCGGAGCCAAGTTGCGCAGTCAACGCATGCAGCCACTCCGGCCCGGATTCCGCGCTTGCCGCGCAACCCGCCAGCCAAGCCAGGGAAATGCCGATGGAAGCCATCCAGATGCAGGCGATTTTCATGTCCGGCTCGCGCGGGGGGCGATGGCCGAGTATCCGGCGTTTCAATCAGGCTGTCATGATCGGAACACCGCGGGCCGTGTTCCATACACGAGACCGCGTCGATGCCCCGGCATGTCGTATAGTCCGGCGTTCATCCGGTCGCTCACCTTCTTCCTCAGCACCCAGAGGACACACCATGTCGCGTCGCAACTCTCGTCGTCCGCAAAATCTCAAGGCTTCGGCCCTTTTTCTTGCCGTACTCGCAGCCCTGCCCCTGGCGGCTCACGCGATCGATCCGGCCAGCCCGATGCAAGTGCGCGTACCCAACCATGCATTTGATCCGCTGCTTGAAGGCGAACCGGCATTGAGCCTGGATCAGCGCTTCGATGGCCATGAAGCTGGCCTGCGTCTGGTCCAGTTCGACGGCGCCATCGATGATGCCTGGCTGAAGGGGCTGGAGCTGTCGGGGCTCAAGGTCTTGCAGTACTACCCGCACAATGCGTACCTGGTGTGGGGCGACAGCAACGCGCTGGCCACCGCCCAGGCGCGCGGTCATGTGCGCTGGAGCGGCAATTTCCATCCGGCCTACAAGGTCAGCGCGGCCCTGGCTGCACGCACGGGCCGCATCCGCAACGTGGATGTCTTCATCTACAACGATGGCCATCTGCAACAAACACTCGATGCCCTTGCGGCCCTCGGCGGCACGGTGATCCAGACTTATCCCGCGCAGGCTGACCGGACCTTCTTCGTCGCCGTGGTCGAGATGAGCGCAAGGTCGCTGGCCGCCGCCGCCGAACTCGGCACGGTGGTGTGGATGGGATATGCCGATCCCAAACCGGTGCTCGACGATGAGATGTCCGATCAGATCCAGGCCGGCAACTACTCGCAAGCGGGCGTGCCGTTCACCGGTTATCAATCCTTCCTCGGCACCCTCGGATTCGACGGCACCGGCGTGCGCTGGGCAGTCACCGATGACGGCGTGGATTACGGCCATCCGGACTTGAACACCCACATCGTCGATGGTTACAGCTTCCCCGGCTGCACGCCGGCCCAGCCCGGCGGCGACTGTCCGGGCAGCGGCCACGGCACGCACGTTGCCGGCATCATCGGCGCCACCGCGGCCGGCGGATTCGCCGACGCCAACGGATTCAAGTACGGACTGGGCGTGGCACCGGGTTACGGCATCGTCACGCTCAATGCGATCGCCGGCAATTCCTGGCCACCGGTCGGTGGCTGGCAGGAGAGCAGCAAGCAGGCGGTCGTGCGCGGCGCCGTGGGCACCAACAATTCATGGACCACCGGCGAAGGCACCAACCACGGGTACCAAGCCTCCGAACGCACGCATGACCTCATCGTGCGCGACGGCAATTTCGACACTACGGCCATCGAACCCTTCATCGAAGTGTTTTCCGCCGGCAACTCGGGTCCCGGTGCCAACACCCTCACCGCACCCAAGGAAGCCAAGAACCTGATCGTGGTGGCGGCCACCAACAACTACCGCACCGGTGCCATCAACAGCGTGGCGAGCTTCAGCAGCCGCGGACCCTCGGTCGATGGGCGAATCGTGCCCACGGTGGCTGCGCCCGGCGCGCAGATCGCATCGACGCGCAGCAACAACAGCCCGGGCAGTTGCGGAACAGCCATTGCCGGCACCAGCAACCTGTACTCCTTCTGTTCCGGCACCAGCATGGCCTCCCCGCATGTATCCGGCGCGCTGGTGCTGGCCTCGCAATGGTGGCGCGGCTTCAATGCCGGCGCCAATCCCAGCCCGGCCATGGCCAAGGCCCTGCTCGTCAACAGCGCCGTCCCGCTCGGCACCATTCCGAACATGGTCGAGGGCTGGGGCCGGGTCAATGTCACCGACCTGATTGCACCCGCCGTGGGGACCGCCTATTTCGACCAGACCGAGATCCTGGCCAACAGCGGCGCCAACTGGACGCGGAGTTTTGGCGTGCTCGATTCCAGCAAGCCGCTGAAGGTAACCCTGGCGTGGAGTGATGCCCCCGGTGCACCGGGCGCCAATCCTGCCCTCGTCAACAATCTCGATCTGTCGGTGGTGGCCAGCGGCAACACCTATCTGGGCAATGCATTCAGCGGCGGCTGGAGCACAACGGGTGGCAGCGCCGATGCCCTCAACAACCTGGAAAACGTGTACGTGCAGAACCCGGGTTCCGGCGGCGTAACGGTCACCGTCAACGCCACCAACATCGCCGGTGATGGCGTACCGGGCAATGCCGACACCACCGACCAGGATTTCGCGGTAATTTGTTACAACTGCGCCGAGTTTCCGGATTACGGGGTACTTTCGACACCCGCGACGCAAGGCATCTGCGCGCCGGCCGATGCCAACTACACGATCAATGTCGACAGCATCCTCGGCTACTCCGACCCGGTCACCCTGTCCGTCGGCGGCAATCCGGCCGGCACCACGTCCGCATTCAGCGTCAACCCGGTGATCCCGGTCGGCTCCAGCGTGCTGACCATCGGCAATACCGCGGCAGCCACTCCCGGCAGCTACACCCTCGCAATGACTGCCAGCTCGACCTCGGGCAACAAGTCCTTGAACCTGGGCCTGAACGTGTACAACGCCACACCCGGCAGCAGCACCCTGAGCAACCCGGCCGACGGTGCAAGCAATGTTCCGCCGCAGCCAAGCTTCAGCTGGAGCGCAGCCAGCCAGGCGGCCACCTACACCATCCAGGTGGCCAGTGATGCGGGCTTCAACACCATTGTCGCCTCGGCCAGTGGCGTCAGTGGCACCAGTTGGAATTCAAACGTCACCCTCAACACCAGCTCCACTTACTACTGGCGCGTGTGGGCAGACAACATGTGCGGCACCGGCACGCAATCGCAGGTAAACAGTTTCAATACACAGGCCGCGCCCGGAGACTGCGGGATCGGCAGCACCCCGAACCCGCTGCTCAACACCGACTTTGAATCCGGCCTGTCGGGTTGGAGCCAGGGCAGCGGCGGCAGCGGAACCAACACCTGGGCAATCAGCAGCAGTGCACCGCACGCAGGCGCTGCGCACCTGCACGCCAACGATACCGCGTCGATCACCGACCAGCGCCTGGTCTCGCCCAGCATCGCCTTGCCCTCGGGCGAGAATCCGTTGACCTTGAAGTTCTGGCACCGGCCGGACAATGAATCCTCGGGTACGACATGCTATGACGGCGGCATCCTGGAAGTGAGCGACAATGGCGGCACAAGCTGGACGCAAGTGCCTGCCGCCGACATTCTGGTCGGCGGATACACCGGGTCTATCTCCACAAGCTACAACAATCCGCTAGGCGGCCTGCAAGCCTGGTGTGGCGTGACGAGCTACCAGCAGACCATCGTCGATGTCAGTGACCATGCCGGCCAGAACGTGCAATTCCGATACCGCCTGGGCACCGACTCCTCGGTTGGCGATGTCGGCTGGGATGTCGATGACGTCTCCGTGCAAAGCTGCAACGTAACCACCGACGAGATCTTCCAGGACGGCTTCGAACTCTGACGCCGTTCGACCGACTGCATGCAGCGCGTTGTTCCACCCACAACGCGCTGCATCGGATCACACGCACACAAGCACGCCAAAGCACCGCGCATCGCGTCTGCTCGTCGCTCCTGCGAGGGTAGACTGCGAAGGCAGGCAGGAAGGTGCTCCTGTATTTCCTGCACGCAGGCCATCCATGGCCTTGGATGCCGAAGCGAACATCGGCAGAGCCGATGGCCGGGAGGGCGAGCTGCGAATACAGCGAGTCAACCCGGCGCCATTGCTTCTTCGCTTCCGCAGAACGCATGACCGCATTGAAGTAGCGTCATCTTGGGTTACCTTGAATCGCCAGCGGCTTCGCAAACCCGCATCACCGTCGGAACGTCGAACCGCGACATCCCCTGTCGCCCTGCGTACGCATGATCTTTGGAATTCTGCTCCGCAAATTCACCATGCAACTCCCGCAAGCCTCGTTATCGTTCTCCAGCGTGCTCGACGAAGCCGCGCACAGTCCGCAGGGCGGATGGATCGCGTGGCTTGAAAGTGCCGAAACGGTGCTGCGCGGCGAGCCGGTCAGCGGTCCTTTCCGGGTCGTCGAGGATGCGAAGCAACGGCGCTTCCTCGCCAGTGCGCTGATGCTGGGCAACCCAAGCGCCGACATCGATTGGAAGCGCTGGATGTGCGTGGTATCCAGCGATCGCACCCTGCGACGCGAGGACTTCGACCCCCGCGGGCGCTTCGCCCCTGATCGTCATGCGGCACCGGCGCCGAGCCTGTCCGATTTCGACGCACGTTGCTGGCAACGCTACTTCATCCAGCCTTACGGATCGGTTCGCTACCGCTTTCGTCGTCAAGCCGCTGCGGCGTTTCCCCTGCTCGTGGCTGTGGTGGTGCTGGTCGCGCACTCGGAGGATCGCTGGCCACGCGTGCGCGCCGCATGGGAGGTGATTGATCGCATTGATCGCGGCGAGCCCTTGGTTCCCGCCTTGCGCGGATTCCTGCATGTCGGCAAAGCCGAGTTGCGCGCGAGCCGCCAGTGCACGCTGATTCCGCCCTTGCATGGTGTCTGGTCGCAGACCCGCCGCATGTTGCGCGCAGTGGTGAAGCTACCCATCGAAAAACGGCCACGACAATCTGCGCAGTGGGAGCTTGCGTATCAGTACCTCGCCTCATTGGCCCTGCTGGTCCGACATGATCCCGCGGCTCTGGCGCGTGCCTATCCGCCTACTCCACAAACCCTGGAGGATCTGCACACCCTCGCTCTGACCAACCCGCGAGCGCGGGCAGGCATCCTGCGCGGTATCGCGCGACACATGACAGCGATCAACCGCGAAGGCTGGGCGTCGACGCGGTTTGAACTGTTGCCGCCCAACCCCGCAGATCACGCCACGCAATGGAGCGAAGCGGCGCGCCATGAGTTGCATGGCGAACCCATGCTCATCGAGCTACCCGATGGATGGACCGCAAGAGCCTTGGTCAGCATTGCCGAACTGGAAGAAGAAGGGCTGCACATGCAGCATTGCGTCGGGCACTACGCCGTGTATCTGCAACGGGGCGATGGCCGTTTCTTCGCCCTGCGCCATCAGAATGGTCGCGACGAGGCGACCTTGTATGTAGCGCTTGAGGAAGCGGACGAGATCGAGGGTGAATCAAGCCGCAATGCAGGCGACGCGCGTTCCGAATTGCCGATCCTGGGAATCGAACTGGCGAGCATGCACAGCGCGCCCAACAGCATTCCCGCGCTACGCGCCATGACCGCCCTGCTTGAACACTTGTGGCCCGGACACAGGACGCGGTTTTTGTAGTACGTCAGTAACGAGCTTTCTCGACAAACTGCAAACTGCACCCCTCCCAGCCTGCGATGAAATCGATCAATTGGGGCGCCGCCCTTGTCGAATTTTAGGGGTCTTCGCGGATCAGTGTGGGTGCAGGTGGGCATTTTCGGGTAGTGCTGGCAGGAAACTGGCGATGACTTTGAGCTTGAGGTAGTCCTCGTCGCGGTAGCCGTAGGCGCTGCGCTGGATGACCCGGATCTTGTTGTTCAGTCCTTCCACCAGTCCGAGGCTGACCTTGTTGTCGGGGTGGCAGTAGGCGGCGATGCCGTCCCAGTGCCGCTCGATCATCCGCGCGAACTTCTGGTATGGCTCCAGTCGTTGCCAGCGCAGGCTCTGCTTCCAGCGCTCGAAGAACGCGCGAGCGCCGTGTTCGGTACGGTAGCTCCACAGCTGACCGAAGGACTCTTTCAGCAGGTAGGCCGTGTTCAGACGCTTGTTGGCCGCCAGCAGTTTCCTGAGCGCCTGACGACCGTCCAGGGTGAGGTTCTGGCGGTGGCTCAGCAGGGTGTAGCGCTGGCCTTTGATATAGCTGCGGTCCTTGCCGTGCAGGCGCTTGTACTCGTCCCGCCGCACCTGATCGAGCGCATCGGACAGGTGGCGCAGGATATGGAACTTGTCGAACACGATGTCGGCATTGGGTGCGTTCTTGCCCACCGAGTTGCGGAACGGCCGCCACATGTCCATGACCGCCAATTCGATGCGCGCGCTTGTTTGTGGCCCCAAATCAGCGAAGAACTGGTCGATGTCTGCTTCGGTGCGGCCGCTGCCGCCGAACCAGATCGGCCGGCCACGGTCCAGGTCGCTGACCACCACGCGGTAGTCATGACCCTTGTGGATGGCAATCTCGTCGATGCCGATGGCGCGCGGCGCGGGCATCCCGGCGCGTCGGACCTGCTCGGCCATGTACAGCTTGGACAAGTCCTTGACCGTGCTGTCGTGCAACCGCTCCAGTTCGGCCACCGCCTTGTTGGTCATGCTCCGGCACAGGTGACCCACATGCAAGGCAAAGCGCTCGGTGTAGCGCGGGTTTTTCGCCAACCAGTCCAGCCGCTCTACATGCACGCGACCACACCCGCTGCAGTGGACGTGCCAACGCTCGAACTCCACATGCAGCACCCAACCCGCCACCCGCAGATCGCGAGCAAGGCAAAGGCGCTTGTCGTAGCGGTTGCGGCAGCGATGGCCACAACCGGAACACACGGCCGTTTTTTTCGGCGCCGCAGGGTCACGATCCGTGCCTTCGGATCACCGAACACGCCCTTGAGCGTCGCCGCCGCCACGAAGCCAGGAAAGCAAAACAACTCGCGCAGGCTACGGCCTGTCTTCATCTGGAAACCCCGGTCACAAAGTCAGAGCAGGAATCCACCGCGCTCCTGCAGCCGGAAGATGGCCTGATTACAGGGGTTCTGGCAACTGTTGACGGCCGGAATCACCCACTCGAATCCGCGATGAGCCAATTTTAGGGGTAAGCCGGATTCGAAATCGCCATGATTATGCCGGGCACGCAAGAGTTATCATCGTGCTCTGCGTAGCGATACTCCTTTGGGAAACACCAAGCCACAGCGTGACAGTTTGTTTTTGACACTTCTAAGATGAGATCTTGTATCGCTGAATTGAACCCATCCGGATCTGGTTCCTTTCTTGAATAGACGGCCAGAAATGCCACCGCAAGACAATTTGATGCTTCGGAGTTAGTTCGCGTTTCTTCAGCGGCGATTGTTGCTTGACTCAATACGTTTTTTATACTTGTGTGTACCTTTTCCGGCTTGGCAAAAAGCTCAATCCAGTTGAACTTCGCTTCAATGAACTCCTCGGTGTTATCTGTAGCAATCTGCAGGTCTGCACGCCCTACCCATTTTTCTTTGCTCGAACGACCCCCTTTCTCATGCCGAAACTCTTCCAAGGCGATCCAACCACAGCGCCAAGCAGCCGCCGAAAGCAAGCCGATGTTGGCTCGCTCCTTGTGAATATATGGAGCATCGCCCCCCTTCCAGATTCGGCAGTAGCGTTCGATGCATAGCAGCCACTCTTCAAGCAGAGGCTCCCAATGCTTGAGACCCTTCCGATTCTTGATCACGTAGCCGCGATACGTTGTTTCGCTTGGCATTGGACGTCTCCGAATGGAACTTCTTGGTAGAGATCATGAGTATAGCTTCGGAAGCAAGCAACCTCGAGGTGTCCGTCGCCGAATCAGCATGGCCACAAGTGTGGTTTGCGGGGGGAATCAACGCACAAACCCAATCCGCTTGCTGCGGCATTCGGGTTTGATCGCTTGTTCTGCTTCGAGCAGTTGGATCACGGTGTCGACGGTTGCTGCTTCGCCGGTTACCACGCATTGACGCAACGCATTGGCGACATCACCGGGTGTGATGGCATGCAGTCGGTCCAGTGCGCTCCAGGCGGCTTCACTGGCAACCTTGTCCGTGACACAAGCTTTCGCCACCAGGGCGCGTCGCTGATCGCGGTTGAGGTAATCAAACTTCAGCTTGAAGTCGAAGCGTCGCAATGATGCCGCGTCCATGGTGTCGATGAGGTTGGTGGACGCAACGAAGATTCCTTCGAAGGCTTCCATTTGGGTCAGCAGCTCGTTGACCTGGGCGACTTCCCATGACCACCCTGCACCTGCGCGGTCGCGCAGGAAGCCATCCGCCTCATCAATCACCAGAATGGCATTGTCGATTTGTGCTTGCGCAAAGGCGTTGGCGATTTCCTTTTCCGTCTCACCCACGAACATGTTCATGAGGTCCGAGCCGCGTTTCACCAGTACCGGGCGATCCAGTACGCGGCCGAGGTGATGGGCGAACGCGGTCTTGCCGGTTCCGGGCGGGCCATACAGACACAGGCGCCCCGAACCACGACGCGCCAGCCCCTTGGCCAATGAATCGAGGTCTGCCGTGGTGTTGATGAAAGCCGGGTCGTAGTGCGAAGGCAGTACGGCGTGGCGAAATCCGCATTTCATGCCCATCGCGCGCAAGGAGCTTTCCAGCATGCGCAGCACTTCCTGGTCGCGCTGTTCGACATCCGGGCACTTGAGCGCACGCAACACCTTGGCCGCGCGGGCGATCTGCGCCGGTGGCAGCGCTTCAATATCGGCGATGCGCTCGGCACAGGCGGTGGATAGTTGGCCCTTGCGGAAGTAGCGCGCCAGCATGCGCCTGCGCACTTCTCGACCGGGAGCTTTCATTTCCACAATGAGATCGAAGCGACGCAAGTAGGCGCGATCCATGGCACGGATGCTGTTGCAGGCCCAGATCGTCGGCACCGGGTTGGTCTCCAGGGTTTCATTCACCCAGCTTTTGCGCAGGCTGTCGGGGCCTGATCCGAACCGCAGGCCAAAGAGTTCTTCAAGTCCGCCGCCCCCTCCAAACACGTCTTCCACTTCATCGAACAGCAGCATCTGGCCGGGGCGATGCGAAAGAATGCTCTGACTGAATGCGTAGGTCGCGAAGCGCTTCCTTCCGGAGATCGCCTCACCTTCCTTGTCGACGTTGGGCACTTCGTAGAGATCGCGCTTGAGTGCGGCAGCCAGCGCGCGAGCAAACTCCGTCTTTCCCGTGCCGGGCGGGCCGTACAACAACACGTTGACTCCCTTGCGTGGGGTGGGGCAAACGCTTTCCATGTAGCGATGCGCGGTACCCAGTGCGGGGATATGCCTAAAATCATCCAGCACAAGCGTGGCTTTCGGCGCACGTCGCACCAGCCGACTCAAGAAGCCCAATTCACCACGATTCGAGGAAAGCAGTGCTTCACACAGAAAGTCATTGATATCCAATTGGCTCTCGCGCTCGAAGTCGAATCGACTTTTGTGGAAGATTCCGCAGCGGCGCAACAGACTGGAGTTGTTCAGCGCAGCGCCGACCTTCGATGCGGACTGAGCGATCATCCCGCCCACAGCCGCATGACAAGCCTTGGCATCTGACGCCATGTGGTAGAACAAGTTATTGAGGTCACAAACATTCGTCATGACCACGCAAGCGCGCAGTATCAGGCGTTCGCAGTCATTGAGGTGCAGCAACGTGCCGAGTTGATCGATATTGTGTTGCAGGCGGTCCTTTTGTGGCCAGGTCGCCACTCCCAAGTGTTGCAACTGCAACCCGACAAGTTCACGCACCATGTCACTCGTGATCCCGGTTCGAAACGGATGCTGCTCCAGTCCAATCAAGGGCAAGATGCTCGATGGCTGAAAACGGCCATCTTCAAGAATCCTTGAGTACCACCTGCGCCTGCTGATCATGCGCAGTGCCAGCCATGCTGCTTCGCGATGCAAGGCTGAGAGGAAAGGAATGCGACGGAACCTGGCACGCTTGCCTCCCAACAAAGCCAGATTCTTGTCGACTGCTTCGTCATCGCAGTTCTCCAACAATTCTTCGAGATCGAGGTTCATCGAGTGCTCCGGATAGTGGATGCATATTGTGGTATCCGCCTGCGACACCGGATGTCGCCGTTGCCCAGAGCAAGCTGCCTGCGTGATACCGACGTGACATGTCGCTTACCTGTGAAAGCATCCCCGCCCGAACACCTGGAGCGGAGCGATGTGAAGCCTTGCGGCTGATCGCCTGCCATACTTCCATCGAGCCCATTGCGGAAAACGCCATGTCGGACACGACGCTTCGCCATCTCGCCATGTTGCAGTTGATTCCCGCCCACCCCGGCAAGATCACCGCCCGCGATATCCACCGGCGCCTGTCGGATGAGGGCTACGCGGTGGACGTGCGCAGTGTCGAGCGCGACTTGCACAAGCTTTCGCAGAAACTTGCCCTGGTGCAGGACGACGGCCATCCCAGTGGCTGGAGTTGGAGCAATGCGACCCGCACCCAGTTGGGACCGGGCATGCCTGCGGACACCGCATTGACGTACGAGTTGTTGTCTCGGTTTGCTGCGAACGTGATGCCGCGCGCGCTGCAACGCCGGCTGGAACCCGAGTTCAAGCGCGCCCGCCAGGACTTGTCCCGTTATCTGGATGCGGGCTACGCGCGCTGGTCCAAGCGCATCGCGTCGGTGCCGCAATCCCACGCGCTGCTGCCCCCGGATATTGCTCCGGGCGTCATCGATGTCGTCTACGACTGCTTGCTGGTGGGAAAGCAGTTCCGCGTTGACTACCGCTCGCCTTACCGCGAAGAGCCCAGCACCTTCGAGGTGAATCCCTTGGGTTTGGTGCAGACCGGCAGCGTGCTTTACCTGATCGTGCGCATCGAGGGTTTTGCAGACGCGCGTCACCTGGCCCTGCACCGCATGAGCAAGGCCGTAGCCCTGGACACTCCCGCCACGGCACCCAAGGGTTTCGACTTTGATCGGCATGTGCGCGAGGAAAAGCAGTTCGAGTATCCCAGCGGCGACACGATCAAGCTGGAACTGGTGATGGATCTGTGGCTGGCGCGCAATCTCGCCGAATGTCGCCTGTCAAACGATCAAACGTTCACTCCCTTGCCCGATGAGGAACGCGCCCGCATCACCGCCACCGTGGCCAACACGGAATTGCTGTTCCGCTGGCTGCGCAGCCTCGGCCCGGATGTGGAAATCGTCAAACCTGTGGCCTTGCGTCGTCGCATGCAACGGGAAGTCGCGGATCTGGCGAGCCGCTATCGGCGGCGTGGCAAGGGCAAGTAGGCCAGCGCCTTCGACCGTTTCCCACAGAGCAACAGAGGTTGAAGCGTTGCCGGTTGGCGGCTTTCGTTGCGCCATGAACGCCACGCTTGAGCAGATTGCCCAGGAAGCGCTGCGCCTCGCTCCGGCACAGCGGGCGGAGCTCGCGGATTTTCTGGCGGGAAGCCTGGACATTACGCCACCTGACGAGGTTCAACGGCTCTGGCTTGAAGAGGCTGCCCGACGCCTTGCAGAGGTTCGCTCCGGCCAGGTTGAAACCATACCCGTCGAGGATGTTCTGGCCGAGGCACGCCGCTTGGTCGGGCGCTGATGCGTTGTGCGCTTCACCCCGAGGCTCGGATCGAGTACCTCTAACCTGCATTATTCACGAGCCGGCGTGGATGTTCGTGGAAGAAATCTCCCCACCCACATTCCAAAGCCTGGTGGATGCGCTGCGCTTATCCACCCTACAACGCGGAAGGGGCTTTCGTAGGGTGGATAAGCGCAGCGCATCCACCAGGCTTCTGCCACTATTCATCCCGAAAAGGGGACTTCCTTCGGTCGTGAGCGGGTGTGGATGTTCGCGGCAGACATTTCTCTCCAAACGCTTGCCTTTTCGGGGTTGCTCGGGACACTGAGACGAACACGCTGTTGAATTGGTTGCTCGTCGTAAAACGTTGTCATGCCAAGACTTCGGGCGTTCTCCAGTGACGTTCGTGAATAATGCAATCTAAGGCAATAATGAACAAGTCCCGCTCGTGCTGTGTGGGTTGAAGGATGAGTATGCAATGTCCAGATTCCGCTCATGGTTCGACAGGCCTGTCCTGAGCAAAGTCGAAGGGCTCACCACGAACGGAATCCGTTTTTTCAGCCTCGTCCTAAGCAATAGCCCACTACGAAGATCGCCAGCCCGGCCTCGGGGCGCGCTTCTCGATTGAAATCGAACGCACGATCCAGCGGATTGTGGAAACGCCAAAGCGGTGGCGCATGGTTTAAGGAACGACCGGGCCTGATCACGTACAATGCGCGCCCTGTTTCGCCCGGCTGCGCGGGAACGCCCGTTGTCGAGGCGGAAGCATTGCCTTCCCGGATCCCCGAATCATGATCTCCTTTCGCAACTTCGCGCTCAGGCGTGGCGAGCGCCTGCTGCTGTCCAAGGTCGATATTGCCCTGCATGCCGGTTGGCGCGTGGGTGTGGTCGGCCGCAACGGTTGCGGCAAGACCAGCCTGTTCGCGGCGATCCTCGGCGAGATCGAAGCCGATTCCGGTGATCTGGAGAAGTCGCCCAAGTTGCGCATCGCCAGCGTGGCCCAGGAGACGCCTTCGCTGCCGGATGCGGCGATTGATTTCGTGGTGTCCGGTGATATCGAGGTACATGCGGTGCTGATGGCCGAGGAAGCGGCGATTGCCGCCGAGGATTGGGACGCGGTGGCAGCCGCCCACCAGAAGATGGCCGAGATCAATGGCTACGACGCCACCGCGCGCGCCGGCAAGCTGTTGCATGGCCTGGGCTTTGGGGCGGAAACCCACCAGCGTGCGGTTTCGGAATTCTCCGGCGGCTGGCGCGTGCGCCTGAATCTTGCGCGCGCGCTGATGATGCCCAGCGACATGCTGCTGCTCGACGAGCCGACCAATCACCTGGATCTGGACGCGGTGCTGTGGCTGGAACAGTGGCTGCTCAAGTATCCGGGCATGCTGATGATGATTTCGCACGACCGCGAGTTCCTCGACGGCGTCGGCACGCACATGCTGCACCTGCATGAGGGCACGGCGAAACTCTACAGCGGTGATTACACCAGCTTCGAACGCCAGCGTTCCGAGCAGTTGCGCCAGCAGCAGATCGCATTCGAGAAGGAGCAGGCCGAGCGCGCCCATCTGCAATCCTTCATCGACCGTTTCAAGGCCTCGGCGGCGAAGGCCAAGCAGGCCCAATCGCGGGTCAAGCGCCTGGCCAAGTTGGCCGGCACCGAAGCCGTGCGCGCCGAGCGCGAGATCCGCATCAATTTTGCCGATCCGCCCAAACTGCCCAACTCGCTGACGCGCCTGAACCATGTCGATGCCGGCTATGGCGACATCAAGATTCTGGGCAAAGTCGGCTTTGGCCTCGAAGCCGGCGATCGCATCGGCCTGCTTGGGCCCAACGGCGCGGGCAAGTCGACCTTGGTCAAGACGCTGGTCGGCGAATTGCCGCTTTTGGCTGGCGAGCGCACCGCGCATCCGGACATGGAGCTTGGCTACTTTGCCCAGCACACGGTGGAATCCCTGCACGAGGGGCAGACGCCCATCGATCACCTGCGCGAGATTGCACCCGGGACCAGCGTGCAGGACTTCCGCGATTTCCTCGGCCGCTGGAATTTTCCCGGCAACCGCGCCTTCGAAGTGGTTGATGGATTCTCCGGTGGCGAACGCGCACGCCTGGCGCTGGCCCTGATTGCCTGGCGCAAGCCCAACGTGCTGTTGCTCGATGAACCGACCAACCACCTCGATCTGGAAATGCGCGAGGCGCTGGCCGAGGCCTTGAGCATCTTTCCCGGCGCCATCGTCATGGTTTCGCATGATCGGCACCTGATCGGCCTCGTCTGCGAGACCTTCTGGCGCGTGGCCGATGGCAAGGTGGAATTGTTCAAGGGCGATTTGGACGAATACGCCGCGTGGCTGCGTTCGCGCAATGCCAAGTCGGGCGATGGCGCAGAGCCGAAACGCAAGACCGCTTGAACGTCGGTTACCTGGGATGGTTGATCGCCCCCGGCAAACGCTACGCGCGTTCGCTGCCTGTAGGAGCCCCCAAGAGGGGGTAAACGTCTTCAGGCGCGATTCAATAGGATCGCGTCAATTCGACATGACGCATCGACTCTGAAGGGTCTCCTACAAGGGCTTTGCAAGCCCAGGCAAGAATTGATTCCTCTACTGTGGGCGCCCCTTGAGGGAAGCTCTGATCTTGTTCGTCATTCCGGCGAGGCGCTTTACAACAGCCGAATGGCTGGTCAAGCCGGAACCCATCTTGATCTTGTTCCAATGGAATCAAGGTCAAAATGGACCCCGGCGTATGCCGGGGTGACGAAAATTGTGGTTGATCAGAGTTTCCTTAGGGGCGATTCCATTCAATACGATCGCGTTGATTCGTCATGACGCATCGACCCTGAAGGGCATTGCCCCCTCGTCGGGGTCTCCTGCATGAGCACCGCATGTCCGGCAATTCAATTTGCCCTCGCCGGCGTATGCTGCGCATTCCCCGTCCTGAGGATTGTGCATGCTCACGCTCTACTACTCTCCCGGCACCGCCAGCATGGTCGTGCATCTGGCCTTGCTTGAACTCGACGTGCCGCATGAGCTGCGTCTGATCGACATCGATGCCAAGGCGCAGAAAAGCCCCGACTACCTGCGTCTGAATCCCAATGGCGTGGTGCCCACCTTGATTATCGATGGCGCGCCGGTTTACGAGTGCGCGGCATTGCTCTTGCTGCTGGGTGAGCGGCATGCCGACAAGCGCATGGCCCCGCAGCCCGGTGAAGCGAAGCGCAACACCTATCTGCAATGGGTGCTGCACTTGGCCAACACCCTGCAACCGGCGTTTCGCCAGTGGTTCTATCCGGCCGACTTTGGTCCAGCCGATCAGGGCGATGCCATGCGCGCTTTTGCACAAACGCGTATCGAAGCCACCTGGGATCGCCTCGACTCACACCTGGCCGCGCAGGGGCCGTACATGCTGGGCGAGAACTTCAGCCTGCTCGATCTCTACGCCACCATGCTGATGCGCTGGTCACGCAACATGCCGAAGCCGGCGGATCGTTGGCCGGCGTTGGCCGCACTCGCCACGCGCATCAAGGCGCGCCCGTCCTGGAAACGGCTGTACGAGATCGAGGGCTTGAGCGAATGGGCGTGAACTTTTGGTGCCGCGCTGAAAGCGTTTCTTTTATCGTCATTCCGGCGCACGCCGGAATCCATCAGGCCTTTGAATGCATGCGGTTGAGATCAAGATGGATCCCGGCGTTCGCCGGGAAGACGATTTGATCAGCCTTGCATTTGACGTTGTCCAAGGGAAGCAAAAATGTCACCCATGCCTGATCGAGTACTCGACTTCTGGTTCACTGAAATCGACCCACGCCAATGGTGGCAGGTGGATCCCGCGTTCGACACATTGATTGGTTCGCGCTTCGGTGCACTCCTGGATCAAGCCATTGCCGGCGAACTGCACGCATGGCGCAGCGATCCACGCGGTCGCCTCGCCGAGATCATCGTGCTCGACCAGTTTTCGCGGAACATCCATCGCGGCACGCCATTGGCCTTTGCCCAGGATGCGCAAGCACTCACCTTGTCACAGGTCGCCGTCCAAGCAGGTGCGCTGGATCAACTCTCCGAAGTTGAGCGCGGTTTCCTGCTGATGCCCTTCATGCACAGCGAGTCGCGCGACATCCACGCGCAAGCCGAGACGCTGTTCAAGACGCATGCCTCGGCCAATACCTTCGAGTTCGAGCGCAAGCACAAGGCCATCGTCGATCGCTTCGGCCGCTACCCGCATCGAAACGCGATCCTGGGTCGCAACTCGACCGACGAGGAAATCGAATTCCTCAAGCGGCCAGGTTCGGGGTTCTGATGGAACTGCTCAGCACGCTGCGCGCAAAGCGCAGGGCCTGTTGTCCTCGCGTCCGGCTCGCGCTGGACGGCAATCTCCTTTTGCGTTGTGCACGGCATGAACTTGCCGGCGAACCATCCGGCTGCAACGGCGCTGTCATCGATTGATCGGATCAATCGTCAGGTTTGCAGAGAGCCCGCCATGCGCGCCCTCCGATTGATCCAATGAGTCGCGTCAGCGCCGTTTCGCTTCGAGTTCATTCTGCCGCCCAGGCTCCCAGGGAAATTCTCATTCTGTTCGCCATTCCAGCGAGGCGCTTTACAACAGCCGAATGGCTGGTCAAGCCGGAACCGATCTTGATCTTGCTCCAATGCAATCAAGTTCAAAATGGACACCGGCGTATGCCGGGATGACGAAAATTGTGGTTGATCAGAGTTTCCCTGGGGTTCGGAATTCGCTGGCTGTTCGCTTTTGCCCCGTGTCGGTATTTGATGGAGTTCCCACCCACACAGGAGATCACCATGCGCCTCACGTTGCGGCCTTTGCTCGCGATCTCGCTTTTGCTGCCGTTTGCAGCTTGTCCAGCCTTGGCTGCAAGCATCGGCAGCTTTGCGCTGAACGGAAAGAACGTCCAACTGACTTGCGCCACGCTTGTCCCCATGCCGGGCACCGATGGAGTAATGCGCATGGTGCTGGTTCTCAGCGAGAAGTCGCCAAAACCCGGGGTCGAGGCCAATACCGCCAGCACGCAAGGTGAACTCGGCGCCTCGCTGAGCGCAGTCCTGCTCAAGTTCGAAGGCGAGAACTGGGAAAATTCGACTGGATTTTCCTACACGCATCCGGACTTGAAAAAACCCAGCGGCTACTGCGATGCCTCGGCCTGCAAGCTTGAGCGAATCGAGGTAAACGGGGGCGAATTCAGCGCCCATCTCGTCGCCGAGCCCGTCGCGGGCTCCAGTGGCAATGCCCTTTCCTTCGACATGAACCTGCGCGTCAAGATGCCTTGATTCGCGAGTAGTCGCAGAATGACAGGCTGCTGAAATAATGGTTTCAGCAGCCTGATAGAGCGGCACAGGAACGCATCGCTCGCCAGGGAAGATTTGAACAAGTATTGTCGCGAGCAAGCTCGCTCCCACCAGTGCTCGATCTTGTGGGAGCGAGCTTGCTCGCGACGAATGAGTTCCGTACTTGTTCAGAGTTTCCCCAGGCAATCACGCAAGTGATTGATGAACGGTGCAGGTAGTCCGGCTTTGCCGGGCTCGTGCACGCCACAAGGTCCCCCGCAGTCCCCCGAGCCTCCCATCGATCACGCAGCCAGCGGCAATCGGGCGTGTGCTTGGCCGAGCCCATGATCCTTTGTGCCCCGATCCTGCGCGTAGAGGCAGGGAGGGAGCTTGCGTCGCGTTTTCCGGGGCCTTTCCGGGCAGCGCGAGGTGACGCCCCTATACCAACGATTGAAGCCAGGGGGCCGTTCATGAGATTCCACCACTTCCAGGGTTGCCACGCCTGCGCGATCACGCTCGCGCAGGGTTTGCTTCTGCAAGCCTCGACACTTCACGCCATCGAGCCCATCGATTGCGAGACCACGCCATTCGGCAACACCAACCTGATGCTGGGTGATGCCGAGTTCATGAGCCTGCTCAGTAGCGGCGATGGTTCATTCCGTCCGTTCGGTGAGTATCGACTGCCGTTCGAGGATGAAAGCGACCCGCTCAACGCGGTGTACAGCAGTGATCTGGTTCCGGCCGGTTTGCCTGCGGGGAGCTATTTCCTCGATGCCATCAACGTCGATCTGGATGGCGATGGCCGCGACGAAATCGCGGTGGCCTACGGCGCGCCGCCTGCGTTGGGCAACATCGTCATCGGTATCTTTGATCGCACGCCGGGCTTCCAGCCTTCGGCGCGCCTGATCGACCACTGGAGCCTTGATCTCAATGCAGAAGGAACCGGCATGGCCACGCTGTCGGTGGAGCTGGCCGCTGGCGACTTCAGCGGCACCTCCACGCGCGAGCAGCAACTCGCGCTGAAGTGGCGCAGCCTGCAGGGCCCCGATGACGGCAAGGGCAACGTGATCGTGCTGACCGGCACCGACAGCGGCACCCTGGCACAAACCGACAACAGTTGGGCCGGCCGCTGGAAAAGCAGCGGAACCCACGGCGAATCCAGCCTGACCCATGCCGATGTGCTGCTGGATGGCCGCGAGCAGATCATCCTCGTGGCCGCAACCGCTACCCACCTGTACACCCACCTGCTCGAATTCAATGCCCCGGGCGAGCATGTCAACTCGGGACTGCCGATCGCCGCGGGTGACACCGCCATCGGCAGCGCGGTGTTTGCCAGCACCATCGGCACGTTTGCCGATGATGCGTTTGTTTCACCCAGCGGCGGCTTTCCCGATCCGTGCCAAGGTCAGTGCACGGAAACGGTCTTCGTCAACGGCGCGCCGCAGCGTGTTCTCGCCAATGCCGGGGATCTGGTGGACGGTGCGGCAGCCGAATTGCTGGTGCATGTCGGCTTCAGTGGCCAACTCGAAGTTCGGAATTCCCAGGGCAACCTCGTCGACGGCGGTGTCGGCAGCTACATCGGCCAGCGCCTGTTGCACTTCGCCCCGGTGCGCGACGAACCGGGTGCCGACGTGAGTGCGGTCAGCATCGCCGACAGCGGCCCGGGGCGCGACTTTGATTTCAGCCAGGTGCTGGGCCCACGCCTGCCGTCAGGATTACCGCAGAGCGAAATGACCGCGACGGGCTTCGACGCCGCGACCGGCCGCACCTTCGATGCCAAGCAGCACCAGCTTGCACTGGCGCGCGTGGTCGATGATTCAAATGATGCCCAGCTCCAGGTGGATCTGTACGCAGCCAAGGTGCGCCTTGAGGCCGGCTTCACCTTCGACACCGTGGAAGCCAACGGACCCTTCCCCGCCAGGTTCACCAGCACAGCCACCGGGGATATCGCCGCGCGGCATTGGAATTTCGGCGATGGCGCATCGTCCGTGGCCGAAAATCCTTCGCACAACTACAACGCCACCGGCAACTACGCGGTCACCCTCACGGTGACCGACAGCAACGGCAAGCAAAGCAGCTACAGCACGATGGTGCAAATCAACGGCCTGGCCAGCAGCGGTGGGCAGCCGGCGCGCTACAGCTACACCATGGACACCACGCCGCGTTACTCGGCAGCCACCGAAACGCTGTTCGACTCGCCTGTGCCGGGCACCCTCATCATCACTCGCAACAATTTCAACAATTCCTCCATGCCGCGCATTGCCATTGGCGACATGGACCGCGATGGTCTTTCGGAGATCATGACCAGCGCGCAAACGGTGGTCAGCGAGGAGACCAACAACAACTTCAACACACAAAAGTACCGCGCCACCATCTGGCGTTCGCTGTGGCAACTGGACTTTGGCCAGATTCCCGCCGTGTTCTCGCCCCGCCATGCGCAGCAGGTCACCGCATCAACCGCGTTTCCCGCTTTGCCGCCTGGCTTGCCTTACGCGACTTCCTCGCTGCTGGCCAGCGACTTCGATGGCGACTCCGTGTTCGCCACCCTCGCCGCGCAGTGCGGCGCGGTGTACGAGCCGCAGTTGCGCAATCTGGTATGGATGCCGCCGTTCTTCTCGGCTCTGCAATCCGAATCGCTGGGCAATGGCTACATGTCGGCCTCGTTCGGCAACCAGCAGTCCTCGGGTTCGGGCATCGAGAACCGTTCCGGCAGTTTCACCGGGCACAGTGTGTCGGCCTATGTCGGTGTTTCCGCCGGTACCACCGACAAGGAGCCGGTCAACTTCCGTGCGACGCTGACCGCCACCGCCGGCAAGGATTGGCAAAAGGCCCACGGCGAAATCCACGGCGAGGAGACCGAACAGAGCTACAGCGAAGGCCAGTCCGCGACGCAGGGCGATGCACTGGTGGTCAGCGAAGGCAACTCGGCCTTCTGCTACAGCTATGACGTGGTTCAATCCAGCGGGCCGGTGCCCAACAGCGCCATGCGCATGTGCGAAATCGGCTTCCAGGAACGCAACGCGCAAACCGCCCAGACCTGGAACACGCAAGCCGTGTACGGACAGACCATGCCCAACTGGACTCCCTTGCAACGCGACTGGGCCAGCCTTGCCTTGTTCGCTCCACCAACGAGCACCCTGCCGTTCCAGAGCGGCCGCGAAATCGACAAAGCCACCGACGGCCTGTTCACAACCGCCGCCACCAGTGTCAGCACCAGTCATCCGTATCTGGACATTGATCTCGGCACGGTTCAGCCCATCGAAGCGATCCGCATCTTCCCGGCAGCCAACGTGGATGCCAACGGAATGCTGGTCACGCCGATCACCTTCACCCTGGCCGCGCTCGATCTGCAAGGTTTCCATGTGTACCTGTCGGCCACCCCGTTCAGTGGGCCCGAAGTTCCCGGCGGTGCGGGGGTGCGCGAATTTGCGCCACCCACCGAAAACGGCATGGTCTACGACCGCTGGAACATCATGACCCGCGACGCCGCCTTCAATCCGCTGAATGCGCGCTACATCCGCCTGCAGCATCCGGATGAAACCGAAGCCCTGATCAACATCGCCGAGATCCAGGTGTTCGCCTCGACCCATTCCGAGCCACCGGCCTACCCGCAAGCGGTGTGCCAACCCGCACCCGGCACCGGCTATTTCCTCGCGCGCGTGTGGAATGCGCAAGCCGGCGGCTACCAGAACATCGAGGAACGCGGTGACATGATGTGGGCCGGCACCAATGCGGCGAACACGCCGACCGGCGTGCTGATGCCGAACGGCGATGCGTGCATCAACCACGCCGGCATTCGCCAGACCACGATCTGGAACAACCTGCGCATCGGCAATCCCGGCATCACCCATTCCTGGGATTCCACCTCCAACACCACGCAGACCGTGGGCAGCTACGGCAGCATCGAGTCGGCCACGCGCGTCGGCGCAGAACTGGAGCTGGAGCTGGGCAACACCTACGTGTACGGCGTGGCCGGCGTTTCCTATGAGTACACCTTTGGTGTCACCAAGGAAAACCAGTCGGTCAGCTACTGGGGCAATGGATTGCAGATCGGTGGTTCGGTCGGCGGTTTCGACAACGAACACCAGGACCTGGTGATGCGCTGCGGCTATTTCCCGCATCCCTATGCCTACCACCTGACTGATCGCGGCAGCGTGAACTACCAGCACGATCTCTACGTGGTCGACTACACGGTAGCCCAGCCCAGCAATGGAACGGCCTGGCAGCGCGGTGCGGTGCCACCCGAGTGCTACGGCATCGACGACACCATTTTTGCCGACGACTTTGAAGGTTGAGGGCCACGACCATGACGAACCTGACATTCAAGGCCGTGCTGGACAACACTGTGCGTCAAGTCCTGGGGTATTCCGGCGACAGCTGGAATCCAGCGCGTTCAAATGACAAAGTCACTGGGTCCCGGCTTGCGCCGGGACGACGACAAGCACCGTTTCTTCTCGGCACGCTTTTGCTCTGCTTGCTGGCCGGTCTCACGGGCAGCGCCTTTGGCCAGACCCGCTTTTCCTCCGATGCGCCGTTTGTGCGGGTTGGCCAGCGCATCGCCACGTTTCCGCAATCGACCACCGTGCACGATGCCATCCCCGCTCTTCCGCAGACGGGCCAGAGTTATCCCAGTCACGCCGGCACCTGGCTGCAACTGGGCAATGCGGGCAGCCAGCAGGCGTCTGTCTACGCCGTACGTCTGTATGCCTACGCGCTGACCACTGGCGTCTATCAGCACATCAACGCGCGCTTCCGTTTCTGGAATGCCTACGATGCGCTGGCTGAAGCGGTGCTGGAGCGACCGGCCGAGTTCATCGTTGATCTGACCTCCTGTCCATGCAATTTCGAGGCAGGCCAGATGTATGCCATCGACCTGCTGTTGCCCAAGTCGGTGTACACCGAAGGCCAGCAGGTGGGATTCAGCCAGCTGTGGCTGACCGATCCCGGCAATGGCGTGCTGGCAGTGTCGCGTGACCTGGTCCCGGCACTGGACCGCCAGGGCATCACCCCGCTCGTCGGTGGCGTGATTGCCAGCTATGGCAATGCCGGCCGCAGTCCGGAAGACCTGAACTTCATCGCCGAGGATGCGATTCCAGTCGCGGGACTCGGCGTGGCCTTGTTTGGCGAAGCGGAAATCCTCGACGTGTGCACCGGAGCGAGTGGCTTTGCGCACCAGTTCCAGGAAGAGTTCGACAACGCCAGCCTGTTCTTCCAGCGTTGGCAGGCCACGCCGAACTTCGGCCAATTGGCGGTCGGTAGCGGTTACCTCGCCCTCGGCGCGCCCAACAGTGCAGCCCAGTTTCCCTATGTTCGCTCGGAACCGACCAGCCTGGTGATTCCGCCAATCGGCAACTTCATGGTGCGCTGGATTGCCGAGTACACCGGCGTGGGTCCTGCCGGTGATGGCGAGCTGGTTATATCCCGCGGCACGCCGCTCAATGGAAACGATGGCAGCACGGTACCGACGGCATTGCGCGCATGGCAGGACAGCAACGGCTATTACATTTCGACGAACACGGCCGGGGGCATGCAGCAAATCGGCGGCGGCAATGGCACCGACCTGCATGACATGGCCTATTGTTGGGTGAATGGTCAAGTGGAACTGTGGAAGGATGGACAGATCATTCTGAGCCAACACGCACAACCCGGCGATCGGCCGGATTCGATCTGGTTCGGCAATCCGCTGCTTGCCGGTGGCGGCCCGTGGAATCCGGTCAGCCTGCAACGGGTCTGGGTGCGTGGCAACCAACCGGTGCTGTCGGATCGCATCTTTGCCGATGGTTTCGAGTCGGAGGCTGCTTCCCCGTAGTTGACGGCTATCTGCCGGCCTGAGCCTCGCGCCAGGCCGGCACATTCGAATGCACAGGCTGCGCTCGATGCCTGGATTACGTGAAGTAGAATGCGTGCTGTCGAGATTCGTGGAGATGACCGGTGGAGCCCATGCCGTTTGCGGTTGAGCGCATCGATCACCTCGTGTTGCGCGTGCGTGACCTGCAAGCCAGCATCGATTTCTACCAAGCGGTCCTTGGTTGCTGCGTGGCCAAGCGCCGCGACGATCTCGGCCTTATCCACCTGCGCGCCGGCGCTTCGATGATCGACCTGATCAGCGTGGACGGCGTGCTGGGCAGGCGCGGTGGTGGCGCGGCACAAGCGGATGCGCGCAACATCGATCATGTGTGCCTGCGTATAGAACCGTTCGATGAAGCGGAATTGCTTGGCCACCTTGCGCGTTTTGGCCTTGCGCCACATGGCAATGCCACGCTCAACTTTGGTGCGGAGGGCGATGGCCTGTCGCTCTATTTCAACGACCCGGATGGCAACACCATCGAGCTCAAGGGTCCGCCATCCCGGTAGTCGCGGCGGGCCTCACGGCGACATGCGAGTATGCGCGTTGGACCATCTGCCCCTCCATCGGTCACCATCACTCATCATGAGCACCGGCCCCGATCCATCGGTTACCGCTTCCACCGAGTTTGATGCGCAGGTTCAGGCGCACGCACCTGGACAGGCGCTCGGCGAAGGAACGCGCATCGGCAGCTATCGCATCCGTCGCGCACTTGGCGAGGGCGGCATGGGCCAGGTCTATCTCGCCGAGCAAACCGCACCCATCCATCGTGATGTGGCACTCAAGCTGATGCGCGAGCAGATCGCCAGCCCCTGGGCGCTGGCCTGGTTCGAGGTCGAGCGTCAGGCGCTGGCACAGATGCAGCATCCGGCCATTGCGCAGATCTTCGATGCCGGCACCACGCCCGAAGGACACGCCTTCATCGCCATGGAGCATGTGGAAGGCAAGCCGCTGGCCGAATTCTGCACGAGCCACGCGCTCGGCCGCGATCAACGCCTTGCCCTGTTCGTGCGTGTGTGCCAGGGCGTGCAGCACGCGCACCAGAAGGGCGTGATCCATCGTGACCTGAAGCCCGCCAACGTGTTGGTGCGCGAGATCGATGGCGTGCCCAGCCCCAAGATCATCGACTTCGGCATCGCCGTTGGCGGTGGCAACTCCGCGCATGGCCCGCGCGTGGAAAACGCCAGCGCCGATCATGCCGGTACGGCGATCTACATGAGCCCGGAACAGGCCGCAGGCAAGGGACGCAACATCGACACGCGCAGCGACGTGTACGCGCTGGGCGTGATGCTCTATGAAATCCTTACCGGCAATGCCGCAGCAACCCTGGCTTCCAACATTCATCGCTCGCGCGCCGTGCAGACCCCGGGCGGAATGAGTACAGCCAGTCCCGACAGTCCGCGTCTGACCTCATCCATGCTGATCGCGGCTTCCGAAAGCCTGCCGCTGGAACTGCGTGCGATCCTGCAACGCGCTTTGGCCGAAGATCGCAATGACCGCTATGCCTCGGCAACCGCATTGGCCGAAGACCTGGAGCGCTACCGTGATCACCGGCCCGTGCTGGCCATGCCGCAAGGCCGCGTCTACTCGATGCGAAAGTTTGTCCGCCGACACCGGCTTGGCATCGTTGCAGCCGGCATTGCCGCCATTGCGCTGATCGCCGGTACGGTGCTTGCGGTGCAAGGGCAGCGCAAGGCGGAAGCAGCCGCCGAACTGGCGCAAATTGAAGCCGACAAGGCCCGACAGATTGCCGATTTCGTGCAGCAGATGATTGCCGGCATCGATCCGGATCGCGCCAAGGGACTGGATCGGGAGTTGATGCGCCTGATGCTGGATTCATCAGCCGAACGCGCGGGCAGCGAACTGGCAACCCAGCCGCAGGTGCGAGCGGCCATTGAAAGGACCATCGCACAGAGCTACGCGGCGATCAGCGAACAGGCGCGTTCCGCTGAACACTTCGCCGCGGCGCGCGAAGCGGCGACCAAGGCCAAGCTGCCGGTCGGCGAACGTGCCCGCCTGTTGATGGGACAGGCCAGTGCGCTCGGCGGATTGAGTCGCTTCGATGAAGGTCTGAAACTGGCCCAACAAGCGCTCGATGAAGTGCAGGGTTTGCCCGAGTCGGATCGGGACCGCCTGTTCATCGAGAGCCGGCTGGCCTGGCTGGAACAGGGCGCCGGGCAGTTCGATGCCAGCATCACGCATTACCAGCATGTCCTGCCCCTGCAACAGGCTGCCTTCGGAGCGGATGATGACGACTCTCTGGAATCACAACGCGGCCTGGCTGCCGCCTATGCGCGCACCGACCGGTTTGCCGAAGCCGAACCGCTGCTCAAGGACGTGCTGGAGCGCTACCGCAAGCGCTACGGAGACGCCCATTCCAAGACTCTCGACCTGACCACCGGACTCGCCGTCACCTATCTGGAACAGGAAAAATACGCGCAAGCCGAAGCTCTGCTGGGACCCGCCTTGCCCGTGGCTGAAAAGCTGTTGGGTCCGAATCACCAGAACACGGTCATCCTCGTTTCAAATCTCGGCAGTTCCATTCGCCAGCAAGGCCGCAACGCGGAGGCAAGGCCTTACTACGAGCGCGTGCTGGCCACCAACCTCAAGCTGCACGGGCCCGATCATTTCCTGAGCGTATCCGCCGAAAGCAATCTTGCCCTGTTGCTGCGCGATGCCGGCGAAGGGGAGGAAGCCGAACGCCATGCCCGCCTCAGCGTTGCGCACCTGGACAAGGCGTTCCCACCCGGACATCCGGCCCGCGCCATCTTCATCGACGCACTGGCGCGGGTGCTGACCAGCAACGGCAAGTACGCCGAAGCGGAAAAATACCTGGATCAGGCCTACGCCTTGTTCCTTGCCGCCCCCGGTTTTGGTCCCGCGCACTCACGCACACGTGACTGCATCAAGGACTACATCGCGCTGTATGCGGCCTGGAAAAAACCGGAGCTTGAGCAAAAGTGGAAAACAACCCTTGCGTCGCTGCCGACGAACTAAGGAAGGCCTGAACAAGTATTGTCGCGAGCAAGCTCGCTCCCACCATTGCTTGATCTTGTGGGAGCGAGCTTGCTCGCGACGAATGAGTTCCGTACTTGTTCAGAGTTTCCCCAAGGCAACGCTGATTGAGTCCTGCGTGTCCAGAGCGCAATTGAAAATGCGCACATGGCGACTTGATTCCGTTCATGGTTCGACGAGCTCACCACGAACGGAGGCGACCTGATCAGCGTTGCCCATATCCAATTGGCAGTCGTTGCGTCGAACCCTCCCGGATTCCGCTGCGCTGCATCCGGGCTGCGCGCTGGCCGCTTCGATCAGGGCAACGTAGGCCGGGTATTTTCCGTTCGTGGTGAGCTCCCGAGCTCCGTTTGTGGTGAGCCCCTGAAGTCCGTTCGTGGTGAGCTCGTCGAACCATGAACGGAAGCCATTTGCTCAGGGTTGACCTGGTCCTCGATGCGCACCGGCAGTCGCGCACTGATGCGTGACTCGATGGCATCATGGCCGCGCCAGGCGCTGCATGACAAAGGCGTCGGCCAGGCGCCATTGCATGCCGGCAACCAGCGCGTGCATCAGCAGCAATCCGCGATCAAGGTGCGCTGCTTGTGCACGCTCACGCAAGGCCGCATCGCTGCCCTTCGCATGGAAGGTTTGCAGCAGAGCCACGCTGTTCTCCTCGGCCGTTGCCTCGCGAACCACCGGTTCATGGCCGAGTGCGCGAATCATGGATTCGGCAACCGACCAGGTTGACCACGGGTTCTGCCCGGTAACCAAGCGTCCATCCACGATAGTGTTGTCCAGGTAAAGCGCGCCTTCCCGATACGTGGCGCCGCGCTCCTGCAGGCGATCCTCAAGCAAGAATGGAAAAACCTCGCGTGCATCCTCGATCAGGAACAGCTCCTCTGCATTGCTGAAGCCGGTGAGCTGACGCCCGGCAATCAACAGGCTGCCATCGCCCAGTCGGACATTGAGCAATCCGGCCGGCCCATGGCAAACCGCGCCAATCACGCCGCCGGATTCGTACACCTCACGCACGATCTGCTGGATGTGCGGGTTGTCGGGAAAATCGAACATCGTGCCCTTGCCGCCGACAAAGTAGACAGCCGCGTAGTCGGCGGCCCGGATCCCGGCCAGCGGCAGGGAGTGATTGACCTTGCGCATCGCCTCGGCATCGTTCAGGAACGCGTGGTCGGCATCGATCAAGCCATCATCCTTGCGCATGGGCGGTTCGCCACCGAGCGGGCTTGCGATATCCACCTCGTATCCATTGGCCAGGAAAACCAGGTAGGCGCGAGAAAGTTCGGTCAACTCGAAACCGGCCTTCTTGCCGGAATCACCGATCATGGGCGTGCTGGTCAACACGGCAAGAATGCGACCGCGCTTCTCGCGCACGCCATCACGGACGAACGCCAGATCGGTTACCTGGCTTTGCGCATTGACCTTGGCCTGGGAGTCCAGTTCAAACCCGTGCAGGTACAGGTAACCGCCCGCAACCAGCAGGGCCAGCACACCCATGCAAACGGCCAGTGCGCGCATCCATCGAGAGTTTTTCATGTTGGTCTGCCATCGATTTGCCCGTGATGGGCGCACTTTAGGCAGGCAATGTGAAACAAACTTCAAACTACGCAAGCGAAACTGGCATGGGTGCCGTGCTCGTCAGAGTCGATGCAAAGGTCGATGGCGTGGCGCTCGCACAGGCGCGCCGCAATGGCCAGGCCGAGCCCGTGTCCGCTGCTGGCCCCGCCTTTGGCGAAGGGTCGCCGAAGGTTCCCGTCCAGTGCGGGATCAAGCGGACTTGAATTGACGATGTGCAGGCGACCCCCGGCAAAATCGATGCGCACGAAGCCTGTAGCCGTGTGTGCGAAGGCGTTGCCGACAAGGTTCGCCAACAGCATGTGCAACACCGAAGGCGGCACCTCCATGCATGCATCCGCTTGCACCTGCAATTGCACCTCTACCGCCTTGCCATCCAGATGATCGGCCTGCTCGACGATGACCCGCTCAAGCACTGGCAACAGGGCCACGGGTTCCGCGGCAAGCACGGCGTTTTCCTCGCGCGCCAGCGCCAGCAGCGCGCTGACGGTTTGTTCGAGTTGCCGCACCGACTTGCGCATGAAATCAACCTGCTGGCGCGACTGCGCGGACATTTGCGCATCATTGGCAAGGCGATCGCAAGCGCTGTGGATCACCGCCAACGGCGTGCGCAGTTCATGACTGGCATCGCGGGTGAACTCGCGTTCGCGTCGGGTGAACGCATGAATCCGCGAAGCGAGCGCTTCGAGGCCACGCGCCAGCACGTCGATTTCGAGAATCGATGGCCTTGCGGAGAAGCTCTCGGGTGGCTGCTGTGGTTGCATGGCTTGGACCTGGGCGGCCAACAAGACAAGTGGCTGTGCCGTCCTGCGCGCCAGCCAGAATCCAACCAGCAATGCGCCGAGCAGAACCACCGCAGCAACCCCGGCCAGCCAGCGCAGGATTTCATTGCGCAATCCCCGCACGACCAGTTGTTCGCTGACCTCGGCGACCAGAAACGCCGATTCCGGGCTGGTTGCTTCCGCATGCAGGCGACGCAGGTGGTAGTGCCGCCCGGCATCACCGGCATACTCGTTGCGCGTGGTATCGGCGCTGTAGCTGGCCGCGAGATCCGCGGGAAAGCTGGCTGTCGTCTCGTGTACCTGCATGGCGCGGCCACGCGGCTGCATCCAGCGTCCGGTTTTCGCGTGGTGGTCGCGTTGGGCAGCCGCTTCCTCTTCCAGGCGATCAGTGAAGAACTGATCCTCCACCGCATACGTGAATACCAGCGCAAATGCACTGAACAGGATCGCCACGAGAAGCCCGAATACCGCGAATGCAAGCATCAGGCGACGACGCAAGGTGCCGACCCGCTTCACTGGTCGGCCACCAGGCGAAAGCCGACGCCGTGAACGGTCTCCAGCATCGGCGTGGCAAACGGTTTGTCCAGCGCCTGGCGCAGCAAATACAGGTGCGTGCGCAAGGGATCGGAATCCGGAGCGGCATCACCCCACAAACGCGCAATCAATTGCGAACGAGTCAAGGTACCCGGCCAGGCTTCAGCCAGTTCCAACAGGATGCGGAAGGGCGTTTGATGCAGGTTCAAGGCCTGCTCCTGACGGGTGGCGATGCCGAGCCTGCGGTCGATGCACAAGCTGCCAATCTGCAGGCGATGCCTGGTGCCTGCACGATGACGCACGCTCAGGGCTTGGCAGCGTGCCAACAACTCGGCTTCGGCGAAGGGTTTGGTCAGGTAGTCATCGGCACCGGCGGCGAATCCGTCCAGCTTGTCCTTCAGGGCATCGCGTGCGGTAAGCATCAACACCGGCACATGGCGATCGGCACGCGCACGCAGTTGCTCGCACACCCTGACCCCGTCCATGCCCGGCAAACCGAGATCCAGCACGACCACGTCGGGGCAGGTTTGCAAAGCCAGCTGCAGACCACCCGGACCATCGGCCGCAAAATCGGCAACATGGCCCTCGGCCTCGAATGCGACAGCCATGTTGTGGCGCAGGGCGAGATTGTCCTCGATGATCAGTACGCGCACGCCAGGCAACCTGCAACCAGAGGCACGCAGCATATGCCGGAATGCAAGCGCAATGCGCGCGCATGTCGAGCGAGTGCGCTGCGCTATCAACACAGATGCGCTGGTTCCGGCGATTTGCTCGGGGCAACGCGTGAGCACCCTTGTCGCCCTTGCGCAGGCAAGTGGCAGATTGCTCCTGCATTTGCCGCATTCAGGCCATCCGTGACCTTTGGCTCCGGCGACTGGAGCCCCTTGGATGCAAGGGCTCTGGATGGCTCACGCCTCCCGGCGTCCGCCCTCCGGGCCACCTGCGGCGTTCCGCTCCTGCATCCATGCCTTCGCAGGTCCGGATATCGCTGCGCGATTCCGGGATGACGAGCCCTAGTCGTCGATGCGCACCAGGTTGATCGCCGCGCCATCCGGCAGGCGCGCACTGATGCGTGACTCGATGGCGTCCAGGTCGCGTACCTGCCTGCACAGCGCATCTGCACGTGCTTCGAGTTCCCTGGATCGCGACTCGACCGCCTGTTCCACGTTCTTTTCAATGGAACCGGCGCGGGCTTCCAGTTCGGCCAGGGCGGAAGGATCATCACTGAGCGCGACACGCACGGCCTGGGCGGTGACATTGCCGACGATTTCACCGATCAGCGCGCCCACCGAGCCTTCGATAAGTTGCTCGATCTCGTGTTCGGAACTGCGGCCCCAATCCTGGCGGGCATTGATCGAATCCTTGAGTTCCTCGGCGCTGCGCGCGATACGCTCGGCACTTTCGCGCGCTTCATGCGCGTTGGCAGCGAAGGCGGTGGATACATGCGCAACGGCTTCATAGGCGATGGCCACGGCATCCGCCGCCAGCCCTTTCACTTGCGGGATGATGCGGCGGATGGACCGCTCCAGATCGACGACAAGAGCGCGATCGGCCGCATTCAACGCAAGCGGCTTGCCATCGACTTCGAGCACGCCTGCCGCAGTCAGCGCAAGCACCCGCCCACCCTCATCGGCGGTAAAGGTGATGCGCTCGGGCGCAATGCGCATCGAGTAGTCGCTTTCGACATCGCAATGCACATCGCCCGCCGTCAGGCCGGCAAATGCCGCACCCTGGGTCAGAAAGCCGGCAGCCAGGACCAGCGCAAACAGAATACGGGACTTCATGGGATGACCTCGCAGCAGTGGGTTGCGTGGATTCGATGCATCGGTTTCCGTATTGGTTTAAGGCAACGCCGAACAAGTGGGTTCCGTTCGTGGTGAGCCTGTCGAACCAGGAACGGAATCTGCTTTTCAGCGGTGCCCTAGTCGACTGCGCCACCCGTGTCATTGGTCACGCTTGGCACGACCGGCAGCGGCGCATTGGCGGTCTTGTTGTCCTGATGCTCCTTGAGCCAGCTCATCGAACGATGCACGCGCGCATAGCCGCTGGGGTGGTCGTAGAAGATGATCTCTTCGAGCGGACCGGGGTGGATCTTGCGATAGGTGGACAGGCGCATCGCGGCCATGGCAAAGCCATTCGGTTCCTGCGCCGAGTTGATGCCATAGGCATCGGCTTCGGCTTCGGCCTGGCGAACGATGGAGTTGGTCAACGGCGTGGCCAGGAACATGAACAGGGACAGGATGGCGAGCGCCAACGGCAAGCCTGCCGGATCGGTGCGGCCCTCCACGCCGAAACGCGCGCCCCAGCGGGCCAGCGCCTTGTCGAACAGGCAGTGCACCACCCAGAAACCGATGGTCAACACCAGGCTCAAGTAGATCACCAGGCGCAAGCCGTGATTGAGCACATAGTGGCCCATCTCGTGGCCCATCACGGCCAGGATCTCGGGTTCGGAGGTGCGATCAAGCAGATTGTCGTTGAGCGCCACCCGCGTGGTGCCGAGAAATCCTGAAACGTTCGCACTGATGCGCGTGGTCTGGCGCGATGCATCGAACTCGACCACGTTGTCGGTCGGAATTAGGTTGGCGCGCGCCAGTGACAACACCTGTTCGCGCACATCGCCCTGGCGCAGTGGCTTGTAGTCGTTGAAAACCGGGTCGAGATACACCGGCGCAATCATCATGAAGAACAGGGTCATCACGAAGGTTCCGGCTCCGGCCCACACCCACCAGCGCGCACCGGCCTTGCGCACGGCGGCATAGAGCAGGGCGATGATCGGCGGAATGAAGACCAGCGACAGGAGCAGTTCCTTGAGCTCATCCAGCGACCACTCGCCAAATGTCTGCGTGGCCAGTCCGTAGGCATGTTCGCGGAAATAGCCGGTGTAGATGCCCAACGGCCAGCTCAGGATGGAGAACAGCACCAGCCACAGTGCAGCGTAGATCATGGTGCTGAGAAAGGGTCGTTTGCTGATGCGCTGGCCGATGTCGCGCATGCGCCGCGAAAGTCCGCTGCGCAGCAGGATCCAGGCGACCACGAGCCCGTACAGCAGGCCCCACAGTTGCAGCCAGTAGCCGCCTTCGAAGTAGGCATCCGATTGCGCTTTCTGTTCCGGCGAGAGCAGGTCGAGATAAGCCTGGGTGGCCTTGTCCACATCAAAACCCGGACCCGGGCGCGCGGCTTCGGGAATCTGCAATCCCGGCGGCAGTTCGGTTTCCGGCGCCGCCAACACGGCCGCGGATGATCCAAGCAGCACCGCGAGCAGCAGGAAACGGAATGCAATGCGAATCAGGTGCATGGTCTTCTCCGGTTTCAGTTGGTAAACCCTGATCCGGTTTGTGGATCGGGCCGAGTGTGAAAAGTCACGCTGGGATGAATTTGGAATCGGTCTATTTCTTTGGCAACGGCTGGTACTTGTCGGCGCTGAATCCACCCACGTCAAAAACCAGGCTGCGCGGTGCCCGGCCTTTTTCGTT
>ERZ795044.541-NODE-541-length-35582-cov-8.180877_pt1 | contig 35582 bp, 34 predicted proteins | sample MGYA00375128_ERZ795044 | MGnify/ENA primary metagenome ERZ795044 (study PRJEB30173, sample SAMN05720213) | anaerobic digester metagenome | isolation source: active sludge of municipal wastewater-treating anaerobic digesters | place: USA | collected 2014-12-22 ...
ATGCGCAAGAGAACGAGGAACAGCTCGGTCATGGGCTGGAGTATGACCCCAGCTTTTGGCCCGGTTGAATCTGAGGGGCGCTGTCCCCCATCTTTTGTGGCTAGTGCTTTGAGAGTTGGGCGGAAGAAATTTCGCCGTCCCACGAATTGGATGACGCTCCACCCCTCATTCTCGCATCACCAACCGCTCATCCCGGCGCAAGCCGGGATCCAGGGCGGCTGACGCCGGCGCTTGTGGCTCTGGGTCCCGGCTTGCGCCGGGATGAGCGGGGAGAGAGAGGTGGTTGTGGCTTGCCCCCTCCGTCTCGCGGCTTTGCCGCGATCCACCTCCCCCAGTGCTGCGCACTGGTGGAGGCAAGGCGGCGGTGAGTGGCGGTGGAGCGTGGCCCCTGGGTTCCGGATCACGCGCTTTGTGCGTGTGCGGAATGACGCCGGTGGGGTGGTGAGTTGGAGCGCCCTATTCCGCGGAGGCGGGTTGGGCGTGGGGGTGGGCGCCGGTGATGCCGTTGATGCGGTGCATGCGGATGCGGACGTAGCGGCCGCCGGCGGTGGATTTGCCTTCTTCCAGCTTGCCGTGGACCTGCTTGGCGAAGGCCGACATCAGCGTGCCGCCAATGCCGCTGGCGGCGGCGGCCTGGGCTTCTTCGCCGCCGATGCCGTCGTCTTCGATGGTGAGATGGGTTTCGGTCTCGCCGACCTTGTAGCCGACGGTGACGCGGCCGCCATGGACGCCGCGATTGGCGGGGAAGGCATGCTTGACTGCGTTGGTGACAGCTTCGGCCGTGAACAGCGCAAGCGGCACGGCGACGTCTGCGTCGATGGTGTCTTCATCGACATCGCTGTCGATGCGGATCCTCTGGTCTTCAGCGCCGAGAGCCTGATCGAGATGGAGGGCGAGTTCGGAGAAGAAGCTCTTCACGTCAACCGAGCGGATATTGTTGTGTTCGTAGAGCGAGCGGTGGATCAGCGAGAGCGCATTGATGCGGGCGCGGGCGTCATCCAGCACGGCGAGCGCCGCCGGGTCTTTCACCTTGCGGCCCTGAAGGCTGAGCAGGGAGTTGATGATCTGCAGGTTGTTCTTCACGCGGTGATGGATTTCCTTCATCGCGGCGTCACGCGCGGCGAGCGCGCTTTCGAGGCCCTGCGTGCGGTCGCGGATGCGCACGGCCATCTCTTCCATCGTGTCGGCCAGCGCGTTGATCTCGCCGGGCGCCTGGCGACGGGCGCGCAGCGGCTGGACGGAGAGCTTGCCGGACGCATAGAGGCCGGCGATGCGGCTGAGATAATCGAGCCAGCGCAGGACGAGCCGGTCCATCGCGAGCCATGCCGTGACCAGCGCCAGCAGCCAGGCGAGCAAGGGAAGCGCGAAATTGCCGAAGGCGCTGACATTCTCGAGCGCGATGGGCGGCGGCTTGGGCGACGACAGCAGCGCGTAAAGACCGGATCTGGCGAGCGGCACGGCGACAAGCTCGCGATCCTGCTCGCGGATGGAGCGGAGTTCGGTGAAGCCGGACACCCCTGCCCTGACTTTCTTCATCGCGTCTTCGTCGAGCATCGACCAGTGATTGCTGGCAAAGACCTGCCCGCTTGTATCAAGCAAGGCGATCTCCGTATCGGCCGGCAGGCCCGAACGCTCGAGTTGACGGACAAGCGAATTGACCGGAACGCCGAGCACATAGGCACCGGCGAAGCCGCCATTGGCACCTACGCGCCGGCGCGCAGCGGCAATGATCCACTGCTTTGAGACGGGGCTGTAATAGGCAGTCGACTGGACAAAGTCTGCCTGCCCGGATTTCAACTCGCGGAACCACGCGCTTTCACTTGGCGATGTGGCGCCCTTTGCGCCATCCAGTGTGGCGCACAGCACGGCGCCGTTGTTGTCGACGACGCCGAGATTGGCGAACTGGGGCAGCCCTTCGACGAGCGGCTTCAGCGGATTGGCGCAAGGATCATCGGCGATGGTTGCACTGATGATGGCGAGGATGGCAGGCGCCGACTCGAGCATGTAGTCGGCGCGGGTTGCAGCTTCCTGCGCGACGAGCTTCATCGTGTCGTGACGTTGCTCCGCATCTCGCTCGATATCGCCGGACCAGCGGATGCCGCCAATGACGAGAACGGGCGACAAGGCCACTGCAAAGATAAGCAGCAGCAGGACGCGCAGAGACAGGCGTTTAGGCAGAGTGTCCTCAGTCGCCTTTGGAACGGACCCCTCCGGCGGCGAGCGTTGAGGCTTGCCTGAGAATATCGTCGAAAGCCTGGTCAGCACGGATGTCGTGGTCATGCGATGGTCTCGACCCGGCTTCGTTCAACAGCGTCTCAAGCGCACGCCGTGCTCGGCTGACGCGGCTCTTGATGGTGCCAACCGCGCACTGGCAAACCTGCGCGGCTTCTTCATACGCCATGCCGCCAGCGCCCACCAGAATCAAGGCTTCGCGTTGATCGTCAGGAAGTTTGCCGAGCGCGGAGCGAAGTTCAAGAAGTTCCATCGGCACGGTCGGGTTGTCGTTCGCGAGAAGCGTGTTCTCGGCCATCTCCATGTCGAGGGGAGCGGTGCGCCATGAGCGTCGCTTCTCGGAATAGAACTGGTTGCGAAGGATCATGAAGGTCCACGCCTTGATGCTGGTGCCCGGCTCGAACGAGTCACGGGCTTTCCAGGCCTTGGCGAGCGCTTCCTGCGCAAGATCGTCGGCTTGCGTAGGGTCATTGCACAGGCTGCGTGCGAAGGCGCGGAGGTGCGGGATGGCCGCGACCAGCTCCTTCTTGAAAGTCACCTCGTCGGCTGGGGAAATGCCCCGCTTGGGCGGCGCTTCTCCGGCCCGAGAGTCGTCTCTCGGCTTGGGAATGTCTCTGGTGTCCACCATTATACCCGATCGCTCACGGTTCGGTTTTCACGGGGCGCGGTTTAAGCGCCGGCTCGTTGGATGGCGAAGGATCAGGTCCGCCGAGTCTCTCATCCGCCTGCTCAAGGAATGAGAGGAAGTCGTCGGGAACGTCTTCGTTCACGACCTCGTCGTACATCTGTCTGAGGCGCCGGCCGATCGGATCCTGGCGGCGACGGGCAACCCGCGGGTCCACAGGACCGCCCGAGCCGCCCCCCGAATTATCTTTTCCCATTTTTCGATACAACTTTGGCTGCTCTTGGGTTGCGGTTGCGCGATTATCCCCGCTTCAGGCCCAAAACGCGGGTCATCACATGATGGTTCCGCAATATCTGAAAAAAGATGGAACCCGGGTTCCATGACGGCGTTTCTCGTCTCTGATAAGGCTAATATTTGAGACGTGTGGGAGATTTCATGAGCCTGGTTCAGAAGCTTGGACCTCATTTGCCGTATCTGCGCCGCTATGCCCGCGCGCTGACCGGCACGCAGAAAAGCGGCGATTCATATGTAAAAGCGGCTCTGCAGGCGCTGGCTTCGGGCACGCAGGACCTCGACGAGCTGCCGCCGCGTGTGGCGCTCTACAAGCTGTTCCAGGCGATCTGGGGCGCAACGGGCGCCAAGCTGGAAACGCCGCCGGAGACGGGGGATACGGTTTCCCAGCGCGTCATGCGCATCCCGCCCCGCCACCGCCAGGCGTTCTTGCTGACGGCGCTTGAAGGCTTCACGATCGACGAAGCGGCTCAGATTCTCGACGATAACGCCGAGAATGTGCGGCAGCTGATCGCCCGTGCGCAGCGCGATATCGAGGCCGAGCTGGCCACCGAAGTGCTGATCATCGAGGACGAGCCGGTTATCGCAGCGGATATCGAAGCGCTGGTGCTGGATCTTGGCCACCGGGTTTCCACCGTGGCGACGACGCGGACCGAGGCAGTTGCGGCTGTGAAGCTGCGCCGGCCGGGGCTGGTGCTGGCTGATATCCAGCTGGCCGACGGGTCTTCGGGCATCGATGCGGTGAACGACATCCTCAAGGGCCATGATGTGCCGGTGATCTTCATCACCGCCTTCCCTGAGCGCCTGCTGACCGGAGAAAAGCCCGAGCCGGCCTTCCTGATCACCAAGCCCTTCCAGCCGGAAACGGTGAAGGCGGCGATCGGCCAGGCGCTGTTCTTCCACGTCGAACGGCCCGTTACGGCCTGATTGGCCTGAGTTTTACGACCTGAAGGCGCGCGGTAACCCCGCGCGCCTTAATCGTTAAAAGAATCCTACCTTCCCCGGAACCTGCCCAAGCCCCGCACGTAGAAACTACGGCAAGGGGCTTTGTCATGACCGCAATCAGAACCATCCTTTCGATTTCCGCTCTGCTCGCCGCATCCATCGGCATGTCGTCGATGGCCAGCGCGCAGACCGTCAAGCAGGCGTCGCTCAACACGAGCAAGCCAGCCGCGGCTTCCAGCTGGGCCTGTCAGGCCAAGGTGGTGGAGATCGCGCCAGTGTCTCAGGACACCAATGGCCGGGCGACTGCCTGGGTGATGGTGCATCGGGTTCAGGGCGAGATCGTCGCGGCTGAGCGGCTGAGCGCCAGCGAAGTCGAGCAGGTTCGCCGCCTGCCCTGTCAGGGCGACAGGCTTGAAGCGCCGCCGCCGCTGGTCGGGTAATTCAGATCGTATCGCCGGGCGCCGTGATTCTGGGCGCGGGCGGGGAAGCGACGTTGTCTGCTGCTTCCGCGGACTTACGGAACAACACATCAATCTGGTTGAGGCCTGACGTCGGCGAGCGAGCGTCTTGCGACGATTGCGCCGCGACGCGGATGCGATCGACGGACACGCCCTTCGCGATCAGGTCGTCAGCCACTGCCGACAGGCGCGCCAGGGCGAGCGTGACCGCCCTTTCCCCATCCACGCGAGCGTCGATGCGCGCAACAAGGTCGATGCCGTCCGGCTGGCAATCGGCTGCGGTTTCGCTGATGCGGCCGATGAGGGCGAGCGCTTCAGGCGAGGCAGCGGTTTCCCCGGAGGCAAAATAGATCGAGAGGCGGCTGCGGGGGCATGACACATATTCGGACGCCGACGATGGCGTCTGCGCGCCGGCGCCCGTCCCCGAAAGAACGAGAACCGCTGCAGCGCCGAGGAATCGAAGGATATGCGTCATGGTTACTGAGCCGATGGGCCGCTTCGCGCGGCCGACGCCTTCCTCCATGCAGGACGGGCGCCGAACATAAACGCCACGCACGATGGTTATCGGCGTGGCGCTTTTGCAGATGTCAGATTTCAGACGTAGGTGGCGTTAGTGCTGCGCGTCCTCAGCAGCCCGGTCCACGGCGGTACCAGCCGCAGAAACATCTTCACCAACACCTTCAACCGTGTTGCAGGCAGCGGCGGAAGCCGCGAGCAGGAATGCGAAAGCTGCAAAAGCCGTCTTCATCAGTATCTCCATGTCCCGTCGGCAAATGCGCCGATCGAGAGCCAAAACGCCAAGTCTGGAACAGAGTTCCCTAAACACGCGGCAATTCATCCGAGTACGAAACGAAAGCGCGAGCGACGCGGACGGAACGCTGCGCATACGTCGGCGTTGGTGACTCAGTCGTTGTCGAATTGGTGGAGGATTACGTCATGCTCGGTTGGGCGCTTGTGTTTTTCGTTCTGGCCTTGGCTGCCGCGGCTTTCGGATTTGGCGGGATTGCAGGAACCGCGGCGTCGATCGCGCAGATCCTGTTTGTCGTCTTCCTCGCGCTGACAATTCTCGCCTTCGTCGTGAGGGCGGTACAGGGACGATCGGTTCTGTAGCCACCGCATCGTCTGCAACATGATCCGTTGAACATTCAGGAGCGGGGCCGGTGCAAACCGGCCCCGCTTCCATGTCGATGCGAGGCAATCGGCGCGAGCCTCGACCGGCGCACCTCACGCCGGCAACGCTTCCGGGCTTACGCAGAACCGCCGGCCGCATGGCTGGATGAGTGAATTGATTGCTCAGACAGTCAAAATAGCCCCTGTTTCCGGCCTAACCGGCCGGTTGGCCTCGCCCCAAAAATGCGTATTGTGCCGCCCTTCCCGGTGGGGCCTGTAGCTCAATGGTTAGAGCCGGCCGCTCATAACGGTCTGGTTGCAGGTTCGAGTCCTGCCGGGCCCACCAATCCTTTGCAAGATTGGGAACGACGGCCAAGCGTGTGCGGCCTGTTTCTCAGCCAGAGCCGCCTTCCAGCGACAAAACCGCCAACCTAGCCGGCCTTGCGGAGATGTAACACCACATGACGCCGGGTTGAGTCAGAGTGCCCATGCGCGGTCGGGGAATGGGCACGCTTCGCCAACGGGACGATGGGGCAGTTGAAGCGCGAGGAGAGTCGCGTCGATGAACCTGTTATCAACCGGGCGAGCCGCGCTCGTCGCTTCTCTATGTTCGATTTTTGCCGCCGGATGCGGCGGAGGCGGATCGGAACCACCCGTTGCTTCCGGTGATGGCCCATCTGGTCCGGCCCCGCCGACTTCGACTGGCGGCCTGCAGCCGGAATTGCAGATCGAATATGATCCGGATGGCGCCGCCAATATCCGCGTCGTTGAACAGACCTACAATCCACTTGGCGCCACGGCGCCTGCGAAGGTGATCCAGGATACGACGCTTGGCCCCGCGCCCGGCGTCAACAACATCATCGCGAATGTTCCCACCGCCGAGGTGCTGAACGTCGACGTTGTGAAGATGAAGCACGGGCTGATGCTGGGCAACACCGGCACGGTCTGGATCAATGGTTACACTTACACGCAGTTTGACGGCGGCGGACAGATCTGGGGCGCGGCCATCAAGCTTGGCGACAGTGCAAACGGAAGCCAGAAGCTCACATACATACAGCGCGTCTTTGCCGATGGCATGCAGAAGCCGGATGGCACGTATCAGGTGTCGAATACCGACTTCATCGGGATCGAGACAGAAAGCGGCCCGGTCTATGTGCGCGACGTGACAGGAAGGAATTTCGGAGACGCCGGCGTCGATAGCAAATCGTCCCGCATCTACATCATGAATGCCACGCTGGACGGGGGCCACCGCATGGTGCGCGCCTGGCAGAATGTCGAGATCATCCTGGTCAACTCGATCGTGAATGCCTCGCCGGGGCACTCGCAAGGGGCGATCTTCGATACGACGGGCACAGTTCGGTACTACAACACGCTCTGGTGCCAGGATGCCCATCCAGCAACGATCGAAAGCGCCAAGTGCCGGACAACGCCCTGGCTGGTGGAAGGCGAGGACCTGGCGGTGACGGTGGCTGCCGCGAGGTTCATACCGCTATCCTCCAACCCGTTGCCGGCAGTGAGCCCGTTCTTCAAGACAAGCATCGACCAGATTGTCGTGGAATCCTCCCGCGATGGCGGAAAATCATGGACGCAGCTTTCGCTGCCCAACACAGGCAGTCCCGGAGCGCCGCCCCGAGGAGACCCGCGCTATCCGATCCCGCTCAATCTCGCCGCCGCCGTCTATCAGTTCCGCGCCTACTACAAACGCGATGGAGACGTGGTGGGGCAGATGTCGCGGGTGATCGGAGAGGACGGGACCGTGATCAACTAGCACGAACGAGCCTTTGCAGCACACAGACCTATATTCCGCATGCGGAGCGCAAATTGACGCGCCAAGCAGACGACATGCGGGGGTTGGCGAATGGACAGTTCCGGGAAATCAATGAGCCGCCCGGACTCGCAGCTCGACAGACTGCAAGCGCTGCGTTTCATCGCCGCTGCTGCAATCGTCGTCCGCCACGCTTTCATGGAACTGGAACAGCACGGGATCGTCTTCCCGGGGCGCGATTTCATGCTGGCGGTTCCATGGGGCGCCGGTGTCGACGTGTTCTTCGTGATCAGCGGGTTCGTCATCACTTTTGGCGCCGTTGGAAAGCAGCCTTCGGCTGGGGCGGCTGGTGATTTCATTGTGCGCCGCCTGATCCGACTGTGGCCAACCTACGCGTTGTTCACGGTCCTGATGCTGGTCGCCATGGCGATACTTCCGGACATGCTCAATCATTCGACGATCGATCCGGCCCATACGGCTGCGTCGTTTGCCTTTATTCCCTGGCCGGAGCCGGGTGATGGCGCATACTATCCGGTGCTGGGACAGGGGTGGACACTCAACTATGAGATGTTCTTCTATGTCTGCTTCGCCGCAACAATGTTTGCCCCGCCCCGGCTCCGGCCGGCCATATTGTGGGCAGGCGGCGTCTCGCTGATTGCGACTGGCCTGATCTGGAAACTGCCGCCGCCTTTGCACTTCTATGCGGATCCGATCGTGCTGGAGTTCCTGTTCGGCGTCGCTCTCGCAGTGCTTTACCGACGGTGGAGCTTCCGGTCGTCCTGGGCGATCGGCGCGGCAGCCGCCGGGCTTGTCGCGATCTATGTGCTCGCCTTGCAGTGGCCAGAGCTTCATCGCGCTGTGAAAGCAGGCATTCCCGGAGCGTTGGTCGTCGCGGGGGTCGTGTTCTCGGGGCCTGCGGTGGAGCGGTATTTCGGCGCCGCACCGCTGGCAACGCTCGGAAACGCGTCTTATGCGCTTTATCTCAGCCATACCTTTGTCGTGAACCTGCTGCTGGCGGTCGCGCTCCGGTTTGATGCGATGGACCCGTGGATCTTCACGGGTCTCGCGACGGTAGCATCGGTGGCGGCATCGTTGCTGGTGTACTTCATCCTCGAGAAGCCGACGCTAGCCTTTTTGAAGGATCGCTACGCTCGCGCCCGGCGCACACGCCCGCCTGATGTCACGGCGCCGGTGACTGCTCCGGCGCCTTAGTCGCGTAACTTCTTCGCCGCGCGCCGCCATTGGCCTATGTCGTCACTGAGCATCAGGGAGGCCGACGCAAGATGAGAAGGTTTGCCCTTCTGATCGGAACGGCCATGGCCTTCGCCGCTGGCGCTTTTCTGATCGGCACTGCGCAGCCGCCCGACCGGCAGGCATCGGGTGGAGCCGTCATCGAAGGTTTCAAGCCTTCGGCGCTTACGCCATTCGAGACCCGACTGCTCGATCAGGCCCGCCTTGCCGGCGCCGTTTATGAGCACCAGACGCGCGCGCCCGCCGACCACAATTCCCGCGGCTTGATCCTGACAGAAGGCGACGCCGCGATCGTGGATCTGGCCGTGACCGGTCGGAAATACGGCATTTCGCTGGATGGGACCGGCGATGTGCTGATCAAGAACTTCTCGTTTGTCGACCGGCGATCGACCGATGCCTACGGTTCTGGCCTGGTGATGGGCTTCAAGTCGCCGACGCGGGGACAGACCTATCTCAGCAACGCGTACATCGACCTGCAGGAAGCCGGACCCAATCCCGACTACCGCCAGGCCAACAACGAGGCGATCAGCGTTGAACGCGGCAGCGGGCTGCTGAACGTTCGGCAGGCAGTGCTGATCGGCGCCCAGGAATCCGGCATCGACAACAAGGGCGATGCGCGCATGGACGCGGTGTTCATTGCTTCTGGCCACCGGCCTGTCCGGATATGGAGCGGCGGCAGCCTCACCCTGACCAACAGCATCGTGCTGGCGATGCCCGGATTTGGCGGCTTCTGGCTCGGCGGCGGCAAGGACATTGCCCGCCTGGACTACTTCAACTGCAAATTCGGACGCGTCGGCGACAGGCTCGAGGATCTGAGCAGCGAGATCCCGAAATGGATGATCGCCATCGACGACGGAGTCGACGCCCGCATCACGCGCCTCGAAAGAGACCCGCTTCCTCGCGGTCCCGACACGTTCTGGATTGCCGTGAAAGCCCCCGTTCCTCGCGGATTTCTGGCAGGCAAATGACCGTCCCCCAATCCTCGCGTCCCAAGCGCATTGCATTCGTCATCAACTCGCTGGGTCCAGGGGGGGCCGAGCGCGTGCTGGACCAGGTCATGCGGATGGCGCCGCCGGGCATATGGGAGTGTCACCTCGTCCTGCTCGACCGCGAGACGGAGTGGCGGGTTCCGCCGGATACCGTTGCTGTCCACCGGCTCGATTGCGCGCGCGGAATGTTGGCCAGCTTACGCCAGCTCAAGGCTGCCTTGTCCGCGATCAAGCCGGATATCGTCGTCAGCTTTCTGGTGCGCGCCAATGTGGCGACCGTGATCGCGGCGCGGGCGCTGCGCATCCCCTGCATCATCAGCGAGCGGTCGCAGCTTTCCACACACCTGGAGAACGAGCACCATGGCTTTCGCCGGATCGCTGCCACGGCGGCGCCGCGCCTTGCCTACCCGCTCGCGGATCGGGTGATTGCTGTGTCAAACGGCGTGCGCACAGACCTGGTGAGCAAGTTTGGCGTGAAGCGCGACCGGGTGCAGACAATCTACAACCCTTACGATCTCGACCGAATCCGGCGTGATGCACTGGCTGCGCCGGAGTTCGCCCTGCCCGACCGCTTTCTGGTGAGCGCCGGTCGTCTCGTGAAGCGCAAGGGGTTCGATGACCTGCTGGATGCGTATGCAAAGGCAGATTCCCAATTTCCGCTTTGCATCCTTGGCGAGGGCGCGGAGCGGGACCGGCTGGCTGCACGCATCACAACGATGGGGCTGGAAGGGCGCGTCCGACTGCTTGGATATGCGCGCAATCCCTTTGCAATCCTTGCCCGGGCCGAGATGTTCGTATCGCCGTCGCACTGCGAAGGGTTTCCCAACGCGATCGCAGAAGCGATGGTGCTTGGTGTTCCTGTGGTTTCCACGGATTGCCCATCCGGCCCGGCCGAACTTCTCGATGAGGTCGAAACCATTGGCTTCGATGGGGTGTACCGCGGCAAGTACGGTATGCTGACGCCTGTCGAGCGGCCGGATCTGCTGGCGCGTGGCATCGCACAGATGACTGATCCCACGACCCGCCTGCATTATTCAGAAGCTGCGCGTCGGCGTATGAATGACTTCCGCATCGAGAACATTGCGGCGGAGTTCTGGAGCGTGTTCGACAACGTGCTCGCGCAGGATGTTGTCAGGGTGCGTGGATCGAAACTTCCTGCTCCACCCGAGCACGTGGTTTCCGGGGCCGCGGCCGATCGCGGTTGATCAGGATGGCGTGGTGGCGCTCGGCGATCCGGTCCCAGCTGCCCTCTGCAAGTATTTCCGTCCGTCGCGCCGGGCGCAGACGCTCGAAGTCGCCGGTCGCAAGCCGTTCGGAAAGTTCTTCCACCGAACCGGCCTCGAAGTAGCAACCCGGATCCAGCGAGAGCTCGAGATGCGGGGCAATGCGGGAAACCAGGAGCGGTGCATCGGCGGCTATCGCTTCGAGAACGACCAGTGCGAAGCCTTCCATGTGGGATGGGTGCACAAACAAGGCGGCGTTTGCATAGAGCGTGCGCACCAACGCGGCCGGCAAGGCCCCTGCGAAGACGATGTCCGGTGAAGCCTGTCTTTTCAGTTCGGCCGCGTAAGGGTCGCCATCGGGGCCGCCACCGGCGATGACAAGTTTGAGCCCGTTTGGCGTGGCAGATTTGAAGGCTCGGACCAGCTCGTGAAATCCCTTTGTCGCGTCGAGACGTCCGACGGCGAGGATGTAGCCGCGCGGAGTCACACCGAGTTTTTCGAGAATGTTGTCGGCAGCGGCCGGTTTCGCCTCGGTTGAAACGCCGTTGCGGATTGTGCAGTAGCGGTCCTTGCGCTCCGGGTACTCCGCCGCAAGACTGGCTTCGATCGACCCACTGACGCAGACGACGTCACTCGCGAACCGGGCGATCATGCGTTCTCCGGTCTTCAGGAACCAGCGTCCGAACCGTCCCCATTTTGGCCGGTCATAATCGGTGGCGTGATGCGTCGCCAATACGCGAAAGCCCAGCAGGCGGGCGAGCGGCGCGAAAAATCCCGGCCCGATCGCATGCAGATGAACCACGTGCGGATGCAGGAAGAGCCGCGCATATAGAAGCGCGAGCGGCGTATGGATCAGCGTTTCCAGCGCCTTACGACGAGGCGCCCACACGCTGACCACGCGCACATTCCCGAACCGTCCGGGAGAGACGTAGCCCGCGCGGCCAATGACGGTGATATCGAACGTCGTGTCCATGCTCGCAAGCCGTGGGTAGAGCTGCTCGCAGTGTGTCTCGATGCCCCCCATGACATCGGGAATACCCCGCAAGCCGATTGCACAGATTCTCATGGTGAGCCTTCGTGGAAAGAAGAAACAGGTTTCATGACGGCGGCTCCGCTGGCACGGCGTTGGCGCGCATGCGTACGCGAGAGCGCTGCGCGACGAGCCGTCGCCGCGATGAAGCGGTCATCCGCTGTCGCGCTACGGGCGGGGCCGCCTGAACCGCCGGAACTAGCGAGGCGCTGTAGGTGTAGCCGCACAGAAGGCCGTAGAGGATGAGGCCCTCGACCTGCCAGAACGGCATGGTCGCCATGTTCAGCAGAATGAAGCCGATGTGACAGCAGACGAGCTGCCCGCGCAGCGCCCAGTCCCGAATCCGGAGCGCGCGAACGATCATCGCCAGCCATACAACGATGATCAGGAAGGTGCCGGCGATGCCGAATTCGTAGAGATAAGAGACTAGCGTGTTGTGGGCGTAGAGCCCGAACACGTCGACCCAGGAGTCAGCTCCATTGCCGAGCAGCAGGTTGACGTCCGACCCCGCCCTGTACTCGTCAAAATAGGCGTTCCAGAGATACAGCCTGCCGGACATCAGCTGGCGCTCCGAAACGGTGAATTCCTCGGGAGGCCGGATGAGATCACCCGATCCGCTTGCCACGGTGCTTAGATCGGTCAACCGGTCGGCCATCATCATGTTCGCCGCCACGATGGCGCCGGACATGACGAGCAGGCCGACCAGGCTGACCAGGACACGACTGTCCTTGCCTGCGGAGCGGGCGGCGCCAAACACGAAGTATCCGAACGCGATAGGCGCCAGCGCGATCAAAGAGGTGCGATAGTTTGCGGCAAAAATGCCGACGAGACACACGCCGAGCAGTGACAGCCTTACGACGGGGCTGAGCCGTGGCGCGATTGATGCCACCGCGAAACATGTAACGAGCACGATCGAAAATGCGGATTCGTGATTGTAGCCGCCAACATAGCTGATCGATCCATCAGTCTCTGTCGCCTTGCCGACACCAAGGCCGAATGAAAGCAGCTGAAAGACAAGCGGGGGCGCGAAAGACCACAGAAGCAGGCTGAGGATCCTCGCGTCGCCGTCGCGCCGGATGCAATCCTGTATCGCCAGCAACACAACCGCGAAATAGCCCCATTTTACGGTGGTTTCGATGGTTGGCATGAGGACGCCGTTGGCGATGCCGCTGATCGCGATCACGCCGACCAGCGCAAGCAGGATCGGGAATCGTCCGAGCTGTGGTAGCTGCCGGAACAGGATAACGCCGCCAATGACGCAGACGGCGACAGAAGCGAGCGCATTGATGCTTACGCCGCCAACCGAGGTGAAGGTGATCTCGTGATAGGCCTGCATGACAAAGCGCAGCCATATGATCGCCAGCAGAAGCTTGCCGGAAGCATGCGGCGTCTTGCCCATTGCGCGCACGAGCAGGACAAGCAGGAGCGCGGTGACCGGATACAGCACTGCCGCTGGCAGTGAGGGCGACGCCGCCTCAAGCATGGATGTTCCCTGTGTATGCGTCGCCCGGACGTGGGATCGCGTCAGCACTCACGCGCGACAGCAACACCACAGTGAGCGATATTGACCGAAGCGATCATGCTTCAACGCTGTCAGGGCCATTGACGTGTTGACGCACTATGTTTGAGCATGAGCGCGCATAGAGTGCGCTAGCGTACCGACAAAAGAAGCGTGCCGGTACAAACTCAGCATACGGACAGAAAGCTCAGGAACCAGTTGCAGTGTGCTGCGTATGGCTCCCATTGCAAATCATGAGCCGGCTTCGGACGGTTGTTCGGCTTGACTTATGACGCCCAAGCAAGCGTTCGCGCTGTCCAATTGAGTGAGAAGTTTCGATGAGTGACGCGAAGTCGGATCTTCCTGCGCCTAGGGAGTTCCAGCGCGGCGTTGTAACCAAGCCAGCAGCATCGGTCGTTGATTACGCCTACCCGCCTGTGGAGCGCGGGAGTTCTTCTTTTGGAAATCTCGGCGAAAAATTGCTACGCCGGTGGGGGTTGATCGCCACTGTGTTCGTTGGCCTGGCTGCCGCTGGCATAGGTCTCACGCTGCTGCAGACTCCACGCTACTCGGCAACGGCGTTGTTGATGATCAATCCAGCGCCCGACCAGATCGTTCCGGACAAGCAAAGTTCCAACGGCCGCTCTGACGCCGCCACCGTGGATTCGGAAATTGAAGTGCTGAAATCTCCCTGGCTGGCCGCCCGCCTGGCGGAGGAACTCAAGCTGGCGGAAAGCCCGGAATGGGCCTCGGCGGCCGACAACGGCAACGGAAAGGCCGATGTTCATCTGGCGGAACTGTCTCCACCCCGACAGATCGCCCCTCTTCAGGACGGCAGCGTAGCGACCGACGCTCCTCCGAACATAATCATGGCCGCAGGTTCCGACGCGATGATCTCGCCCCAGGCGCCTGATGGGCTGGTCGCGGCGGTAGGCGACGCCATCGACATCCGTCGGCGCGGCCTGAGCTATGTGGTTGAAGTCACTGCACAGTCCCAGTCGCCAAAACTGTCGGCGGAAATGGCGAATGGCCTCTCCAACATCTATCTGAGATCGCTCAGCGAAGCGCGCTATGACTCATCCGAGAAGGCCAATGTCTGGCTGAAGGACCGTCTGGACGAATTGAAGCTTGAAGTGGAGCGCAAGCAAGCGGCCACGCAGGCCTACCGCGCGCGCGCAAATCTTCTGACGGCCCAAGGGGTAAGCCTTGTGGAGCAGCAGCTGGCGCAGGTGCAGAGTTCCCTGCTCCAGACCCGTGCGCAATATGCGCAGAAGACTGCTGAACATCGCCTCCTGTCGGACATTTCCGCAAACAAGCAGACCGTCTCCACAATGAACACGCAGGACGACGGCATGCGGGATCTGCGCGCCAAGGAAGCCGATATCGCACAGAAGATCGCTGACCTGCAAAGCCGATACGGGCCTGCGCACCCTTCCCTCGTTCAGGCGCTTGAGGAAAAAGCCGCGCTGGACTCGCGGATTACCGCCGAGATGGCGCGCACCACGTCCAAGGCCAAGCTCGAAGCGGAAGCCCTGGCCGCCCGTTTGAATGTCGAGGAAACTGAACTTGCCTCTCTCCGTGGCGGTCTCGTCACAGAGAATTTCGATCAGGTTCGGCTTGATGCGCTCCAGACAGATGCCGAGGCCGCGCAATCGGTCTACGAAAGCTTCCTGCAGCGTTATCACGAGGTTGCCCGTCAAGGCACCAGCACCGGAGTTGGCGCGCGCCTGCTGTCGCCTGCGCGGTCGCCTACATCGCCCTCATCCCCGCATTTCCTGCTGAATTTCGCGCTTGTCGGCGCAGGCGCACTGGTTCTTGCGCTTCTGGTCGGTCTGCTGGCGGAGCAGTTCCGCAGAGCGGTCGAGACCACAGAAGAGGTCGAACAGCGTGTTGGTGCGCGGGCTCTGGTCGCCATTCCGGCGCTGCGCGGCAAGCATCTGCGCAACATGCCCAAGCGAAATCGCTCGCCGACGGCTTATTTGCTCGCCAAACGCATGTCGCCTTTCGCGGAAGCCTTCCGCGTCCTGCAGACGGCCATCCAGCTGGCGGACAGGCCGAACCGCAAGGTTGTCGCGATAACCTCAGCGATGCCCGGCGAAGGCAAGACCACGCTATCATTGGGCCTTGCTCGCGTTGCGGCGATGGGTGGGCAGAAATCCATCATTGTCGATTGCGATATCCGAATGCGGACAATCAACGGCATCCTCGGAATCGACCCCAAAGAGGGCCTTCAAGAGGTTCTGGCCGGCGAAAAGAGCTGGCGCGATGTTGTTGGCAAGGATGAACCATCAGGGGCTCATATCCTCCCCGCTTCCGGCATCACTTCCAAAGACATCTTCGGCACGGGCGCGATGGAGGACCTCATCCGGGAACTGGCCGCCGAGTATGATCTGGTCGTACTGGACTGCCCGCCCGTCTTCGCAGTGGCCGATGCGCGTGTGATTGCCTCACTGTCGGACTCCGTTGTGGTGGCGGCGCGCGCCGGCAAGACGCCTGCACGGGCCCTTCAGGCCGCCATCGAACAGCTGGAACTTGCCGGCGCCAATGTGCTGGGAGTCGCGCTGAACCGCGTCAACATCCGCCGCTCCCGCCGGTCGTTCTACGACGGTCTCTACTATTCCAAGGCATTTGCAGGGTATTACGTGCGCGAGACGTGATGCGCATCCACGGATGCACACTTAGCGCTACCTTGTCTGGGAAGTTTAAGCGTCGTCGCCTGGCTTAGAAGGCGCTGCGATCGAACAGGACGACCGTAGCCGTCTTCACGATGACCTTGATGTCCAGCAGCCACGACCAGCTCGAGACGTATTGGAGATCGAAATCCATCCGTTCGAGGATCTTCTCGCGAGTGTCGGTGAGGCCGCGTGACCCGGAAACCTGGGCAAGGCCGGTAATTCCGGGGCGCGCATGGTGGCGCCCGATATAGCGCCGGTCGATCGTCGAGAACTGACGATCGTGCGCTAGCGCATGAGGACGGGGACCGACGATGGACATGTCACCGAGGAGGACGTTGATCAGCTGCGGAAGCTCATCAATGCTGTAGCGGCGCAGGAAGCGGCCGATCCGCGTCGTGCGATCGTCCTCTTTCTTCGCCTGAACAATCGTCCGGTCTTCGGATGTACGCATTGTGCGGAATTTCAGGATGTAGAAGGGGCGCCCCTGAAACCCGCCACGGCGCTGCCGAAACAGGCCGCCACCGGGACTTTCGATACGGACCAGAGCCCAGATACCAAGAAGAGCAGGTGCGAGAATCGTCAGCGCGCCCGCGGCCATGACAAAATCGAACGCGCGCTTCGATACGCCGCCAACAATGCGTGATCCGGAGCGACGATGTAGCCCGGCATGCAGTGTCCGAATGGAGGGCGGGGTAAAGACAGCCGTATCCGCGAAGCTTTCCGCAGCCACTGGAAGTGGAATGCCATGGCTGCCGTCCATAGTCCGTCCCGTCTGCTTGTGCGCTAATTGTTAACCAGCACGCTAACGTGGAACTCATCGTGAGGTTCCGGAAGTTGGAATGCAGTGAGCATTGCGACTGTAAAATTGGAGACGGCGCCTGATCTGGCGGCTCTAAGGATCAACCAATGAGCAAGCGGCTACGCATTGCGGCACGTGTGCGGTAGCGGACAGTCGCACTGCATGACAATTTTCGTCTGACCCTATGCGGGCACCACAACCCAACTAACTCAGGATACGGAGCATTGGGACCCCAACATGGCGCTGAAGAACTTTTTGAGGCTGCAACAATTGGCCGTACTGAGTGCGTTTGTCTGGCTCGGCGCATGCGCGACCGAGCCGTCCCTCCCGCAGGGCAACGGCGCTTATTCGGTGGAGACCGGGCACGAGTACAAGCTCGGGCCCGGAGACAAGATTCGCGTCACCGTGTTCGGCGAGGATGCGCTTTCGGGCGAATTCCTGGTTGCAAACAATGGCAGCGTGTCGCTTCCGCTCGTTGGGCAGGTGCGCGCAGGCGGCTCCACACTGACAAATTTCGAGACGGCGATCCAGGAACAGTTGACGGCGTCGGGCATGGTGCGGTCGCCGAAGGTCAGCGCCGATATGGTCGAGTATCGCCCGTATTACATTCTCGGCGAGGTGAACAAGCCGGGCCAATACACCTATTCCATAGGCCTTACGGTGACGAAGGCTGTCGCGACTGCGGGCGGATTCACTTACAGAGCAGACAACAAGATCGTGTACGTCACGCGTGAAGGCGCGCAGAACGAAGCACCGGTTCCGGTGACGGCAGCGACCTGGATAGGGCCCGGCGACACGCTTCGTATCGGCGAGCGCATGTTCTAGCGGCGTTATGCAGTTCGAGCGGCGCGATATCCGGCAGATCAATCAGCAGCAGCGATAAAGTTGGAAAGACTTCAGGCCAGCCGCGAGCCCGAACGAACGCCCAACCTATATCACATCAACGAAGCGTCATTCAGGACGCGTGACGGAGCGAAGCGCATGGTGGAGCGGGTTGTGTTTCCGTTTCGCGGCGCTGAGCTTGGCGGCAGTCATGTCGCAACCTTCACGCTTGCCCGCGCGATTCAGACCCAGTCGCAGGTGGAGTGCGTTGTACTGTGCCCACAGGACACACTCATCATGGAGGAGGCAAAGCGGCTCGGAATCCGTACGATTGCTTCAGAAGAACAACCGACCGGCAGCAACAATGCCCTCACCGACCTTACAGGCATCGCCAGACGGCGTCGTATCCTTGAGCGCGAACGGGCGGGCTGCAGCTGTGTCGTCCATTGCAACGACATCAACACGCTGCGGGCCTGGGGCCTGCCTGCCCGATTATCGCAAATGGGCGTCGTTTATCATCATCACGCCCTGAACCGGATGTGGTGGCCACCGCACCTGGTGTCTTTGACCTATGCCAACGCCATTGTCTGCGTGTCCGACAGCACCATGGCGGCCATGGAAGGCTGGAGGCCGGACGCGACCAAGGCGCTCAACCCCTTCAACATCGATACATCAATCGACCGTGAAGCGGCCCGCGCAGATTTGTTGAGAGAGTTCGTTTGGCCGGCCGATACACGGGTGGTGGGCTGGATCGGCAATTTCTGGGCACGGAAACGCCCGGCCTTTTTTCTCGCGGTCGCGACAGCGCTTGCCAAACGCGATGCCCGATGCCGGTTCGTGATGTTTGGCCGTAACGGCGATTCATCAGTGGACGACGTCCGGACGCAGGCGGACGAGCTTGGCATTGCGCATCTGACGGCGATACCGGGTTTCCGCCAGCCGGTGGAGGCGAACCTGGCCTGCCTTGACCTTTTGCTTGCGCCGGCTCCGCGCGAACCTTTCGGACGGGCGCTCGTGGAAGCGATCATTCTGGGTACGCCCGTTGTCGCGACACGCGGCGCCGGACACAGCGAGATCATCGGAACCTGGGGGGGCGGCCTTCTCGCCAACGAGAACGACACGGCCGAGGATGTGGCAGATCTGTGCGCCACCGTACTGAACGAGCCGCAGCGTTACCGGCTCAAGCCACAGCGGGCGGCGGAAGTCGCCGCCGAACTTGCGCCTGAGGCGTATGCGGACCGCATGCTCAGTCTTTATGCTCAGATATCAGGGCCCCGTAGGGATCATCACGCTGCGAGGCCCTCGACCACGAAGACATCCGCGCCGTTTCGAGAACGGATGGGAGGCGACAGATGAAGGTGGTTTCCTGTCGACCAGCGTGGATCAAGACCTCGAACAGGTTCACCACCCTGTTTGCTGAAGCCGTGCAGAAAGCGGGCTGGAATGTACGTGAGTTTTCGTGGGCGCCGGGAGGCGTGTTCGGACCAAAAGTCATCCTGCTTCACTGGCCCGATGAACTCTTCACCTCGTCGAATGCGGTCGAACGATCCAAGGTCGCTTTCAAGATCGCGATGCTCCAGTCCGCGCGGCAGATGTTTGGCGTTCGGCTTGTCTGGGTCGTGCACGAAACGACGCCGCATGACACAGGGCAGAAAGCCGATTGGGGAAAGAGGGCCTTTCTGAAAGCGCTCGATGGTGCGGTCTATCTGTCCCACGCTTCGAAGGTGGCTGCGGAAGCCGATATTCCTGAACTGAAAAATCTCCCCGCACTGGTCACCCGGCATGGGCATTATCGCGGTGACATGGAAGCGCCGCCCAGCTCACGGCGCGCGCCGGCAGGTCCATTGAAGCTGGTCTATTTCGGGCAGGTGCGCCCTTACAAGAATCTCGATGGCCTGATCCATGCCGCCAGCGGAATCTCGCCTGATGAAATGCAGGTCAAGATCATCGGTTGGTCGAAGGAGCCTGACTTCACGCAGTTCCTAACCGATCTGGCCAAGACAGCGCCTGCGGTAAAGCTCGATATTCGCGACGCTCTTGTGCCGCAGCGTGATCTTGAGATTGCACTCGATGAATGCGACGGCGTGGTGCTGCCCTATCGCAGGATCCTCAACAGTGGCGCGGCGCTGTTTGCCCTTTCGCGTAACAGGCCGGTTATGGCGCCCCGTCTGGGGACGTTGCCGGAGCTACAGGACGAGATCGGGCGCGACTGGGTGAAGCTCTATTCCGGCGCCGACATCGCAGAAGACGATCTTCGCGCGTTCGGCGCGCAGCTCCGACAGTCCACAGCAACCACGGCCGATCTGTCGCTCTATGAATGGGCGCCAGTCGGGGAGTCGATCGGCGCGTTTTTTGATGAGCTTGCCATAAAGCCCGGCACAGAGCGCTCAAGCGAGCTCAAGCCGGAGGCGGAGAGAACTTGGCGCTGAAAAGGCTCGCCATAAGCGCCGTGGCGCTCTCAGCAGCAAGGGCGACGCAGACGCTTCTGACATTTCTGGCGCTGCCGCTGCTGGCGCGATTGCTGGAGCCACAGGAATTCGGACTTGTAGCGCTGGCGCTGTCGTTCGTGCTGTTCACAATCGCCTTCAGCGATGCGGGCATGGGCCAATCGCTGGTGCGGACACCACCGGAGCAGACAGAAGTTTGGTCAAGCGCCTTCTGGATGATTGTGATGCTCGGAGGCGGGCTTTCCCTTCTGCTGCTCGCGATTGCCTGGCCGGCTGCGTGGGTGTTCGACGAGCCTCGACTTGCGGTCCTCGTATGCGCGCTGGCTCCGCTTCCGCTACTTGTGGGAATGATGTCTCCAGCCGTGGCTGATCTTCAGCAACGCGAAAAATTCCTGACGCTGGCGGCGGCGGAAGTTTCGGGCGCGGTTGTCGGAACGACAGCGGCAGTCTGGGTTGCGTTGTCGGGCGGCGGAGCGTGGGCGCTTGTTGTACAACAGCTTGGCATGTGGGCCGGCAAGATGACGGTGCTGGTGTTCACCACGAAGTTCAGGCCTCGCTTCGTCATGCGCCTTGCGGGCCTCGGGCCGCACTTCCGCTTCGGGCGTGACACGGCCGGATGGAGCCTCGTCAACTTCTTCGCGCGACAGGTCGATCCTCTCGTTATCGCGAAGTTCATGGGAACGACCGCTTTGGGCTTCTACTCGGTGGCTTACAGGCTGATGACGTTGCCTGGGTTCCTTGTAAGCGGGCCGATCCAGAATACGCTCTATACGCGGATGGTGAGGCTGCGGGAGGATACGCCGGCGCTGCGATCGCTGGTGCTGATTGCTTCGCGCGCCATGGCGAGTTTTGTCTTTCCGCCGATGGCCGTACTTTGCGCAGCCAGCCCTGCATTCATTCACGTCTTCCTTTCAGAGCGATGGGCCCCCGCCGCGATCGTGTTCTCGATCCTCGCGCCGATCGGCGCGCTTCAGGCGGTGACCGCGCTGAACGGCGCTTTGTTGATGGCCACGGGGCGAACGGATTTACGCCTGCGGCTGACATTCGAGTTCACCCTGATCTGGGTGGTGGTAGCTCCATTCATGGCCATGATCAGCCTGACGGCGGTGGCGATCGGCTATGCGGTTGTCTTCATGCTCTACCTTCCGCGCACGCTTCAATTGTTCCTGAGACCGATCGAAGCCAGCATTCGTGAATACGTCGTGGCCATCTCGGCGCCATTGTTGGTCGCGTGTGGCCTGGTGCTTATGCACCTCGCGGCGAAAACCGTCCTGCCGTTGTCGCCATGGCTCGAGATCGGACTGGCCGCGAGCGAGATACTGATCGGATACGGCGTTACCGCATGGGTACTGCGGGGCCGTCTGCGGGATGACCTGCACACGATCCGGAAGCTGTTTTCGACGATCACGCCGCAGGCGCTTGCGCCGGATGCGTCCACCGTTTCGCAGAAATAGGAGAGTCAGGATGGCGCGGTCATTGGGTGCGGTCTTCCAGAAGCTCACTTCGCTTCGTCTTGTCGACAATCGGCGGCTGCATCTGTTGCCGGAACAGACGCACCTGCGACGGCTGCTGACTCACTTCAACATCGATTGCGTTTTCGACGTGGGAGCCAATACGGGGCAGTACGCGACCATGTTGCGCCGCAAGGTCGGATTTCCAGGCTGGATCATCTCCTTTGAGCCGATTCCTGAGGCCGCTGCGGACATCCGCCGGAAAGCTCAGAATGATCCGCTCTGGACGATCGAAGAAATCGCCTTGGCAGACAAGAAGGAGGCACGGCTGTTCCATGTGATGGCCGGCTCCGAGTTCAGTTCGCTTTCAACTCCGCGTAATGACGAGGCGAGCCGGTTTGCCAGCATGAACCGCCCGGTGCGCTCCATCCAGGTGCAGGCCGATACGCTGGCGAGCGTCTTCCCTCGCCTTCAGGCTGAGCACGGGTTCAAGCGGCCGTTCCTGAAAATGGATACGCAGGGCTTCGACATGTCTGTGCTGCGTGGCGCGGGCGATATCCTGTCGAACTTCGTGGGGTTCCAGAGCGAGCTTTCCATTCGCCGCATCTACGAGGACGCAGCTGATTTCCGCGAGGCGCTCACCTTCTACCAGTCACTAGGCTACGATCTGAGCGCGTTCGTTCCCAATAATGCGGGTCATTTTCCGGCCCTGATCGAGATCGACTGCATCATGGTGCGGCGGGACCTTATGGCCGAGGCGCTGCATTTCGACGGAAAGTCCGCGGGCAATGTCTTGTCACCAGCGCTCGCATCGAGCGATGCCGTCGCGGCCGAGAAGCATCACGCCAGGGCGCCCGCCGAACTATTGTCTTAGCCAAGAGGCATTTCTGCCGAACCTATCAGATGGCCCTGTTCGTATCTCCTCGCTGATCTAAGTCATTACAGCATCGTCAGACAACGCCACCGCTGGGCGGACCGATGTTCAAGTTTCGCGGTGCGATGTTCGGGAGAGGAGACCGTGCCTGACACCCTACCGAAAACGCCAAGGCCGTCTTCGTGGCCAGCCGCTATGGTAGGGAAGCCAGAGACGCAGCCTGGGCGGGCGATCTTCGACGAAGACTGGTGGCTGGATGCCTCCGCGCCGGGCGCGTGGGATCGCGCCCGTGTCGAGTGGGACGGCGTGATCGTCGCAGATATGGCATTCCATGTAACGCGGCGCTGGGGTTTGACCTACATCGCCATGCCGCACCTGACGCGAACGATGAGCCCGCGGTTATATCCACCCCCGGCGAAAGCCGTGACACGGGACATGCTTAACCAGGCAGCCGTCTCGGAGCTGATGCAGAAGCTTCCACGACACGATCGCTTCGAACGATCGCTGGAACCTGGGTGCCCCAGCGTTCAGGGCTTCGTTCACGCCAATCTGGCGGTCGCGCACATGTACACCTTCCGCTCGAAAGCAGGAGACGCGCCGGAAACCATACTTCAGCAGATGCACCAAGAAGCGCGCCGTGCCATCAACAAGGCCCAGCGGGAATGCTCAATCGAGCGCGGCATGGATCTCGACAGGTTCATTCGCCTTCACCGCCAGTCATACGGGAAAGGCACGCTCGTCCACTACGACGCTCTTGAGCGGATCTTCTCGGCGGCGGCGGCGCGTGGACAGGTCGAGATCGTATTCGCGCGCATGAACGGGTCAGCGGATGTGGCGGCCATGATCCTGCTCTGGGACAGCACAGCGATGTTCACGTGGCTTCTGGCGCGGGACCGCGTGCAGAACCACGTCGGAGCCACCAGCCTTCTTACCTTCGAGGCCATCAAAAGCGCCCATCGTATCGGGCGCATCCTGGACCTCGATGGCTACGTGACTCCTGCAGTGGGGGTGTTCCTCGCCAAGTTTGGCCTTCAGCCTGTAGTACGGCCGTATGTGAACGGCAGCAGCAGGGTGTGGCAGGCGCTCAGATGCGCGACCGGCATCGTCAAGCCGGCCCGAAAAGATCGTCATTTCCGAGTGGCGTGACCATTCAACACAGGGGCACAGATCTAATGCAAGCTGATTTTGCCAGCTGCTCGGCGATACCTCCCTTTCCTGGTGTCGCTTGGCGTACCGACTTGGGCGCGTTGAAAGCGCGTCGTCGAACCTTCCTCAGAAGGAGGGTGGGTCATGACCGCGAGCGCCAGAAGACCGCACGGGTTCAAGATTGCATCAATCTGGATCATAACAGGCAGTGCGCTTCTGATGCTGGCTGCCACCTCCCTGCTCTAGTCAGCCCCATGTGCGAGACACGCGGTGCGCACGCGGTTTCGGCGTGAGGACGCACCTGTTCACGCACAAGGAGGCACGACGTTTCGACGCCTCCAATGAACCGCTGGCACTGCTGTCTGCTTGGCTGACCGACTATGCGATGAGCCCCCACGCAGACCTGGGGCGGACAGGGACGGTCTGCCCTTTCGTCAAACAGGCATCGGGACTGGAAACGCTGCGCCTCGGTATCAATCTGGCAACGTCCAAGGACGAAGACTCTGTTTTTACGGAGATCCGCAGCAGCTTCAGTGAGCTCCGACGAATTCCAGCGCCACGAGGAAAAGAACGGCTCCGGACGATCGCTATCGGCTTTCCGAACTGCGCTGATCGGGACGGCATCGCCATGCTGGAAAGCATCTACAAGCGCCACAAGTACTACACGCTGCTGCGGTCGACGATGATCGCGTTCTTCCATCCGGGTGCAGACACGCATGGGCTGTGGAACGAGGCGTTCAGGCCGATGCGTTCCCCGATTCCAATACTTGCGGCGCGCTATCTTGTTGAGCAGGACGCGGTGTTTGCTGCGAAGCACAAGCTGATGACCGCGCCGTACCTCCTCCGCTTCGGACCCGCCGGAGCAAAACGGATCCTGGCGCACTGGCGGCGCAAGACCAACTTGAGGAAACTGTCACAGTAACAAAATGCGGCATTACAGGCAGAGCGGCTGACGACAGTCGCGCGTGTGGTGAGCGAACGCCAAAGCACAAGCGAGCGCGCCAGAATAACGTGCCTGGAAGCACAAGAGTTCTCGCCTTGTGCGCCAACGCACGCGATGAAGCTGTCATACATGGTAGCCACGCGATGCGGCAGGCCATCCTCAGCGATGCCTCTTCCGCCAATCGCTGTCGCCCGCGGGGCTGTGGGCGGCGGCGATTGCTCGCGGCGTTACGGTGAAAGCCCAAATCACCGCTTGGAGGGCATCGAGGACGAGTTGAGCCGGGAGCACTTTGCCGGCCGCGTTTAATTAATGAGATTGTGGCCGACGGGCGGCTAGCTGGTCACGCACGTAGGTGCGCGGCGCACAGTGCAGTCTATCGCGACATGACCCGCTCGTGCCGCGCGAGAATATCCTCGTGATATTTGAGAATGGCGCGCACGAAGCCAGCACGACGCGAGTTCGGCCTCGTCGCGACGATCAAAGCTTTCAACCTTGCAATTTCCGAATGGTGATAGGCCAAGTCTCGGTCGCCAGAATCCACCATGACTCACATCCCGCCTGCATCACATACATATCCTGGCCGTGCGGCGGTTCGTGTGCGGTAGCTTACAGAGATCGCGCCGGATAAAAAAGATGCGGCCAACTATGGCTGGCCGCTGATCAGCTATGGCCGGTCATACATCTATCTCTTGGACGGCAAGCGGAACGGCAACGGCGTGCCGCCACCGGTGCAACCGCCGACACACGCACCCGGTATGGAACAGCCCGTCCTGTTCTGGGCGCCATCTATATCGGCTTCGGGCATCACCGTTTACAATGGCGACAAGTTCCCTGCCTGGAGGAACAGCATCATTGTTGGCTCGCTCACGGACCAGCATGCCGAACGGATTACGCTTACGGAGCAAGGCTGGGAGAACCAACCCATATCAATGCTTGGAGAACTCGGCCGTCGCATTCGCGACGTGAAAGTGGGACCGGATGTCTTCCTCTACATGACGACCGACGACAAGGACGGCGCAGTGCTCAAGATCGAGCCTGCTGACGCGTCTGCACCGATTGCCATCGCTGCGACGTCGGCACTCTGATCCGGACGACCGTCGGCGCAGCGGCAGTCTCAGCTTGCGCAAGCCTACATGAACGCTCCCCGGTTGTGACGACCGGGGAGCGTTTGCGTTTCTACTATGTGCCTGTTGCCTGGAAAGCGCGTTTGAGCAGAGCGCGCGCCGGTGTCCGCCAACGAGAAGTGACTCGGCCGGTGTTCTGATCGGTTGCGCGCCTGGCTTCCTGACATTCGCGTGACGGCCGGCCGAAATCGGGCGGACGTCATAAAACTGACGCCGCGACACGGCAGGAAAAGCCGGGTTGCGATCCGTTGGGGCACGACATGGAGCCGGCAAGGATAGTTTGCGCTGTTCGCCTTGGCGCCGCTCTCGCCGGGGATGCATCGGGGCAGGTCGCCGCGCCCGGCCACAGCGCTGGACGCATGTCAGCGTCATGATTCCATGCGCCGCGAGCTTCAAGGAAACGTCGTGGCCGATGCGTGAGCTGCCTGTGCGATCAGGCGGGCGCTGCTGATGTCGACGCCGAGGCTGGAGCAACGCCGGGGCGAGAGCCCCAAGGCGCCGCGTCGCAAGCCGGCGAGCCAGACGCAGGGCGGATCAGCAGCAATGTATCCGCCTGCTCTTCCATATCGATCCTTCAAGATCGCCCTTGCCGGCTTCAAGCGACAGAACATGCTGCATGATCGCCTCGATCGCGGCGCGTTCAGCAGCAAGCTGTTCAACACGAACCTGCGCGAAACAATCGAGGCGTATCGATTCCTTGGGCTGATCGATGCCGATTCGACGCCTACGTCCGATTTCAGGGAGCTGGTGCAGGCTTGTGGCGAGGCAGGCTGGCCAGGTGCACTGCGCAGTGTGCTGGAGCGATCCTATCACCGGCTGCTGGCATGCGAGCCGGCGAACATGACCAGCGGTCTGCTTCGCGCATTCCGTTCGACCTACGGCGTTGGCGCGGAGAATAGCCGCAAGAGGTGCACCTTCTTCCTGCATGCTTGCAGGGATGCAGGACTTGTAGCGCCAGCCAATCATGCGGCTGATACACTAACGGGATCAGGCGTAGCGATGCGTGGGAGCGTGACGGGAGAATCCGCCTCGCGATCACATGCTCCAGCGATCGCCAGGACGGCAAGCGGCCACGCGAAGGACCTGCTGCAGAAACTGCCTGCCTATGACGTGAAATGGTCCGACGAGGTGAAGCGGCTATGGTTCATCGCATTTCATGACCTGGTGCAGCGCCTCCACACCTGAAATCGCGGCCTGATCCAGCTTCACTGGAAAAACGCGGCGGGGCGCGTTCGATCGCCTGCCACAAAAAAGGAAAGGCCGCGGCGCCTGATAGCGCCGCGGTCCAATCCCGTGCCTGACATCGGCACCTAGTACTTGACCGAGGCCTCGATACCGAAGGTGCGCGGCTCGTTGAAGTTCGCATAGTCACCGAGCGTCGTGCGGTTCTCTTCCGAGCGACGATAGATGTGCTGCTCGTCGAGCAGGTTACGCGACCACAGCGACAGCGTGAGGTTCTGACCAGCGCCCGTCTCGATATCGGCCAGCGAGAGGCGGCCGTTGACGATGAACGAGCTGTCGGTCAGCTGCGCGAACTGTTCGAAGCTGTGCTGACCGTCGGCATAGGTGGCGTCGAGGTGCAGGCGCAGATCAGCGAAGCCGACCGGCTGGACGTAGTCGACCGCAACGTTGCCGACGTTTTCCGGCGTGTAGATGATATAGACCTTCTGGGTGACGTTGTTGAACGGGTTCACCACAGGCGGCACGTCGGTGCTGGTGTAAGCGTAACCAGCCGAGAACGACAGGTTGTCGGTCACCTGCCACGAGCCGTCGAGTTCGACGCCCCAGATTTCCGTCGTGCCCGGTGCGTTCACGGTTTCAACTGTGTTGCGGCTGGAGTTGGTGATCGGGTTCACGGTCACGCGGGTGAAGTCGATCTGGCTGTTCTCACGATCCATCTTGAAGACAGCCGCGTTTACGTTGATCGCGTCGCCAAGGTAGGCCTTCGCGCCGACCTCGTAGGATTTGACTTCTTCCGGGCCGAACGCGTCGTATGTCAGCGAGCGCGAGCTGGCGCCGCCGGCGCGGTAGCCGGTCGAGTAGCGCGCATAGACGTTGAAGTCAGGCGTGAAGTCGAAAGCGGCGACGGCAACCGGGTCGAAACGCTCTTCGCTCTGGTCGAAGCGGAGGTTCGTGGCGGCGTTGTTGACCTTGTAGAGCCAGCCATTCTTCTCGTCCTTGGTCTGACGGCCGCCGACGGTGAGGTGGAGGCGGTCTTCGAGGATCGGCGGGGTCCAGGTCAGCTGGCCATAGACGCCGGTGCTTTCGGCGTAAGCGATCGAAGCGCGGTCAAGCGAGCGGCGGCCCGGGATGGTCGGGGTCGGATCGTTGATCGTGTAGGCCGTGCCGTTTGCATTCCAGCGATTCGTGCTGGGCGTCGCGGCTTCTTCCCAGGCTTTCTCGTTGAAGTAGAAAACGCCGAGGACGTAGTCGATCCGGTCGAGCGAGCCGACGAGCTGGAATTCCTGGCTGCGCTGATGCTGTTCGAGATACGAGAGGCTGTAACGCGAGAAGTTGCCGTTGGGGGCGTAAACCGGCGGGCGGTTGGCGCCGCCAGCGTTGTCCCACTGGTCCGCGCTCACTTCACGGTAAGCCGTGATCGAACGCAGTTCCATATTCGGCATCACTTCCCAATTCAGGTGAAGCGAGTGGCCGAGCGCTTCATCGACGCTGGGCTGTTGCGGAACGCCGATGTCGGCGACGCGCTGGCGCGTGGGGTGTACCTTCACCAGCGGCGGCAGCGGAGCGATCGTGCCGGCCGGGATCGGGAAGGTCGTGGCGACCGGGCGGTTGGCCGGGTTGTAGTTGACCAGCTGGCTGTAGTACGGCGTGTTTTCGTCGTGGCCGATGTCGTATGAGTATTCGGCGCTGAACGTGTCCGTCGGCTGCCACAGGGCGGTCGCCTTGAAGCCCTGGCGGTCGTAGAAGCCCCAGCCGGTCGAACCCGGCAGCGGGTTTTCAACGATGGCGTCACGGTGCTGCATCACGCCGTCGAACTTGAGGCTGATGTCGTAGAATTCCGGCAGGTCGAGGTGAAGGTCGCCGTTATAGGAGCCGATGTTGCCGAAACCAGCGGTCGCGCGGTAGCCGTACTGGCCCGTGGGCTTGCGCGAGATCATGTTGACCGCGCCGCCTTCGGTGTTGCGGCCGAACAGCGTGCCCTGCGGTCCCTTGAGAACCTCGATGCGCTCGATGTCGAGCAGCGTGGCGTTGAGGCCGTGCTGGCGGCCGAGATAGACGCCGTCGAGGTAAACGCCGACGCCCTGCTCGCGGGCCGGCTGGTTGGCGTCGTTCGGAACGATGCCGCGGATGCCGACCGTGACGGCCGACTGGCGCGATTCGAATGTCGAGACACGCAGGCCCGGCACCGAGCCGTCTGCGAAGTCGAGCAAGCTCTGGATGTTCTTGTCTTCAAGGGCGGCGCTGTCGACGACCGAAAGCGAGATCGGCGTATCCTGCAGGTCGGTCTCGCGCTTCAGCGCGGTCACGACGACCACGTCGCGACGGCCGGCTTCGCTATCGAGATCGTCTTCGGCCGAGGGGCCCTTCTGATCGGCGGTTGCTGCCACAGAAGCGGCGGCATCCGTTGCGGTTTGCGCGAAAGCCGGGACAGACCCTGCGCCGAGCAGCGCGCCGCCCATCATGAGCATCGCGCGGAAATGTACGCCCGACAGGAGCGGGTTGTTCGCACCAGACTTCATTTGTAACCCCTTAAAGCCCACCAGAGAGAGCCATTGCTCCGTCCTGGGCGTGGGGGTTAACCGGGCTGCATGACAGTCCTTCAACAGATGCGTGACAGTTTGGATTCCGACCCGTCAAACTCACAGGATGACATGAGCTGTGACTTTTGAGCCGCCACGGCGCTGCGCTGGGGCGTGCAAAAGCGGGCGCTCAATGCATGCGAGCGCCTGCATAAGTTACATTGAAAGCGGCGCCGGAAGGCCCATTTCCCGGCGCTGCAGATCTCGTCCGGCGCGGAGGAAGCGCCGGACGAGTGTCCGTTGTTCTGAATACCTAGTTCTGCGCGAAGTTCTTCTTCGCCGCCGCTTCGGCTGCGCGCAGCACGCGCAACACGTTGCCGCCCCACAGCTTCCCGATATCAACCTGGCTGTATCCCTTGGCCAGCAGGGCTTTGGTGATGTTCGGCGCATCGCCTTCATCCTCGAAGCCGGTGATGCCTCCGCCATGGTTGAAGTCGGACGAGATCGCGACGTGGTCGACGCCGATCCGCTTCACAGCATAATCGATGCTGGCGACCAGATCATCGACTGAAGCGCGCACCTGCAATGCCGCGGCTTCCTTGCCCAGCGCATCGCGCTGTGCCTGTGTCAGCCCCTCATATCCGTTCACGGCGCCGTATTTCTGGCGAACAGCCTTAACAGCAACTTCGACTTCGGGCGATTGCTGCTTGAGGTAGCTCGAGAATGCGACGATGCCGACAACGCCGTTATTGGCTTTGATAGCATCCAGCTGCGCATCCGTCAGGTTGCGCGTCGACTTCACAATGCCGGAGAGGCCCAATGCGACGCGATCACAGGCGCGCGTGACAGGGCGATAGCTTGGCTGAAGCCATCGGTCGTGAGCTGCGAGACATCGACGAGAATGCCCAGGTCGTTGGCCAGCGCGATCGCTTGCTTGCCGGCAACGGAGAGCCCATGGTTTTCCCCAGCGGTGTCGCGCGCGTGCGGCCTTGAAGAATCGGCAAAGTCATTGTTGCCCGCATGCACAAGGCCAAACACGCGAACGCCCTTGTCGTAAAAGGCTTTCAGCGCGTTCGGGTCCTTGCCGAGCGAGTAGGCGTTGAGAAAGCTGATCACGATGGCCGTCTTGCCCACCTTCTCGGCTTTCACGATATCGTCCGCGGAGCGCGCGATGACGACGTCTTTGGGATGCTTGGCCGCGATATCAAGAATGGCGGCCAGCTTGGTGTCTGCTTCCTTGCGTGCGGCGGCATAGCCTTCCGGCGTGCGTGCGCTTTGCTCGACGAAGACGGATGGGAAGATCGCATCGACCTGCCCCTTCTTCAATTTGGCGACATCGATCTGCGTTCCAGAGTCTATCGTCGCCCCGGCTTTCGCCTTGGAAGTCGCCACAACGTCCACATGCGGATCGAGAACGAGGGCCTGCTTGTGCACATCCTGAGGCGTCTGGGCGACGGCCGGGGAGGAGAAAGCCGCCAGGCTCAAGGCGAAGAGAGCCGTTCGCCCCAGAAGGGCGTTGTTGCGTTTCATGGTGCGTATCCTTGCGTTGACCTGGGTATTGATCGGGGCGTTGCGGGAATAACGCCTCCCCGCTCAGCCGATTAGCGGCGCTGTCTGACAGGCACGGCGATCAGCCCGCTGCTAGCGAGCTGATGAATGTGCCGCGGCAGCAGCGCGAACTTGTCGACAAGGTCGCGCTGCTGGCTGGCATCGAGCACGCCGAACATGTCGGCGATCGATTTGCGATAGGCGGAGGGTGAAAAGGTTGCGTCTGACCTGACACTGCGGCTGGACATGGTGGATGCTTTCGAGCGCAGGCCATCGCTCGCGCACGAGACGGCACGGCCTGAAGAGAACTGGATTGGGCGGCGATTCAGCTGGCGCGGATGCGCCTCAACAGCTGCAGCAACACATTCGAAGGCAGCGTCTGAGGGGGTGGCGGAGGCGGGCAGGCGTCGTCATCCGTATCTCCCTTGCTTGCCGGCTCGGCACGCGAAAATCAGCTTCGCATACACAATCCCTACTTAAATGATCGCGTTTGAAAGTCGATGCAGCTTTTCTAAGCCTAACAAACAGCCAAACAGCATAAAGAATAAGCTTATTCGCGTTCCTATCGAACCAAAGTGGATTTAGTTTTTCTTGGTAGAAGCAAGGACAACTAATGAACTTCCAGCAGCTCCGTTATGTCCGCGAGGCTGTCCGCAGCGGCCTCAACCTGACCGACGCCTCGCAGGCCCTGAACACGTCCCAATCTGGCGTGAGCAAGCAGATTCGGGAGCTCGAAATCGAGCTCGGGATCGAGATTTTCGTGCGCAAGGGAAAGCGGTTGACCGGCCTCACGCGCGCGGGCGAAGGCGCGGTGAAGCTAATCGAACGCGTGCTGGCCGAAACCGAAAACCTCAAGCGTCTGGCCAGCGAATATTCCGGTGAAAATCGCGGCCGGCTCGTCATCGCAACCACGCACAACCAGGCGCGGTACGCCCTGCCCGACGTGGTGCTGAAATTCGCGGAAGAGTTTCCGAATGTGCAGCTTGAGCTGCGGCAGGTGACGCCGAAGCAGGCTGCGGGAAGCGTGCTGCGCGGCGAAGCGGATATCGCTATCGCGACAGAAGCCCTCGATCAATTCGCCGACCTGCTCACCTTCCCAAGCTTTTCATGGCGGCACGTCGTGGTGGCTCCGGTCGATCACCCGCTTGCGAAGCTCGACAATCCGACACTCGCCGACATAGCGGAATATCCGATCATCACCTACAGCCCCGAATTCTCCGGCCGCAGCAAGATCGATGAAGCCTTCCGCGTGGCGCAGATCGAACCCGACATACGCCTGACCGCGATGGATGCGGACGTGATCCGCCTCTATGTGCAGCGCGGCATTGGCGTCGGCATCGTCTCGGAAATGGCCGTAGCAACCGCAAGCCAGGATGGACTCAAAGTCTTGAGCGGCTCGAACACGTTGTTCGAACCTTCAGTCACCAAGGTTGCGTTCCAGCGCGGCGCGCTGCTGCACGCCTTTGCCTATCGCTTCGTTGAAATCTTCGCGCCGCACCTGCAGGCGTCGGAGCTGCGGGAGGCGGCGCTCAGCCGCCTCTCCCTTCGTGACCCGCGCAAGAAACAGAATAGCGAGCCCCTGCGCATCCCCGCCTATGGCGAGCCCAAAGTGCTGGTCGAGGCATAGTCGGCTGATTTGCTGATGTCCTTGGCCTGCTGGATCACCTTGTCGAGCCCGGCTTCCGTGCCGACACTCAGGTCGGTGCGGAAAGCGCGCACGGACAGATCAGGCCCGATCAGAAGATAGCTAGGTGTCCAGACGATCTTGAAAGCTTCACGCAGGCCGGCGTCTTGGTCCACGATAGTGGTGTAGCCGCCGCCCTCCTTTTCGAAATACGCCTCGACAGAACCATATGCGCCATAAGCCTCGGCTGCGCGGGCGCGGCTTGGCGGCGTGTGGAGCGAAACGAAGTCGATTTCGGGATCGGCGTCCGCTTTCTGCGCCAGCACCTTCACGAGCGGCCCATCGCGGCGGCAGTCGCCACACCAGATGCCCCACACATCGACGATCGTCCACTTGCCCCGGAAAATCTCCTGGGTGACGAGCGTTCCATCTACCAGCGTTGCCGAAAAGGCGGGCACGGGCTGGCCAAGAAGTTCGTAGCTGTAGGGACGGCGCTTCTCATCGCGCACAACACCGTTTGCATCCACGGGAAGCGCGGACACCGCCGTAAGCCACTGATCGCGCGGCAGGCCCTCAACGAACGCAGGGGCTTCCTTCTTTTCCGCTTCCGGGGCGGCTGCGGTTTCGGCGGCTGGCTGACACGCGGCAAGAGCCAGCGCGACAGTGGCGATGCTGCAGAACCGTTTCATGGTGATCTCCCTGACAGCGCGATGGCGCACAGGGAAATCCAGATATCACGCAGCCGCGCCCTGAAGGCACGGCGCAGTTATGATCTTTGAAGCTTTGCTTATGTCCGGGGCGCGCGTCACGATCCGCTTTAAGCACCCCGAGCGCAAACCTCATGAGAAATCGGCGCAAGCGAAATGCCGGCAAAGGCTTGCAGCGCCGGCGGCGAGTCTGCGAAGGTGCCACTCGCCTGCAGAGAGGCTTTGCGCATGGAAGCCAGAACATCGTCATCGACATTTTTTCGATCGACCAACACATATGCAGAGCTGCGGGATTTCCTCAGGGACCTGCCCAAAGCCGCCGATGCCGCGGTGATTGCAGATATCCTCGCGGAGTGTGCGACGCCTGGCGACACGCTGGTCGTAGGCGTCACCGGATCCGTGGCCGCCGGCAAGACGACGTTCTGCGCCGCGATCGCCAATCAGCTGCGTTCAACCATGCGGGTCAAGATCGCATCGACCGACGGCTTTCTCCTGACGAACGCAAAGCTGGCCGAGCGCGGCCTGATCATGCGGAAAGGCTATCCCGAGACATATGACGACACCCTGCTCGCCGGCGCTCTTCAGCGCGTGCGCTGGGGGCCGGTGTCCATTCCGGGCTATTCCCACACCACCTACGATCGCGCGCCCGAGCTCGATCGCACGATCAACCGGCCTGATATCCTGCTTGTCGAGGGACTAGGCCTTTCGCCGACCGGGAAGCCCCGCGCGCCCTCAGCCCTGCTTGATCTGCTGATCTACATCGACGCCGCCGAAGTCGATCTCGAAGCCTGGTTCCTGCGCCGGTTCATGACGTTCTGGCGCGAAGCCGAGCACAACCCAGCCTCATTCTATGCGCGCTTTCGCGCCATGTCCGAACCAGACGCGGAAGCCTTCGCGCGGCAGGTCTGGGCCGGCGTGAACCTGCCTAACCTGCGCGAACACATCGCTCCCGCAAGACTTCACGCCGACATGGTCATCCGGAAATCCTCCGACCATGCCATGCGCCTGAGCATGCCCGCTTTCCGCGGGGATGCTTAACAGTTCCGCCGCTACCGAAAATGTGGACAGAGCCGGGTGAGCCTACCTTGGCCAGAACGGGGCGGAACTCTAAGGTAATCCATAACCTCCAGTAACCGTGAGCGGAGAGGGCCGCGGGCGGCGGGAGTGTGGTAGAATAGCACCATGACAACGGACGCCGCCACGATCAAACGGAGCGACTACCTGCTCTATCTGATCAGCATTGTGCTGAGCGTGCCGCCATTGATCAGCCTGGTGCAACGCCAGTTTTCGTTCCCTGTTGCGGGCGAAATCGAGCAACTGGTTAGCGGCTATCGCTCGTTGTCGGAAGTGGTCGCCCACGTGGTGCATGGGCCGTTGCGAGCGATCTCCCTGCCGCCGCCACCGCCGCTGATCGACCTCCAGATCTTGTCGTTTGCTGGCATGGGCATGATGACCAAGGGAATGCAGCGGCCTGGCGAAAAGTTCGACTGGCTGGGCGGACTCACATGGGCGGTGGTTTCGTTCGTATGCGGTTATCTGCTGATTGGCATTCTTGTGGTGGGGGCCATTCTGGCGCTTGTCATCACAAAGCCGATGATCGCTTTCCGCTCGGACCATTATATCGAGACGACGCCTGCGCTGGAGGGGCTGCAGGGACGGCTGCGGCGCGAGCGGGAGATGCGTCTGGAGCGGGACCTCGCGAGAATCATGCTGATCTCGCTGGCGCTTGCGGGCGGGTATTTCGGGATCAACGCACTGCTGCTGTGATTGCGCCGGGCGGGAAAGCGTTGCCTTTCCGCTACGCCCGTATGTGGTTCGCAGACCGCCACATCGCGCCGCCAGTTCGCGCTTGCCGCGCCACAGGGCCGCCCCATTTGGGCTGAGGAATCCGTTACGCGTCCGCTATACTCCCCGGACAGACGGACGATGCAACGACCATGGAAAGGTCAAACACAATGACACGCCTTGCCCCCGCCCTGCTGGCCGCTTCAGTTCTGGCTGGTTGCGCGACAGCACCTATGGCGATGGCCCAGCCACCTATGGGACCGCAACACGGGATGCCGCCCATGAGCACGATCCAGCCTGAGACCACGATTACGCTCACCGGCAAAGGCACGGTTGATCACGCACCGGACATCGCGATGATCAGCCTCGGCGTGCAGGTGGAAGCCAAGACCGCAGCCGAAGCAATGGCGCAACAGGCCGAGAAGATGAATGGCGTATTCGCCGCCGTGAAAGCCGCCGGAATCGCTGATCGCGACATGCAGACGGGCCAGCTCTCGCTCAACCCGGTCTATGAGTATC
>ERZ795044.542-NODE-542-length-35543-cov-6.683837_pt1 | contig 35543 bp, 26 predicted proteins | sample MGYA00375128_ERZ795044 | MGnify/ENA primary metagenome ERZ795044 (study PRJEB30173, sample SAMN05720213) | anaerobic digester metagenome | isolation source: active sludge of municipal wastewater-treating anaerobic digesters | place: USA | collected 2014-12-22 ...
TGCGGTCGTATGCGGGGTGAACACGATGCAGAGGCCGTCGCGGCATTTCAGCCGTTCGAGGGCTTTCTGCACGTCGGCGGTGATGTCGATCAGGACTTCTTTCTGTCCGCTCTTCAGATGAATTCTCTCCGGCATTCCGGTTTTCCTCCGTCTGGAAATTCCCGTCCGCTTCGGAATATCCCGAGGCCCGGACGGTTTAAAATTTTCAAATAGACCTTTGTCTGAAGACCCTATTGGTATTATGATATGGCAAACCTGCCTGACGGGGAAGTGTCTCGCGGATTTATTTTTAAAGGCCGGAATTTCAAAACGGAAGTCTCAAAGCAACCAAAGACAAGGAGAGAGCGAGAATGTTGAAAGTGAAGCGAGCGATTATCAGCGTTTCGGACAAGACCGGGATCATTGACTTTGCCAAGGGGCTCAGGGAACTGGGCGTCGAGATCCTTTCCACGGGGGGGACTCTCGCGACTTTTGAGAAAAACGGGATCAAGGCTTCTTCCATTTCTTCTTTTACGGGTTTTCCGGAAATTCTCGACGGCCGAGTCAAGACGCTTCATCCCAAGATCTTCGGCGGATTGCTTTTTCTCCGGGAGGAGGAACGGCACGTGCGTCAGGCCGAGGAACACGGCATCGTTCCCGTCGACATGGTGGTTGTCAATCTCTATCCGTTCGAGCAGACTATCCGCAAGGAAGGGGTGACGTTCGAAGAGGCGATCGAGCAGATCGATATCGGAGGGCCCAGCCTGCTTCGGGCGGCGTCCAAGAATTTTCATTCCGTCGCGGTGCTTTGCGACCCGGCCGACTACGAATGGGTACTCAAAGGGCTGAAGGGCGAAGGGCTTTCGGAGGCCGATCTGACCCGGCTTGCCACAAAGGTTTTTCAGCGGACCAGCGCCTACGACCGCGCGATCGCCGCTTATTTCGAAGGGCCGGGGAAGAAAGAATTATTCCCCGAGAGGCTGGATTTCTCCTTTAAGAAAGGCGCGTCTCTGCGCTACGGTGAAAATCCGCATCAGAAGGCCGCGGTTTACGGGGCAACCGGGTCGAAAGAAGCGTTGTCGATCCGCGCGCTTCACGGGAAAGAGCTTTCCTACAATAACCTGATTGATTTGGAATCCGCATGGGACGGCGCTCAGGAATTTGAGGAGCCGGCCGCGTGCGTGATCAAGCACAATACCCCCTGCGGGATGGCATCGGCCGGAAGTCCGGAGGAAGCCGTCTCCCGCGCGATCGACTGCGATCCGGATTCGGCTTTCGGAGGGATTATCGGATTGAACCGTCCGTGCGGAGTGAAGACGGCCGAGACCATTCTCGCGAAACTCGGTTTTCTGGAAGTGATCATTTGCCCCTCGTTTGAACCGGAAGCGCTTGAAAAACTTTCGACGCGGAAAAACCTGAGATTGGTTGAAGCCGTTCAGACCCGAGAATCCCCTCTGAGTTACCGGTATTCGAAATTGGGGCTTCTGGTTCAGGAAACGGATCCGTCCCTCAGGGCCGGATGGAACGCTTTTCGCGAGCAGGCCAAATGCGTGACCCAAAAGAAGCCTTTGGCGGAAGATCTGGAAGAGCTTTTCTTCGCCTGGCGCTGCGCCAAAGTCGTGAAATCCAACGCGATTGTCCTGTCCAAGGGCCGGAAGACCGTCGGCATCGGCGGGGGGCAGGTCAGCCGGATCGACGCGGTGAAGATTGCCTGCGAAAAGGCCGGCGAAAAAACCCGGGAGAGTTATCTGGCCAGCGACGCGTTTTTCCCGATGCCGGACAGTATCGAAAAGGCTTCGCAGGCCGGTATCCGGGCGATCGTCCAGCCCGGAGGTTCCGTCCGGGACGCCGAAGTGATTCAGGCGGCGGACCGGTTGGGCCTGATCATGATTTTTACGGGCGCGCGGCATTTTCGTCATTGATCCCCGGGGTATACGGGAAAGAGTCGTTTTCTATGGATTACAGGGACGCGCTCCGGTATCTGTACTCATTCCTTAATTTCGAGGCGAAAACCGATTACGTTTACCGCGAAGACTTTCACCTCAAGAGGGTCCGCTGGCTGCTTCGGGCTTTCGGGAATCCGCAGAAGAAGCTCCGTTTTGTCCTGGTCGGGGGAACGAAAGGAAAAGGCTCCACGGCCTGCATCCTCGCGTCGATTCTTTCTTCGGCGGGATACCGGCCCGGTTTGTATACCTCTCCTCATCTGAATGACGTCCGGGAAAGGATCCGTATCGGCGGCGTGCTAATCCCGAAAAAGGATTTCGCCGCGATATTCCGAAAAATCAGAATCCGTTTGACTCGGGGGGCGCCCCCGTCTTTCGGCGCGTTCACATTTTTTGAAGTCCTGACCGTTGCGGCCATCCTGTACTTTTTTTCCCGGAAAGCGGATCCCGTGATTCTTGAAGTGGGGCTCGGAGGGAGACTCGACGCGACGAACGCGGTTGATCCGTTGGTTTCCGTGCTGACTCCGGTCAGTTACGACCACATGGACAAGCTCGGCCGTTCGCTGCTTGAAATCGCCGGCGAGAAGAAAGCGATTATGCGGGAGAAAGGGTTTTTGATTTGCGCCCGCCAGCCCGCATCCGTCGGGGCTTTGCTGAAGGAATGGGCGTGCCGCCGGAAAGTCGAAGCCTTTTTTTCGGGCCGGGATTTCCGGTCCCGGGCGGATTGCCTGACGGAATTCGGGTCTTCGTTCGGGGTCCGATCGGGGAAAAAGCGGTTGCGGCATCTTTTCCTGCCGCTGGCGGGGAAGTACCAGATCGAAAACGCCGCGTGCGCGGTCCAGGCCGCGGAGGTCCTCGCTTTGCGGCGGGGATTTCGGATCGGGGAGTCCGCGATCCGAAAAGGACTTTTGAACGCTTCCTGGGACGGGCGTTTTCAGATCCTGCACCGTTATCCCCCGGTGATTGCCGACGGCGCGCATAACGGGGCTTCCATGCGCGCGCTCCGGGAGAGTTTGAGGGCGATTTTCCCGGGCCGGCCCGTCACGGTGATATTGGGGATTTCAAACGATAAAGATCTCCCGAGGATCTTGAGGGAATTGATTTTACTGCGTCCGGAACGAATTTTCGCGACTCAGGCGGGGAATGTCCGCGCGATGCCCGCGCCGGTATTGGCCGGGAAAATCGCCGCGAGGTTACCCCGGGTCCGTTCCGTGTTTAATTTAAAGGAAGCGATGGATGATGCCATGCGGAACAAAGCCGGCAGACATCTTGTCTTGATTACGGGGTCTCTGTTTTTGGTCGGGGAGGCTTTGAATTTTTGGAATTCAAGGTCCGGCTGCTCCGGAACGGCGGAGCCGTGAAAATGGCGAAACAGGATTTTGACGACACGATCGGCGCGGTTTCGACTCCTCCCGGCGAAGGGGCTTTGGGGATCATTCGTTTGAGCGGAAATGAATCGATTCCGGCGGCCGAGAAAATTTTCAGGAGTTCGTCCGGGACCCGTTTGTCCGATTTCAGCCCAAACACCGTTCATCACGGGCGGATCGTCGACGCGGAAGGGCGGATGGTCGATGACGTGATGATAGCTTGTTTTCGGAGCCCGCATTCCTATACCGGGGAAGACATGGTCGAAATCAGCGCGCACGGGGGCATGAAAATCCTCAAAACGATCACGGGTCTCCTGGTGAAACAAGGGGTCCGCCATGCGGAACCCGGTGAGTTTACGAAACGGGCTTTTTTGAACGGGAAGATGGATCTCGCCCAGGCGGAAGCGGTCCTGGACCTGATCCGGGCCAAGACGGAGTCCGCGCACCGCCAGGCCGTTTTACAGCTCCAGGGCGCGTTTTCGGAAAAGATACGGGACCTGCGGGAGGGCATTCTCGGGGTCTGCGCGGTGGCCGAGGCCTCAATTGATTTTCCCGAAGAAGAACTGGATATCGATCCGGCCGCGGAAGTCACGAAAAATTTAATTCCCGTGATCCGTGAAATTGACGGGATGATTCAGGGGTTCCGGCGTGGCGCGATCCTCCGGGAGGGGGCTTTGGTCGTGATTGCGGGAAAACCCAATGTCGGGAAATCTTCCCTGCTCAACGCGCTTCTGGAACGGGACCGGGCGATCGTTTCTCACCTGCCCGGGACGACCCGCGATATCCTGGAGGAGGAACTTGAAATCGGAGGGTTTTTGGTCCGCATTGTCGATACGGCGGGGATCCGTTCCGATCCGGACGGGGTGGAGAAAATGGGGATTGAGCGGGCGAAAAATTACCTCACAGATGCGCAGCTGGTTCTCATGGTCCTGGACGGATCGCGTGAACCGGACGGGGAAGACCGGAAAATTCTGGAAAGCCTGAAGGACAAGAAAATCATTTTGGTGTTCAATAAGAGCGATCTTCCCGCGAAAACGGATCCTGAAAAATTTTCCGGCATCGTACCGCCGCTTGGGGCCGTTTGCGTTTCCGCAAAAACTTCGGCGGGGGTATCGGATCTGGAGGAGGCGATCCGGAAGGCGATTTGGGATGAAGGCCTTCCGACGGACAGTGCCTGGCTGACGCGGCTTCGGCACAAGCAGGCTTTGGAATCCGCGCGGGAATGCTTTGCAAGGGCGGAGGAAGGGTTGAGGAAAGGCCTTTCCATGGAGTTTATCGCCTTTGATTTGCGGCAGGGGGTTGATTGTCTGGGGGAGATTATCGGGGAAGTGTACAGCGAGGAAATCCTCGGCCGGATCTTCCGGGATTTTTGTATCGGGAAATGATCCCGGTTTATCGGATATCTTGAAGGGGCTTTGGACGGGAACCCGTGCGCGCAGCGGGGTTTTTCAACGGGAATCCGACGGGAAACGGCCGAAAAAAAAGCAATCTTTTCTTGAGGAAAAGGCGGGTTCGAGATTATAATGTACCCCACTGTTGGATTCCATATTAAAGGGATTGAACCGAAATGATAGGGAAGGAGAATGGGATGAAAGGGAAAAGGATTGCGCCGCTTTTTCTGCTTGTACTGTGCTTTTTTTTAACGACGGGTTTTGGCTTCTGGGGAAAGCAGGATCAGGGGAAAAAGGACGAGAAGAAAACTTCCTCGGTTCAGAAAAAACAGGAACCCTCCAAGCCCGCTAAAAAAGAGGCGCAATTCGCTGCGGAGGACGAAGCCGGAACGGAAGGGGAAGCCGGAACGGAAGAGGATGCTTTGAAACAGCAGGCCATGGCCGCACTGAAACCGGCCAACGATGCGAAAGCGATTTTGAACGCTCTCCCGAAGATTCCTTCCGCAACGGGGGGCATGGCCAATTTCTCCGGCAACAAAACCACGGCAGCTCTTCCCGCGATTCCTCAAATCCCGTCCGTTTCAAAAAGTGTCCCGAAAATTCCGGGCTCGGGCGCGAAGACCTTGGGTCCCGCCGCGCTTCCTAAAATCCCTTCGGTTCCCACCGCGGCGGCTTTGGCGAATCTGCCTAAAATTCCGAACGCGAGTTCGGGAGTCAACATGCCTTCTCTTCCTCAAATCCCGACCGGACAGGTTAAAATTCCGGGGATGGTAGCCGGCGGCGGGCTGGGCCAGATGCAAAATTCCCTTCAGGAAATCAGGGCGAAGCAGGAGAAAATCCGGAAAGAACAGGAGCGGATTCTCGAGGAGCGTCTTGCCTTGGAAAAACAGCTGACGGAGCAGAAGAAAGAAGGGAAAACGGAAGAAAAGAAGGAAGAAAAATAAAAAATCAAGAAATTTTTTCGGAAAAATTTTTTTTGAAATAAAAAAAATAAAAATTAATTTGACTTCGCAAATCAGTGCGAATAAAATTCACATCACGGAAATTGAAATCGATCTTTTGAAAATGAGAAGCGGGGAAATGAAAGCAGCCGTATCAAGTTTTCATCTCATTTTTGTTTTTCCCGAAAGGGTATCCCGATTTTCAAATTCCCGCAGCCGAGAAATACGATAAACGCTTTCCGAATGTAGCCGTTTTTTTCACGCTCAAGTGAAAGTAAAAGGAGTCGTATTTTTACTTGGAGGCCCAATATGTTGGGCTTGGTGATCGATTTTGATACAAGATGTGCTATAATGATAAGTAAGCCGCGAGAATCGAACCATGGCTAAAATAATGCCCCTGAACGGAAAAAGCCTCAATCAAAGGAGGAAGGTATGCCCGTGAAAACCCACCAGCCCGAAAAGGCGCAGCATCAGAATGGACCTAATATAATGGAAGGCAGGGATGGTGCCGGGGGGCTTAAGGTTGCGAGACGGTATACGCGCGAAGGGGAAAATCCTTTTGATTCCGTGGAATATGAAATCTGTTCATCGGCGATTACCAATCCGGACGGATCGATTATTTTCCGGATGGATCAGCTCGAGATTCCGAAATCCTGGTCTCAACTTGCGACGGATATCGTCGCTTCGAAATATTTCAGAAAAGCCGGCGTTCCCGGGTTGGGGCATGAAACGAGCGTTAAGCAGCTGATTCACCGGGTTTCCCATACGATTCGTAAAGCCGGGGAGGAATTGGGCGGCTATTTTGCTTCCGAAACGGACGCGGCGAGTTTCGAAGACGAGTTGACCTACCTCTTATTGACCCAGCGGGGGGCGTTTAATTCCCCGGTCTGGTTCAACTGCGGTTTGTATCACGAGTACAAAATCCGGGGAAGCGGCGGCAATTGGTACTGGAATTCGAAAAGCGGAGAAATTGAGAAGACCGGCGATTCTTATTCCCACCCGCAATGCTCCGCGTGTTTTATTCAATCGGTGGACGATGATTTGATGTCCATTTTTGACCTGATCAAGAATGAGGCCCGGCTTTTCAAGTTCGGTTCCGGGACCGGAACGAATTTTTCTAAAATCCGCGGGAAACAGGAAAAACTGTCGGGCGGAGGGACGTCGTCGGGACTGATGTCGTTTCTGGAAGTTTTGGATAAAGGGGCCGGAGCGACCAAATCCGGCGGGACGACCCGGAGAGCGGCCAAAATGGTCTGCCTCGATATGGATCATCCCGAAATCGCGGACTTCATCAATTGGAAGGTGCGGGAGGAGAAGAAAGCCCGGGCGCTGATTGCCGCGGGTTATTCGTCCGACTTTAACGGGGATGCCTATCGGACGGTGGGGGGGCAGAATTCCAATAATTCGCTGAGAATCAGCGACGAATTTATGCAGGCCTATCTCAAGGGAGGGTCTTGGAGCACAAAACTCAGGACGACGGGGGAGGTCTGCGAGACGTTCGACGCGAAGGATTTGATGCGGCAGATCGCTTATGCGACCTGGATGTGCGCGGACCCGGGCGTTCAGTTCGACACGATTATCAACGACTGGCACACCTGCGCGGATACCGACCGCATTTACGCGTCGAATCCCTGTTCGGAGTTCATGTTTCTGAATGATTCGGCCTGCAATCTGGCTTCGATTAATTTGATGAAATTTCTCAATGAAGACGGATCTTTTGACGTGGAGGGCTTTCGCCACGCGGTGAGGATTTTCATTGTCGCGCAGGAGATCCTCGTCGATGCTTCCTCCTATCCCACCAAATTGATTGCTCAAACCAGCCATGATTACCGGCCCCTGGGACTGGGATATGCGAATCTGGGAACGCTTTTTATGGTCAGCGGGGTCCCTTATGACAGCGATGAGGCCCGTGCGATGTGCAGCGCGATCACCTCCATTATGACCGGACAGGCTTACATGGTTTCGGCGGAAATCGCGAAGGCCAAATCCCCGTTTCCCCGATTCGAAAAAAACAGGAACAGTTTTCTGCGTGTGTTGAATAAACACCGCGCGGCATCGTACCGGATCGACGAAAGATTCTGCTCTCAGAATTTGCTGAAGGCCGCCCAAACGGACTGGGATGAAGCTTTGGCGATGGCCGAACTGTACGGCTGCCGGAACGCCCAGACGACGGTTATCGCGCCGACGGGGACGATCGGATTGCTGATGGATTGCGATACGACCGGGATTGAGCCTGACTTTGCCCTGGTGAAATTCAAGAAACTGGCCGGCGGCGGGGTGTTCAAAATCGTCAATCAATCCGTTCCGTTCGCGCTGAAAAAACTCGGGTATAACCCCGATCAGATTCTTGAAATCGTGACCTACGTGCTGGGAACGGGGACATTGAAAAACGCGCCGTGGATCAACGAAGCGACATTGTCCGAACGGGGACTGACCAAAGAAGAACTGGAACGGATCAACGGGATTTTGCCCAGCGTTTTTGATCTTTCCGGGGCGGTTTCCGTGATTCTCGGGGAAGAAACCTTCGCGAGACTGGGATTCAAGGCCGAACAGTATAAAAGTCTCGGGTTTGACTTTTTGAAGGCCCTGGGTTTTACCGGCGAGCAGGTCGAAGAGGCCAACCGGGTTATTTGCGGGCATATGACGGTGGAGGGCGCCCCTCACTTGCTTGAGGAGCATATTCCGGTTTTTGATTGCGCCAACAAATGCGGAAAATACGGAAAACGCTTTATCGCGCCGATGGCGCATATTCGGATGATGGCCGCCGCGCAGCCTTTTATTTCCGGGTCGATTTCCAAAACGGTCAATCTTCCCAACGAAATCACGGTGGAAGAAATCGAGAGGATTTATCTCGAATCCTGGAGATTGGGCCTGAAATGCGTTGCCCTGTACCGGGACGGCTGTAAAGCTTCCCAGCCTCTGAACACGACTTCGGGTGACGGTAAAGAAAAGGAATCCTCCTCCTCGGCAGCGCTTTCCGTTCCCGCGCTGACCCGGCAGCGTCTCCCGAAGAAGCGGGTCGGCTGGACCTTGGAAGCGAAGGTCGGCGGGCATAAAGTCTATCTGAGGACCGGAGAGTATGACGACGGGAGTCTGGGCGAGATTTTTATCGATATGCACAAGGAGGGCGCGGCATTCCGGAGCATGATGAACTGCTTTGCGATCGCGGTTTCTCTGGGACTTCAGTACGGCGTGCCGTTGAAGGAATTTGTGGATGTTTTTACGTTTACGCGTTTTGAACCTCAGGGAATGGTGGATCATCCGAATATCAAACAGGCGACTTCGGTGGTCGACTATATCTTCCGGGTCCTCGGCATGGAGTATCTGGGCCGGATGGATTTTGTTCATAAACCGATTGACGGGGGAGATGTATCCGGCGGCGCGTCCGCAAACGACCACGCGGCGAAAAAATCCAAATGCTGCAAGGAGAAAAAAGCGGAGGCCCCCGGCGGCCAGGCCGTGAAAAACGCTTCTCCGAAGTCCGCTCAGCCGGAAGCGGGCGAAATTTCCAAAGACGTGTCCAAAACCGCCGAAAAGGCCCAAGGGGGCGTTTCTTTTAGCGGGGCCCTGGATGAACAAATGGGGCAAATGATGGGGGACGCGCCTTTCTGCAATATCTGCGGCCACATCACCCTGCGAAACGGCGCCTGCTACAAGTGTCTGAACTGCGGGAATTCCATCGGCTGTTCGTGATCGGACGCTCCGAGAGTACGGAAAAAATCATTTAGGCGGGATTTTCAATCTGCCCTTCGTATTTCGAGGCCAGATCGAGAAACTTTCGGGCTTCTTCTCCGCGATTCCTTTTGAGGCATCCGTTTCCGTAAATACGGCATTTTTTCCTGAGCTCCCGAAGGCAGGCGTTTTTCTGCTCCGCGCCGAGAGAGGAAGAGAGCAGGGTCTTTTCGATGGCAAGAATTCGGAAGCGGTCCATCCCCCAGTAGCGTTTGGAAAGCTGATCCGCATGGCCTCCGGTCTTGACGGTGAGCGCTTTGTCGACCAGTCCGATTTCGAAATCCAGGGTGACGCGAAGCCAAAGCTCATAGTCCTCGCAGACCGTGAAGCGCTCGTCAAATCCTCCCGTTTTTTCCAGGACATCCCGGTGGAGCATGACGCAGGAGGGGCTGATGATGCAGAGAGGGAGCGAAGATTCGAAAAGCGCTCCCGCCGGTTTCCGGTGCCTGTTTTTCGGATTGACCCGTTTTCCGTTCCGGATCCAGATTTCCTGAGTCTGAGAAACGCGGAACCGGGGGTTTTCGGAGTGAAACCGGAGCTGCGTCTCTAATTTCCGGGGGAGCCAGTAGTCGTCCGAGTCCAGGAATGCGATCCATTCCCCCCGCGCGTGCCGGAGTCCCAGGTTTCTGGCCGGTGCGACGCCCCGGTTTTCTTGAAAAAAATACCGGAGCCGGGGATCGACGGCCTTGAGTTTGGAAGTCCCGTCCGAGGAGCCGTCATCGATGAGGAGGATTTCGAAATCCGGGCCGGTTTGGCCGAGGACGGACCGGACCGCTTTTTCGGTGAATGTCTTCCGGTTGAAGGTCGGGATAATAACGCTGATGAGGGGAGTCATCGGGAGTTTTTCCGTTGCATTGGAAGCAAGAATTGCCGGCGTTTCAAATTGTCACCCCCGGGAATATCTGTTATGATAGTTCTGCATTTCGCGAAACATCGAATTAAAAGCGAAAGAACGGCCGCAAAGCCCTTCTTTTGCGCTTTCCGGAAATATTAGCATATCAGGCGGACAAGAAGCCATAGACGTTTTTGTCGGCCTGGAATTTAATTTTCGAACGATCTCTTCGAACGGGAGACCTGTCGTGCCAACCGGATGGCAGTGGGGAATTCTGTCTTCTCTTTTGTTTCTCGGCGTTTCCGCCGGAAGCGTCTTTCTCTTCCTGAACCGTCACACCCGGCAAAGAAAAAAAAATCGGGAACCCTTCAAAGGGGAAATCGCCTATGAGGCGATTCTGCGGACGGCAATGGACGGATTCTGCCTGCTCGATGAAGCGGGCCGGTTTTTGGACGCGAACGAGTCTTACTGCCGCTTGCTTGGATATTCCCTTGAGGAATTAAACGGTCTGTCGCTTGAAGACGTCGAAGCTTCGAAGAATCCGGCTGAAATTGACCGGCACCTGCAAAGCATCGTCCGGACGACCGGGTATGACCGGTTCATGACCCGCAACTGGCGCAAAGACGGCCAAGCCGTCGATTTGGAGATCAGCGTCAATTACCTGAAATCGGAGAGGCAATTTTTTTCTTTTGTCCGGGACGTGACGAACCGGAAACAGATGGAAACGGCGTTGCAGGAGAACGAAGAAAAATTCAGGAAGATCGCGTCCTCGGCGCAGGACGCGATTATCATGATCGATCAGCACGGGAAGATTTCTTTCTGGAACGAATCGGCGGAAAAGATGTTCCGGTATTCCAGGGACGAGGTCCTGGGGCGGGAGCTCCACCGGTTTCTTGCGCCCGAGAGATACCGGGGGACTTACGAAAAGGCCTTCGGGCGATTTGCCGAAACGGGCGAAGGACTCGTGTTGGGGAAAACCCTCACCCTGGAGGCCCTGCGGAAGGACGGCACCGAATTTCCCATCGAACTTTCCGTTTCTCCCGTGAGAATCGGCGGGCATTGGAACGCCATCGGAATCGTGCGGGACGTTACCGATCGCAAACGCGTGGCCGAAGAAATGCTGCGCCTGAACCGTGAATCGGAAGAGAGGATCCGGAATTTCCGGACCTTGGTCGCGAATATTCCCGGCGCGGTTTATCGGTGCGCGCCGGATTCCGCTCGGACGATGGATTTCTTGAGCGAAGCGATTGCTTCGATTTCCGGCTACCCCGCCTCGGAATTGATCGAGAATCGTATCCGGAGTTATTCGAGCATCGTCCACCCGGATGATCGGGCTCTGATGGAGCAGGCAATTTCGGAAGGGGCAAAGCAGGGGAAGCCCTATGCGATGGAATACCGGATCATTCATTCGGACGGCTCAATCCGTTGGGTTTATGAGCAGGGGCAGGGATGTTTCGGGGAGGACGCGAAGTTACTGTCTTTTGACGGCGCGATCTTCGATATCAGCGAAAATAAGCGGATCGAAGAGAACCTGTCGAAACTCAATCAATGCTTTCTGAGTTTCAGCCCGAATCCGGACGAAAATATCAAACGCCTCGTGGTTTTCTTGGGGGAAATTTCCGGCGCATCCTGCGCGCTTTATAACCGTCTGGAAGGGAAGGAACTCCATACGTTTGCCGAGTGGAATGCTCCCGCCGATTTGGTCCGCCGGGATGTCGCCGAAGGCCACATCTGCTATGACGTGATCCGTCATCAATCTCAGAAGGGAGCTTTTTTGATCCGGAATCTGCCGGAGACGGATTACGCGAAAACGGATCCGAATGTCATGCGTTACGGATTGAAAACCTATTTCGGGAAGACCGTCGAGTTCCGGGGGAATCCGCTGGGGACTTTGTGCCTGGTTTCCCTTCAGGATTTTTTCCCCGATGCCGGCCTTGAAAAGCTGATGGGAATCGTCGCCCAGGCGATCGGGATCGAGGAGGCCCGCAAGAGAAGCGAGGACGAAATCAAGATCCTGATGCAGCGGATGGAATTTATTCTCGGCGCAGCGAAAACGGGCCTCGACATCATCGATTCCGAATTCAATCTCGTTTACGTCGATCCGGAATGGGCGAAGCTTTACGGGGATCCGAAAGGGAAAAAATGCTACGAGTATTTCATGGACCGGGCGGCGGTCTGCCCCGGATGCGGGATCCCGGAAGCCCTGAAAACAAAAAAAGTCGTGGTGACGGAAGAAATCCTGGCCCGGGAGGGGAATCGCCCCATCCTGGTGACCACGATCCCGTTTCAGGATGCTCGCGGAAACTGGCTGGTGGCGGAAGTCAATGTCGACATCAGCGAACGGAAGCGTGCGGAAGCGGCTTTGAAGCAGAGCGAGGAGAAGTACCGCGAGCTGGTCGAGAACGCCGATACGATTATTCTCAGGGTCGATCCCGAAGGCCGCATTACTTTTTTCAACGAATTCGCCCAGAAGTTTTTCGGGTATCGGGAAGAGGAAATCCTGGGGCGGCATGTGGTGGGCACGATTGTCCCGGAGGAGGATTCTTTCGGCAGGGATTTAAAGGGAATGGTGCGGGATGTCCTGAATCGTCCTTCGGATTATCAGACGAACGAGACCGAGAATGTCATTCGCAGCGGGGAGCGCGTCTGGATTTATTGGGCGAACAAACCCGTTTATGACGCGAAGGGGAACTTGAAGGAGATTTTGTGCGTGGGCAGCGATATCACCGAATTGAAGGAAACCGAGGGAAAATTGAAGGCTGCCCACCGGTTTCTCGATTCAATCGTCGAAAATATCCCGAACATGATTTTCGTGAAAGACGCGAAGGACCTGAGATTCGTCCGTTTCAACCGGGCCGGGGAGGAACTGCTCGGTCATTCGAGGGAGGAACTGCTCGGCAAGAACGATTATGATTTTTTTGAAAAGAAGGAAGCGGATTTCTTTACCGGGAAGGACCGGCAGGTCCTTTCGGAGGGGAAATTACTGGATATCCCGGAAGAACCGATCGATACCAAATACAAGGGGCGGCGTTTTCTGCATACCAAGAAAATACCCATCCCGGATGAATGGGGGGAACCGCTTTATCTCCTGGGGATTTCGGAGGATATTACCGAGAAGAAAACCGCCGAAGAAAAACTCCGGCGAAGTGAGGAGCATTTCCGGTCCCTGATCGAAAATGCCCTGGATGTCATCATTTTGCTGGATCGCGACGGGAACGTGAAATACGCAAGCCCCTCCATCGGGAAGATACTGGGATATCCGCCCGAAGAACTCGTCGGCAAAAACGCTTTTAATTACGTCCACCCCGACGATTTGGGAAAGGTCCGGGGGATTTTCGAGAAAGGAGCCCGGATCCCCGGCCATATCGATACCGCGGAATTACGGTTCCGGGCGAAAAACGGGGAGTGGCGCGTTTGTGAAAGCATCGGGGAAAATTTGCTTCAGGATCCCGCCGTCGCGGGGATTGTCATCAACTCCCGGGATGTGACGGAACGAAAGCAGCAGCAGGAGATTTTATTGGAGAAAACGGCGGAGCTGATCAAGGCCAATGCGGAAAAAGAGCAGTTGGAGCTTTTTGCGGTTTTGGCGTCTCACGATTTAAGAGAGCCGCTTCAGAAAATCATGGGTCTCGTGGATCTCCTGAAGGATCATGTGGGGGGTACGATGGACCCGTCCGGAATGGGATACCTGGAAAAGGTTGAAAATGCCGTCGGCCGGCTTAACCGTTTAATCGGCGATTTGCTTCAGTTTTCAAAAGTCACGATCGGGACCAAGCCGCTTGAGGAAGTGGACTTGAATCTCGTTTTGTATCATGTGCTTGCCGATCTGGAACTTCATATCGACCGGTCCGGGGGGAAGGTTGAGGTCGGGGAATTGCCGAAAATCAGGGCGGATAAGCTTCAAATGCGTCAGCTGTTTCAGAATTTGATTTCGAACGGGCTTAAATTCTGTCGAAAGGATGTCTCGCCTTTGGTGCGGGTTTCGAGCCGCCCGCTGGAGAATGACCGGGTGGAGATCACGGTTGAAGACAACGGGATCGGTTTTGACGGAAAATACGCGGAACGTATTTTCAAGCCCTTTGAAAGGCTTCATTCCCGCAGCGAATACGAAGGCAGCGGATTGGGATTGCCGATCTGCCATAAAATTGTCGCGCGGCACCGGGGAACGATCGAAGCCGAGAGCGTTCAGGGCCGGGGATCGGTTTTTCGCGTCATACTTCCGGTTGGCAAATGAGCGGGAAAAGAAGTAGTATAGAGCCCGGAAGGTTGAACCGGATTTTCGGGGAACCGGATTTTATCAAACGCTATTTCACGGAGTAAGCACATGGGGAAGAAAATCTTAATTATCGACGACGATATCGAAATGGCGGAAATCATGGGCGAGATGCTCAAGAAGAAAGATTACGAGGTCATCCTCGCGCATGACGGTCTTCGGGCGATCGAGAAATCCAATCAGGAGAAAATCGATCTTATCCTGCTCGACATCCGTATGCCGTTTTTCTCCGGGTTCTGGTTTTGTGACGCTTTCAAGCAGAGGCCCCAGACGAAAGATATCCCGGTGGCGGTGGTTTCGGCCCTGACCGAACGGGAAGATATCGAGAAAGCCTACAGCGTCGGGGCTTCCGCTTATCTCAAAAAACCTTTCCAGGCGAAAGAACTTCTGGAAATCGTCAACCGGCTTATCGGTAAAGACTCTTCCGCGTAACGTCAGGGGTTTCGGTTTTCAAGAAGTTTCAGCACGGCCTGAGCCGCTCTTCCGACCGCTCCGGGCCTGCCGAGAGCTTCTCTCACCGATTGGAGTTCTTCCAGGGTTTTGATCCGGGCTTCTTCGTCCAAAATCAGATGCAATGCCGTATCCGCGATTTTTACCGGGTCCGTATCGTTTTGTATGAATTCGGGAATAATTTTCCTTCCCGCGATCACATTTGCCAGACCGAGGTAAGGGAGTCGAACGAGATTTTTACCCAGAAAATAGGTCAGGGGATCGGTTTTGTAAAGCAGCGCGAACGGAGTCATGCTGATGGCCGTCTCCAGCGTGGCGGTCCCCGAGGTGACTAGGGCGAAATCCGATACGGCGAGCAGGTTGTAGGTTTCGTCCCGCAGCCGTTTGACCGGAACGGAAGTCTCCCGGAGGATTTTTTCATACAATTCGGGGGGGAGGGTCCGGGATTCCGCCAAAAGGAAAACCGTTTCGGGAAGCGCTTGGGCAATGCGGGCGCAGGCCCGGAGCATGACGGGAAGGATGCGGCGCACTTCATGATGCCGGGAGCCGGGCAGCAGGCCGACGACTTTTTTCCGGTTGAGCTGCCAAGCGTCTTTCAATCCCTGAAGCGATCGGGAAGGTTTCACCAGATCAACGAGCGGGTGGCCCACGAATTCACACGGCATTCCCGATCCTTCGTAGACTTTCACTTCGAACGGGAGAAAAACCAGCATTTTGTCGGTGTGTTTCGCGATGGTTTTGATCCGCCTTTTTCCCCATGCCCACACCTGAGGAGATATATAGTAGAGAACCGGAATGCGGCGTTTGATTTTTTTTGCGAAACGGATGTTGAAGCCCGGATAATCGATCAAGATGATCAGGTCCGGTCGAATGCGGTTAAAAACCTGGTCCAAGGCGTTGTAGAAAATTTTCCTGAAGACGAAGTATTGCTTCAGGACATCTCCCAGTCCCAGGGCCGCGACGGAAGGCAGGTCAAACAGGATTTGCACGCCTTCCGCCTCCATGGCCTTCCCCCCGAGCCCGTAAAAGCGAAGATCGGGCCTGATTTTTTTGATCTCCCGGACGAGCAGGGCGCCGTGAAGGTCTCCGGAGAGTTCTCCCGCGATTAGAAAGATTTTTTTCGTTTCCATAATGCGGGATAGTATAAGTCACAATCACCCGGACTTCAACCCCGGTCCCCGGATAATTGAGGGGAGCTTCAAAAGTGTCGGAGTTTTCGCGTGCGGGTTTCATTCTCTTTACGTGGGCGGATTTTGTTTGCCGATGAGGGTGAGGAGGGTGTGAGTATGCGGGGAAATTATCCGAATCATCAATGAGGAAGGTAGCAAAAACCCATAGTTATCGAATGGTTACTTTTGACACATTGCTTGTTTTCGTAAATCGTTACTGTGTAACAATTCAAATGATGGCTTTAAAAAAACGAAATGCTATCATATTGATTTGAAAAAGGTTAAGTTTTGTGATATATTTATAATGATTAAAGTTAGTTTAATTCTCAGAGATTTCCGAAAATTCGGGAATCTGAAATTTGAACGGCGGTTTCGTTAGCTTAGCGTGATATAAACGCAAGGAAGATTGCCCTAAGGGGAAGCTGACATGGATGAGATCGTCACCAGACTAAAAGACAAAAAAGATCCCGGTGAAGTGAAAAGTGAGATCAAAAGAAAGCAGGATGAGTTTCTTGATCTTTACTCCCTCTATCGGAAAACGGGATTGCAGTGGATCAAGGAAGAATTAATTACCAAGGCCTATGAACTGCATGTCCTGGACAAGAATTTTTCGGTAGAACTTTAAGTGTTTTCACGGAACTTGAACGGGATCTGCCTTTCTGATCGTTTCCTTATTCCCGATTCCCGCGATTTTCGAAAGTCCGTTTCCGGTGAGCCGGATGCCTTGACAAAAAAATAAACGGCTTGCTATAATCCAGCACTTTCGTAACGCTTTCGCGGATAACCACTTGAAGCAGTTTCGATACGCGGGGATTCTTCGCTCGCACTTCCTTGTGTTCTTACCCGGACCGGGAAAACACAAATGAGGCAAAATTGAAACGGCTTCATACCATAAGGATTTGAATATGCCCAATACAATCGGTTTTGAAATGTCGGAACGTCTTGGAAAATTACCGCCGTATTTATTTGCAGAAATTGACCGCCTGAAGCGTGAAGCCGTGGCGAAAGGCCGGGATATCATCGATATGGGAGTGGGAGATCCCGATACCCCGACGCCGTCTTTCATCATTGAGGCTTTGAACCGGGCCAGCCGCGATGCCCAAAATCACCGTTACGCGCTGGATGCCGGGATGCCTCAACTCCGGAAGGCCATTGCCGAATGGTATGAGAGCCGGTATGAGGTGCGTTTGGATCCGGAGCGCGAAATTCTGCCTTTGATCGGATCCAAGGAGGGGATTGCGCATATGCCTTTGGCGATTTTGAATCCGGGCGAGGTCGCGCTGATCCCGGATCCCGGGTATCCGCCTTACCGGTCCGGAACGGTTTTCGCGGGAGGGGTCCCGTGCCTCATGCCTTTGCTTGCGGAAAATCATTTTCTGCCCGATCTGGGGGACATCGATGAAACGCAGTTGAAACGCGCAAAAATGATGTTTCTCAACTATCCCAATAACCCGACGACGGCCTGCGCGCCGCTTGAATTCATGGAAGAAGCCCTTCGTTTCGGGAAGAAAAACGGACTGGCGATTTGTTATGACGCCGCTTACGCGGAAATGGGGTTCGAAGGATACGAAGCCCCGAGTTTTCTCGGGATCGAAGGGGCGAAAGAGCGTTGCATCGAATTTCACTCGCTTTCGAAGACCTTCAGCATGACCGGATGGAGAATCGGTTTCGCGGTCGGGAACGCCGACCTCATCCGTTTTCTGGGGAAAATCAAATCGAACGTGGATTCCGGGATCTTTCAGGCCGTTCAGTGGGCCGGCGTCACGGCACTTCGGGAAGGCGCGGAAGAGGCAAGGAAGATTTTGAAAATTTACGAGGAACGCCGGAATGTTCTGGTGACGGGATTGCGGAAACTGGGATGGGAGAATATCGAAATGCCGGCCGCGACGTTTTATGTCTGGATCCCCGTGCCTCCGGGGTATACGTCGCAGGAAATCACTCTGAAGTTTCTCAGGGAGGCCGACATTGTGGTCACGCCCGGAAACGGTTTCGGCGCAAACGGCGAGGGATATTTCCGGATCGCGCTCACGGTCCCCAAACAACGGATCCAGGAAGCCCTCGAGAGAATCGCGAAGATCAAGGCCGGGAAAGCCAAACGCCCATGACTGTTGCGTACGTCGGATTGGGTTCCAATCTGGGAGACCGGGAGGGGACGATCCGGAAGGCCTTGGCGCGTTTGAATGAACGGGACGTCCTGAGGGTTCGAAAAATCTCGGCTTTTTATGAAACGAAACCCGTCGGATATCCGGACCAGCCCGATTTTCTGAATGCCGTCTGCGAAATCGAGACCGGATATCCGGCCCGAGAACTGCTCGCGGCTTTGCGGGAAACCGAGGATTTTTTCGGAAGAGAGCGGAAGATTGAACAGGGCCCCCGGACGCTGGATCTGGACCTGCTCGCTTTCGGGGATTGGGTCGTCCGGGAAGAGGGGTTGATCCTTCCCCATCCCAGGATGCATGAGCGGGATTTTGTCTTGAGGCCGTTTTTGGACGTCAACCCGGATTGGGTGCATCCCATGCTGGGCCGTTCCGTCCGGGTTTTATTTGAGAAATTAACCGCAGCGGGAGTTTAAACCGTGAAACGGATTCGATCTCCGAAGAAATTTCAGTCGCTTTGCCTGTCTCTGAGGCGAGGGGGAAAGCGGATCGGATTTGTCCCGACGATGGGATTTCTGCACGAAGGGCATTTGTCTCTTTTCCGGAAAGCCCGGAGAGAAAACGACGTCGTGATCGGGAGTATTTTCGTCAATCCGACTCAGTTCGGACCCCGCGAAGATTTTGACCGCTACCCGCGGAATCTGAAGCGGGACTGCGCGCTTCTCGCGAAAGAAAAGGTGGATTGGCTTTTTACGCCGAACCGGGACGACTTGTATCCCGAAGGCTATCAGACATTCGTTGAACCGGGAGCCTTGGCGCGGGGACTTTGCGGGCGGAGCCGTCCCGGACACTTCCGGGGGGTTGCCACCGTTGTGATGAAACTGCTGAATCTTTCGCTTCCGTCACGGATTTATCTGGGACAGAAGGATTATCAGCAGGCTTTGGTGATCCGCCGGCTTGTCGAGGATTTCCATGTGCCGGCGGAGGTGAAGATCTGCCCGATTGTCCGCGCGTCTGACGGCCTGGCGCTGAGTTCGCGGAACAGTTATTTATCTCCGGAGGAACGGCGGCGGGCGCTTTGCTTTTTCAAAAGTCTCGGGACGGCGAAGGAGTGGATCGGGAACGGAGAGCGGAATCCCCGGCGGGTCCGGGCGGGTATCAGGAAAATTCTCGTCCCCGGGCTTTCGCGCGTCGATTATATCGAAATTTTAGATGCCCGCGACCTTTCGCGGATCAAAAGGATTTCTGGTAGAATAGTGATTGCCCTGGCCGGGTTTGTCGGGAAGGTCCGCCTGATCGATAATTGCGTGTTGAACGTTCCGGGATGAACGAAAAGCCGGACGGGTTTTTTTTGAAATTTCTTTAAGGAAAGGAAACCTGAAGCCATGTTTCGACAGATGATGAAATCGAAAATCCACCGCGCGTTCGTCACGGATGCCAATATCGATTACGAAGGGAGCATTTCGATCGACCGGGATCTCCTGGAGGCGGCGGATATTTTGTCCGGAGAAAAGGTTCTGATCGTGAATCTCGACAACGGCGCTAGGATCGAAAGTTATGCGATTCCCGCGGAGCGGGGGTCCGGCGAAATCTGTCTGAACGGCGGCGCGGCGAAACACGGCAAAAAAGGAGATTGCGTCATCATTATCACTTTCTGCACGCTGGACGAGAGCGAGGTCAAGACGTATATTCCCAAAATCGTCAAGGTGAACGCGAAAAATAAAATGGTCAAAACTTGAAAGACCGGTGAGGCATGAGACGGATAACGGGAGTCGGCCAATGAAGGGAAAAATCAAAGTCGGGATTGTCGGTTGCGGGGCGATCGGGACTCAACTGGCGCATGTCATCGAAAAGAAATTTTCCGCTCGCTGCAGGCTGGTCTGCCTGAACGACCTCCTTCCCGAAAAGGCGGGGTTGCTCCGTTCCATTCTGGAGTCTCAGCCTTCCGTGGTGAGTCAGGAGAAACTGATCCGGGAAAGCGATTTTATCATCGAAGCGGCTTCGGCGAAGGTGGTGCTTCCCCTGCTCAAAAAAGGACTTCCGTTGGGAAAATCTGTTTTGGTGATGAGCGTCGGCGCGCTGTTGGTGGAGGATCAGGCCGTTCGGAAGCTGGTCGGGAAGGGGAAGGGAACGATTTTTCTCCCTTCGGGCGCGATTGCCGGACTGGACGGATTGCTTGCGGCGAGGACGGGCGGGATTCAATGGGTCCGGCTGACGACCCGGAAACCTCCCCGGGCTTTGGAGGGGGCGCCTTATGTCCAGAAGCGCGGCTTCAAGCTCGCAAAACTGCGGAATCCGAAGCTGATTTTTCAGGGGAGCGCGCGCGAAGCCGTGAGCGCGTTTCCGGAGAATATCAATGTCGCGGCCCTGGTCAGTCTTGCGGGAATCGGTCCGCAGCGGACCAAGGTGCAGATTTATGCCGTCCCGGGACTGAAGCGGAACGTCCATGAAATCGAAATTGTCGGCACGTTCGGCCGGCTGAAAGTGATAACGGAGAATGTCCCTTCGCCCCGGAATCCAAAAACCAGCTACCTTGCGATGCTGGCGCCGGGCGCCCTCCTGGAAAAGATCTTCGGGATGATCAAGATCGGGACCTGACCGGGCTTTTCCCATGGAGACTGAAATTGTTGTCCGGGGCGCCCGCGAGCATAACCTCAAAAACATCAGTCTCCGGATCCCCCGGAACGCTTTCGTGGTGGTGACCGGTCTTTCCGGTTCGGGGAAATCCTCTCTGGCTTTTGACACCATTTACGCGGAAGGGCAGCGAAGATATGTGGACTGCCTTTCTTCCTACGCGCGGCAATTCCTTGAGAAATTAAAAAAACCGGAAGTGGATTATATCTCCGGCCTCTCCCCGTCGATTTCCATCGATCAGAAACATTTTTCCCACAACCCCCGTTCCACGGTCGCGACGGTCACCGAGATCTATGATTTTTTGAGGCTTCTCTACGCGAAATTGGGCAGGGTCCATTGCTATCAGTGCGGCGCGCGGCTGGGGGGGCAGGATGTCGACGCGATGACCGGGCAGATTTTTACCCTTCCGTCCGGGAGGGAATTTTCGGTTTTGGCGCCGCTGGTGCGGGGGCGCAAGGGGGAATTCCGGAAATTTTTCGAAGACCTGAGCAAAAAGGGATTCGAAAAAGCGGTGGTCGACGGGAAGACCTTTCCGCTCGGGAAGGTCCCCAAACTCAGGAAATCAAGCCGCCACGACATTGAGGTGGTGATCGATTATCTGAAAGCCGACCGCCGGTACGAAGCCAGGATCCGGGAAGCCCTCCGGGCGGCGTTGAAGCTTACCGGTTCCACGTGTATGGTCCGGTGCGGGAAAAAGGAAATCGTTTTTTCCGAGAAACTGTATTGCCCCCGCTGCGACATCAGCCTGGGGGAGCTGACGCCGAACCAGTTTTCTTTCAACAGCCCTTACGGGGCCTGCCCGGCCTGCCGGGGGTTGGGCAAGAGCTGGCGCGTGACGGCGCGCGCGTTGATCCGTGACGCGTCGCGGCCGATCCTCCGCGGCGCGATCAATGAAGAAATTTATTTTTCCTTCAACCGCTATGTGATCGAGGATCTGGTTTATCAGCTCCGGGAGCGGTTTGAATTCGACCTGAAGACGCCTTACCGGGACCTTCCCGAGGAGGTGAAGGACCATTTCCTCTACGGGGGGGAAGACGTCTCCGGTTTGATCGAGGAATTGCAGGAACTTTTCTACGAAACGGGGTCTGAGGAGATTAAAAATAAGATCCGGAAATTTCTCGAGGAAGACACCTGCGCGGCCTGCGGGGGCGGGCGATTGAGGAAGGAAGTTCAAGGGGTCCGAATCGGCGGTAAAAATATTTCCGAGATGGTTGCGTTGCCGGTCGAGAGAATCAGAGAATTTTTCCGCGAATTTGCCTGCGAAGACCGGGAGGCGCCGATTGCAAAGCCGATTCTCACGGAGATCCGGGAGCGTCTTGATTTTCTGTCGGAAGTCGGACTGGGCTATTTGACGCTGGACCGCCCGGTCAACACGCTGGCCGGCGGGGAGCTTCAGCGGATACGGCTTGCCCGGCAGATCGGCGTGGGATTGACGGGGGTGCTTTATGTTTTGGACGAGCCCAGTATCGGGCTGCATCCGAGGGACAACGGGAAGCTTCTCAAGACTCTGAGGCATCTTTGCGCGATGAAAAATACGGTGGTGGTGGTGGAGCACGACGAAGAGACAATGCGCTACGCGGATTTTATCATCGATCTGGGGCCCGGGGCCGGACGCGAGGGAGGCGAACTGGTCGCGAAGGGGCGTTTGGAAGATATCCTCGGCTCCGAGAATTCTCTCACCGGCCGGTATCTCGCCCGCACCCTTCGGATCGAAATTCCCGAAGTCCGGAAAAGCTACCGGAACGTTCCGGCTTTGATCGTGAAAAGGGCCGAAGAACACAATTTAAAAAAAATCAATGCGTCATTTCCGCTGGGATTGTTGATCTGTGTGACCGGTGTCTCGGGATCGGGGAAGAGCACTTTGGTCCACGACATTCTGTTCAAAGCGGTCCACAACAAAGTCTGGAAAACCCATTACCGCGTCGGGAAACACGGCGGGATTTCGGGACTCGAGGCGGTGGACAAGGCCGTCGAGATCACCCAATCGCCGATCGGAAGAACTCCCCGCTCCAATCCCGCGACGTATACGGATTTGTTCGGACCGATCCGGAAACTTTTCTCTCAGACGCATGAAGCGAAGATGCGCAGCTACGGCCCTTCCCGTTTCAGTTTCAATCTGAAAGGCGGACGGTGCGAGACGTGCCGGGGAGAAGGGATGCAGACCCTTTCCATGAGTTTTCTCCCGGATCTTTACGTGGTTTGTGAAACCTGTCAGGGGAGGCGGTACAATCCGGAGACGCTGGAGGTCCGCTACCGGGGTAGGAATATTTCCGACGTGCTGGAAATGTCCGTTCGCGAAGCGCTGGATTTCTTTCATGCGGTTCCCCAGATCCGCGAAAAACTTTTCGTCCTGGACCGGATCGGATTGGGGTACGTGAAACTGGGGCAGTCTTCGACGACTTTGTCCGGCGGCGAGGCTCAGCGGATCAAACTGGCCAGCGAGCTGGGGAAGCGCGCGACCGGCCGGACGCTTTATATCCTGGATGAACCCACGACCGGGCTTCATTTCGCGGACATCCGGAATCTCCTGAAAGCCCTTTTTTCGCTCCGGGACGGGGGGAATACCGTGGTTGTGATCGAACACAATCTGGACGTGATCAAGGTTGCCGATTATGTGATCGATCTGGGCCCCGAGGGAGGCGATCGGGGAGGGAAAATTGTCGCGGCGGGATCGCCGGAAGAAATCGCGGGGGAAGCAAGATCGTTTACGGGGCAATATCTGAAAAAATGTCTCGAGGCCCGGCGGACCTCGGGGTGAGGAGATTTTTCAGGAAGGGGATTCCCATAGTATTTCCCGGAGCGAGATGAAGCAGCCTGCGAGAATAATCAGGAGGGCTCCGAAAATGTTTAGCGTCGTAAACGGATCCTTCCAGATGACCGCCCCGGCGATGAAGACAAAGGTCGGGGTCAGGTAGGAAAAAGGGCTGATCAGCGCGGCGGGCGCGTTCCGGTAGGCGAGGGTCATCCAGAGCTGGCCGAAAAAAGCCCCGACGGAAAGCGCGAAAATTCCGATCCAATGCGCGGGCGAGGGCCAGACGAAAGTTTTCCAGGCGAGACAACCCGATCCGACGGTGGAAATGGCCGTGAAATAAAAAATAATCGTCAGGGGCGAGTCGTGGTCCGCGACGGAGCGGATTGCGATGTAGGCGACGGCGGCAAATAAACCGGAAAGCAATCCCAGGAAAATATACCAGTCCATCCGCTGAAGTCTGGCGCCGGTCAGAAGAAAAATTCCGGAGAACGAAATAAGGACCATCCCCCACAGGAAAAGGTCCGGTTTCTCGTTTAAAAAGAATATGGCCAGAATAACCGCGAAAATGGGCGCGGTATAATTTAAGACCACGGCAACTCCGAGCGGCAATTTCGCGATCGTCAGAAAATGCAGGCTCAGGGCGATGAAACCGCTCAACCCTCTCAGGAGCAGCATCGGGCGGTCGTGGCCGCGGAAAGAGATTTTCTGATGCATCATGATGGGAATAAACATGAGGGTTGAGAGGGCGCTGCGGAAGAACACGATTTCCATGGACGGGAGGTCGCGGCTGACCCATTTGACGCAGACGGCCATCAACGAAAATCCGAAGGACGCCGAAACGATATAAAAAATTCCGGAGAGATTTTTCTTCGAGATCAAAGTTTGATTCATTCAACGGCTCTTTCCCTAATGCGGTTTAAATTGTTCCGATTCCGTGGCTTTCACATAACAATTCAAACGGTGATTTAGTTCGAAATTTTTTCAGGAATCAAATTATAGCATAATTTAAAATTTTTTATCGTGCGAGGCGTTTTAAAATAGCTCAAAAGGTTTTTCGAAAAAACGTTACCCTAACCGCATATCTTAAAATGGCTTAGGGTTTCGTTCCGTTAGAATAAGCATTATTAAGCATTTTTATTGTTAAAATAGGAAAAGACATATATAATTCAAATTAAGGGAACCTAAAAATTTCAGGAGGGCAAACCCATGATAACGGAAATCGGAATTACGGCGGGAGATATTTGGCATTATCTGGATCAGCATAAAGAAGCGACGGTTGACGAAATGACGAAAGGAATCGGAAAAAGCCGGGAGTTGATTTTGATGAGTCTGGGCTGGCTGGCGCGGGAAGGACATGTCAGCGTGATGGAAGAATCCGGTCATTACCGGACCTGGCTGAATACGGCAAAATAATTCCGGATGAATTCCCTAGTTGTTTTTTCGACGGTGCCCTCCTCGAAAGAAGCCGCCCGTATCGCGAAACTGTTGGTGCAAAATCATCTGGCGGCCTGCGTCAATGTGATTCCGGGATTGAGGTCCTATTTCTGGTGGAACGGGAAGATCGACCGCTGCCGGGAAGTGTTGTTGGTGATGAAGACACGGAAACAGAAATTCAAGCTCCTCGAAAAATGGCTCAAGAAAAATCATCCCTACCAAGTCCCCGAAATCATCGCCCTCCCGATTGAGCGTGGAAACCGGAAATATCTGGCTTGGATCGGCCAAGCTTTAGCGGGCCTCTGAGGGAGTTTTTCCGTCTCTTCGTTTTTTGGTTCCGGGCGGATCAAAGCGAAGGGGGAGAAACGGCATAGAGAATTTTTGCTTTTCTTCCCGAGGTATTGGCAAATTGATGAGGCAGGGATCCTTCGAAATAGAGCGTCTCGCCTTCCTTGAGCGTAAAATCCTTCTTTTCGATTCTGGCGGTGATCTCTCCTTCCAGCACATAGAAAAATTTTTCGATCCCGGCTTCCAGTTTTTCAATTTCCGTTTCGGACCCGGCCTCTAGCGTTAATAGAAAAGGAGTGATTTTTTTCTTTCCCGCCTGCTGGGTCAGGACCTCTCTCCTTATTTTGCCGCCGTGAAGGCTGACGGAATTTCTTTCGCTTTTGGATTGATGGGCGACGGTTTGGAGCCTTTCGTCGATTCCGGCATAAAGTTCCGCCAGGCTGAGCCCGAGCGCTTTGGCAATGCGCTGATGACTGTCAACCGTTCCGGTCATGATACCGGTTTCGATCCGGGACAGGGTCGCCTGCGCCACGCCCGTGTTGGCGGCCAATTCTACCAAAGTGATTTTTTTTGCTTTCCGGACTTCCCGGATTCTTTTTCCGATTTCCATTTTGCTCTCCAAATGATTGCCCGTGTTGACGAAAATGGTTTCATTAAAAAAGCGGGAATAATTCTAACCTTGGTTATGATAAATTGGCAATATTTTATTTCTTTGACGCTATTTCCCAAAAGAAGGATGTAGGCGGGCAGGGAATAAATGGACAGGGGATAATATTCAAAGAGTGATTTTTTATCATATTTTTATTGACAAAAAAGGAATATTCTTATAATCTTTCCTCAACTTCAAAAAGAAAGGAGGTGATTGTGGTGGCTAAAAAGCGAAAAGCGTTTATCGGGATATCCATGCTTCTCATAATGGCTTTTTTGTTTTCGCCGGCCCGTTTGGGTTTCTGTCAACCGGTTCAGGGAAAGATGCCGAATCAGGCACAAATGAATTTAAGTGTCAATCAGGCAACTTTGGAACAATTGCAGGGATTAAAAGGTGTCGGCCCGGTGATTGCGCAGCGTATTGTGGATCATCGCAGCCAAAACGGATCTTTTAAATCGCTGGATGAACTGACGGAGGTGAAAGGGATCGGGAAAGCAAAATTCGAGAAGATCAAGGATCAACTGACGCTCTAAGCGGTGAGCGGAAGGAAAGGTTTGATGCAGGCAGGCCGGGCGGGGGAATCCCCCGCCCGGCTATTTAAAAAAGACCGATTGAAAAGGCATCGTCATACCTATCCGTAATCATTCGCAGAACGTCCCATAATCCGGCGCGGCGTTTTCTTGATTTGAAGCTCCCTTTTTGTTACAATCGCGCCCATGTCTTCACAGGTCACATTTCAGGATTTGATTCAAAAACTGAATCAATATTGGTCGAAAAAAGGATGCTTGATTGTCCAGCCTTATGACGTCGAGGCCGGGGCGGGGACTTTCTCTCCTCATACTTTTCTGAGGGCATTGGGAAAAACGCCCTGGAAAGCGGCTTATGTGGCGCCTTCCCGGCGTCCTGCCGACGGTCGTTACGGGCAAAATCCGCTGAGGACTCAGCACTACTATCAATACCAGGTCATCTTAAAGCCTTCCCCCAAAGAGGTTCAGGCCCTTTATCTAGAAAGCCTTGAGGCCGTCGGGATTTGCGTCAAAGCGCATGACATCCGGTTTGTCGAAGACGATTGGGAGTCACCGACTCTGGGAGCCTGGGGGCTGGGATGGGAGGTCTGGCTGGACAGTTTGGAGATTACCCAGTTTACTTATTTTCAGCAATGCGGCGGAATCGATTTGGAATCCATTCCCTGCGAGATCACTTACGGCTTGGAACGGATCGCGATGTTTCTTCAGGGAAAACAATCCATGTTTGACATTGTCTGGAATGCCGGAGTGCGCTACGGCGACGTGCACTTGGAGGATGAACGGGAATTTTCAAAATATAATTTTGAAGCCGCGGACGTCGGCATGTGGCTTTCTCATTTCAACGATTTCGAAAAAGAAGCGAAACGATTGCTTGCGGACGGACTTGTCCTGCCCGCGTATGATTTTTGCCTCAAGGCGTCTCATGCCTTCAATATATTGGATGCCCGGGGGGCCGTCAGCGTGACGGAAAGACCGCGCTATATCGGGCGGGTGAGAGCTCTCGCGCGCGGATGCGCCGAAGGGTATGCCCGGTTTTTGGAAGCATCCGAGAAATCCGGGAATCAAAAAAATGGCTAAATCATCCCCGCATTCCGGAAACTTTCTTTTGGAAATCGGGACCGAAGAACTTCCGACGGACGCCCTTTCCCTCCTGGCGGATCAATTCCGGCCCGAATTCGAAAAGGGCCTTTCGGCTTCCCGTATCCCGTTCGAAGAGACGGAATTTTTCTACACGCCGAGGCGGTTGGTGGTTTTCGTGAAGAATATCGGAAATCGGCAGAATTGCGAGGTCGCGGAATGGCTCGGCCCTTCATGGGAAAAATCCTACGATTCCGAGGGGAATCCGACGCCCGCCCTGCAGGGGTTTCTCCGTGGACGGAATCTTTCCGAGGGGGATTTGTTTAAAAAAGAGACTCCGAGGGGCCTGTACGTGTGCGCGAAGAAGACTTTGGAGGGAAAAAAGACGGCCGAGATTCTTCCGGAACTCATTCTGGGGATTCTGAAGGATTTCCCGTTTCCCAAGCGGATGAGATGGGACGCTTCGGGCTTTGCGTTTCCGAGACCGGTTCGCTGGATCCTGGCCTTGTTGGGCCCCGGAATTTTACGGTTTTCGATCGGAGACGTTTCATCGGGAGATTTTACGTTCGGGCACCGGTTTTTGTCGAAAGGGAAGCTCCGGGTCAAAAGCGCGGATTTGAAAACTTTCCGGCAGCTGCTGGCCGGACATCATGTGATGCTGTGCGCCGCCGAAAGGCGCCGGACGGTTCGAAGGCAGCTGGATCGGAAAGCCGGAAAAATCAAATGGGACGAGGAATTGATCTCCGTTACGGCCGATCTGACGGAAGAGCCGTTTGTGGTGGCGGGGCAGTTTGACGGGGATTTCCTCGATCTGCCGAAGGAGATCCTTTCGACTTGCATGAAGAAAAATCAGAAAATTTTCGCGTTGAAGGACGGCGCCGGGAATGCCAAGGCGGGTTTTGCCGCCGTGCTGAACGGTGAGAGGAAAGACAAGGCGAAAATTGTCCGCGACTATCAGGGGGTCCTTCACGCGCGGCTGAGAGACGCGCGATTTTTTTACGCGGAAGATTGCAGGGAACCCCTTGAGAAAAAGATCCCGAGGCTTGCGGAAATCGTGTTTCTGGGGAAGCTCGGAAATCTTCACGAAAAAATGACGCGCATGACCGCCCTGGCCGAAGTGCTGGGAGGGGAACTCGGATTGTCTCCCGAAGACCTCGGGGCGTTGAAACGCGCCTGCGCGCTTTGCAAAGCGGACCTGCTGACGCAGATGGTTTATGAATTTCCGGAACTTCAGGGCATTATGGGGCGGGAGTACGCCAGGGCGAACGGCGAGAAGGAAGCGGTGGCCCGGGCGATTGCCGACCATTACCTTCCCCGTCAGCTGGGCCAGCCTTTCGAAGAATTGCGGACCGAGCAGACGGAATCAGGCGCCTTGCTTGCCATTCTTGATAGAATAGACACCCTCGTCGGCGCTTTCGGGATCGGTTTGGCGCCGACCGGCAGTCATGATCCCTACGCCCTCCGGAGAGCGGCGGGCGGGATCGTGAAAATCCTGAGGGCCTTTCGCTTCCGGTTTGATCTGAGGAATTTAATCTGCCGGTCCGCCGGATTTTACGGGGGGAAACTTACGGGAAACGAGGAGGGCGTTTTTAACGCGCTGAAGGATTTTTTTAAGGATCGCGTCGCTTTCGAACTGGGCGTCAAGGGCGGGATGACGGAGAGCGAAATTTTTGAAGCGGTTTGGAGGACTTCCGGCTCGGAAATTGCGGGGGTCTACGCCCGCTATGACGAATTAAAATCTTTGCTCGAAAAAGACCGGAAGGCTTTCGAGCGGGCGCGCAAAGTGGTCGAGCGGACCCACAATATTCTCAAGGGGGCGGGCGGGGAAGTCCCCGAAATCATTGATACCGGGCTTTTTAAATATGAACTTGAGCAGAAAGTGTATGACGCCCTCAAGTCTGCGGAATCGGCCGTTTCGTCCCTGCTCAAGGAGGGCCGGTTCGAAGAGGCGACGAAACGGTACGGAAACTTTTTTCACGATATTCTGCATGAATTTTTCGAGCAGATTCTCGTGAATGATCCGGACCCGGCGTTGCGGTCGAACCGCCAGGGCCTGATGAAACGGATCAACCTTCTTTATACGGTCAGCGGCGCGGATTTGTCGGCGGTCAACCCCGTTATTTAGGAATTATTTTTGAAAGCAAAAAGTTTTTGAGAGCTAACAAAGGAGAAGAAGATGTCGGTTATGGCAACGGTCAGTGCGGTAAAGAAAAGTAAAAAGAAATCGGTTTCCAAATCCAAGGGGACGAAATACGTTTATTCTTTCGGCAACGGAAAAGCGGACGGTGACGAGAGCATGAAGAACCTGCTGGGCGGAAAGGGCGCGAACCTTTGCGAAATGGCGGGGCATCCGAAATTGAAACTGCCGGTCCCTCCCGGGTTCACGATCACGACCGAGGTTTGCACGGCTTACTACAAAAACAACAAGACTTATCCCAAAGAACTGAAGGGGCAGGTGGAAGCGGCGCTGGAGAAAGTCGAAGCCATCATGGGGAAGGGGTTCGGCTGTCCGGACAATCCTCTCCTCGTATCCGTCCGTTCGGGCGCGCGCAAGTCGATGCCGGGCATGATGGAGACGGTCCTGAACGTCGGGTTGACGGAAAAGACCATCCCCGGGCTTGTGAAATTGACGGGCAATGAACGGTTCGTTTACGACGCCTACCGGCGCTTGATCATGATGTATTCGGACGTCGTGATGGAAAAGGCCGCCGGGATTGAGCCTGAAGCCGATGACATGGGCATCCGCAAGCAGCTTGAACGAATCATGGACAAGATGAAGAAACAGAAGGGCTGCTCGAGTGATACGGATCTGACCGTGGGCGATCTCAAGAAACTTTGCGCCCAGTTCAAAGAAAAGGTCCGGGAAGTCCTGAAAAAACCTTTTCCGGACGATCCGATGGAGCAGCTGTGGGGGGGAGTGGGCGCGGTGTTTGCGTCATGGAACGGCAAACGCGCGATTGCCTACCGGAAGATCGAAGGGATCCCGCATGAATGGGGAACGGCCGTGACGGTCCAGACCATGGTTTTCGGCAATATGGGGGATGACTCGGCGACCGGCGTGGCTTTTACGCGGGACCCGGGCAACGGCACGAAACAATTTTACGGCGAATATCTGATCAACGCGCAGGGAGAAGACGTCGTGGCGGGAATCCGTACCCCCGCGCCGATCAACGCGTATTCGACCAGCGAACACAACAAGGACCTGAAGACGCTTGAGCAGGTGATGCCGAAGATTTACAAAGAGCTTTTTGATATTCAACGCCGGCTCGAGCAGCATTATCACGATATGCTGGATATTGAGTTCACGATTGAAAAGGGAAAACTCTTTATGCTCCAGTGCCGCGTCGGAAAACGGAACGGTCCGGCGGCGGTGAAGATGGCCGTGGACATGGCGAAGGAAGGCCTTGCGAAAAAAGAAGAAGTCGTGATGCGTGTCACGCCGGCCCAGTTGGACGAACTGCTTCATCCGATGGTGGATCCGAAAGCGGAAAAGAGCGCCCAAGTGATCGCGAAAGGACTGCCGGCGGGACCCGGCGGTGCGACGGGGATGGCGGTTTTCACGGCCGATGACGCTGAGGCGTGGGGCAAGCAGGGGAAAAAGGTTATTTTGGTCCGGGAGGAGACTTCACCGGAAGACGTTCACGGCATGCATTCCGCGCAGGCTATTTTGACCGGGAAGGGCGGCATGACGTCCCATGCGGCACTGGTCGCGAGAGGCTGGGGGAAATGCTGCATCGTCGGTTGCAGCGCGATTCATATCGACGGAGCCGGCAAGCAGTTCAGCATCGGAGGCATTGTGGTCAAAGAAGGTGACTGGATCACGCTCAACGGCACGAAAGGCAATGTTTATCTCGGACAGCTGCCGCTGGTCGAGCCGGACATGGAACGCGATGTGACGTTCAAAAGTTTCATGAAAATATGCGATGAACTCCGGGTGTTGAGGATCCGGACCAACGCGGACCGGCCGGAGGACGCTTCCGTGGCCCGGAAATTCGGCGCGGAGGGGATCGGACTTTGCAGAACGGAGCACATGTTCTTCGATCCGGCCCGCATCAAGTCGATGAGGAAGATGATTTTGGCCGAGACGCTGGAAGACCGGAAGGCGGCGCTGGCGGAGCTTTTACCGTATCAGCGGGAGGACTTCAAAGGGATTTTGAAGGCGATGGAGGACTTGCCGGTGATTATCCGTCTCTTGGATCCTCCGCTTCACGAGTTCCTGCCTCAGGAGGACGAGAAAAAACAGGAGCTGGCCCGGGAATTGGGGATTTCCCTCGAAAAACTCGAGAACCGGATCCAGAAACTGCATGAATTGAACCCCATGCTGGGACACCGGGGATGCCGGCTCGGTATTACCTATCCGGAAATCACCGAAATGCAGGTGCAGGCCCTTTTTGAAGCCGCGGCGGAGTTGACGAAGGAAAAGGTTAAAGTTTTCCCGGAGGTGATGGTGCCGGTGGTCGGGACGCGGGCCGAGATCAAGAACCAGTACGACGTGATCAAAAACAAGATCGAAGAGGTCCGGGCCCGCTACGGGGTGAAGCTCCATTATATGATCGGGACGATGATCGAAATCCCGCGCGCGGCTATTGTCGCCAATCAGATCGCCGAAGTCGCGGAGTTTTTTTCCTACGGGACCAATGATCTGACGCAGATGACGTTCGGGTATTCCCGGGACGATATCGGGAGTTTTCTCCCCGATTATCTGGAAAAAAAGATTCTGCCCAAAGATCCGTTCCAGTCCATCGATCGCGAAGGAGTCGGTTCTTTGATCGCTTTGGGGATCGAGCGGGGCCGTTCGACCCGGCCCGATCTCGAAGTCGGAATCTGCGGAGAGCACGGGGGCGATCCGGACAGTATTCATTTCTGTCACGACGTGAAAATGAATTACGTGAGTTGTTCTCCCTACCGGGTTCCGATCGCCCGTCTGGCCGCGGCTCAGGCGGCGGTCTGCGAGAAAACGCGGAAAAAGTCGAAGTAAACGCATCCGTTTTTTCCGGAATCCTTTCCGGAAATGCCCCAAACGGATTCGCGGCGGGGGAGGGGATCCCCCGCCGCGTGACGTTTCGGAAACGTGAGGGGGAAATCGTCGTTCTTTTAATCGGTGTGTGGGAACCCTGCGGAGGTTGTTCGAAAAAGGCAGAACGGGCCCGGCTCAAGGGAAGGGTTGTTTTTGCCGAGATTTTAGTATATGGAAAAAATGGCCAAATCCAGGAAAAAACCAATTCGTAAAAAACGTTCCGCCAAGGGCCGGAATCCGGTCCGGCGGAAGCCCGTGAAACGCGCCAGGAAGAAACCTCTTGCCGCAAAGCCGCATCGGGTTTCCCGGCATGCAAAAAAAGCCCCGACTCCGAAACTCCCCGCCGAGACAAAAGCCTCCGCTTCCGAGAACAACCGATGGGAGGAAATCGATACGACCCGCGAAGCCTCTCCGATGCAGATTTACCTGAAACAGATCGAGAAAATTCCGCTCCTGACTCCGGAAGAGGAGATTGAACTCGGGAAGAAAATCAAGACGGGGGGCCGAGGGGCCAAAGAAGCCCGGCACCGGATGATTCAGAGCAATCTGAGGCTGGTCATCAGCATCGGGAAACGCTACGCGAATATGGGGCTTCCGTTTTCCGACCTGATTGAGGAGGGGAATATCGGCCTGATGCGGGCCGTGGACAAATTCAACTACAAACGCGGATACCGTTTTTCGACCTACGCTTCCTGGTGGATCAAGCAGGCCATCATGCGGTCGCTGTCCAATCACGGGAAAACCATCCGTGTTCCGGTCTACATGTATGATTTGATTTCGCGATGGCGCAAGGTGCGGGACAAGCTGATGCAGAAACTGGACCGCATTCCCACGCGCAAGGAAATCGCGAAAGTGATGAAGATTCCGATCGCAAAAGCAAGAGACATCGAAAACCTCGTGACCCGGCCCAGTTCGCTCAATATGCCGCTCAGTATCGACGGGAGCGCCGAATTGATCGACGTGATCGAAGACGAGTCCTCGGATCAACAGCAGCAGATGGTCGACGAGCTGTTCAAGACGCAGCGGATCGACAAACTGCTTTCCTATGTGGATGAGCGGGAGCGGGAAATCCTGCTTCTGCGCTTCGGTCTGAAGGAAGGAGAACACCGGACGCTTGAAGAGGTCGCGAAACGTTTCGGGGTGACCCGGGAACGTGTCCGGCAGATCGAGCATGCGGCGTTGAGTAAAATCCGGGCGCGCGTAAAAATGGAGCAGGATAAACTGGAAGACTATGTCTACTGAGAAAAAATTGCTGGCCCAAAATCGTTTAAAAGAATTCATCCGCGATATCCCCGATTTTCCGAAACCGGGGATTATCTTCAAGGACATCACTCCGCTTCTTCAGAATGCGCTGGCGTTTGAATCCACCATTTCGCTTCTGGCAAATCGCTTTGAGGGCAAAGAAGTCGATCAAATCGCCGGGATTGAATCCCGGGGATTCATTTTTGCGGCTGCCCTGGCGTTGCAAATGAAAAAAGGCTTTGTGCCGGTCCGCAAAAAAGGGAAGCTTCCCTGGAAAACCCACCGGGTCTCCTATCAGCTGGAATACGGGGAGGATGTCCTGGAGATCCATCAGGATGCCGTCTGGGAAGGGGCCCGCATTCTGCTGATCGACGATGTCCTGGCAACCGGGGGGACGGCCCAGGCGGTTACGGGATTGATCCGGAAAGTCGGCGGGATCGTGTCCGGCGTAGGGGTGGTGATTGAACTTGCCTTTTTGAACGGCCGAGATAAGTTGGAAGGGCTTGAAACCCATTCGCTGATTCAGTATTGACTTACGGAAGGAAATCTTTTAAGGTGAAGGCAGAGGGGTCGGGATTCCGACCCCTTGTTTTTTTAATCAAAACATTCGAAACCCTTGACTTTACCGCCACTTAGAATTCAAGTATAATTGCCGGACTGATTTATAGGACATTTAAGGATGTTAAGCATTTGGGTCAACGGGGAAAAAAAAGAAGTTAATGAAAAAATGAGCCTGTCCGATTTATTGAAGAGTCTGGGAGTGGATTCTTCGTCGGTGGCGGTTGAGCGCAACCGTGAAATTGTTCTCCGGGACCTCTATCCGTCGGTCCGTTTGGGGGAGGGGGACCGGATTGAGGTGGTGCATTTTGTCGGGGGCGGATGACTTTCGTCGGTTTGAAGGGGATCAACGATGCCGGGTAAAACGAAAACAAAGAAAGCAAAGCAGGACAAAAAGAGTTTGGTGATCGTGGAATCGCCGTCGAAGGCGAAAACGATCAACAAGTTTCTCGGACGGGATTTTTACGTGGAAGCTTCCATGGGCCATGTGAGAGATCTTCCCCGCAGCAAGCTGGGCGTCAATCTCGAAAGCAATTTCGAACCGCATTATGTCATTCCCACAAAATCCAAGAAGACGGTGACCAAGCTCAAGAAAATGGCCAAGAAGATGGGATCGATATTTCTCGCGCCCGATCCCGACCGCGAAGGGGAGGCCATCAGCTGGCATCTGGCCGCTATTTTTCAATCGGAAGAGCATCCCATCAAGCGGGTGGTGTTCAATGAAATCACGCGGGATGCGGTCCGGAAGGCTTTTGAGAAACCCAGGGATATCGATCTGAATCTGGTCAATGCCCAACAGGCCCGCCGGGTGATGGATCGCATCGTCGGCTATCTGCTGAGTCCGCTGTTATGGAAAAAAGTGAGATCGGGGCTGAGCGCCGGGCGGGTCCAATCCGTCGCGCTCCGTCTGATCTCGGAGAAAGAAAACGAGATCCGCGCGTTCAAGCCCGAGGAGTATTGGACGATTGAGGCCGCGCTTTCCTCCAAGCGCGAAGGCGTCCGAGAATCAAAATTTCTGGCGAAGCTCGACAAGATCCGGAATGAAAAGGCGAAAATTTCGAATGCGGCGGAAGCCCAGGCCCTGAAGGAGATTCTGGAAAAAGAAATTTTTCACGTGGCCGACGTGGAGGAAAAGGAGCGCCGGAGGAAGCCCCTGGCTCCGTTTACGACGAGCAAGATGCAGCAGGACGCC
>ERZ795044.547-NODE-547-length-35374-cov-6.180696_pt1 | contig 35374 bp, 28 predicted proteins | sample MGYA00375128_ERZ795044 | MGnify/ENA primary metagenome ERZ795044 (study PRJEB30173, sample SAMN05720213) | anaerobic digester metagenome | isolation source: active sludge of municipal wastewater-treating anaerobic digesters | place: USA | collected 2014-12-22 ...
CAGTAAATGTTTTCCGAATACCTAATTCAAGTCCAACACCCCAGCTTCTGTCAAGAGTATATTTGAAACCAATTCCTACCGGAATGCAAAACTGGATAAGCGAATATTTTGAACGTGTAGCAACAAAACCTTGTCCTTCTGTTCCTAAAGGCTGCAATCGGACAACTGTTCCCTGATAATTTGTTTTTGGGTCAAAAAAGTAAACTCCGGCACCAACAAAAGCATAGGTGTAGATCTCATACCCTTTTAATCCCTTTACTTTTCTAAGTCTGTAGCGGTGACCAATTTGTTCTTGTTGGAATGCCCCTTCGAAATTGATGTTAAATTCGTAGACATCGGAGTAAAAATCAAGATTTCTGTAATTTCGGAAATATTCTGTGGTCAATTTATCATCTCCAGCCACTCGGCCATAAGTAAGATGCGATTTCAAAGCGAAGTAATTACTCAATTTGTAACGTAATCCAACAGCAAGCGCCAGACGTGTCATTGACCACTCCAAATCTTTGAAATAATGTGTTCCTATCTGATTTGCTCCTCCTAATTCCCCCAGGAAATTGCTCACACCGGCGCCAAAACTGAATTCATAGCGCTGACGTTTCCATCTCTGAGCCTCAGAAATAGAGGGAATCAGAATGATAACAGATAAGATGATTAGTATGACTTTCTTCATTAGATAGCGAGATGTGGGCAAATATAATAAATTAAAGATATGAACACATATACGTTTAACAATGGTATATATGTTCCATCAATTATTTTTATTCTTTAAATGCCTTTTTGGTTAACTTTTTTAATATCAATTTCTTGTGTCCAGGCCCCAATTTAACTTTTTTCGGAGAGTGTTCAGGAAGTTCTCGGAATTTAATCGCACCAGGTTAATATTGAAGGACTCTTTCCTCACTGCCAGCTGATAAGAGCTGTCAATGGTCGCAGAACGTGAATCTAAGGTTGCCATGAAATGTTGACTCCGGCCTTCTACTTCTAATGAAATTACATTTTTATCGGAAACGACGATGGGCCGAACGGTCAGATTATGCGGAGCAATCGGAGTGATAACAAATGATTCTGATTGAGGAACAATGATTGGCCCACCGCAACTCAGATTGTACCCGGTTGAACCTGTAGGAGTAGAGATCATAATTCCATCCGCCCAATATGAATTCAAGTATTCACCATTCAAATAAGTGTGAATGGTGATCATACTTGATGTTTCCTTTTTATGGATCGTAAATTCATTGAGAGCAATACTTTCGCCTTCGAATATGGGATGATTTGTTTCCAATCGTAAAAGCGTTCTTGGGTCTAATGCAAAATGTCCTTTAGCAAGACTTTCAATTGCCATCTCCAGATTTTCTCTCGATATAGATGCTAAAAAACCAAGTCGTCCGGCATTGATTCCTACAACAGGAACATTTGATTCTTTCACAAGAAAAATTGTATCCAGCAAAGTTCCATCACCACCAATACTGAATAAGAAATCTGTATTGCCTAATAATTCTTTTCCGCTTTCAATACACTCTACCGAGAGAGGTAGTTTTGCCTGCGTTCGCATAAAATCATAATACGGACGATGCATTGAAACAGTATGTCCGCCCTTGATCAGGATGCTAATGATTCCTTCTGTTAGTTCGGCCTGACTACCGATTCCGGGACGGCCGTAAATACATATTTTCATGAAGTCTGAAGACTGTTCTGTTCTAAATTGGTGATGTAAAATGAAGAAAAAATCCTGATTCTCCTAATTTGTTTATCGAATATTCTAATCTGAAAATCATATCGTAATAAGTTACAAAATCTATGCCTGCTCCGTAGCTGTATTGCCATGTGTTATTAAGGAAATTTGTCTCATTGAATTGTGTATCGCTAACATATCCAAGATCAGAAAATAAATTGAGGTAGAAGGCAAATGGAATTGTAGCAAATTTGTTTAATGGAATAAAAGGCGCATATACTTCCTTCTTCGGCATGAGGGTAAATTTAATTCCTGTTTTCAAAAGCCCAAAATGCTGCCCGTCCATTACATAGTATTCATATCCTCTGATAAAATCACGTCCATATCCCAGGCCCTTTGTAAAATAATAAGGGATCTTCGAATTGAAAGAATATTTTCCACTGAGTCCTGCTGCTGCATGAAAACGTCTTGACAATGGCCAGAAATGTTTGTAGTGTGCAACGGTGTATGTCAGGTCGATATCATCACCAATAAATCCTAAACCGGTTTTTGCAAATTCAAAATCGAAGTAATTTCCTTTCAATGGATAGACAGCCAGATCCCTGTGTTCGATTTTTAAAAAATAGCGAAGTGTTCCGAAAGTTTCTTCATTGGTGGTGGAAAAATATTCCGGATTCAATCCGACGATTGTGTCTACAACTTCTGCATGTCTATACGATACCTCGAAATTGTGAGTGATGTTTAACCCCGGGCGATAAGAGTAAACGATAGATCCTCCGACTTCTTTTTTAGTGAAGAGCTCAGGGTCATTATAAAAGGTAAGATCATTATTCAGTGTCTTGACTGCAGTCTGATGATTTCTTGAATAGGCCATGCTGAAAGTTAATCCCGACTTTTGTCCTCTTGTTAATGCCGGTATGCTGTAATAAAAGCTTAGCCTTTGTGTATATCCTAATCGAATCGTTACTGCAAGAATTTCATTTCTCCCTCTGAAATTATACCAGTTCAATGATGCACCATAGATCACTCGTGAGAAATCTTTTGTTTCCCACCACACATTGAAATTTCTTTCTGCAACTTCAAATATTGGTAATGGAAAAATGTACCAACGTTCAGTAACTACAATATAAAAGTTGACACGGTCATTATCCTGTATCCAGGTGATCTTGACAGAATGGAAAAGGGAAGTGTTTTGTAAATTTTCCTCACTGCGTTTGATTCGAAGGTTGATTTCGGCTAAGGAAATCGTATCTCCTTTTTTGAAAGTTAATTCACGTAGAATGATACGGGGTTTGGTGATCTTATTGCCGATCAAAACGATCTGGTCGGTGAGTAAAAGTATAGATGATGAATCGATAACTACGATCGATGTGTCCGTAGAATCAGAATAAATATCAGATGAGGCATTCGATTGAAATGACGATAAAAAAAAACAAAGCAAGACACAAATTTTTAGGCAGGTATGCATGTCGGTTCATATCCCTAAATAATTCATTAATGAATCATATCTGCTTTGAATATCATCTGTGAATTCACTTTGATGATAGAATTCTTTTACAATAAAACCTCGTCTGTTAAAAGAAGAAAGAATTCTTGATAGCTCCTGTTGATTGATCTTCAAAGTAAGATCAAAAGTTTCGTTTTCCGGATTTGGTGTCATGTAACTACTCATGATCCTGGCACCTTCTGCTTCAACAAGTGTTGCGATCTCACTTAGAGAATAACTCTTGATGCCAACTTCAAGAACGATAACTCCCATTGCATCTTCGAAGATTCCACTCTCAGCGTAATGTTTCAAAATATCAGCGAGTGTGATCAAACCAATGTAATGATCGGCTTCATCAAGAACAGGAATAATAGTAAGTTTATCTTTTGAAATTAATTTGACAACTTCAAATACCGGTTTGTTAAATCGAACGTAAGGTCGAATCAAAGGTAATTTATGAATGGCCAGCGGCTGGTCAAGAGAACTCAATTTTAAAATATCCTCTTCATTTGCTAAGCCAATATAATTCACTCCGTCAACAATTGGCAGATGTTCCAGACGGAATTCTTCCATCCAGTTCAATGCCTTTAAACCGGTGTCACTCAGTTTAAGAGGGGGAAATGAATCATTAATTAGGTCTTTGGCAATCATAAGGGAATTCGTTTACGTCTTTCTGAAAATAAGGTTTTCAGCTTTCTACGGGTGTCAAACTTACGGAAATTTATCAGTTTGAGATTTTTTCTCCGGAATTCTTATCAGTACTTAATTGTTTTGTTTTCACCAATATACAACAACTTGTGTACCATTCCTTTTCATTTCCGATCTTTATACTGATTTTTACATTTTACTGATAGTACTTATGACGAAACTTAGCGTAAATATCAATAAGATAGCCACTTTGCGAAATGCACGCGGAGGAAATGTTCCTGATCTAATAAAAATTGCTATTGATCTGCAACGATTCGGTGCGGAGGGAATTACTATTCACCCTCGACCTGATGAGAGACATATTCGTCGGCAAGATGTTTTTGATTTGAAACCTGTCGTTAAAACTGAATACAACATTGAAGGCTATCCGTCAAAAGAGTTTCTTCAATTGATAAAAGAGATAAAACCTGAACAAGCAACACTGGTACCTGACCCGCCTCATGTGCTCACTTCAAATGCCGGCTGGAATGCTCGTGAACATAAATCTTTTCTGAAAGAGTGTATCGCTGAAATTCATTCTTATGGAGTAAGAGCTTCTGTATTTATCGATGCAGATCCGGAAATGATGATGCATGCAAAAGATACCGGGACAGACAGAATAGAGCTCTATACTGAATCATATGCAAGCCTTTATTCAGCAGGAAAAGAAAAAGCGATTGCACCTTATATTATCGCTGCTGAAAGTGCTGCTAAACTTGGATTGGGAATTAATGCAGGACACGATCTGAGTCTGGAGAATTTGAAATATTTTGCTCAGAATATTCCGCAGTTACTGGAGGTATCCATCGGGCATGCATTGATCTCTGACGCTTTATATTTTGGTCTGGAAAATACGGTTCAACTTTACTTGCGACAGCTAAAATGAAATTACACTTCAAAAAAATTGGTGAAGGAAAACCATTGTTGATTCTACATGGACTTTTCGGATTGGGCGACAATTGGGCGACATTATCAAAAGCGTTTGCCCTGAATGGATTTTGTGTGTATCAGATCGATCAACGAAATCATGGAAGAAGTGAACATAGTTTCGATTTCAATTATGCTTTCATGGCAAATGATCTGAAGTTGTTGATGGAAGACGAGAAACTTGAAACTGCAGATCTCATAGGTCATTCAATGGGAGGGAAGACTGCCATGTTTTTCGCGCGTGAATATCCTAAGCTGGTCAATAAAATGATCGTCGCCGATATTTCTCCGTCATATTACCCTCAACATCATCACGCTGTTTTGTCTGCATTACATTCAATGGATCTTAGTCAACTTACAAGTAGAAGACAGGCAGAAGAAATTCTTCGCAATGCTCTGAACGATGAAGGCACTATACAATTCCTCCTAAAGAATCTGTATTGGAAAACAGATACTCAGTTGGAATGGCGATTCGGATTACAAGAGATCGAAGACAATATTGAAATGGTTGGTGAAGCATTGCCGGGTGATGATGTGATAGCTGTTCCAACTTTGTTCTTGAAAGGAGAACGTTCAGGTTATATTCAAATTGAACAAGAAGAATTGATACACAAACGATTTTCGAATGTAGAAATTAAAGTAGTGCCTAATGCAGGACATTGGATCCACGCCGAGAATCCGAAAGGCTTTTTGGAGATGAGTCTGGAGTTCCTTAAGAAATAATTTTCTGTGTGTTTTTTCTCCCGCAGATCTCGCAGAACTCGCAGATTTAGCGCAGATTTTTATCTATTTTTTTTACTGCATTGAATTTTATTATGATAAAAAATAAATCAGCGAGTTCTGGGAGATCTGCGGGAAAATTTTTAGCATCATTTTATTAAGATCAAAAATAAATCTGCGCTAAATCTGCGAGTTCTGCGAGATCTGCGGGAGAAATTTTAAGCGATATTTTTTTCACTTCAAATTTCTAAATGAGCGGTCAAAATCTGGACACAAAAAAAGGGCCCCCTTCCGGAAGCCCTTTTCATTAAAAAATATTTTTCTTATTGCACATCAAGTAAATTACGGATGATGATCTCTTTTGTACCGTTGAATTGTGTTAGAATTCCGGTGATCATTACTGTATCTGTCGGATATGTATCGTTTGCAAAAGATGCAAAATTCGAAGTGTACAACTGAATAGTACCGGTTCCATCATCGATGAAGTTAGTACTGAATCCATAGGTAGTTCCTGAACCTGTTATAGTTCCGGCCGGAACACGAACAACTTGTCCTTCCCATGCATTATAGTTTGTGATCATGTCGGCAACTGTAGTAACACGTGGTGCAACTGTTCCGGATCCAACAGGTAGTGCATAGCCTAAACCAACTGTCGCTAATTGAAGCACTCCCTGATATGTACTCACAGCGAAGCCACTAACAATAACTTCTAACTCAGTTCCAATTGCAAAAGTATGCGGGTCATCAAAGTGAATGTAGATCCCGGCTGTAGCATCTTGAAGATAAAGATTGCTGCTTGTTAACATTCCTGTAGAAAAATCAGAAGTAACAATTCCTTTAATTCTGCGACCGGCAGGAACATTGCCTCCTAATAGCATACGAACAGAATCAATTGGCATCAGAGTTGTTTGTCCGAATGTGCCATCGCAACGAACGTTTGGCATGTCTACGTCATATAAATCACGAATCTGTAATTCACCATCGCCATTGTATATCGTATAAACACCTTGAATACTACCATTTCCTGTTGGGGATTGTGCCATTGCAAAAGTTGAAAAATTGGATGAATAAACAGCAAGACTTGCTGGACTTGTATTGCAGTCATTCAAATAAAGATTCGAACCTGAAGTTGGTGCATATGTTTTACCAAAACTTACAGCATCAAATTCTACGTTCTCAAATCTGATCAATGTGTTTGTTGGGATATCTTCAGGAAAATCATCAGCTGTAGCAAGATCAAATACCATTGGAGTTACACTTAATCCCCATTGTCCTTTTACAAGATATTGACCCAGTAAATTTGCTGGGATACGTCCAACCGGATTGGTAGGAGAAGTGCCCAGTTCAAAATTTCCTTCATTATTAGAAATGTAAAGTCCTTTACATTTTACAAATACTCTGCGACCAATTGGGTAATCAGTGTTGAAGTTGGTAACATCTACTGCAACTGCAATACCTGATGAATCTTGTTGAAGGATCATCTTTTTATAAATGTTTCCTGATGCATCGTCACCCACTACGATTCCGGCTACAATGATATCGTCAGTGATCAATGTGCCAACAGGTCCTGTTGCATAAATTTGTAATTGTCTGATCGTATGAGTTGCTGTTAATGCAGGATCTACATTAGCAGTTGATAAGTCATCATATTCCTTCTTTACACAAGACGTGAATACAAACGCTGTTAACATCATAATGATGGCTGAGCGAAGAATTTGAGTTGATCTTTTCATTTGTTTGATTATAATGTTTTGTTTTTTTCTAGAGGATTAATTAAAACGCAATGTGATACTTGCAAAGTACGATGCACCGAATGAGTATGCATATTTTGCAGGGAATGTATTCACATCATGTGCATCTGTGTCAAAGCGCAATTGCTCGTATGACCATGAAGTCAATTCCTGATTGTCAAGGATGTTGGTTACTCCAAGATTAAACACAAGGAAGGTGTTTTTCTTCAGTGACTTGTATCTATTGTTCAGCTTCCAAGAATAGGATGCAGATACATCCATTGTAAACTGACCATCACGTTTCTCTTGCGATAAAATCTGCTCGAATTTCGGATCATCAGAATCAACTAAGTCAAGTGCTGATAATGTTCTACGTGCCGGATTGAATTCAGTATAGATTTCATCAAAGTAATTGAAGTTGACAAACACTGACCAGTATTGCTTTGAACGATAGGTTAGTCCTAAAGTATAAGCTGATTGAGGGCCTCCGGAAACGTGAAGGTTTTCAGCAAAAATGGCTTCGTTGGCAATAAGAACAGTGTCTTTATTATCCTGAGTTGCATAACCTGTTGGACGATTTGTGAAGATAAATTGTCCGATCGATGCAACTGCAGCTGCACTAAATCCTTTTCCAAGATTGGCATCAATTCCAAGTTCAAGTCCTGTATGACTCTTTGAAATTCCTGTCAATGTATAGTTCACAAAAGTTTTCAGATCGCCATGGTAGAATGAACGTGTATCAGTCAAATCATCAAATTGTGTATAGTATGCAGTTGCACGTGCTCTTACTTTTGGTGCACGGAAAATATATCCTCCTTCTACAGAAGTGATTTTTTCGTTTTTAACATCAGGCACAGATAGTGAACGTGTACGTGGCGAAACATATGTGTTTTCAAACAATGGCGCTCTGTTAATGTATGCTCCATTTACATAGAAATAATTTCTTCCGTTGTATTTATAAGTCACGCCTCCTTTAAATGCAGGGTTGGTAAAATTTTGTTTTGGGGAATCGCCATAAGAATCGTTAGCATAAACACCATTTTTTACATTACCTGTACGGTAGAAGTTATCCATTGTTAACATTCCGGAAAGGAAGAAGTCCAATTTATTGTATTTCCAGTTTCCTTGTGCCCAAACAGATGTTTTCTGTAAATGCGCAACATAATCATATCCATATCTGTCGCCTTCATAAATTTTTTGATTCGGATTGTCAAGGTTATTCTGAATAATAGAAGAGTCTTCAATTGATGTCTGATCTGCAAATTGATTTAAATCGACAAAATAATCTCCGCCTAAAAGATCTTCAACTTCTCTGTAGTAATTCAGATCTTGTTTTTGAAATGTAAGACCTGCAGTAAAAGTCAGATTGTCGTTTATCTCTGTATTGTATGTTGAATTGAAACTGTAACGTGTTGCATCGGTTACGCGATTTGCAATAACGTATTTTGCAGTGTCATGAAGTTGATTTGCCTCATAAATTTTACTCCAGTTGATCTGACGCAGATCTTCATTTGAACTCATCAAGTTTGCAAGTTGAGTTGAATCCTCTGCATAGGCTTGTGGATTGTCACCATATGCCGGATCGAAGCTCGGTAAATAACGATAGTAATCAGGTCTTGGATCTGCAGCATTGTACCAGTCAATTCCTGAAACTTTGTTCTTACCTGTCTGGAAAGAAATTGCTGTTTCAAGAGTGGATTTGTCATTTATCTTCCAATCGTGTGATAAGATCGCAACCGGTTGGAAATTTTTTCCAACAGAGGCATTTCTTTTTTCACCATTGTGATAACCCCAGTTTGGATTGTAATAGTTTGAACCTGCCAGATCATACATTTCCTGGACAGCAGCTGCACTACGTCCCGATGTAGTTTGAGCGCCAAAAACAGTTAGTGCTAAAGAGTGGCTTTTGTTTACACTTTTTTCTACTGATCCGAAGAATGATGTTCCATCGTAGAAAGTTCCATCTACATAGCCTTCTTCTGCCCAACGACGAGAAGCTGAAATTGCATAAGACCAGCCTTTGCTGTTTACTCCGGAACCGTAAGTAAGTACTAAACGATTATCGTATACACGATTGGATGCAGCGTAAGAAACAGAAAGTTGTTTACGTTGTTTAGATGCACGGCTGTCAATGCTCGATCCGCCACCAATTCCGCCAAATGTGTAATTCGAAGGACTAAGGCCTAACAAATTGTCACGTGAACGAACGACATCGTTCAACCCTGACCATGCATTGAATTCGACACGGCCATTAGCTAAATCTGTAATGATGGCGCCATTCATAAATCCCGGCGCATTGTCGCCATCATATCCACGTTGACGAAATCTTGCAATGCTGAACACAAAACTGGATGCCTGGTTAAATGGATCTCTTCCTGCTGTCAAGACGCTTGATACGTTCTGTGCAGCGCTTTCTTTCACATCATCATCTCCCAATGAAATAGTTGGAAGATCAGTTGTTTCGACAATGGGATTGCTTGTAACAATAAAAGGTTTGTCAATAATTGGTTGATTAACCTCAATTGTTTCTGACATTAATCTACCGGTACCATCAGAAACTACGATCGTTTGATTGCCATAAGGCACATTCTTAAGTTCGTAAGCTCCTAATGAATCAGACTGTGTAGTAATGTCTGTTCCTAATACAGAAATTGTTACATTTCCGAGAGGCAAATTCAGGTCATCTTTTAATACTCCCTTCATAGTTCCCGTTTGCGAAAACGCAATTGACGGAATAAATAAGATAAGGGTGAAAAGTAGTTTTTTGATTAAACTCATAGTTTCTTTAATTAGTAGAAATATTTTTGGGGTGACAAAGCTAAACAAATTAGCAAAAGACCTCTAATGTAAGAGATATATTCATTATATCTTAATAATGTATTGTTATTCAGAGAGTTTACTGATATTTTTAGCCTAAAATTACGTTTGTATGACCACTTAATTAACATTTGACACGAATTAGAACAAAGTCGATGCTTTTTGTATGTTTGTCGGCTATTCAAAAATAAGATAAATGAGAATTAAAATTATTCTTGCTGCATTGTGTGTGTTCGCTTTAACAAATGCAAATGCGCAAAAAGCAAATTATAAAGTTGCTCTTATTGGATTTTACAATCTGGAGAACTTTTATGACACGATCGACGATCCTTTAACAAATGATGCTGAGTATTTACCTACCGGAACTAAACATTATACAGGTGAAATTTACCTTGATAAAGTTGGGAATCTGGCAAAGGTAATTTCTCAAATTGGTACCGATGTTTCACCCGACGGCTTATCAATTATTGGAAATGCTGAAATTGAAAACGAAGCAGTTCTAAGTGATCTTGTGCATCATCCTTTGCTGAAAAGCAGAAATTACCAGATCGTTCATTATAATTCGCCTGATATTCGTGGGGTAGATGTTGCTTTGCTTTACAATCCAAAATACTTTACCGTAATCAGCAGCGATCACTTATTTGTTCCTTTGTTTGATTCAGATGGTTCACCAAGATATACTCGTGACATTTTATTTGTCTACGGAAAATATGATGGAGAAGATATGTATGTAATGGTTGGTCACTGGCCTTCTCGTCGCGGTGGTGAAGAAGTAAGTGCTCCCGGACGTGCTACTGCCGCAGGAGTATGTAAGAACAAAATTGATTCAATCACCAAGATCAACCCTGATGCGAAAATTGTGTTGATGGGCGATTTGAATGATGATCCTGTTAGTCCTAGTGTAGCAACTGTGATCGGCGCAAAAGGTGACAAAGACAAAGTGCAAAGAGGTGGAATGTTCAATCCTTGGGTAGAGCCCTACAAGCAAGGCATCGGGACATTAGCATATAATGACAGTTGGAATTTATTTGATCAGATCATGGTCTCCAGCGGGTTTTTAAGCAAAGAGCAATCTGGTTTCTTTTACCGTGAAGCACATATCTTCAACAAACCCTGGATGCTCCAAACAGATGGACGATATAAAGGTTATCCGAAACGAACTTACGATTTCGATACATACATATCAGGTTACAGCGATCACTTTCCGACTTATCTGGTATTATTGAAAAAAGCGAATTAACAATTATGTCTTTCGTTTCTTGTCTTTCGTCTTTCGAATATCTCCTGCTATTCTGAATTACGAATAAATTGTATACGATTTGTTTACGAAAGACGAAAGGCGAAAAACGAAATAACGAAATAAAAAAAATGTCAAAAGGTCCAATATCACAATTCATGGAGAAAAATTATCTCCATTTTAATGCAGCAGCCATGATGGATGCAGCAAAAGGTTATGTAACACATCTGGATGAAGGTGGAAAAATGATGATCACATTGGCCGGTGCAATGAGCACTGCTGAGTTAGGAATTTCTCTTGCCGAAATGATTCGTCAGGATAAAGTATCTATCATTTCTTGCACAGGTGCGAATCTGGAAGAAGATATCATGAATCTTGTTGCACACAATCACTATAAACGTGTTCCAAATTACAGAGATCTCAGTCCGCAGGAAGAATGGGACTTGCTTGAAAATCATTACAACCGTGTAACCGATACTTGCATTCCTGAAGAAGAAGCGTTTCGTCGTTTACAAAAACATATTTACAAAGTGTGGAACGATGCAGAGAAAAGTGGCGAACGATATTTCCCGCATGAGTATATGTACAAGATGCTTCTCTCCGGCGACTTGAAACAATACTATGAGATCGATCCGAAAAATTCGTGGATGCTGGCAGCAGCAGAAAAAAATTTACCGATCGTTGTTCCGGGTTGGGAAGATTCTACAATGGGAAACATTTTTGCTTCATACGTTATCAAAGGCGAAATGAAAGCTACCACTATGAAAAGTGGAATAGAATATATGGTTTGGCTTGCTGACTGGTACAGAAAAAATTCAGGTGGAAAAGGAGTAGGCTTCTTTCAGATCGGTGGAGGTATTGCCGGTGATTTCCCTATCTGTGTAGTTCCAATGATGTATCAGGATCTTGAATGGCATGATGTACCTTTCTGGTCTTATTTCTGTCAGATCAGTGACTCCACAACAAGCTATGGTTCTTATTCCGGAGCTGTTCCAAATGAAAAAATTACCTGGGGAAAACTTGATATCAAAACACCAAAATTCATCGTCGAATCGGATGCTTCTATTGTGGCGCCGTTAATGTTCGGGTGGGTTTTGGGGTGGTAGGCAATACTAGTTACCGGTTTCAGGTTTAAGGTTTCAGGTTTAAGGTTTGCAGGTTCATGCAACCTGCAAACCTTAAACCTAAATAACAAAAAGATGGACATCTTCTCCACCCTTCGCACCATCCACATCGCCGCCGGCGCAACAGCATTCCTTGTTGCTCCAATCGCTATGATCGTGAAGAAAGGCGGTAGTGCACATAGAAAGTGGGGACTGGTTTTTTTCTGGTCGATGAGTGTCGTGGCTGCAACGGCTGCTATCATGGCTCCGATGCATAAGAATCTTTTTCTCCTGATGGTCTCTGTTTTTAGTTTCTATCTGGCATTCACCGGATACAGAAGTCTCTTCCGAAAAAAAGCATTTAAAACAAAAAAAGTTGCTGTCATCGATTGGTTCTTTGCAATCCTTACCATTTCTTTTTCAGTAGGACTATTAATTTTCGGAATCAGTAAAATGCCAAATGGAATGGGTGTTGTTGCCGCTGTTTTTGGTGCTTTAGGGACTGGCTTGTCTTATCAATCAATCCATGGATTTCTAAAACCATCTCCTGACCCTCAAAAGTGGTTCTTTGATCATATGTTAGGTATGTTAACCGCCTATATTGCCGCCGTTTCAGCTTTTTCAGCTGTAAATCTCAATTATGATTGGTTGCCGCCTGTGATCCAATGGCTTTGGCCTACAATAATTGGAGTTCCATTGACGACCAGATGGATGAATTCGTATAGAAAGAAATTTTCTAAAGGAAAGAAAGTCAAGGAGCTTGTTGAGGTCAGAATAGAAAATGATTGAATTCGCAGAATTTTAGAATAATCTGCCATAATGAATTTGTACCTTTGCCGCTTCAATTGAAGAAAGTATCATGGACAGATTTTCATATTTAGGAAGTGCAGATGTTGGGCAAATAGATGACTTATACAAACAGTTCCGCATCGACCCGGCAAGTGTAACAGATAGCTGGCGAAAATTTTTTGACGGATTTGATTTTGCAAGAACAAATTTTGCGGAAAATGGTCACTCATCAGCGGATGTCGTTCCTGAAAATGTACAAAAAGAATTCAACGTAATCAATCTGATCAACGGTTATCGTTCGCGAGGACATCTTTTCACAAGGACAAATCCTGTACGAGAGCGCCGTCAGTACACTCCAACTTTGGAGATCACTAATTTCGGTTTAACTGAAAATGATCTGGATACTACTTTTCATTCAGGTACATTGATCGGGATTGGTCCGGCTACGCTTCGGTCTATCATTGCTCATCTCGATCAGACATATTGCGCAAGTGTTGGCGCTGAATATAAATATATCCGTACACCTGAAATTGTTGATTGGCTTGAACAGAAAATGGAAAGCAGTAAAAATACTGCGCCGTTTTCAATCGATAAAAAACGTCGTATCCTTTCTAAGCTAAATGAAGCAGTTGCATTTGAAAGTTTCCTTCATACAAAATTCGTCGGACAAAAAAGATTTTCGCTTGAAGGATGTGAAACACTCATTCCTGCACTCGATGAAGTTATTGAATGCGGTGCCGAAATGGGAATCAAAGAATTCGTTATCGGAATGTCGCATCGAGGTCGACTTAATGTACTGGCGAATATCATGGGTAAAACGTATAAAGAGATCTTCACTGAATTCGAAGGACTCGAATATGATGAGCATGAATTTTCCGGTGATGTAAAATATCATCTCGGATTTTCAACAGATGTTAAGACATCAACAGGAAAAGATATTCACCTCAGTGTTGCACCAAATCCGTCTCACCTTGAAGCGGTAGATCCTGTTGTGCAAGGAATCGTTCGTTCTAAAATTGATAATACGCCGGGTGGAACAGAAGATCAGATCGCACCAATTTTAATTCATGGCGATGCTGCTATTGCCGGACAAGGCGTTGTTTACGAAGTGATACAAATGTCCTTGCTTCGTGGTTATCGTACCGGTGGAACAATTCACATGGTTGTGAATAATCAGATAGGATTCACCACCAATTATATCGACGGACGATCAAGTACGTATTGTACCGATGTTGCCAAAGTTACTTTGTCGCCTGTATTCCATGTGAATGGTGACGATGTAGAAGCATTGGTTTATACTATTCAGCTGGCAATGGAATTCCGTCAGAAATTTCATCGTGATGTATTCATCGACATTCTTGGTTACCGTAAGTACGGACACAATGAAGGCGATGAACCGCGTTTCACTCAGCCACTTTTATATAAAGCAATTGCTGCACATAAAAATTCCCGTGAAATTTATAACGATAAACTTTTGTTGCAAGGAGAAGTTGAGGCGAATCTAGCTCGTGAAATGGAAAAATCATTCCGTGAAATGTTGCAGAATAGTTTGGATGTTGCAAAGCTGGTAAAGAATAAAGCAGTATCACTTTTTGGTGAAGGAAGCTGGAAAGGTCTTCGTCTTTCTACTGCCAAAGATTTCCTTCAAAGTCCTGAGACAGGAGTAGAGATGAAAACACTTTCTGCAATTGCTGAAAAGATCACTTCATTACCGACTGATAAAAAATTCTTCAACAAAACTGTTCGGTTGTTTGAAGACCGCAAGAAGATGGTGAAAGAGAATCGTCTTGATTGGGCAATGGGCGAATTACTTGCGTATGGAACATTAGTAAATGAAGGTTTTCCTGTTCGTTTCACAGGGCAAGATGTTGAACGTGGTACTTTTTCTCATCGTCATGCTGTTATTCAGATAGAAGACTCTGATGAACAATTTACACCAATGAATCACATTGCTGTTGGAAAGCAGGCTCCATTCCGGATCTTTAATTCTTTGCTTTCAGAATATGCAGTATTGGGTTTTGAATATGGTTACGCTTTGCCTTCTCCAAATTCTCTTGTGATCTGGGAAGCTCAGTTTGGTGATTTTAACAATGGTGCACAGATCATCATCGATCAATACATTAGTAGCGCAGAAGATAAATGGAATCGAATGAATGGCCTTGTGATGTTATTGCCTCATGGTTACGAGGGACAAGGCGCTGAACATTCAAGTGCCCGTATTGAACGTTACCTGAATCTGTGTGCTGAAAATAATCTGCAGATCTTAAATTGTACAACGCCGGCGAATTTCTTCCATGCATTGCGTCGTCAGATCCATCGTCCATTCCGTAAGCCGCTGGTAATTTTTACTCCGAAAAGTCTGTTGCGTCATCCGCGATGTGTTTCTTCTATGGATGAATTATCGAAAGGAAGATTCAACGAAGTGATAGATGATATTTCTGCTGATGCTGCAAAAGTCACTCGTGTTATTGCTTGTTCCGGGAAAGTTTACTACGATCTTCTTGAACAAAAAGAAAAAGATCAGATCAATAATGTCGCTTTGATTCGTCTCGAACAATTATATCCTTTCCCAATTGAGAAATTGATGGAAGTGAAAGCAAAATATAAAAATGCAAAGGATTGGGTTTGGCTTCAGGAAGAACCTATAAACATGGGAGCATGGTCGTATATTCTTCGTTTGACAAACGGCATATTTCCATTCAGAGTGATCTCACGTAAAGAAAGTGCAAGTCCTGCAACAGGAAGCTATAAAGCACATGAGCGTGAGCAAAAAGAATTGATCGCAGAAGCATTTAAATTAATCAAATAATAAATTTCTCTCTTATGCCAGTAATTGAAATGAAAGTTCCGAGTCCGGGTGAATCAATCACCGAAGTTCAAATTGCACGTTGGATAAAAAAAGACGGCGATTATGTTGAAAAGGATGAAGAGTTGTGCGAGATCGATTCAGATAAAGCAACACTAACATTAAACGCTGAAGCTTCGGGTGCTCTGAAAATTTTGGCAAAAGAAGGGGAAACTATTGCAGTTGGTACTGTAGTTTGTTCAATTGACACAGACGCAAAAGGCGAGAAAGTTGCTGCTGCCCCTGCTGCTAAAGTTGAACCAAAAGTAGCTGCCGCTCCTGCAAAGGCGAAAGAAGAATCGGCTCAAGCGAAAAAAGCAGAACCTGTCGCAACGAAAACATATGCAGAAGGTATTCCTTCTGTTGCGGCTGAAAAAATTCTTCGCGAAAAAGGAATTGCTGCCGATAAGATAGAAGGTACAGGCAAAGGTGGAAGAATTACGAAAGCAGATGTATTGAATCCGAATATCATCGACATCAGCACTCGCGGAGGTAGAAATGTTCGTCGTGAAAAAATGACGATGCTTCGTAAAAAAGTTGCTGAGCGATTAGTTGCCGTAAAGCAGGAAACTGCAATGTTGACAACTTTCAACGAAGTTGATATGAGTGCAATCATGAAGATCAGAAAGCAATATAAAGATACATTCAAAGAAACTCATGGAGTCGGATTAGGTTTCATGTCCTTCTTTACAAAAGCTGTCTGCGAAGCATTGTTGTCATTTCCTGCTGTCAACGGACAGATCGATGGAACTGAATTGGTGTACCATGATTATTGCGATATCGGAATTGCTGTTAGCGCACCGAAAGGATTAATGGTTCCCATCATTCGAAATGCCGAAGCAAAATCGCTAGCGCAAATTGAAAGTGCTGTCAATGAGCTTGCAACCCGTGCCCGTGACGGAAAAATTACTCTCGAAGAAATGACAGGTGGAACTTTTACAATTACAAATGGTGGTGTATTTGGCTCTATGCTTTCAACACCAATTATTAATCCACCGCAATCTGCAATTTTAGGAATGCACAACATTGTTGAACGTGCAGTTGTTGTTGATGGAAAAATTGAAGTCCGTCCAATAATGTATGTCGCCCTTTCATACGATCACCGTATCATCGACGGCCGCGAATCAGTTGGCTTCTTAGTGAAAGTAAAACAAATGCTGGAAGATCCAACTAAGATGCTGTTTGGCGGGGCAGATCCTACACGGACTTTACTTGGAATCTGAAATGAGCTATTAACGAATAACGAATATCGAATAACGAAGGGCTATCATAGGAAATTATAAACCTACGATAGCCCTTCTTTTAACGACCCCATCGGGGTCAAATGTCGGTACCAAAATGAATTGGAACTGCCCCGACCCCGGAGGGGTCGTATGTGAATTGGAATGGGCGTTTCATTTTTTTTTCGTTTATGGAAAAATTAATTTACAAATCATGTGCGACCCCTCTGGGTCGGGCGGAACGTTTTATTTTATTCTACCAACATGCGACCCCTACAGGGTCGGCGCTTTTATCTATCGGTTCTTATAGTGATTCGGCAACTACTTCGCTTACTTCAGGAACAAGTTGCTTCAATAATCTTTCTATCCCTGATTTCAAAGTAACAGTGGACGATGGACAACCGCTGCAAGAACCTTTCATCACTACCGTGACAATTCCATCTTCAAATGATTTAAAGTGAATTGCGCCACCATCTTGTTCAACTGCAGGCTTTACATATTCTTCCAACGCCTCGATAATTTTTGTCTCTACAGCGGATGCCGTTTTAGTGCGTTCAATTTTAGGGTCAGCAACTTGCTGTGTTGGTCCTGTAAAAACCTTTTCATCGTTATCGAAAAAGTTCTTTAAAAAAGCACGAATGATTGGAATCAATTCATACCAGTCCATGTCATTTGCTTTTGAAAGCGTAACGAAATTGGAGCTGATGAATACAGATGAAATTCCACTAAATGAAAAAAGCTGTTGTGCTAAAGGTGAATTATGAGCTGCTTCTTTTGAAGTATATTCTACACTTCCTTCCTCCAGTAAATAGCGATTGATTACAAATTTCATCGCTGCAGGATTCGGTGTTGCTTCTGCGTAAATGTTGATGGGCATTTTTTCCATGGGGCAAAGGTACGGATTTTCACGGGAAATTGATTGGTCAAAACTTAGGTTAAAGGCGGTCAAGGGTCAAAGGTCAAGGGTGACGCGGATTTTTTAATTTGCTGCTTTACCCTTGACCTTTGACCGTTTACCAAATTATTATTAGTTTTTTAACCATTCTACCCCTACTTTTGTTGTCTAAATAATTGGAGTGCTTTATGTCGATAAATACAATCCGCAATCTGCAATCCGAATTCCGAAATCCCCACCATGCAGCGTAAGGTTGACTTTCTAATTATCGGTTCAGGCATTGCAGGATTAACATTCGCACTAAAAGTGGCAGCACATGGTAAAGTGCTTATTATCACTAAGGCAAATGCAGATGAATCCAATACAAAATATGCTCAAGGTGGAATAGCCGGAGTATTGCAAGCGCCTGATTCTTTCGAAGAACACATAAAAGATACGCTGATAGCTGGTGCTGGATTGTGTGATGAAAAAGTAGTAAGAACGGTTATTACAGAAGGTGCTGATCGGATCCGGGAAATTATTGATTGGGGAACGCGTTTTGACAAAGATTCTGAAGGGCATTATGATCTTGCTAAAGAAGGTGGACATAGCGCTCATCGTGTTTACCATTATAAAGATGCAACGGGTAATGAAATTGAACGTGCGCTTTTAGCTCAAATCAGAAGTCACCCGAATATTTCTTTGTACACACATTATTTTGCGATTGACATTATCACCCAACATCATTTGGGTCAGGAAGTGAAACGTTCCAATAGCGATACACAGAGTTACGGTGCTTATGCATTGAATTTGCATACGGGAGAAGTGGAAACAATTCTTTCTCGAATCACTATGGTAGCAACCGGTGGCGCCGGACAAGTTTATCGTGCTACAACAAATCCTGTTATTGCAACTGGAGATGGTGTTGCAATGGTTTATCGTGCAAAAGGAATTGTGAAGGACATGGAGTTCATACAATTTCATCCTACAGCATTGTATAATCCCGGTGAACATCCTTCTTTTCTTATCACTGAGGCTGTTCGTGGAATGGGAGGAATATTGAAGACCAAGGATGGAAATGAATTCATGCAAAAGTATGACGAGAGAAAATCGTTGGCGCCACGCGACATCGTTGCAAGAGCCATCGATAATGAAATGAAAATTCATGGCGATGATTTTGTTTATCTGGATTGTCGTCATATTGATGCGGAGCAATTCCAGACTCATTTCCCAAATATTTTAGTAAAATGTAAGTCACTCGGAATCGATCCTGCGAAAAACATGATTCCTGTTGTTCCCGCTGCTCATTATATCTGCGGAGGAATTGTTGTTGATCTCGATGGACGAACTTCCATCAATAATTTATATGCTGCCGGTGAATGTTCGTGTACAGGATTGCATGGTGGAAACAGACTTGCATCAAATTCATTGTTGGAAGCTTTAGTTTATTCTGATCGTGCAGCGAAAGATGTGATTAGTCGATTTGAATCTATTGAATTGTGTCAAAATGTTCCGGAATGGGATTCGGAAGGAACTGTACAGCCAAATGAACTTGTCCTTATCACTTCGAACTTAAGTGAATTGCAAATTGTAATGAGTAACTATGTCGGTATCGTTCGTTCTGATCAGCGATTGAAACGAGCAATGGACCGACTGCGAATTATATATGGTGAAACGGAAGGGTTGTATGAACGAACGATCGTTTCTCCACGGCTTTGTGAGTTGAGAAATTTGATATCCGTTGCTTATCTCATTGTGAAGTTTGCTCAAGCCAGAAAAGAGAGTGTTGGTTTGCATTATTCAACAGATTATCCACCGGTAAATAAATAATTTCAGATGGAACGATCTCAACTTCGTAAACGAATTTTTGCCCGACATTCAGAGAGTTCTTTTCTCGAATTGGCGCTTGAGATCTTTCAATATCAATTTGAAAACAATTCTTTTTACAGGTCATTCGTTGAAGGCTGTAAAGTAGATCCGAAGAAAGTTAAAGAGCTTAATGAAATTCCATTTCTTCCTGTTGAATTATTCAAGTCGAATGAAATCAAGACAGGAGAATTTCAACCGGAAGCAATTTTTACAAGTAGTACAACGACAGGAAGTATTTCATCAAAACATTTTATCAGAGATCTTGAACTGTATGAAGAATCTTTTATGAGATCGTTCATCCATTTTTATGGAGATCCATCTGATTATGTTTTTCTTGCTTTGCTGCCGTCTTATCTGGAACGATCAGGTTCATCATTGATTTATATGATGGAAAAATTGATCTCTGAAAGTACTGATCTTCGAAGTGGATTTTTTCTGAATGAATTTGATAAACTCAACAACCTTCTCGTCCAACTAAAGTCGGAAAATAAAAAAGTCGTACTGGTTGGTGTGACGTATGCACTTCTTGATTTTGTAGAAAAGCATTCAATCAATTTCCCTGAACTGATCGTAATGGAAACAGGCGGAATGAAAGGGAAACGGAAAGAAATGGTACGTGACGAAGTCCATGAAATTCTGAAACCTGCTTTTGGCGTTCTTTCAATTCATTCGGAATATGGAATGACGGAATTGCTTTCTCAGGCGTATTCAAAAGGCCATGGTATCTTCGAAACTCCGCCATGGATGCGCATACTTGTTCGTGAAATGAATGATCCGTTGAACATCGCTGCTCTGGGAAGGAGTGGAGCGATCAATATCATCGATCTGGCAAATCTTGACTCCTGTGCGTTTATCGCTACTCAGGATCTTGGTAAATTGGTGAACGATACGGCTTTCGAAGTTATCGGTCGATTCGATTATAGCGATATTCGCGGTTGTAACCTGATGGTAGAATAAATTTAATGCTTACTTTTGACCGATCAATAAATTAAAATGAACAAACGTCGCCGCTTCTTTATCATCTTTGCTTCCGTTGGTGTTGGAAGTTTGATCTCACTTTATCTCATTCAAAAACGAATGGGGACTCTGAGTAAACAAGAATATATTAATCTCGGATTTAATTTCTTTTTTTCTGCGGCTATGGTTGTTGGCATTTCAATCTTATTGCAACGGATGAATAATAAGTACGATAGGGAGCAGAAGGAGAAAGAAAACGAAGAAATGAAGAAATGAAGAAATGAAGAAATGAAGAAATGAAGAATTGCGGATTCCACTGTGCGCACATCGAAATCCAGAATCCGAAATCATTTTATCACACTAAGTCTATTCTTTAATGAAGCGCTTGTAGAAGTGATTTTTTTCTGTTTCTATTTTTAGAAAATAGATACCAGATGCAAATTCATTTAAATTTAGAATTTGTTCTTCATTGCCAGATAAATTTTCTTTTTTTAGAATTTTTCCATTTAAATCAAATATAGTTGCTTGATAACTTTCGAAATGATTAAAATGTATCTTGATAAATTCCAGTGCTGGATTTGGATAAAGAACAAATTGTTTTTCTTCCGCATTAGAAATTTCATTTAAAAGTGAATCACATTGGCTTCCCGCAGCTGCACCTAATAAAAAAAATGGTTGTGTCGAAATTGTAGAAGCATTATAGGTTGGAAGAGAAACGGAATGTTGCATAAAATCGCAAGCAATGCCGGAACTATCAGGAGAATTAATTACATGCATTGTATTTACACTGCCTGCTGAATTCATATAGATCTTTCCATCTCGAGCAAGCTTGGAGGAAAAAAAAGTGGTTGCAGCTGGTGAAGTAAACCCATCATAAATATCAATCAAAATTCGTGAGTTTACTAAACTTGTATCCCAAGTATCAACTTGATAAAGATATGTACAGTAACTAAGATATAGGAAACGTGAGTTAGGTGAAAAAGAAACACCTTCACAACCTTGCCATGCCGGAAATGCAGACTGTGGTATATTGCGAATATTGGAAAATGTACCTGTGCACCTATCAAAATCAAAACAATTCAGTCCTTCATCTACTGCAAACCTTGCGAACTTTGACCCGTCAGGTGAGAATGTGCTTTGGCCGGCTCCATCAGTATTTAAAATGGTAAAGCCTAAATGTTGTACCGTATAGCTTAACCCAAATGGTGTCGACAAAATAATATAATATAGATCTGAGTTTGCTTTAGGAACAGTTATCCACCAATCTCTACCATTTGCATGACGACATGCTGTGATTTGTCCGTAATCAAGAGTGTCATAAAATAGAGGCTGACGTTTCAATATAACTGCTCCTCTACCGCTATCAAGCGCCATGTCAATTACGGTGTAAAAAAGTTTATTGGGTTTTACAATTGGAGCACATAATTCTTCATGAAATAAATAATATTTTTTTGAAGTTTCATCAAAAGGAACAATTAGGGCCCCCTGAACTATGGGAAGCCCTAATTGCCTGAAGCTACTATTGGCGGGATCCAAACTCAGACCAGATCCGTTCACCATAGTATCATTTTCACTGTTAGCAATATACCAACCATTCGTATAAAAGAGCAGATTATCCGATAAATCTGTGATCGATGCATTGGTAATGTTAAAACTCATTTGGCGTGAGCTAGTGGAAATTAATGGAGATCCAGTTATAAAATTTATATCTGTTCCACCGAAATTCTGTTGACAACATTGGTATCCCAACATCCATAAATTATCGTTCCCCTGTGAATGTCCTTCTATCACTAATATAAAAAAGCACAAAATTATTGACCAAGCTTTCATTTTATTTCATTTTAATAAAAGTTCCTGTTTTTAAAATTCCGCTTGATGTTTTTAATTGCAAATAATACAACCCATCTTGTAGAGAAGAAATGTCAAGTTTGATTTGCCCATTTCCATCGACTTTTGTATCTGCTTTTTCAATTTGCGACATGTTGTTTCGTACAACAATCTGAATATTATCAAATTCCGGCATTGTCATTCCAATATTGATCTCATTTGTAGCGGGATTTGGATACAATGGTAATTCAGAAACAGTAGTAGATTTTTTTATTGTTCTTAATGCGAATTGCCCTCCACATGCTGCATCATCAAAATCTGATTCAGGGAAATACAATTTATAAATATTTCTAGCAGTGAAGACAGATGAACCGGAAGTTAATGAACATTGTTGTGCAAGATCGTGCACTAACTGTAATTCTGTCTGAGTTAAATCATAATTTTCATATGTAATTTTAAGAATGAGTTCGGTTACGAATTTTTCATTGCTATAGATTTCCTCATTAAATATATATGTTGAAAGAGCATCCAATTTATATTGCAAGTTGATCTGGTTTTGGGATGTGATGGAATTAACTAGAGCGATATTACCTTGTATCTCTGACTGAATTTGTAATTGAAGATTGGCATTTACTACTAAAATCGAATTTCTATAGGCAACATTTGTAGAATTTAAATATAATTGGATATTTGCTTTTATTTGGGATAGTAAATCTTCTACATTTTGTTTTACTAAATTTATTGAAGCTGTTTGATTTTCATTAAAAGATAAATCATACGCACAGGAATTTTCAACTAATAACATTGAATACAAATCAGTGTTAATCTTCGCTAAACGAAACGAATCGGTATAATCAGGAATAGAGTCTGGAAATTCAATTGTTTTATTGAGTAGCTCCCGTGCACTTGTAGCTTGCATTTTATTACTGAATACTGGAAATAAATTATTTTGAGTTGCTGCTAAAAACTCTTCATATGAATATCTTCTTTCTTCATTGCCATCTCCAATATGCGCAGGACAATTTGAAAGGCATCCGGTGCTTAATCCGCCTGATGAACCATTAAACCATAAACTTGGAGGAAAAATTGTTGTAGGGATATATGGTGCTGAAAATGGATTAACAAAAAACTGATTAGATGGTGCCATTGATGGGTCACACTCTGCTGAAGTAGACGTGCCAGTCCATTCATTACTATGATCACTTTGTAATCCTATAAAACCACTTGGTCCAATAAGTAATCCTCGGTATTGATTATTCTTCATCTCAGAAGTTACAAATTGTGTATTACCACAATAGCCATCAAAATTAAATCCAATACTTCCGTTTTTCGCATGGTTACAGATCAATATATTATCAACACTTGATATAAAATAAAATGAGCACTGAGGAGGATTGGAGTTTGTCCAGTTGTTGAATACGGTGTTACAAGAAAAATAATTATCGTGACCAGCTTTTACTGCTACACCATGTATTATAGCAGGAAGATTTATATCCATTATGTTCCAACGTGTAACAATGTGACTGACCTTACTATAATATATAGCGTATTTTGATTCCTCTGTTCGTATGTAGTTATCTACTACGCTTTTGTCTGGACCAATGTCTATAACATCAGACTCTGCTATATAGATACCTATTCCATCTTTAGTTGCATTTGTATTTACATAAATGTTATTATGGTTAATATCATATTCAGAATATTCATTAAAATGAAAATCGATACCTACGACGTCATTATATATATCGTTTCGTTGAATTCTAAGAACATTACTGTTTGACTTTCTAATATGAACTCCTGTATTAACATTTGTCATATTATTTTCGCTGAAGTCTACATCAACACCCTGAGTATAGATTCCATAACGACAGAAATCAAATGAAGGGCTTGCAAATTGCCCAATTCCTGTTTCTGTTAAACTAAATGATGATGTACTTCCATAACAATAAATTCCTGTCCCATCAAATACATTTCCATATTTTACATCAGGTAAGATATTATTAAAAATACTATTTGAAAGATCTAGAGTTGCATTATGGCAATAAATTCCAATATTGATTCCTGCAAAATAATTAAGGTTAATGCCACCATCTATTACTAGTGCACAATCATTCAGATATAATCCGACATAGGTTTTATCACCTGCAATAAAAGGTGAAGACCAGGGAGTATTCAATGTGCCTAAACACTGGAAGTCTACGTCAATCAAACTAAATAAAGGAAATGTATTTGTCGAGCTATTGGGTTTGACATAAATTCCTACAAGATCCATATTGAAGATAGTGGAATTAACATCTACAGATGCCTGATCATGAACAAATAATCCATAGTCTGCATCAGCTATTTCAGATTTATCAGAGTAAAAAATAGAATTGCTTTGAAGTTCTATGCCATGCCACATTTGTGAACACCCAGGATCTAATGATAAAGTTGAATTTGTGATTGTTAATGTACCTCCAGGCTGTACTTCAATCTTACGTCCAGCAGTAAATCGAACTAATGCACTGGGTATATCCAACCATGCACCACTAGGAACAATAAAGGAATTTTGATATGTACCACTAGTGAGAGTTGTAACTCCTGTTGGCAATGTTACATCAGCAATACTACTGCATGCGGAAAATGTCTTTTTTGAATAAATAATCAAAAAAAGAAGGATTAGAATTTTGACTTTGTTTTTCATAGTATATATTTTAAAATTGTTTAACAATCAATAGGAAGATATTCAAAAGAAATCAAGGAACTAATACTCACAAACCAATAAAAATATTTTATACTAAAGGAATTGCATTAATAATTGTCGAAAAATTAAACTACTGCTTCGCTCAGTTCCTTAATCAAACATATAGAATTACTTTGATAAATGCAAATTACTAAAACTAAATTATTTCGATATAACTTGATTTTCCTTAAAATAAGGAAATATATCCAATTTTCTGAAATTTCTAAGCAATTTGAACATACCTCTATATCGTTTTTTTTTAAATAAATTAAACAACCGTAACCAAATAGTAATTCTTCTTCCCTTTCTGCGCCAGTAAATATTTTCCTTTCATCAAATGTTCTGCACTTACATTTAATTCCGGATCTTCTATTTTTGTTTTGTTGATGAGCACTCCGCCACCTTGAAGCATTTTTCTAGCTTCGCCACGTGATGGGAAAATTTGTGTTTTGTCGGAGAAGAATTCGATTACGTTTATGCCACTGTTCATTTCTTCTTTCGAAATTTTCACTTGTGGTACGCCTTCAAATACGGAAAGCAGATCGTTCTCTGATAAATTCAATAATGATTCTGCAGTGCCTTTTCCAAATAAAATTTCTGATGCTTCTACTGCTGCATTGAAATCGTTTTCAGAGTGAACTCTGATCGTGATTTCTTTGGCCAGTTCCTTTTGAAGTAAACGCAGATGCGGAGCTTTTAAATGTTCTGCTTCCAGCGCTTCAATTTCTTCACGACCTTTCAGTGAGAAAATGCGAATGAATGTACTGCAATCTTCGTCGGAAGTGTTCAGCCAAAACTGGTAGAATTTATATGGCGAAGTTCGCTTCGGGTCTAACCACACATTACCACCTTCTGTTTTTCCGAATTTTGTTCCGTCTGCTTTCTTGATCAACGGTGTAGTCAAAGCAAATGCTTCGCCAGCATCTTTACGTCGGATCAATTCTGTTCCGGTAACGATGTTTCCCCACTGATCGGAACCACCCATTTGAATTTTAATTCCATGATTCTTCCATAAGTAGTAGAAGTCATACCCTTGAACTAGCTGGTATGAAAATTCAGTAAACGACATCCCTGTTTCCATTCTGTTCTTCACAGAATCTTTTCCCATCATGTAATTGATGGAAATATGTTTTCCGACATCGCGGATAAATTCCAAAAAGGAAAAATTCTTGAACCAATCGTAATTGTTTACGATCTCTGCCGAATTTTCACCGCAATTAAAATTGAGGAATTTCTCTAATTGTTTTTTCTGGCTATTCAGATTATGTTGAAGTGTTTCTTCATTTAATAAATTCCGTTCCGCTGATTTCCCCGACGGATCACCAACCATTCCTGTCGCGCCACCTACCAATGCAATCGGTTTATGGCCTGCATTCTGAAAATGAAGCAAGGTCATGATCTGAACCAAATTGCCCACGCCTAATGAATCCGCTGTTGGATCAAAGCCAATATATCCCGTAACCATCTCAGAATTAAGTAATTCCTCTGTTCCCGGCATCATGTCATGCAACATTCCTCTCCAGCGTAATTCTTCGATAAAGTTCTTCATTTTCATGGAGCTAAGATAAATTTCGTAGAGGACTTGACAAACTTAAATTTTGTTTAATCTTTAAAGTTTAGCGTTGCCCTCCGGCATGCCTTACCTTTTACCCACCACTGTCCGATAAAATTATTTTCATTTGAAAGTAATTTCTTGAATTCAAGCTGATGCTTTCAATTTTTCTTTTTTTGTTTGGCCAAAAAAAGAAACAAAAAAAGGCCACCACGCGCACCAAATCATTTGAATCTTCGATTATTGGATACATCCTTGATTAACCTTTCAAATGATTTCGCGCAGCGCGTGGACTCCCCGCACAACCAATGCTTTTTCTTTGATTAAAAAAGATGTATGTCAACTAATAGTGGGGGCTTGCTTTAAATTTGTACTGAGAACAGTTGATTTAATGTATACTTCTCAACTAAAACTATTGAATTTGATTTTTATCGGACACTAATGCCTTTAACCTAAATCAGAATTGCTTATCTTTCGACTATGATTCTAGTTACCGGCTCCACCGGAATGATCGGCGCTCGCCTTCTCTTCGATCTTTCAAAAAATGAAAGAGTAAAAGCATTGCGCAGAGCCTCAAGTTCTATGGATGTGGTGAACAGGATTTTTTCTGCTGATCTCGATCGTTTGAAAAACGTTGATTGGGTGATTGGCGATGTGAACGATATTTATTCGCTTGAAGATGCTTTTGAAAATGTAGATGTGGTTTATCATTCTGCTGCTTTTATTTCTTTTCGGCCTTCTGATAGAGAAGCTATGATGAAGATCAATGTTGAAGGAGCTGCTAACATGGTGAACATTGCTCTGGATAAAAAAGTAAAACGATTTTGTCATATCAGTTCAGTCGCTGCTTTGGGAAGAATTGCAGGTAGTGAAGTTGTAGATGAAAACTCAGTCTGGAAAACATCTTCGGAAAATTCGAATTACGCAATAAGTAAATATGGTGGCGAAAGAGAAGTGTGGCGCGGAATAGAAGAAGGACTTTCTGCATTCATCATCAATCCGACAATTGTGATCGGTCCCGGCGATTGGTATAGTGGTAGTGCGCAGATGTTTTCTTCTGTTGGCAAAGGATTGAAATTCTATACAACAGGTAGTACAGGATTTGTTGATTATCGCGACGTTTCTAAATGCGCAATTGAATTGATGAATAAAGGCGTAGCCGGAAAAAGATTTATTGTTAATGCAGATAATCTATCTTATCGATTCGTATTTGATGCAATTGCAGAGCAGTTGAAAAGACCGAAGGCAACAATCCGGGTAACACCATTTCTCGCAGAAATCGGCTGGAGATTGGAATCACTTCGCAGCTTCATTATGCGGGACAAAACAATGATAACAAAAGAAACTGCCCGTAACGGAAATATGAATTGGAAATACAAAAACGATAGAGTGAAAAAGGAGATTGGGGTGGAGTTTATTCCGATTGAAGAAGCAGTGAAGCATACTGCTGCACTATACGTAAAGTAATTTCGGATTTCAGAATTCTATGTTTTCTATGTGCCTATGTGGTAAAATAAATTGAACCACATAGGCACATAGAAAACATAGTTAGATGGTAGATCTACTTAGCTTCGCTCTCGGCTTGCAATCTGCTCAATTCCGTGATCACAGAATCATAAACTTCTTCAAGTAAAGCAGGGTTGTCTGTATAAAATTTTAAACTTTCTAAAAACTTTTCACGAGTGACTTTGTGGTCTTTTAAAACGTAGTTCACGTATTCTTTTGCTGAGTATTTTGATGAGTCGGAAATGCTTTCTGTTGTGGCAGCTGATTGTGCCAGATGAATGTCTCTGAGAATAATTTGCATGTCTTTCATCGAGATCATTTGTTCCGGTACAACAACTTTCTTTTTGCTGCATGCAAGAAGTGTAGTGAAAAGAAAGATTATGGCTAGAAGTTTTTTCATTAATTCAGTCCGGTGAAAGCCAGGCGTTGCCCTTTTATAGATTCGTCGAAATTATTGTTGTCAAAAACTAAATTTCCGTTTACAAATGTTTTCTCAATCGTTGAACGGAAAGTGTAATTTTCGAACGGACTCCATTTGCATTTGTAAAGTAGATTTGACTCTGTTACCTTAAACCCTTTGTTTGGATTGATCAACACAAGATCTGCATAATATCCTTCGCGGATATATCCACGATCAGGAATGCCGAAACATTCCGACAATGCATGAGAAGTTTTTTCAGCGATTTTTTCTATCGTTATTTTTCCGTCGTGATAATGCTCCATCAATGACAACATTGCATGTTGGACTAAAGGCCCACCTGAAGGCGCATTAAAATATGTTTTTGATTTTTCTTCCAATGTATGCGGTGCATGATCGGTTGCAATCACGTCAATCTTATTTTCTAATACACCTTTTAGAATCGCTGCTTTATCTTCAGCAGACTTAACAGCTGGATTCCATTTGATCCTTGTTCCTAATCTTTCGTAGTCGCTTTCGTCAAAGAAAAGATGATGAACACATGCTTCAGCAGTAATTCTTTTTTTGCCGAGTGGAATTGTATTGTCGAATAGATCTACTTCTTTTGCTGTGCTAATATGCAGCACATGCAAACGACTTCCTTTCGATTTAGCTAATTCAACTGCGAATGATGATGAAAGGTAGCACGCTTCAGCACTTCTTATTTGCGGATGCATCCACATCGGTACATTCTCTCCGAATTGATTACGTGCTTTCTCCAGATTGTTCAGTATCGTTTTTTCGTCTTCGCAGTGAGTGGCAATCAACAATTCTGAATTACCAAAGATCCGTTCGAGAGTGGATGGTTGATCGACTAGCATATTTCCTGTCGATGAACCCATAAAGATCTTTATTCCGCAAACTGTTTTTTTATTGGTACGCATCACTTCATCGTAATTGTCATTTGAAACTCCCATGAAGAAGGAATAATTCGCTAGTGACTTCGTTGATGCCAGGTCGTATTTGTCTTGCAGTAAAGATTGCGTTAAAGTATTTGGAACCGTATTGGGCATTTCCATGAAAGAGGTAATTCCACCTGCGACAGCTGCTTTTGATTCCGTGTAAATGTCGCCTTTATGTGTAAGTCCGGGTTCACGGAAATGAACCTGATCGTCTATCATTCCCGGCAGAAGAAAATTATTTTCTGCATTGATCACTTCAGCATTCGGCGAAGATATTTCCGAAGCGATCTTTTCTATGCGACCGTTTTTCAATAGGACGTCTGCGGAAATGATTTTTCCTTCGTTGACGATCCTGGCGTTTTTTATAATATACGATTTCACTGCTTATTCCATTTTGGATATTTCCTGAAAAGACTTTGCCATTTCATCAGAATCACTCCGAGTATCGCTTCTTTGAAAATTCCTTTGCTCATCTTGCTTGTGCCTTCTGTACGGTCGGTGAAAACGATAGGTACTTCAATCAATTTAAATCCACATTTGATGGCAGTGAATTTCATTTCAATTTGAAATGCATAACCAATAAAGCGGATCATGTCCAGTGGAATTGTTTCAAGAACTTTTCTTTGGTAGCAAACAAATCCGGCAGTAGTATCTTTTACTCTCATGCCTGTGATGATGCGGACATACACTGATGCATAATAGGACATCACGACGCGACCTAAAGGCCAATTAACAACATTTGCACCACGGATGTAGCGTGATCCTACTGAAAGATCACCATCTTCTTTTGTGCAGGCGTGGTATAATCGCACCAGGTCATCAGGATTGTGAGAAAAGTCGCAATCCATTTCAAAGATGTAATCATACTTTCGTGCGATCGCCCATTTAAATCCATGGATGTATGCTGTTCCTAATCCCAGTTTTCCTTTGCGTTCTTCAATGAAAAGTTTGCCGTTAAATTGAGGGATCAGACTTTTGACAATTGCCGCCGTACCATCCGGCGAACCATCATCAATTATAAGTAAATGAAATTCTTTCTCCAGAGAAAAAACCTTCCGGATCATTTTTTCTACGTTCTCTTTTTCGTTGTACGTAGGGATTATGACAAGTGAATCGCTCACAAAATTTTTATGTGATGCGAAGATAAGGAAAGAAATGGTATGAATGGTCCATTTTTTATGCGAAATTGAAGTAAAACGGAGGTTTTTAAATAAAATTTGCCCTAGTAGCTAAAACGATTTCTTTTTCATTTATTTAGTAGTGAATAGCATGACTTTGAGCCCATCTCCAAACTCCTTTTCCTCTTTGTAATTATAGGTTTTGTTCAAGAACATTTTAATTGAATCATTGCCTGTGTTATTGTCGATTAAAATTACCGGAAAATTTGAATTCAAGACCGGAATATTTTCTGCATGATTGGCCAGAAAAATTGAATGAGATTTTAAAGTGTCATTTAGGTGTTGAGTGTATTTAAACCATTCACGATTGTAATAATATGTGAAATTAACGTCAAACCATACAGGAGTTATTATCACACTGACAGGTTCTTCCATCATAGGGCTTACAAATTCTGTCATTGCATTTGTCTTCGTTCTCTTTCCTTTTTTTAAATCGAGTGTAGCAAACATGATTGTCACAGGAACGAATGCAATGATTAAGTTTAATTTAACATTGGATGTTAAATTTACCAATGAGTAAGATATTAAAAGGTAAAAGTAGATCGAAGTGAAGAGTAAATATCTGTCAACGAAAACCGGAATAATCCATGAAATGATAAAGAGCCCGAAGTAACAGATAGAGAATAAAATTAGTAATGTTTTAAATTTCGAATTGGTTTCGCTATTACTTTGCTTCCATTTGAAAATGGTCGTGAAAAGTAAAATAGCAATGAATGTGACAGCGATAATTGGAACATTGCTGAATCGCCAGATCATTGTATATAGGTCAGACATGAGGGGCTCAGGGATCCAATTTCCATGTGATGTAGCTTTGAATCGATCCAGAATAATTGGAATGTACCAACTAAAAGATAAAAGCACTGCAGATATTGACAAGAATATAATTTTGAAGTGTACTCTATATTGAGAAATTAAAAGACAAAGTAGCGCTTCAGCAAAAAGTATCACGAATCCAAAAAAGTGCAGATAGCACAAAAGAATATTGACAATTGAAAATAGTATTTGCAGTTTAATGTTTTTATCTTTTCCTGAATCAATTATTCTCAGGAATAAAAACAGGTTTGAAATTGAAAGGAAAATAAATATTGAGTAAACTCTGGCATCATGAGCATAAAACATCTCAATAGTAGATGCGGTGAAAATTAAGGAAGCTATTAATCCCGTTTTGAATGAAAAAAATCTTTTTCCGGTCAAGAAGATTGCTACTGCAGCTAATGCGCTAAATAGAACTGAAAGAAATCGTGCGGAAACAATTCCTGTCCCAAATAAATTGACCCAAAAATGAATGATAAGAATATGGAGTGGGGGATGAATGTCAGTTTTGGGTAATTCAATGATGTCAGAAACATTTTTTTGTGCATGAAATAATGTAAAGGGTTCGTCTAGGCCAATGTCTGTCGACGAAATGAAAATAAATTTGAGGATAAAATTCAACACAAATAGTCCAATACAGAAAATGAGTAATTTGTTTTTTGTCGTAAGGGTCATCTGTATTTGCTATGAATTCTGTTTATCTAAAAAGCTGTGAACTTATCAATTCCTGCTTAATTTGTAAATATAGTTTCTAGAATTGGTCTAGTGAAATATTTAAACCAAAAGAGCGTTTAAAATCTGTTAGAAACAAACAAAATATCTACCTTTGCACCATGAAATTATTCGTTAAAAACATAGAAGGATCAGTAAACGAAGTTTTACTGGAATCAATCTTCCGTCAGTTCGGTGAAATCGTAGAAACAAAAATCGTTTACGACAAAATTACCTGGGAATCTAAAGGTTTCGGATTTGTAACATTCAAGAAAAAAGAAGATGCTGAGAAGGCAATGGTTGGTCTTGACGGTAAAGAATTAGTCGGTAAAAAGATAATTGTAATTGAAGCAGTAGAAAAAAGATTCTGATCAGGAAAAGATGCCGGTAAAGCTCAGATTATTTCTATTTGCTTTTTCCTTTTTGCTCATCGCGCATTTTCAAAGCTCGGGACAAATACTGGAAGAGATCAATACAAGTCTGAAGACAAAACCGAAATTCTTCCTTAATTTATCCTCTTTCAATACATTTATTGATGGCGATTTTGCAAGTTTTGACGGAATCGAAACCGGAATAACATTCGATAAAAAAGTCAGATTTGGAGTCGGTTATTTTGCTCTGGCTAACAACGGAGTAGTTACAACCATTTCCGTTCAAGAGGGAACCAACACCTTCGAAACAAATGGTCAGCTTGAACTTTATTACTTCAATCTTACTGCAGAGTATTTTTTTTACCACGAATTTCCATGGCAGTTTTCTGTCGTCCCGTTCAATGTTGCTGTCGGTTCCGGACATTATGAATATGTCAGTCATGCATCCGGAAAACGTGTCAATGGGCCTTCGGAATTGATCGTGGTCTATCAGCCTGAAGTGACAGCTCAATATAATGTACTCACATGGTTTGGCTTTGGTGTTTCTACCGGCTATCGTTTTACGTTGTACCGTTCAAAAGAACAAACAAAAGCCCTCCCCGGATTTAATTTTTCCCTCGATTTCCGACTGTCTTTAGATGAATTATATTATGAACTTCGGTCGGGAAAATAAAATTTAGGGATTGATTTTCGAAGGGCTCAAAGCATTACTTTTGTCAGCATATGATCAACCCCAATTTAGACCCTTCCGGCGACCAACTGAGTTCTACTGAAAAGGAACTCGACAAGGTTTTACGACCTCAGGGGTTTGAGGATTTTACCGGGCAAAATGCCATTCTGGATAACCTGAAGATCTTTGTGCAAGCTGCAAAGCAACGCGATGAAGCATTGGATCATGTCTTATTACACGGTCCTCCCGGACTCGGAAAAACCACTTTAGCATACATTCTTGCCAATGAACTTGGTGTAAATATCAGAACGACTTCAGGTCCGGTGCTCGATAAGCCAGGTGACCTCGCCGGACTACTCACCAATCTGGAGCCGAATGATGTTTTATTCATCGACGAGATCCATCGGTTGAGTCCTGTTGTTGAAGAGTATCTTTATTCAGCAATGGAAGATTATAAGATCGATATCATGATCGAGTCGGGCCCCAATGCAAGATCAGTACAAATAAAAATAAATCCTTTTACATTGATAGGTGCGACAACCCGTTCCGGTTTGTTGACTTCACCATTGCGTGCTCGTTTTGGCATTACCAGTCGCCTCGAATATTACGATGCGAAACTTTTGCAAAAGATCATCAATCGTTCTTCGCAATTGTTGCGCACTGAAATTATTGATGAAGCTGCTTTTGAAATCGCCAGAAGAAGCAGAGGAACGCCACGTATTGCAAATGCATTGTTGCGAAGAGTACGCGATTTCGCACAGATAAAAAGTAATGGTATCATCGACCTTGCGATCTCACATACAGCATTGTCTGCATTGAATGTCGATCAACATGGCCTCGATGAAATGGATAACAGAATTTTATCTGTTATCATCGATAAATTCAAAGGTGGTCCTGTCGGACTAACCACCATTGCAACAGCCGTCAGCGAAGAAGCCGGAACAATAGAAGAAGTTTATGAACCGTTTTTGATTCAAGAAGGATATTTGAAACGCACGCCTAGAGGAAGAGAAGCGACTGAACTTGCTTATAAGCATCTAGGGAAGACGTTTACGCAACAACAGGGGGGATTGTTTTAATAAAAGTGAAGTGAAGTGAAGTGAAGTGAAGTGAAGTAGAGTGAAGTAGAGTGAAGTAAAGTGAAGTAGAGTGAAGTGAAGTAGAATGAAATAAAATTAATGAGGTGGGGGAGAGAGGACTTATTTTTATTTGGTTGATGAATTGGATTTTTTTAGATTTTCTTTTGCTGTTCTGATGCTTGTTGAAAGTAGATTTATTAAATCATTATTTAGTCTAGTTAGATTTTCGGGCTCGGATTTGTTTAAGTAGTTTGTATCTATTAATAATTTTAACCAGTAACTGCTTTCCTTTGCTTCTTTTAAAGCAATTGAATATTTATGGATAAAGTCCGGTTTGCTCTGGGCATATATACCTTCGGAAATATTTGCTCCAATAGATGTTCCTGATCTTAGCAGTTGTTTGGTCAAAGTAAATTCATGTTTTTCCTTTGCAATTCTAGATGTACATTTGATAATTGCAAGTGAAAATTCAATACTCTTGTCAAAACATATACTCGATTTTTTCATTGAGAAAATTTTCAATGAAAATAGAAATTTGTTTTATTTTAAAAACTAAAAAATTTCATTCTTTAATTCACCCTAATAAATTAAATTTTACTCTTCACTTCACTTCACTTCACTTCACTTCACTTCACTTCACTTCACTTCACTTC
>ERZ795044.549-NODE-549-length-35261-cov-8.888854_pt1 | contig 35261 bp, 24 predicted proteins | sample MGYA00375128_ERZ795044 | MGnify/ENA primary metagenome ERZ795044 (study PRJEB30173, sample SAMN05720213) | anaerobic digester metagenome | isolation source: active sludge of municipal wastewater-treating anaerobic digesters | place: USA | collected 2014-12-22 ...
CTGACCTACTATCACCGCGACGGGCCGCTGGGCGACCTCTTCCGCCTCACGACCGACTCGATCGGGCCGCGACAGGTCGCCCTCGTCGGGTTGGGGACCGGCACGACGGCGTGTTATGCCCGTCCCGGGGAGCAATGGACCTACTATGAGATCGACCCGTTGGTGGTCGCCATCGCGCGCTCGCCGCAACTCTTCACGTACCTGCGCGACTGCCAGCCCGACGTCCGGATCATCCTTGGCGATGCCCGCCTCTCGCTGGCCAGCGCCCCCGACTCGTCTTTCGACCTGATCACGCTCGACGCCTTCAGCTCCGACGCCATCCCGGTCCACCTGCTCACCCGCGAGGCGCTCCAGCTGTACGCCCGCAAGCTGCGCCCGGGCGGGATCGTCGCCTTTCACATCAGTAACCGCTATCTCGACCTCAGGCCGGTGCTGGTCGAGCTCGCGCGCGACGCGCGCCTGGCGGGCGCCTCAGTCGATCGGGATGTGACCCCCGAGCAGAAGGAACAACTGTTCTACGGTTCCCGCTGGGTCGCCCTGGCCGCGCAGGCGCACACCCTGGCCCCGCTGGTTCGTGAGGCGGGGTGGAACGTCCTCGCCCCGTCTGCCCCCATTCGGGTGTGGACCGACGACTACTCGGACGTCTTTCAGCTGCTCAAGCGCGGGAAGTAATCGCGGCATTTCCCCCGCCGATCGCTCGGCGCTTTTGCCTCCGCGTCGGCTCGTGCGTCGATTCGGAGGCGTCACAGGCTGGACCTTCTTGCGTATCCCCCCTCGCGTGTCGGGCCTTTCCGGGCGAGCTTGTGCGCCGCGTGTCATCGGATTGCAGCTCCCCTCGCACATTCGGAGGATTCGTGTCCCTTGGACGGCTCGCGGTACTCGTCGCCGGCACCGTGTTGTACGCCTCCTCGCTCAGCGCGCAGGCGTCGCTTCTGGCCGTCCCGTCGCTTCCGCCGGTCGCCGGAGACTCCTCCCGTCAGTTGCAATCCGGGATCAGGTTCGAGCTCCCCCCGCTGCTGCCGCTGCATGCCATGTCGGTCTCACGCACGGCGCCGCCGTTCGTGCGCGCGTCGCTTCTCGCGGTTGGGGTGTCGGGGGCGGTCTCGCTTGCCGACGGGCCGATGATGCGCGAGATCGCCAAGCTGCGTTCCGACGATGGCTCGATGCGACGCGCCTCGGTGCTCTGCGCCTCGCTCGGCGGCTTCGTTCCACTCTCGGTTGGGGGGCTGATGTGGGCCGGCGGCGCGATCGCCGGCAACGACGTGGTCAAGCACATCGGCGTCGAATCGACGCAGGCCGTGATGCTCAGCGGGGTGCTCACCATCGGGATCAAGGGACTCATCGGGCGCTCGCGCCCCAACGCCTCCCCCGACGACCCGGACCATTTCTACCCGGGACGCGGCTTCTTCGATGCGCGCCGTTCGTCGTTTCCCTCCGGGCACACGAGCGCCGCCTTCGCCCTCGCCACGGTGTTGTCGCGCGAGCTCTCCGGGCGCTACCCTTCCAAGCGTTGGCTCATTCGCGGCGCGCTGTACGGCGCGGCCGGGTCCGTCGGACTGGCCCGCATGTACCAGAATGCGCATTGGCCGAGTGATGTGGTGACCGGCGCGGCGCTGGGGACGCTGAGCGGCATGCAGGCGCTCTCCTGGCACGCGGGACGTCGCTAGCTCTTCGCTGTCGGGGGTGATGGTGCTGCGCCTGCCGTTCGTGAGCCGTTCTACCGGCGTGACCATCACTCGTGGTGCGTGGCGTTGCCTAACGGCAGCGTCTCTGCTCTCGACCACGTCGGCCGCCGCCCAGGGGCTCCCACCGGATACGCTCGCTGGCAGCGCGACGGCCGCCGCCCGCGCGGTGCCATCTCGCCTCGCCCCCGATACGCTCAACCGGCGTGTCTTCAACGTGCGGGGGCCGGCGCAGCGCTACGAGCTGGGGACGCACGGCACCTTCGAATACCGGCGCCCCGTGCGGCTCCGCATGGCGCGCGAGATTCCAGCAACGGTGGCGGGGACCTTCGCGCTCGGGCTGCGCCCCGGCAGCCTGCCGGAGTGGGGGGCTACCGCCGTCAGCACGCTCGCGCTGTATGCGGCGGACGACTACCTGATCGACAAGACGCGCATGCTCGCGCGTCACGTTGGCCTCCCGCCCAACCACCCGTCGATCAACCTGCGCTTTGCCGGCATGAAGCTCCCGATCCCGAGCACGCTCGGGTCGGCGCTCTACTTCCTGGGGGACGGGACGACCGACCTGCTCGTGGCGGGGGGATTCCTCGTGCACGGCATGCGGAAGAACGACAATCGCGCGCGCACCACCGCCAGCGAGATCACCTCCGGGCTCGTCTCGCTCGGCGTGTACACACAACTCCTCAAGCGCTCGTTCGGTCGGCAGACGCCCAACGAGGCCACCGAGCCGCGCGGGCGCTGGCGCCCGTTTCCGGCGCTGGGCGACTACAACGCCAATGTCCCCGCGTACGATGCGATGCCGTCGGGCCACATGGCCGCCGCGATGTCGACGGTGGAGATCGTGGCCCTCAACTACCCCGAGAAGGCGTTCGTGCGACCACTCGGCTATTCGTTGATGACGGTGCTCGGTTTCGCGATGGTCAACAACGGGGTGCACTGGGCGAGCGACTACCCGTTGGCGCTCCTGATCGGTGGCGGCGTGGCGCGCGTGACGGTGGCGCGCGGACGCGCGCAGCTGAGCGCGGCCGCGAACGGGAGCGACGACACGTCGAGAGAAGGCCGGCGCGGCTTCACCTGGTCACCGCTGCTCACGCCGCGCGCGGTCGGCGTGACGGTGGGACTCCCCTACTGAGCCGCGCCGGGTACGGCGCGGTCGCCTAACGCGGCCGTCCTCGGACGGGGCATCGGTCGCCTGCCCGTCAGGGCGTGGCGCCCTGCGAGAACTCCCGCAGCTGCAACGAGATCGTCCCGAAGACCACGTGCGTCTCCATGCGCACCATCAGGCGGCGCTCGTCGTCGGTGAACCAGATCTCGGCGCGCCCGTTCTTCGAGAAGACCCCCTTGGACTTGATGATCGGCTTGATGACGATCGTCTGGAAGGTCCCGGCCGGGACGGTGAGCTTCTCGCGCCGCGCAGCGATCACCGTGACCGGGTTGCGGTCGGGGATGAAGTAGCGCGGGTAGTCGTACGTGCGGCCAACCTCCAGCGGTTGGTTGCGCACGAAGAAGATGAACGCCCCTTCGTCGAGCGGATTGGCGACCGTGGGCCGCTCGGGCTTGGCGTCCTCGCGAAAGACACCGCGCTCGGGGTAGATCTCGTAGACTTTCGTCCGCTCGCGCTTCCCCTCGACCGTTTCCTGCCGATGGCGCAACGAGTTGAACGTCTCGACGTCGATCCAGCTCTCCAGGACGTCATGCACGCGATAGCCCGGAATCCCGCCGCTGATCTCGAGCTTGGTGTGCCACACCCGGCGGCCGCGCAACGTGTCGAGCCCCACCACCTCCATGCGCGCGGTCCCGACGTTGAACATCCCGTACTTCACGTCGTACACCATCGACTCGCCGATCCCGAAGGCGAGCGGGCGTGCCGCCCCCCCAGCCGCCGTCTGCGCCGCCAGCGAAGTTGGCGCGCCAACCGCTCCCTGCGTCGCCACGGCCAGCAGTCCCCCCGCGAGCATGGCTCGCAGGCGGCGGCGACGGGGCGGGAAGCGATGGGGAGCGGACGACATGCGGTTCCTCAAGGATCGGCGTGGCAATCTAAAGCCTTACTCGGGGGCGGTAATTCCGGTTCCCGAGACGTGCCACGATCGTGGCAGCGCCAGTGGGAGTTCGTGGCCCTCTCATCGGCATCCCGCCGATGGTGCGAGCGGGCAGGCTCTCCCATGGTCATGACACCCCCTTTGCCAGCGTGACCGAGGCATGAGCGCTCACCTCGACCACCGATCGGCCGCCGTCCTCGCCGCGCAGGCCCGCCTGCGCAAGGGGATCCTCGTGCTGCTGCTGATCATCGCCGCCGGCATTATCGGTTACCGGCAGCTTGAGGGGTGGACGGTCGTCGACGCGCTCTACATGACGATCACGACGCTCACCACGGTGGGCTTCATGGAGGTGCACCCACTCAGCGATGCTGGGCGCCTCTTCACCATCGTCATCCTCATCACTGGGGTCGGGACCTTCTTCTTCATCGCCGGCACGTTCACCGAATACGTGATCGGCGGCTCGCTCACCGGCGTGGTCAGGAGCCGACGCATGCAACGACAGATCGATGCGATGACCGGGCACCAGATCGTCTGTGGCTACGGTCGCGTGGGAGAGCAGGTTGCGCTCGACCTGGAGGAAGACGGGCTGCAGGTCGTGGTGGTGGAGAGGGATCCCTCTGCGCTCCAGCGCCTGGGCGATCGCTTCCCCTGCGTCACCGGCGACGCAACCGACGAAGCGGTCCTCGCCCGCGCCGGGATCGCGCGCGCGGCGGGGCTCGTAGCTGCCTCTGGAGAAGACACCGCGAACATCGTCATCACCCTCACCGCGCGCGGCATGAACGGCACGCTGCAGATCGTCGCCCGCGGCGGCGCCGACGAAGCGGCGAGCAAGCTGATGCGAGCCGGTGCCAATCAGGTGATTTCGCCCTACCGGCTCGCCGGTCGCCGCATCGCGGCGCAGCTCCAGAGCCCGCGCGTCAGCGACTTCCTCGACCTCGTCATGCACTCCCGCGACGTGGAAGTCTGGCTGCGCGAGGTGACGGTTCGCCCGAAGAGCCGGCTGGACGGGCGTCCCCTGGCCGAGTGCCGTCTCGCCGACGAACTCGGCGTCACGCTGCTCGCCGTGAGCGAAGGTGGGAGCGGGCACCTGCTCACGTCTCCCCCGGCGACGCTCTCGCTCGGCGCCGACGACATCCTCATCGTCCTCGGAACCACGGAGCAGCTGCGCCGCCTCAACGTCCTCGCGGGAAACGCGTCGTGATCGCCGTGCCGACGACACGCCTGCACATTGACCACCCCGTGCCAAGAGGGACGGTGCCGCCGCGCCGGCTCGCCACCGCTGACACGGTCCCGAAGTCAGAGGAGGGCCGTGGCGAAGCGGGGGGCGCGAGCGATATGTTCGCGAACGCCTCGATCATGGCATGACCCCCGCCCTCCCCCCCATCGCACAGCGCCCCGGTTGCACGGTGCTCGTTCTCCCGTTCGCCTCCAGCCGAGGCGTGGATGGGGGGAGCGCTCACGTGGCCGAGGGGGTCTCGGATGAGCTCGTGATGGCGCTCTCGCAGCTCCCGGGGCTCGCGGTGATCGGGCGCGGGACCTCGTCGACCTTTCGCGGGACGACCGAGTCGCCCGTCACCTGCGCGGCCGCGGTCGGCGCCGATCTCGTCGTCTCCGGTACGGTGAGCGATGAAGCGGGCGAGCTACGGGCGGAGGTGACGATCACGGTCATCGCGGCCGACGGTGGTGGTGGGCGCGAGGAGCGCGCCGAGCGCACCGAAGTCACCATGACCCCCCTCTCCTTCACGGGCGGCGTTGCACAGCTGGCGGAGCGAGTGGCGGAGGTCTGTGGGGTGACACCGACCGATGCGTGGCGCGAGCGGGTGCGACGCCCGATCAGCGACCATCCGGAGGCCTTCGACCTCTACTTGATGGGGCGCTTCCACTCGGAGCAGCGCCCGATCGGGGTCAAGCTCGCGATGCAGTGCTTCGACCGGGCGATCCGCCTGGATGGGGCGATCGCCGGGGCCTTCGGCGGGCTGGCGATGCTGTGGACCAACTTCGGGATCTTCCTCGCCCTCCCACCGCGCGGGGCCCGCGATCGCGCGCGCGAACAGGCGCGCCGCGCCCTCGCCATCGACCCCGACGAGCCGCTGGCGACCGCCTCGCTCCTGGCCAATGCGACGTTCTACGAATGGGACCTCGCGCTGGCCGACACGCTCGGGGCGCAGCTCCTGGCCAGCCATCCATCGTTGGTCGTTCCACGCCAGTCGCTGTTGTACGCCCACGCCGCCCGCGGCAACGCGGAGGCGGTGCGCGCGTTAGGCCGCGAGGTGCAACGGCTCGATCCGCGATCGGTCGACCCGGTCAACGATTTCGGCTTCGCCCTTCTCCTCGTCGGCGACGCCGCCGGGGCCGTGGAGGTGCTCGATGCGCACGCCGCGCTGCATCCCGCCGCGAGCGAGGTGCACCGCCGCCTGGGGCTCGCCCTCCTCGAGGCCGGCGACACCGCGCGCGCCGTCACTCACCTCGAGCGCTCGGTGGCCCTCTCACGCCGGCATGCGTGGGGCGTCGCCAACCTGGCCTGCGCGCACGCCCGGGCCGGCGACGCCGCGGGGGCGCGCGCCATCCTCGCCGAACTCGAGGAACGCGGCGATGGCGGCGGGGAGCTCGTGCCATCCGTCGCCCTGGCGGCGGTGCACGCGTCGTTAGGTGCGCACGACGCCGCCTTTGCCGCCCTCGACCGGGCGATCGACGCGCGTGACTACTGGCTCCTCGCCCTCGACGCCGACCCGCTGCTCGCCCCGCTGCGCAGCGATCCGCGCTTCGACGCGGTGCGCGACCGGGTGCACGCGATCGCGCGAAGCTGACGTGTGCACCGCGGTGAACACCAAGGGCCAGCACCAGTGGCGAACACCAGTGGCGAGCGCCTGCTGAATCCACCAGCGAAGGTCACCAACTGACTGCACGTGCGGCGCCGCACGCCGGCGCCGAAGTGCACGGCTCTACCGACGCGCGGCGCGATCCACGACGCGCCCCGCCGCCCCTTCATCATCCAGGATCAACATGTCCGCTGCATCGGCTGACCTCCTCGCCCTCCTCGACCTCGAGCCGCTCGAGGTCAACATCTATCGCGGCAGCAATCGCGATGTCGGGACGGGACGCGTCTTCGGCGGCCAGGTCTTTGCCCAGGCACTCGTGGCGGCACGCCGCACCGTGGAGGGCGAACGCGAGGCCCACTCGGTGCACGGCTACTTCATCCTCCCCGGCGACCTCAACGCACCCATCGTCTACTTCGTCGATCGCCTGCGCGACGGCAACTCCTTCACCACGCGTCGCGTCACCGCCATCCAGCACGGCCAGGCGATCTTCAACCTCTCGGCCTCCTTCCACATCGCCGAGCCAGGGCTCGAGCACCAGGAGGGAATGCCCGAGGTCGTCCCCCCGGAGTCGCTCGCCCCCGAACTCTCGCTCATCCGCGAGATGGCCGATCGCATCCCCGAATCGCTGCGCCCCGTTCTCACGCAGGATCGTCCCATCGACTTCCGCCCGGTCGCCCCGAACGACCCGTTCCGCGCCGAGGTGCGCCCGCCCGTTCGACACGTCTGGTTCCGCGCCGCTGGGCCGCTCCCCGACGACGCGCTCACGCATCAGGCCGTGCTGGCCTACGCCTCGGACTACGGGCTCCTCCCCACCGCCCTCGGCCCCCACGGGATCGCCTTTCGTACCAAAGGGCTGCAGATGGCGTCGCTCGATCACTCACTCTGGATGCATCGCCCCTTCCGCACCGACGAGTGGTTGCTGTATGTGATGGACAGTCCCGCTGCGGCGGGGGCGCGCGGTTTCGTGCGCGGCTCGATCTTCACCCGCGACGGCGTGCTGGTGGCGTCGGTTGCGCAGGAAGGACTCATGCGCATTCGCACGCCGAAGTGACACACGCGTTGCCCCGGCAACGGCGCGCGACCGACGTTCACGGCTTCACCACCTGTCATTTCCGCTGACCACCATGCTGCGAAGCTCCCCACGCGTCATCGCCCTCGCGACCATCGCCCCCGCGTTGCTCGCGCTCTCCGCGCTTCCGGCGCAGCAAACCGCCAAGCGCCCCTTCTGGCGTCCGGGACAGACGCAGACCGGGAGCGCGCCGCGCGCGGCGAACGGCTTCTCCGCCGAGCGCCTGGCGCGCATCGACCGCTTCATGCAGTCGTACGTCGACGAGCATAAGGTGGCGGGGGCGGTCGGGCTCGTCCTGCGCAACGGGCGCGTCGTCTACGAGAAGGCGGTGGGGTGGAGCGACATGGAGGCGGGGCGCCGCATGACGCCCGACGCGCTCTTCCGCATTGCCTCGCAGACCAAGGCCATTACCAGCGTGGCCATCATGGCGCTGGTCGAAGAGGGGAAGATCGCCATCAGCGATCCGGTGAGTCGCTTCATCCCGGCCTACAGTCGCACGATGGTCGCAACGCGCACGGACACCGGCGTCGCCATCGTGCCGGCCAAGCGCGCCATCACCATACGTGACCTCCTGACGCACACGGCCGGCATCTCGTACGGCACCGACGCCCATGTCGCCAAACTGTACGAAGCGAAAGGGCTTGGCCCCGCCGCTGGATTCGGATGGTACACGGCCGACAAGGACGAACCCGTGTGCGAGACGATGGAGCGCCTCGCGTCACTCCCCTTTGTTGCGCAGCCGGGTGAGGCGTGGGTCTACGGTTACAACACCGACATCCTCGGCTGCGTGGTCGAGAAGGCGTCGGGGATGGCGCTCGACGCCTTCATTGCCGAGCGCATCACCGGGCCGTTAGGCATGGTCGATACGCACTTCTTCGTCCCCACAGGCAAGCGCGACCGGCTGGCAGCGGTGTATGGCAGCAACACCGACGGGTCAGCGTCGCGCGCCCCCGACGGACCCCGCGGGCAGGGGAACTACCTCGACGGTCCGCGCCGCTCGTTTGCGGGGGGCGCGGGACTGGTCTCGACGGCGCGTGACTATGCGCGCTTCCTGCAGATGCTGCTCAACGGTGGCGAGCTGGAGGGCGTGCGCATCCTCGCGCCCAAGACGGTGCAGCTCATGACGACCAACCACGTGGGGACGCTGCACTCCACCTCGGGGCTCGGCTTCAGCCTCGGCTTTCAGACCGTCGACAGCTTCGGTGCCAACGGGATGAGCTCGCAGGGGGCGTACGGCTGGGGTGGGGCGTACGGCTCCAACTATCGCGTGGATCCGAAGGAAAAGCTGGTCGTCGTCTTCATGGTGCAGCAGATTCCCAACCGCACCGACCTCGCGGCCAAGTTCCCGACGCTCGTGTACCAGGCGTTGGTGGCGCCCACGCCGTAACCGCGCGACCCGACATCGACGCACGTAGGTGCGCACCAGCGGAGGGGAAGATGGCGATACGTGAGGAGCCGGCCGAAGTCCCGAGCGCCGTCCGCAAGCCGCGCGACGACGAGATCGACGTGTACGGCCTGACGCATCCGGGGAAGGTGCGCACCGAGAACCAGGACAACTTCCTCGTCGCCTCGCTGCACCGGCAGATGCGCGTACACCTCACGAGCCTCCCGACGCTCGGCGGCGTGCAGCGCGACACCGATCGCCTTGCCTTTCTCGCCGTGGTCGCCGATGGCGTGGGGGGTGGCTTCGCTGGTGAAGAGGCGAGCCGTTTCGCCCTGGAGTCGATGAGCCAGTACGTCAACGACTCGGCGACCTGCTTCTACACCGCCGATGCCGGCGACGACGAGGCCTTTCGTCGCACCCTCGAGTCAGCGGCGCTGCGCGTCCACGAGGCGCTGAACGAGCGCAGCGCCGCCCTCCCGGGCCGACGCGGCATGGCGACGACGCTCACGCTGTTCCTCGGCGTCTGGCCGCGCATCTACCTGCTCCAGGTCGGCGACTCGCGCTACTACTTCATGCGCGACGGAGAGCTCACGCAGGTCACGCGCGACCAGACCATCGCGCAGGAGCTCATCGACCTCGGTGTCCTCACGCGTACCGACCAGAAGGTCGCACGCTTCTCCAACGTCCTGGCCAGCGCCATCGGTGGGGCGCAGTCGTCGCCGGTCGTGACCGGCGTGCAGAACGCGTGGGGGATGGTGCATCTGCTGTGCAGCGATGGGCTCACGCGCCACGTCGACGATGCGCGCATCCGCGAGCGCTTGCTGGCGATGACGTCAGCGCGCGAGGCCTGCGAGGCGCTGCTGCAGGACGCCCTCGACGGGGGCGGACGCGACAACATCACGGTGATCGTCGGCAGGACGGCCCGCCTCGACGAGCCCCCGGCCGCCCAATAGCCGGTGGAGACGCGGCGCTTCAGTCGCCGTGTCAGCGCCGCCAGGCGAATAGCGCATCAGGGCAAGGGCGCCCCTCCCCGCACCGGCAGCCTCAGCCGCATGCCCATGGTTCACAGGCAACGCTCTACATGCCGAATGCGGGCCAGTGAAACACTCACACAAGAGACGTGGAACCGGCGATGCGCCGGGGCTGCCAGAGGTGAATCGTCTGGTACGACCTGGTGGGAGGGGGTATGGGTGGCATCTTCCTGGGCATCGACATCGGCTCGACGACTGTCAAGGTCGTCGTCCTTGATTCCAACCGCCGATTGCTGGACTGGCGCTACGTGCGCTCCCGGGGGCGACCGCGCCAGGCGCTCCTCGAGGCGGTGGACGAACTCGCCGACGTCATCGGCGATGCCACCATTCTCGGGTTAGGGCTCTCCGGCTCGGGTGGCGGACCGGTCGCCGACCTCATCGGCGGGACGCACGTCAACGAACTCGTCGCGCAGACGCGCGCGATCGGCGCCTATCACCCCGAAGCACGCACCGTCATCGAGATTGGCGGACAGGACTCCAAGCTCCTCTCCGTGCGCTGGGACCCCTCGAGCCAGCAGATGCTGCTCGAGGACTTCGCGATGAACGCGCTGTGCGCGGCCGGAACCGGCGCCTTCCTCGACCAGCAGGCCGAGCGCCTCGGCGTCGCGATCGACCAGGAGTACGCGCGACTCGCGCTCACCAGCACCAACCCGGCGCGCATCGCCGGTCGCTGCACCGTATTTGCCAAGTCGGACATGATCCACCTGCAGCAGGTGGGGACGCCTCTCCCCGACATCCTGATGGGGGTCTGTCTGGCCATGGCGCGCAACTTCACGACGGTGATCGGGAAGGGGAAGCGCTTCGTCCCGCCGATCCTCTTCCAGGGGGGCGTGGCGTACAACGCCGCCGTCACGCGCGCCTTCGAGACCGTCCTCAAGGTGCCACCCGGGAGCATCATCGTCCCCGAGTACCACTGCCTCATGGCGGCGATCGGGACCGCCTTCGTGGCGATGGACGATGCCGAGCGTGGGCAGGGGCGCCGGTTCCTCGGCTTTAGTGCGCTGGACGAGGCGCTCAAGCACGACACGGCGCACGAGTCGATGCCGCCGCTGTCGCGCCTGGCGCATCATCTGACGACCGGACGCGCCCTCCCCATCGCCGAGGCCGCCCCGATCGACGTGTCCCTCGGAATCGACGTCGGATCGGTCAGCACCAACGTCGTCCTCATCGACGACGACAACCGCGTCGTTGCCCGGCAGTACCTCCCCACGGCGGGGCGCCCGCTCGAAGCGGTGCGCGACGGGTTGATGCGTACCGGCCTCGAAGTGGGGAATCGTGTGCGCGTGCGCGCCGTCGGCGTGACGGGCTCCGGGCGCTACCTCACCGGTGACTTCGTCGGCGCGGACTCGGTGCGCAACGAGATCACGGCGCAGGCACGCGCCGCAGTGTGGATCGATCCACAAGTCGACACACTCATCGAGATCGGCGGGCAGGACAGCAAGTTCGTGCGCATCAACCGGGGCGCGGTGGTCGACTTCACGATGAACAACGCCTGCGCCGCCGGCACCGGGTCGTTCCTCGAGGAGCAGGCCGACCGGCTGCGCATCAACATCCGCCACGACTTCAGCGAACTGGCCTACGCATCGCCTTGCCCGTCGGCGTTAGGCGAGCGGTGCACCGTCTTCATGGAATCGGACCTGGTGCATCACCAGCAGCATGGTGCCAAGGTCGCCGACCTCACCGCCGGCCTCGCCTACTCCATCGCCGAGAACTACCTCAATCGCGTGGTGAACGGACGGGCGCTGGGAGATCACGTCCTCTTCCAGGGGGGCGTGGCGGCCAACGAGAGCGTGGTCTCGGCCTTCGCTGCCCTCACGAAGAAGGAGATCATCGTCCCGCCCAACCACGACGTCACGGGGGCCATCGGCGCCGCCATGCTCGCCCGCGAGTCGATGGCGCGCCGCGCCAACGCCAGCGGCAATGGGAACACGCCGCCGTCGACCCACTTTCGGGGCTTCGACCTCTCGCAGCGCCACTACGAGAGTTCGGTCTTCGAGTGCAAGGCCTGCCCCAACCTGTGCGAGGTGCACAAGGTCACGATCGAAGGGGAGTCGCCGTTCTTCTACGGCGCCCGCTGCGACAAGTTCGAGGAAGCAGGACGCGCCGGCGACCAGTCGTGGGCGGCGATTCCCGACCACTTCGCCACGCGCGAGCGGTTGCTCCTGGGAGATTGGGTCGATCCGGGGGCGCGCCCGTCCAACGAGCCGCGACGCCGGCGCGTGGGGCTGATGCGCAACCTCACCTACTTCGACTTCTTCCCGTTCTGGCGCGGCTTCCTTCGCGCGCTTGACTTCGACGTCGTCGTGTCGTCACCTACCAACCCGGCCATCGTCGGCAAGACCATCGCCAGCGCCGCGCTCGAGTCGTGCTTCCCGGTCAAGCTCGCCTTCGGGCACCTGCTCGACCTCTTTGAGCACGACGTGGACGTCGTCCTGGCGCCGAGCATCATGACACGCCCCGATGCGGTGCCGGGCCAGCCGCACAACCACTCGTGCCCGCTGGTGCTCTCCACGCCGTCGCTTCTCATCGCCAACCTCGGGAACACGCCGGGGGCGCCACCGATCGTATCGCGGCCGTTGCACCTGCAGAACGCGCGGGCGGCCAAGCTTGAACTCACCGCGCTGGCGAAGGAACTCGGCGCCACGAGCGGCGCGGACATCGACCGGGCCATCCAAGCCGGCTGGGCATCGCAGAAGGCCTTCGAAGGTGCGGTGCGGAAGGCCGGGCGTGAGGCGCTCGAGGCGATCGTCCCTGGGCAGCCCGCGGCGGTCATCGTCGGGCGTCCCTACAACGGCGGCGATCTGGGCGCCAACCTCGACCTGCCGTACAAGCTCCGGCGCATGGGGGTGCTCCCCATCCCCATGGACTTCCTCCCGCTCGAGCAGGCATCGCTCCCCGACCTGCACGAGGACATGTACTGGCGCTCGGGGCAGGACATCCTGCGCGCGGCCAACGTGATCCGCGGTGACGAACGGTTGCAGGCGATCTACCTCACCAACTTCAACTGCGGCCCCGACGCCTTCCTGATCACCTTTTTCCACGAGCAGATCGGGGACAAGCCGTTCCTCGAACTCGAGGTGGACGAACACACCGCCGACGCCGGGATGATCACCCGCTGCGAGGCCTTCTTCGACAGCCTCAACATCCGTCAGGTGGCCTGATGCCTAACGTCGCCCTTCCCGTGTTGCCGGATGCTCCCTCCGTTGCGGCGGAGCGCTCGGCGTCCACGCTGCCGCTGACCGAGAAGACGGTCTACATCCCGTTCATGTCGGATCATGCGTTGGTGCTGGCGGCCGCGCTCCGGCATCACGGCATCCGCAGTGAGGCGCTCCCGCCCCCGAACGATGAGACGATGGACATCGGGCTCTCGCTCTGTCGCGGTCGCGAGTGCCTCCCCTGCTTCCTCGCCATCGGCGACGTGATTCGCGCCTGCCGGACGCCGGGCTTCGACACCGCGCACTCGGCCTTCCTCCTCCCGGGGAGCCCGGGGCCGTGCCGCTTCGGGCAGTATCGCGTGCTGCAACGCGCCCTCCTCGATCGCCAGGGCTATGCGGACGCCGAGATCCTGTCGCCCACGTCAGAGAATTCCTATCGGGGCTTCGGCGAACGCCCGCGCGCGTTGCGGCTGCTGGCGTGGAGCGGCGTGGTGACGGTCGACCTCCTGCTCAAGCTCCTGCATGAGTTCCGCCCGTACGAACTCGAGCCCGGCGTCACCGACGCGGCGTACCAGCGCGGCATCGCACGGCTCACCCAGGCGATGGAGCAGGGGGGCGGGGCGCACCTCATGCGCGCCATGCGCGAGATCGCGCGCGACTTCGAGTCGCTCCCGGTCGATCGCTCCACCCCACGCCCGCTCGTCGCCTTCCTGGGTGAGATCTACGTGATGCTCAACCCGCACGGGAACCAGGAGATGATCCGCCAGATCGAGGCGGCGGGAGCAGAGGCGATCTCGGGATCGGTGGGCGAGTGGCTGCACTTCGTCGACGAGACCAAGATGGACCGCGACCGCCTGTTCGGGACCTGGCTCTCCCTGATGGGGACCAAAGGGCTGTCCATCTACCAGCGCACTGCCGAAAAGCGACTGCGCGCGCCGATCGCGCACCTGCTGCGACACCCGCCAGACTCCAGCATGCGCGAGATGTTCGACATGGTGCGCCCGTACTTCGATCCACTGCTGGGGATGGAGACGACGCTCACGCTCGCCAAGACCATCGAACTGGCGCGCCACGGCGTGAGCGGCGTGGTGAACGTGATGCCCTTCTCCTGCATGCCGGGGATCATCGTAGCCGGGATGGCCTCGCGTGTGCGTGCCGACTTCAACCAGCTGCCGTGGCTGGACATCGTCTACGACGGCCAGCACCTCACCAACATCCGCACGCGGCTGGAGGCCTTCGTGCACCAGGTGGCGCAGTTCGCACGTTCACACGCGAAAACGCACTAGTCAGCACGCCATCCTCCTCCCCCCGGCGACGCCCTTGGGCGGGAAGACGGGAAGACGAGAAGACGAGAAGACGAGTGACAGCAACGGGACGCGGAGCGGTGTGCCCCCTTTCCACCCCCCGCTCACGACCCGCAGATTCCGCACGCCAGTCCATCTCGTCTTCCCGTCTTCCCGTCTTCCCGTCTTCCCGTCTTCCATGCCCTTAGGTGTCGGTTTCATCGGTTCCGGCTTCAACGCGCGCTTCCACATCCAGGGGTGGCGCGGCGTGCGCGATGCCGACGTCCTCGGCGTGTGGAGCCCCAACGGGCGGAGCGCCGCGAGCGCGGCGGCTCTCGCGCGCGACGTCGACGTCGGCGCCGCCAAGCCCTACAAGAGCATTGCGGCCATGGTCGCCGATCCCGCCATCGATGCCATCTGGCTGTGCGGGCCCAACCACGCGCGCATCGAGAACGTCGAGGAGATCGTCGACACCATCGCCCGCGGCAAGGGAACGCTGAAGGGGATCGCCTGCGAGAAGCCGCTGGCCCGCAACGTCGCCGAGGCCAAGCAGGTGCAGAAGCTGGTCGAATCGGTCGGGCTGGTCCACGGGTACCTCGAGGACCAGCTCTTCGCCCCGCACGTCTCGGCGGGGCACGCCTTGCTCTGGGCGCGCGGTGCCGCCACCACCGGGCGACCGTACCTCGCGCGCGCCGCCGAGGAGCACAGCGGACCGCACACGCCGTGGTTCTGGCAGGGGAAGCTGCAGGGCGGCGGTGTGCTCAACGACATGATGTGCCACTCGGCGCTCGTGGTGCGGCACCTCCTCACTAAGCCCGGGGAGTCGCTCAGTACCGTGAAGCCGGTACGCATCAGCGCGCACATCGCCTCGCTCAAGTGGTCACGCCCCAAGTACGCCAAGCGTCTCAAGGCGACCATGGGGAAGGCGGTCGACTACCTCAAGGCGCCCTCCGAGGATTTCGCCTCGCTCACCATCGAGTTCGAGACGTCGGATGGGCATCGCGTGATCGGCGAGGCCAGCACCTCGTGGTCGTTCGTCGGTGCCGGATTGCGGCTGTCGGCGGAGCTGCTCGGCCCCGAGTACTCCATGCGATGGAACTCGCTCGACAGCGGGCTGCAGCTCTTCTTTTCGCGCGAGGTGACGGGGCGGGCCGGCGAAGACCTGGTGGAGAAGCAGAACGCCGAGCAGGGGGTGATGCCGGTGGTGCCACAGGAGTACATCGCGTACGGCTACACCGACGAGGATCGCCACTTCGTGCGGGCCTTCCTCGGGAAGGAGAAGCCCAAGCTCACCTTCGACGATGGCGTGGAGGTGGTGCGCGTGCTGATGACGGCGTACCAGAGCGCCGAGCAGGGGCGCACGCTCGCCTATCCGCCACGCGGCATCGATGCGTTCGTGCCGGCGGTGGCCAAGGGGACCTGGACCCCGTGAGGCGCAACACGTGAGGCGTCGCGACTTTCTCGGGGTGACGGGGGCGTTCGTGGTCGGCGGGCGCCTCCCGCATCTTGCATCTGGCGGCCGCTACACCCGGCACGCTGCGCGACCGGTGCCGACGCCGGCGCAGCTCGCCTGGCAGCGCGATGAACTCGCGCTCTTCGCCCACTTCGGCGTCAACACGTATACCGACCGCGAGTGGGGTGACGGGACCGAGGATCCGCGCATCTTCAATCCCGTCCGCTTCGATGCCGGGCAGTGGGCGCGTGCCGCGCGCGGCGCCGGCTTCCGCTCCATCGTCCTCACCGCCAAGCACCACGACGGCTTCTGCCTGTGGCCCAGCGCGCATACCCGGCATTCGGTCGCCTCGTCGCCGTGGCGAGGCGGGAGCGGCGACGTCGTACGTGAGGTCGCCGACGCCTGTCGCGCCGAACGGCTCGGGCTCGGGCTCTACCTGTCGCCGTGGGACCGGCATGAGCCCCGCTACGGCAGCGGGACGCCGTACATGGACTACTACTGTGCACAGCTGGAAGAACTGCTGACGCGCTACGGCCCCGTGGTCGAGGTCTGGTTCGACGGGGCCAATGCCGAAGGGCCTAACGGGAAGCGACAGGTCTACGACTGGGCGCGCATGCACGCCACCGTGCGCCGGCTGGCGCCGCAGGCCGTGATGTTCTCCGATGCCGGCCCCGACGTGCGGTGGATCGGCAACGAGAAGGGGGTCGCGGGCGAGACGTGCTGGAGCACCATCGACCCGGCGAGCGTGCCGTATGCCGGGTACGACGCTCCCAACGTGGGCGCGCTGCTGCAGGAGGGCGATCCGCGCGGCAGCGTCTGGCGCCCCGGCGAGACCGACGTCTCGATTCGCCCCGGGTGGTTCTGGCACCCGGCCGAGGACGACAAGGTGCGGAGCGCGGAGAACCTGATGTCGCTGTACTTCAGCTCCGTCGGGCGCAACAGCAAGCTGCTGCTCAACGTGCCACCCACGCGCGATGGGCTGTTGCACGATGCCGATGTGCAGGCGTTGGCAGCGTTCGGCGCCCGACGGCGGGCAATGCTCGCGCGCGACCTGGCGCGCGGTGCGCGCGTGCGCGGGAGCGGGCGGGATGCCGGCGCCGTGGTACGTGGTGACGCGACGCGCTGGTGGAGCGCCCCCGACGGCGCGACGGAGGCCGTGCTCGACGTGGCGCTGCCGCAGGCGGTCAGCTGCAACGTGATCCGCCTGCAGGAGCCCATCGCCCTGGGGCAGGTCGTCGAGCGCTGGACGCTCGCCGCCGAGGTCGCAGGGGGGTGGCAGGACGTCGCCCGCGGGACCACCATCGGCTACACACGATTGGCGCGCATCGAGACGATCCGTGCCCAGCGCTTCCGCCTCTCGCTGTCGTCCGCGCTCGGGCCGTTGCGGCTGGCAACGTTCGGGCTGCACCTCGACACTCCGTAGCGAGGCGCGACCCCGGTGCTTCCGCCGGCACCTCGCCATGGCCGGGGTCGCCTAACGCAACACCGGTCGGGCACGCCAGACGCGCGCGGGGGTATGTTGCAGGCACCCTCCCCACTCCCGGAGCTGTGCATGCGCCCCCGTCTCATCATGTTGCGACTCCTGCTCGCCGCCGCACCCGTCGCCCTCAGCGGCTGTTTCCTCGCCGCTGCAGGGGCGGGAGCAGCGGGGGCCATCGTCTACACCAACCGGGGGGCATCCTCCGATGTCGCCGGTACGGTGGACCAGGCCTTCGATCGCGCGGTTGCCTCCTTCGGCCAGAATGGTGTCACGGAGACGGGGCGCAGCACCGAGGACAACGGGATCAAGCGCCGACTGGTGGGACAGAAGGGGGAGTTCGCGGTGACGGTCGACCTGCAGCGCGCCTCCGACGCCACGACCAAGGTCGAGGTCATCGCCCGGCGAAACGCTGTCGACTACGACAAGGACCTGGCGAAGACGATCCTGAACGGGATCCTCGCCAAGTAGGCGGTGGCGCCGACGCGCGGTGGCGCCGACGCGCGGTGGCGCGGGGGTGCATCCGCCACCGCTGAACGCGCGTCGCGTGGCGGACCGCTGCGTTTGACCACAGCGGTGGGGGACGGTATCGTCCCGCGCTCGCTTGCACCGTCCCTCACGCGCCCCCCCATGCCTCGAGTCTCCCCGCGCGCCTGCTTCGCGCTCGTTCGGCGCGGCAATCACGCGCTCGTCCTGCTCGGGATCGTCTCGCTCACGTCGCTCTCGCCGAACCGAGTAGGCGCCCAGCGCCCCACGCTGTCGGCCGCCACGCGCCAGTACGTCAGCGTCGACTCGTCGCTCGTCGCCCTCACCAACGTGCGCGTCATCGACGGCACCGGGGCCGCGGCGCGCGACGGACAGGTCCTCATCATTCGCGACGGACGCATCGCCGCCGTTGGCCCCGCGGCCTCGACACCGGTCCCGGCGGGCGCGCTGGTGATGGACCTCGCCGGCAAGAGCGTCATCCCCGGCCTGGTGATGGTGCACGAACACCTCTTCTATCCCACGGGGCCCGGCGTGTACGGCAACGTGAGCGAGTCGTTCTCGCGCCTCTATCTCGCCGGTGGCGTCACCTCGATGCGCACGGGCGGCAACATGAACGGCTACGGGGAGCTCAACATCGCCAAGGCCATCGCCCGAGGCGACAAGCCGGGGCCGTGGATCGACGCGACGGCGCCGTACGTCAACGGCCCCAACCCCTTCGGCCAGATGCGCGCCCTCGAGTCGCCAGACGAGGCGCGGCGCTTCGTGAACTGGTGGGCCGACCAGGGGGCGACGTCGTTCAAGGCGTACATGCAGATCCATCGCGACGTCCTGGGCGCGGCGATCGCCGAGGCGCACAAGCGCGGGATGAAGGTCACCGGACACCTCTGCTCGGTCACCTATCGCGAGGCCGCGGCGTTAGGCATCGACGACCTCGAACACGGCTTCCTCGCTGCCACCGACTTCGTCGCCGACAAGAAGCCCGATGAATGCCCGCGGCAGGGCGGGATGCAGTCGCTCACCGCACTCGAGGTGACATCGCCCGAGTTCACGGCGCTGGTGGCCGAGTTGGTGAAGCGGAAGGTGGCCATCACCTCGACGATGACCGTCTTCGAGACCTTCACCCCAGGACGCCCCCTGCCCCCCGGCATCGACGTCCTCACGCCGCAGCTACGCGAACAGTTCGAGCAGATGCAGGGCAACCTCGCCAAGGTCTCGCGCTCGATCTACAGCACCGCCCTCCCCAAGGGGATGGCGATGGAGCTGGCCTTCGCACGCGCCGGTGGCCTTCTGGTCGTCGGCACCGATCCCACGGGGGGTGGCGGCGTCATCGCCGGCTACTCCAACCAACGTGCGCTCGAACTGCTGGTCGAGGGTGGCTTCTCGCCGCTCGAGGCGATCCGCGTCGGGACGCTCAACGGCGCGACCTACCTCGGGCGCGACGCCCAAGTCGGGACCATCGCCGTCGGGAAGCTGGCCGACCTCGTCATCATCAACGGCGATCCCTCGGCGCGCATCGCCGACGTACGCAACGTGCAGTTGGTCTTCCGGCAGGGGGTCGGCTACGATCCGCAGAAGCTGATCAACTCCGTCAAGGGAAGGGTCGGGCTGTTCTAGTCGCGCCGGTGGCACGGCGTGACGCGGGCGTAGCGCCCCGGTGATCGCGCCGTGACGCGCGACAGACTCTCTTGCAGGCAACCCACTTCGTCACGCGCCCCCGCAATGCGATCCATCCGCTTCGCCGTCGCCCTCTGCTCGCTCGTCTCGCTGAACGCGCTCCTCGCGCCCAGCGTCCACGCGCAGCCACGCACCCGCAACGTCGTCCTCATCGTCACCGACGGCGTGCGCTGGCAGGAAGTCTTCACCGGCGCCGAGCGCGCGCTCGTCAGCCGCAAGGCGGGCGGGGTGCGCGATACCACCGCGCTCCTGAAAGACTTCTGGCGCGAGACGCCCGAAGCGCGGCGCGAGGCACTCCTCCCCTTCTTCTGGGGGACAATCGCCAGGCAGGGGGTGATCTACGGCAATCGCACCAAGGGGAGCGACGCCCACATCACCAATACCATGAAGTTCTCGTACCCCGGCTACAACGAGATCTTCACCGGCGCCTTCGACCCGCGCATCGACTCCAACGAGTACCCGCCCAATCCCAACGAGACGGTCTTCGAGTGGCTCAACACGCGCCCGCGCTTCACGGGCAAGGTCGCGGCCGTCGCCACGTGGGACGCCTTCCGTCGGATCCTCAATCGGGAGCGCGCCGGTATTCCCGTCCTCGACGGGTGGGACCCACCGTTTGCCGGCGCCAAGGCGCCCACCGCGCGCATGCGCGTGATCGACGAACTGTATCGCAGTTCGGTGCAGATGTGGGCCAACAACGCCTTCGATGCGCCCATGCACCTGGCGGCCAAGGAAGTCGTGGCCCGACAGAAGCCGCGCCTCCTCTTCGTCGGCTACGGCGAAACCGACGAGTGGGCCCACTCGGGGATGTACGACCTACTCCTGCGCTCCGCACACCAGGTCGACGCCTTCATTGCCGACCTGTGGACCACCATGCAGGCGATGCCCGAGTACCGCGGTAACACGACCTTCGTCATCACCACCGACCATGGACGCGGGAGCGGCCCCGACGCATGGCGCGACCACGGGCAGGACGTCAACGGGGCCGAGCACATCTGGATGGCGATCCTCGGCCCCGACACGCCCGCGTTAGGTGAGCGCAGTGGTGGCGAGATGGTCACGCAGGCGCAGGTGGCGGCCACCATCGCCGCCCTGCTCGGCGAAGACTGGAACGCCCGCAACCCCAAGGCCGGCTCGCCCGTGCGTGAGGCGATCACCCGGCGCTAGCGAGCGGGTGGGACGAGACGCGCCGCGTGTCGTTATCATCCAGCAGGGCGCCCGTTGCCCGCCGGACGACTCTCCCCACCCCCGCCTGTGCTCCCTCACCTCCGCCGTGCTCGCGCGGTCGCGCCGCTCCTCGCGATCGCCACCTCCGCCTGTCTCGCCGGCCCCGCGACCGCGATCGGCGGTGGCCCTATCGGTCGCGCCCCCAACCTGCGCGAGGCGGAACTGCTCCCCGTCCCCGACTCCACGCGTGGCGTCGGCTTCATCCTCAGCTCCAACCGGCGCGACCTGCTGGAGGAGACGCGCGTGGAGCTCAACGCCGGCGCGAGAGCCTTCGAGCGCATCTTTGGTTCGCGCCCCGACGAGGCCGACGTCCGCCTGGCGAGCGACCAGCGCGAGGTGCGCGTCACCCTGCGGGTCGGGCGGCGCCAGGTGGCGCCGTTCACCGTGTCGCTGCAGCGCGACGACCGGGGCCGCCCACGTATCCCCGAGTCGATGCACATCGCCTCGGCGGTCGTCCTCGCCACCGCGCGCGAATGGCTCACCACGCTCGTGCACGACCTCGTCCCCTCTGACACGTCCAGCGCTGGCTGGATGCAGCGTGACGGGGTCCCGGTCTGGTTGCGACTCGGATTGCTGCAAGGCGCCGCCGTGAGCCCCGTGCACGATCGCTGGCTCGTGCAGCTCGCCCGCGAGCGCGACTCGCTCCCCACCGTCGCGGCGCTCATGCGCCCCGACAGCTGCGACGCGGAGTGCCTGGCCCCGTTCACGCGTGCGGGTGATGCGGCCCCGGGGAGCGCCGACGTGCCGCTGACCTCGCGACGCGGACGACTGCCGGCGCTCGACGGGCGCGTGCGCTACGCCGCCTCCACCTACTCGCTCGTCCAGTTCATCGCCAAGCGCGAAGGGCCGGAGTACATGCGCGCCCTCGTCACCACCGCCCTCACCGGTGGCGACTTCACCGCGGCGTTAGGCTCGGCGCGCTCGTTCACCGCCAACCCGGGTGACATCGACCGGCAGTGGCGTGTGTGGCTCGCCCCCTTCGCCTTTCCCGAGGGGCAGTAGCAATCGCACGTGTGGGAAAGATGCGGGGCGGCGGACGAGAAACCGTCCGCCGCCCCGGTGCTGGCACGTCGACAGGAATGAGGCGTGGCGCTACAGCGTCCAGCCGCTCCGATAGGTGGGGAGGATCCATTCCTGCGGAATCCCCGTCGTCTTGAGCGCACCCGACGTCGTGTCGAGGTCGATCGTCTGCCCCGAACGCACGGCCAGGTTGCCTAACACGATCATCTCGGTGAGCGGCCCGGCATATCCGGCGAAGTTCGATCCCGGCTGCGTCCCCGCGCGAATGGCCGAAGTCAGCTCCTTGTAGACCCCTTCGGTGCGCGGGTACTTCTTGGCAGGCATCGCCTTGGCGAGCGCCGCCTGCTTGACCGGATCGCACAGCTGCGGGTCCTGCCCATAGGTCCCGGCGATGAGCGTCCCCTTGTCGCCAATCCACAACTGGCCGCCGTCGGCGTCAGGGACCCACGGGCGATCGGGGCCATACTCGCTGGGACGCGGCGGGTAGATGCTCCCGTCGCGCCATGTCAGCGTCACCGGACCACGCCCGTTCGCCGCCGGGAACTCATACGTGATGCGCGACATCTTGGGCGCCGTCTCGGCAAAGAGCGCCGTCGACTCGGGGATCACGCGCGTCGGGTACCGGAGGCCCAGCACCCAGAACGGCGCATCCATGATGTGGCACGCCATGTCGCCCATCGCCCCCGTCCCGAAGTCCCACCAGCCGCGCCAGTTGAAGTGCGCGTAGCCAGGATGAAACGGGCGCTCCGCCGCCGGGCCTAACCAGAGATTCCAGTCGAAGGTCGGCGGGACGTTGTGCATGTCGGTCGGGCGATTGATCGCCTGCGGCCAGATGGGACGGTTGGTCCAGAACTCCACGCGCTGCACGTTGCCGATGTGCCCCGCTTCGACGATCTCGCGAATCTGGCGAATCCCCTCGCCCGCGTGCCCCTGGTTCCCCATCTGCGTCATCTGCTTCGGCCGCCGCGCCGCTTCGTCCTTGAGCGCGCGCACTTCACCCACCGTGCGCGCCAGCGGCTTCTGCGTGTAGACATGCTTCCCCGCCTTGAGCGCCATCATCGTCGCCGGCGCGTGCGAGTGATCGGGGGTGGAGATGGTGACCACGTCGATGCTCGATGCCTCCTTGGCGAGCAGCTCCCGGTAGTCGGTGTACCGCTTGGCCTGCGGCCACATCTTGACGGCGCGCTCGGCGTTGCGGCTGTCGATGTCGCACAGCGCGTAGATGTTCTCGTGCGCCATCCCCTTCACGTCGTTGAACCCCATGCCACCCACGCCGATGCAGGCGACGTTGAGGGTGTCGGACGGGGCGCGAAAGCCTTTGCCGAGGACGTGGCGAGGGACAATCGTGAACGCCGCCACGCCGGCGGCGGTCTTCTTGATGGAGTCGCGGCGGGAGATCGAGTCAGTCATGGGAAACGATGAGAGTGCGAGCGAAGCGAGCACCCCAGCGCACGCTGGGGTCCAGCAGTTACTCAAGCGAGCAGGGTTGACCTACGCCGCAGTCGCCGCCGACCGCGGGCGGAACAGCAGCAGGAAGATCACGAAAACCACAGCGGCGCCGGCCGCCGGGACGATCCAGATCCCCGGCCAGTCGTGCACGACCTTGAGGCAGTCGGTCGCGGTGTCGGCGCACGCCGGGTTGGGAGTCGAGTACCGGCTCACCACCGCGCCCGAGACAAACGCGCCAATGAAGTAGCCTACGCCATTGGTGACGAAGTTGATGAACCCTTGCGCCGCGGCGCGGATCTTCGGCCCCGCCTTTTCATCCGTGTAGATCTGCCCGCTCACGAAGAAGAAGTCGTAGCAGATCCCGTGCAGCACGATCCCGGCGTAGATGAGCCACATCCCCGATCCCGCGTCCCCCTGGCTGAAGGCCAGGTAGCGCAGCGCCCACGCCAGCATCCCCACGAGCATGATCACCTTGATCCCCAGCCGCTTGAGCGCGAAGGGGAGGAGGAGCATGAAGCCGATCTCCGACATCTGCCCGAACGTCTGGATGAAGGCCGGCTCCGGCGCCTTGATCTCGTTGAGGAAGGGGTTGGCGAAGGTGTAGTAGAACTGCAGCGGGATGCAGAGCAGGAACGAGCCTAACGTGAAGATCAGGAAGTCCCGGTCCTTGAGGAGCTGCAACGCATCCAGGCCAAAGGCGTCGCGGATGCTGAACGGCGACCCCGCCCCCTTGGGTGGCGTGTGCGGGAGCAGGAAGGCGAAGAGCCCCATCACCGCCGAGGCGCCGGCGGCCACGCGCATCGGCGTCGCCAGGGCGTCGGCCTTCAGCACCTTCCCGATCACGATCCCCGCCACGATCCACCCGATCGTCCCCAGCACGCGGATGAGCGGGAAGTCGTTGGCCGGGTCCTTCACGTGGTGGAAGGAGATCGAGTTGGTGAGCGACAGCGTCGGCATGTAGCACAGCGCGTACGCGATCAGCAGCGGGTAGAAGGTGCCGAACGTCGTCTGCGTGGAGACCAGGTACATCAGTACCGCCCCCACCAGGTGCAACACCGCCAGCAGCTTCTCCGAGGCGAAGAACCGGTCGGCGATCATCCCGACGAAGAAGGGCGACACCAGTGCGGCAATGGCCGTCGCCCCGTACGCCAGCCCGATCTGCCCGTCCTCGAAGTGCAACCCCTGGCCGAGGTACGTGCCCATGGTGACGAACCAGCTCCCCCAGATGAAGTACTGGAGGAACATCATGACCGAAAGCGAGAATCGCGTGGACATCAAGCAGGGTTGGTGAGGGGGTGTGAGAACGATTGCAGCTGTCGCGGCGCAGCGCTCCGCGCGAGGGTCCGACCGTCAGGAATCGTCAGCGGTGCCGGCGCCGTCCCGTCGACGGGCACGCCCCTAACGAGCGCGCACACGCCGGCGTCCGCTTGAGACGCGCCGACAGGGGGCGCAAGGAACGAGACTCAGTGCAGCGGGCGAATGCGGATGTTGCGGAACGCCACCCGGTCGCCATGGTCCTGCAACCCGATGCGCCCCTTCTTCGACAGCCCGTACGTGGGCCACTGCGCGAACTTGCTCTTGGCCACCCGCGCCTTCCAGTCCGCGCTCCACATCTCGTAGTCCACGACCTTCTGGCCGTTGAGCCAGTGCTCCACGTGCGCGCCCTTGGCGACGATGCGCACCGTGTTCCACTCGCCCGGCGCCTTGACGGCGTCGGCGGGGGCCGGATACAGGCCATAGTTGGCACCGGCCAGCGTCAGCGGCGTCTTGTTGTCGGGATGCAGGACGTTGTCGAGCACCTGCACCTCGGTCGCGTTCTCGAAAATGCGATCCGTCTCCTCCGTCGCCCGGTAGAAGATCCCGCTGTTTCCCTTGGGCTGGATCTTCCACTCCAGCTCGAGCTCGAAGTCGTCGAATTCGCGGTCGGTGACGATGTCGCCCCCCTGCGCCACGCGCGTCAACGCGCCGTCCACCACCGCCCACCCGGCCGGCACGGTCTGCTGGCGGTAGCCCCGCCACCCCGCGGTCGTCTTGCCGTCGAACAGGGAGATCCACCCCTCGTGCCCCGTCCCCTGTGCGGCACCGCGCCCAGAGATGGTCACGAGAAGGGCCAGCGCGAGCGCGGCCTGACGGGCGAGGAGTCCATGGCGCATCTGCAGCATGTGAGCAAGGTCGTGGACGGGAGCCATTCGGGACGCCAACGTAGGACGCCAGTCAGGAAAGGGGAAGGGCGTTTCCGCTCTCCCGGCCGCTCCTCCTCGTCCGCTAGACCCCTTCGAGAACCGCCGACCCCCACGCGACGGCGCCCTGACGGCGCCCCGACGGCGACCGGCCGGCGCCCCGACCGCGACTCGACGTGGGCCCCCGGCGAGGTTTCCTTTGTGCAGCACCGCTACGTCGCCGTCGTTCGTCCCCCGAGCGCCGGCGCCCCCCCCGATCTCGGCCCCCACATGCCCGACGCCACTCCCCTCGCCATACGCCCGGACCGCCATCGCGTCCTGCGCCTGGCCGCCGTCGCCGCCCTCTCGGTCGGAGCGGCCACCTGCGCCGTGAACCCGGCGACCGGGAAGCGCGAACTGTCGCTGGTCGGCGAATCCCAGGAGATCGCCCTCGGCCTCGAAGGGGCCAAGGCCGCCGCGGCCCAGATGGGGATCTACCCCGACAGCACCGTCCAACGGTACGTCGCCTCGTTAGGCCAGCAGGTCGCCAAGGTCGGGGAGCGCCCCGGGCTCCCATGGTCGTTCACCGTGGTCGATGATCCGATCGTCAACGCCTTCGCCCTCCCCGGCGGCCCGATCTTCGTTTCCCGCGGCATCCTCACCTACATGAACTCCGAGGCGCAGCTCGTCTCGGTGCTCGGACACGAGGTCGGACACGTCACCGCCAAGCACTCGGTGAACCAGATGTCCAAGCAGCAGCTCCTGGGTGGGCTGCTCACCGTGGGGATGATCGTGCGCCCGGAACTCCAGCAGTACGGCGGCGTCGCCAGCCAGGGGCTCGGCCTGCTCTTTCTCAAGTATGGGCGCGACGACGAAACGCAGGCCGACGACCTCGGCTTTCGCTACATGACCCGCGTCGGCTACGATCCGCACGAGATGGCAGAGATGTTCAAGACGCTCGAGCGCGTGAGCGGCGGCGGGTCGCGCGGGACCCCCGAATGGCTCTCCACGCACCCCGATCCCGGGAACCGGGTGGCCCGCACCGGCGAGCGCATCACCGCGGCCGGCCCCACCATCGCCGCCGCCAAGCGCATCGAACGCAACACCTTCGTCCGCCGCCTCGACGGCATGGTCTTCGGCGACGACCCGCGGCAGGGCTACTTCGAGCAGGGAGTCTTCCTGCACCCCACGCTCAAGTTCCGTTTCGCCTACCCCAATGGCTGGAAGACGCAGAACTCGGCCTCGGCCGTGATCGGTGCCAGCGCGCAGGGCGACGCGCAGATCGCGCTCGAACTGGCAGGGAGCGCTTCGCCGCAGCAGGCGCTCGGGCAATTCCTGGGGCAGCAGGGAATCCAGGCGGGCGGGACGAGCACCTCCCCCATCAACGGACTCGTCGCCGCAGTCGGTCAGTTCGCCGCGCAGTCGCAGGATGGTTCGATGCTGGCCGGCTACGTCGCCTTCATCCAGCTCGACGGGACGACGTATCGGCTGCTGGCCATCACGCCGCAGCAGCTCATGCAGCAGTACGACGCGCCCTTCCGTGCGACCATCAACTCGTTTGCGCGTCTCAGCGACCCCAAGGCGCTCGCCGCCAAGCCGATGCGGGTGCGCGTGGTGTCGACGACCAAGGCGATGACGCTTGCCGAGTTCAACGGGCAGTATCCCTCGTCCGTCCCGGTGGCGACCATCGCCCTCATCAACGCCCTCGACGCCAACGCGACGATCCCCGCCGGGACGCTGGTCAAGCGCGTCGTGCAGGACTAGCCGCGACGACGTCGTCCACCGCGACGGCAATCACCCAGCGCTGCCGTCGCCCGACCTGACGGCGCCCGGTGGGTGCGGGAGGTCGGGCGACGGACCGTTAGGTGAAGAGGAACGCCGTCCGGTCGCGCCCCGTGGTGGCGCGGATCACCCGCTCGTACACGCGCGCGCCGCGGTCGCCGTTGGTGAAGACCACCATCGCTGTGCCGGTCGCCGGGTCGGCGAAGCAGAAGTTCTTGAAGCCGGGGTTGTCGCCCCACTGCCAGGCGGCACGCGACGTTCCGTGGGATTCCAGGCCGATGCCCAGCCCCCACTCGATGGTCTCGTTGCACCGCACCTGCGGCGTCATCATCTCCCGCACGATCGCCGCGGCGGCGCCGCCCTGTCGCTCCGCCGTCACCAGGTGGCGCAGGAAGCGCGCGAAGTCGTTGGCCGTCGTCATCAGCGAGGCGGCGGCGTTGGGGACGAGCGACACCGGGAATGGCGTGGTCTCGGGCGACACGTCGCGCAGCGCCGCGTCCGCGTCGTCGACGCGCACGTCGTCCAATGTGGCATTGCGGCTGGCGACCCGCCGGGCCAGCGCCTGACGGACGGGCAGGGTCCGATCGGCGATCGGCATGCCGCGTCCGTCGTGGCCGATTGCGGCTGACGGATCCGCCGTGGCCGGCGCCAGCATGGCCGATCGCGCCATGCCCAGTGGCGTCAGGACACGTTCGCGCACGATCGTCCCGATCCCCTGACCGGTGATGCGCTCCAGCACCCGCTGCAGGAAGAAGAAGCCCTCACCCGAATACGACCATCGCGATCCCGGCTCGAAGTCGGCCACCAGTGGTGGCGTGGGGCCGAAGCGCCAGTTGCGCCATCCCCCGCTATGGCTCAGCAGGTGGCGCGCCGTGATGCGCGCGGCCCGTGCGTCGTCGGCGTTCGGGAGGGACAGATACTCGTGCACCGGCCGGTCGAGCACGAGCGCCCCGTCGTGCACCAGCGCGAGCGCCGCGTACGCCACCACGCCCTTGGTGAGCGACGCCGCCGCGTACGGCGTGTCCGCCGTGGCGCGCGCCGTTCCGCCGCGCTGCAACACCCCGACCGCCCGTGCCGCCAGACGCTCCCCGTCGACCGTCGCCACCGCCAACGATGGCACCGACGTCAGTCGTAGGATCTGCTCGAGGTCGATCTCCTGCAGCTCACGCGGGGCCGCCACCGACGAGCCGAACGCGAGTCGCCAGGCACCGAGCCCGGCCACCGTGGCGCCGATTCCAGCGAGGGCGACGCGTCGATTCATCGTGAGGTAGTCCGGACGGTAGGGGTAGCTCGATCGGTCGGCGCCGCGCCGCGCCACGACGACCCGGGTCAGGGGGTACGTGCCGTGAGACACTCCGGAATGCCCGACCGTTGGAAGCCCGTCCCTCGCTCCCTCGTTGCCGCCACCGCCGCGCTAGTACGCGATGGCGTAGCTGGTGAAGTTGTAGACCTTCGTCTCCACCTCGTCGAGCGAGCGCGAGACGATGCTCGTCTGCGGCGCCCACGGATTGGAGGCATGGAGCTTCCAGATCCTGAACGTCCGCTCCAGGCGCGTGTCGGCGCCGTTGACGACACCGTCCTGATTGTAGTCGTCGTCGGCTTCGAGGTAGGAGATCTTGAGGTCGGCGGGAACGCCCGAGTTGAAGATCAACCCCGACGGCTGGAAATCGACGATCCGGTTGACCGCGTCGGACAAGGTCAGGGTGATCTGGACCGAGTCGCCGTTGGCGAAAGGCTGCCCGTTGGGATAGAAGGCCAGCGACCGCTTGCGCACGCGGAAGCGGAGGAAGACGGAAGAGTCGCTCGCGCCCGGGCGCGAGGCGTAATACATGAAGACCGTCTGGTCGACGCCCCGCTTGGCCCAGAAGCTGATGACCGGGTTGGCGATCGCCGGAGCGGTGGGGTCCGACGGAAGAAAGGTCGGGGTCGCCGCCGCCGATGCGAGCGAGGGGGGGGCGATGACGGCGGGCGGGGTGACGACGCCCTCACCGCCGCATGCGGCAAGCAGTCCGGCCGCGAAGGCCAGTGCGAGGAAACGAAGGGATTTCATGGGACGCACTCCGGGCAGTGGAGTCGAGGGAAGGCGGGGGCTCGCTGGACTAGCAGAGCAGGGAGTGCGCCCGGGGGTTGCGCACTTCGGTAGCGTGTATCTACCGGTAATGGAGATACTTATAAATAGTTAACATGTCAACGAGCAGAAACTGCACGCCTCGGGTCATTGCACCCTGTAACGTGCCGATACAGGAGAGGCGGCGTGCCCGATCCCGGATGACGGCAGGCGCCCACGCTCCGTAGATTGCGCCGCGTCGCGATGCCCTCCCCGAATCGCCCTCTCTTCCGTCCGTGACAGGACCGCCGCACCGCGGGATTCAGACCGCCCAACTCGGCCTGCTGATCAACACCGGGTTGGCGCTGGTGAAGTTCGTCGCGGGCATCCTGGGCAACTCCTACGCCCTCATCGCCGACGCGGTCGAGTCGACCTCGGACATCCTCTCCTCGGCGATCGTCTGGGGAGGGATTCGCATCGCGTCACGCGAGGCCGACGACGACTTCCCCTTCGGCTACGGCAAGGCCGAAGCATTGGCCGGAGCCATCGTCGCGCTCATGCTCCTGGCCGCGTCGGTGGGGATCTCGATCGAGGCCATCCGGGAGATCCACACCCCCCATCACGCCCCGGCCCCCTTTACCCTGATCGTCCTCGTCGCCGTGGTGCTGGTGAAGGAGACGCTCTTCCGGCGCGTTTTTCGGGTTGGCGAGGAGGAGGAGAGCATCGCAGTAAAGAGCGACGCATGGCACCATCGAAGTGACGCCATCACGTCAGTAGCGGCATTCATCGGGATTAGCATCGCGCTCTGGAAGGGAGAAGGATGGGAGTCGGCCGACGACTGGGCCGCGCTGGTCGCGGCGCTCGTCATCGCGATCAACGCGCTCATCCTCCTGCGCCCCGCCGTCTTCGACCTCATGGACCGCGCGCCGGAGCCGGACATCGTCGAGCGAGTTCGTCTCGCGGCGCTCGCCGTTCCTGACGTGATGGCCATCGAGAAGCTCAAGGTGCGCCGAGCCGGGACGGGGCTGTATGTCGACCTCCACGTGCAATCCGATCCCAACCTCTCGCTGCACGCCGCGCATATCGTGAGTGGCAAGGTGAAGAGCGCGATTCGTGGTTCAGTCGGTCGGGTGCACGGGGTGCTGATCCACATGGAACCGTTCGAAGGGAAGCTCCGGAAAACGTGAAGGGCGGCCGATAAATGGCCGCCCTTCTTGTACTTGCGAGCTTCCTCTCGCCTTACTTGCGACCGGGTGGCCGGTCCACTCGCGTCTTGCTCCAGAGCACGATGGCGGCGCAGGAGCTCTGTCCAGCGGCCTGGAACTGCGCCGGGACCGAGATCCCATTGTACACCTCGACCGCCGCGATCTCGTTGGGCGGGAGGATGCGATCGACGTCGCCAGGGAAGACGGCCTCGAACGGTGCGCCGTCGACGAAGTACTTCACGCAGCTCCCCGACACCTGCCGCGAGCTCTCCACCGTGTAGTCCATGCCGTTCCCCGAGGGGACCACGCGCAACCCCGGAATCGAGCGGAACAGGTCGGTGAGCATGTTCGGCGCGCGCTTCATGATGTCGTCGCCGTCCAGGTGATAACCCCCACCGACCTTCTTGCGCTGCGTGAAGCCGATGCGCTCCAGCCCGACCTCACGGTCCGCCTTCACGACGATCGTGTTGAGCACCGTGGCGGGACGCGCCATGGTGACATTGACCTTGGCCGGCGCGCGCGTCGAGAGATCGACCGAACGCTCCTCGGGGGCGAAGCCGATCTGGCGCACCACGACCGACTGGGTACCTGAGGGGAGGTTGGCGATCATGAACTCGCCGTTCTCCTTGGTCAGGGTGGCCCCGGGGGTACCGATCACGTCGACGCGCGCGCCGACCACGGGGCCTCCGCTGGCATTGATGACTCGCCCGGTCAGGACCGCGTTGCCGGTCTGGAGGCGGGCGGCCGAGAAGGTGGGGCCGGTCGCCGCTTCCTTCTGGCGACGCAGCGCGGCGCTGTCGTTCGATGCCACGACCGTATTGGCGTTCCCGATCTTGAGCCCCTGCACCACGAGCGGCGTCCCCTCGGCCTTCACGCGCACTTCGGAGGTGGTGACCCCCTTCATGATCGCCTGAAGCGTCCCCTCGAAGTTGGCCGGGAGCCCGCAGATGCGGTACACGCCATCGCCGCCGCTCAGCGCCTCGCGCACACGGGGGATCTTCCGGAGCCCCGCATTGAGCGACATCTCCAGCCACGCCACCGAGACGCGTGCCCCTTCGACCGGCTGGTCGGTGTCGGCGTCGAGCAGCCGCCCGATCACGGCGCCGGGGCCGAGGTTCCGCCTCGCCGGCGGACACGAGACCTCCACGAGCGTCGCCGCCGACGGGATCGACAGCTGCATCGCGCTGGCGTCGCCATCCTTGATATCGAACGGTGCGGTGAGCATCGCGATGCCCAGCGAATCGAGGACGATGTGATCGACCTTGAGGCGATGCGTTCCCGGCGGGATGCTGTCGAGCCGGAAGATCCCCTTCACCGTGGTGAGCGAGAGGCGGTCGGTCCCCTCGATGCTCACCGTGGCCGCCTCGAGCGGAATGCCGTGCAACGAGTCGAAGACGGTTCCCGTGATGGAGCCGATCGGGACACGCGGAGGCGGCGGGGTGGTGTCGGCCTTTGGTGCGACGGTGGCGCTGTCAGCCTTCTTGCTCGCCGGCGTCTTGGCGGGCGCCTTGACTGGCGCCTTTTTGGGCGGCGTGCGCTGCTGCGCCGGGAGGCCACCCGCCACAAGGGCGAGCGCGCCAGCGACGAGCAGCGCGGTGCGGCGTGGACCGTTCAAGCGTTGGTGGTGAAGCACGGCCGGGGTGCGGTGAGAAGGACAACGGGAGCTGGCGGGCGTACCGGGCAGAGATGCTTGGCGCGCGCTTCGTAATGTCTACAGCCGGCGCCGTAGCGACAACCTACCGTAACCGTCCCCGGCCGCTGAGTTCCAGACGGACAACAGAAGCCCCCGCCCGAACGGGGCGGGGGCTTCTGTTGTCCGGCGGGCCGAGCGCTGTCAGCGCCGGCGGCGGTTCCTACCGCTCGTCTTCCTCCTCGAAGAACGACGAGACCACCCCGCTCCCGCTGGCGCGCTCGACGCGCAGCGTCTGCTTGAGCGTCTTCCCGTTCACGGTGATCGACACGAGGTAGTCGCCCGGTTGGACGATCGGCGCCTGGGTCCGGGCGCCGCCGGGGAGGGCGAAGCCCCCGCCTGCGCCGCCGCGCGGGTTGAGCAGCTGCACGATCTGGAAGGCCACGTTGGGATCGGTGATTCCGGCCGCTGCCGCCGCCCCTGCGGCGCCACCACGACCACCGCCGCCGCCACGCTGCGCGGCGGCCTGCTCACCCGGGCGCGGATTCCAGACGGTCGAACCACCAAACGTGCCGCCGCCGCCCATGAACATCTGGGCCATCTGCTGCATGTCGCCGCCGGTGATCATGCGGCGGAAGCGCCCCAGTGCGACGGTGTCCATCCCGGCCTTTCCTAACGAGTCGAACACAAAGTCGGCGCGGCGCACGGTCAGGATCGAATCGCGCTTCCCGGCGGGCGACAGCGGCGGCGGGGTGGGCGCCTTCCCGCGGAAGTCCCACACGACCTTGTGCGTCCCCAGCGTCGACGGGCCGTTGAGCGTGCGAATCGTGTCGCCCGTGACGTCCTGGATCACCACGCGCACCTGGCCGGTGCCGCGGGTCGTCAGGCGGTACGAGATCTCGGCGCCGTACTGCGGGCTCGGCGTCTGGAAGAACTGGTGCCCGACCGACTGCCCCTCGAACGGCATCTCGCCGTACTGGTGCGCCGCCTTGGGCTTGAAGAGGAACGCCTCGGCCGCCACGGCCTCGGGCTTCATCTGCTGCAACGCCGCGATGTCGACGATCCAGAGCGCGCGCCCGTGCGTGGCGGCGATGAGCTCCTTGTCGCGCGGGTGGATCTTGAGGTCGTTGACCGGGACGGTCGGGAGCCCCGACATGAACTTCTGCCAGCTCTGTCCCTTGTTGAGCGAGACGAAGGCGCCGACATCGGTGCCGACAAAGAGCAGGTCGGCGTTGGTGGGATCCTGCTTGATGACGTGGACGAAGTCCGGCCCCCCGGTGGGGAGGTTGGCCGCGATCGACTTGAACGACTTCCCGAAGTCCGCCGAATGGTAGACGTACGGGGTGAAATCGCCGACGCGGTGGTTGTCGAAGGTGACGAAGACCGTCATCGAGTCGTGCGGCGACGGCTCGATCTCGCTCACGTAGGCGTTAGGCGCGAGCCCCGGGAAGTTCTTCGACAGCTCTTCCCATGACCCGCCGTCGTTCTTCGAGACCCACACGCGTCCGTCGTCGGTGCCGGCAAAGAGGATCCCCGGGCGGATCGGCGACTCCGCGAGCGACACGATCGTGCCGTACGTCTCGGCGCCGGTGGCGTCGACCGTGATGCCCCCCGTGGTGCGCGTGGAGATGCGGATCTTCTCCGCGTCAGCGTATGAGAGGTCGGGGGAGATGGGGTACATCTCGTCGCCGCGCTTGGTGCTCTTGAGCACGCGGCTGGCGCCGAAGTAGAGCACTTGCGGGTTGTGCGCCGAGATGATGTACGGGGTGTTCCAGTTCCAGCGGAGGTCGAAGGCGACCGAGTCGGTCTTCTGCTGGGCGCGGAAGGCGTCGATGCGCTTCTTCTGCTCCTTGGACATCGGTGCCGCGGTATCGGGGCGCTCGACGAGGATCGAATCTTCCCACTGTGCATAACGAGGACGCCAGTTGGGCTTCACCAGCGAGGTGCGCTCGCTGGTGACGAAGTTGAAGCGCGAGATGTTGCCGCCCTGCGACTCGGCGTAGACGATGTTGGCGTCCGTCGGGTCCTGCTGGGTGACGAAGCCGTCGCCGCCGGCCACGGTGGCCCACATCGCGTTGGTGATCTGCCCCTGCTTGCGACGCGACGGGCCACACCACGACCCGTTGTCCTGGAGCCCCGTGCACACGCGATACGGGACCGACATGTCGAACGAGACGTTGTACGCCTGCGAGACGGGGAGGGTGCTGGCGACGTCGTAGCTTCCACCCTGGTCATACGAGATCGCGATGCCACCGTCGTTGCCGACGATCATGCGATCCGGGTCGTTCGGATCGATCCACATCGCGTGGTGGTCGACGTGCACGCCGACCGTGGCATTCTTCGTGGTCTTGCCGCCGTCGTCCGAGACCTTGACCGGGGTGGACGACCAGTAGACGCGGTCGGGGTTCTTCGGGTGGACGCGGACCTGCGAGTAGTAGAAGGGGCGCACGTTTTCGTTGTTGGTGCGCTCCCAGGTCACGCCGCCGTCGGCGGAACGATACAGGCCGCTCGGCTTCTCCTGCGGCTTCTTCGTCTTGTCGGGCTTGGCGTTAGGCGCGGTGTCGGCCTCCACCATCGTGTACATCACCTTTGGGTTGGACTGGGCGATGGCGATGGAGATGCGCCCCTTCATCGATTCGGGGAATCCGCCCCCCTTCACCTCGGTCCACGTCTTGCCGGCGTCGGTCGACTTCCAGAGTGCCGAACCCGGGCCGCCGGACTTGAGGAAGTACGGGCCACGGACGCGCTCGTAGCTCGCCGCCCAGACGACGTCGGGGTTGCTGGGGTCGAGCTGCACGTCGACGACGCCGGCCTTGTCGGAGATGAACTTGATCAGCTCCCACGTGGTGCCGCCATCGGTGGTCTTGTAGAGGCCACGCTCCTTGTTGGCGTTCCAGATGGCGCCTAACGCGGCGACGTAGACGATGTTGGGGTTGGTGGGGTGCACCTGAATGCGCCCGATGGTCTGGGTCTTCTCCAGCCCCATGAGCTTCCAGGTGATCCCGCCGTCGGTCGACTTGTAGATGCCGCCGCCCGGAGAGACCGAGTTGCGCGAATTGGGTTCGCCCGAGCCGGCCCAGACCTGCATGGTGTCGCTGGGGGCGATCGCGAGCATCCCCATCGCGATGACGCGCTGGTTGTCGAAGACGGGGCGCCAGGTGGTGCCGTTGTTGGTCGACTTCCAGATGCCGCCGGC
>ERZ795044.550-NODE-550-length-35238-cov-7.714010_pt1 | contig 35238 bp, 48 predicted proteins | sample MGYA00375128_ERZ795044 | MGnify/ENA primary metagenome ERZ795044 (study PRJEB30173, sample SAMN05720213) | anaerobic digester metagenome | isolation source: active sludge of municipal wastewater-treating anaerobic digesters | place: USA | collected 2014-12-22 ...
GCCGTTTATTTCTTTCTTTGGCCTACTTTTTGTCTTTCTTTATTTGCCCATGCATTACTCATTTTACTATTGATCCTTGTGGGTTGTCCACTTCTTTTTGAAACATTTCTTCCATCAGTCATAATGCCAAGTTAATATCTTTTGAACTTAATAAGCTCTCGCTCAAATTTTTGTTTTTTGACCAAAATCTTTTCCCACAAAGGACTTTCTTATACATAACTATTTGAGCCACCTTTGGTTTTGTGCCACCCCAAGAACCTAGTGGCACTTCCAGTACTAAATTATTGTGGGTCGTTTTTTCATTTTCTTGTAATTTTCCTTAGGCGAGATTCAATATAACAGGCATTATATTGCATTTTGAGGTTAAATACCCCCCTCTTTTTAGGCCACTTATGAAGCATTATGATTCAAACAGCCAATTTGAGCAACTTTAAGCGTACTTCGTCAGTTGCCACTGAGAAAATGCCCTTAAAATTTATCTTTACTTACTCGCAAGATTGTTTCCTTGCTTTTTTTCAAACCAGGTTAAAGTTTCATTAGAATTGTTATGTATAAAATTCTCTTTGTGAGCGCTAATATATCCAAGATTATTTTCTATTAAAAATTTTATTTCTTCCTTATTTCTTTTATTCTTTGCTTTCCTAAAATTCATTGAATCTCTTAATTGACAAATCTCCAAGAGTCCTTCTTTTTGGATGTGTTTTCCTTGACTAATAAGATCCAAGCATTTTTGCCACTTTTTAAAATCCTCTCCTTTTTGAGTGACAAATTGTAGCTCTTTAAAGTAATCAGCGACTATCAAACATTCTTTTACACTTTGAACCCTATATTGAGCCAAATTCTGTTGGTTTTTTTAGTGTGAGCTGCTTGTTTTGCTAAAAAGTCAACCGAATCAGTGCGTTCCAAGACAACTAAATTACCAGGTTTTGTATGAACCCCTCTTGAACGCAACTCTTTTTGATATTGAGTAAATTGTTTTTCAACAGAAACAACTAAACGACCTTCTTGTTTTTTTAACGCTAAAGCGATTCCTTTCCTAGCACTAGGCCCATCCCCGTGACCAACAACTTTAAACAAACCCCTTTTTCTTACCATAACTAAACTTCATTCCCTATAAAATAAAAGCTTTTGTTTCTACAAAAATAGTGTCCAACATTTTAAGTTATTTGTATGCTTCGTCGTGGTGTCTTAGTTTTTGAAAGTAAATTAGGTTTTTTTCTTTATTGACTTTAAAAAATAGCACATAATGTTTGAGCACATGGACTCGTTTATAGTCACTCAAATCATGGCGAAGGTTTTTGTAATAATCGATTGTTTGAGAATCTCGCGAGATTACTTCACCCATTTTTTTTAAGGTTGCTTCATAGAGAAGTTTATGTTTTTTATTTATTTTTTCAAGAGTGTTTTTAAGTTCGTCCGAGCGTTCGAAAGCAAAAACCATTTTTACTTCCCTTCTATTTCTTTTCTAAGTTCTTGTATTGAAGTATATCTCTTATGAGGGTGTTTTTCAAATTCTTCAGCGTCCTTAACTAGATCACTAATGAGTTCATCTTTTACTTGAGGGGCATATTCAACTAACCTATTAAGAACATCATCAAAGCTCTCCCGCTTATGCTCCTTTAAAGCCTCAAGCTTATCCTTAGTAGTACTAGCCACTCGTAAAGAACTATAATACATATAACCACCTATACATATGCATACCCACATATATTTAAAACCATCTTTTAAGAACATAAAAAGATTTAATTCCTTTTGAATAAAATCCTTACTAAAGTGGCGTGCCGAGAAAAACCACTACAAAGACTAAAGGCACACTAAAAAATAAGTAAAGTCCCACACTAAAGAGTGTGGAACCTAATTAGTTTTACATTCCTAAGAATTTTAGTAAACCGTATACTATTACACCTGGCCAAAATATTGCTTTTATTACTCCAATTATTCCAGCAGTTATTGAAGTTGCTGTTGTAATAAAATAAAAAAGTGCTCCAAGGAATCCCAGCCCATAAATTGCTCCCCCACAACCTGATGCTTGAGAACACCCCCTACTGAACCAATTTTTGTCCTTAACTTCGCATTCTTTTTCAATTTTGTTTCCAATAGCTTCCCCTATTTGATCCCATGTTGGTTCTTTCTTTTTCTTTGATTTAGCCATTTAAAATCAACTCCCCAATTTTGTTAATAACACTCAGATCCCAAATAAAAACTTAACTAAAAGAAAAAAAATCAATCCTCCTGAACCAAAAAAGTTGTCCAAGATTTAATGTTTAATTTCAGAAAATAGTTGTTGTTTTGTTGCGAGTTGTTTTTGAGCGGATTTGAATGCTAGCATTATTTTTCTTTTTGCTTGTACGGGCCCAAAAAAGTTTTGAATGGTCCATTCGCGAGGAGAACTAAAGTATGGTAGTTCTTTTGATAAGTAATGCAAGAATACTTCTTTTGCTTTGTCAGGGTTTATTGTAAACGCTGGTGTGTCAGGAAATAACCCTGTTCTTTGTTCTAAGAGTCTAAGAAATTCTTTCTTTTCTGAAGGAAACAATTCCCCAACAACCATTACATCAAGATCAGTTGGCGCTGTTATTTTTTTCCCTACCCCTCCAAAAAGAATCACTCCAACAAAACGTGGATTTCTTTGCTTAAATTCTTTAACAGTAGAATCAATAGAATTAAACACACCCATTCTTTTTTTCATTACCCGTCTATATTTCATCAACGCTTCTCTATTCTCACCCTTTTTTCTAGCCAAAACTTTTTTGTAAATTTCTGCTCTTTTTTCTTTAGGTGCTTTTATTAAATTAGGTAAGAACATTAGTGCTTTTCTTTCAGGACCTTTTTTTGGAAAATACTTTCTGTACTTTTTAACAGAAGCACTACTTGGAACCATGGTCGGCATAACTAATTACCTTCCTTCAAAAAATATAAACTTTACTAAAAACAAAACCTTAAACTAAAAACAGTTCACTAAATGTTCTTTTCACACCATTTAATTATTTTTTGTTTCAAGGTTAGTTTTATTACTTACTTAATTCAATAATTGTTAATGCTTCAAAAAACTCCAAGTAAAAAAAGTGTAAGAAACTCTCACCCTTTAGTTAAAGCTAGAGGCCGAGATATTAGAAGAAGTAATGTTGTTTCCACAAATTTGTTGTTAAGAAGAGTAATGATGAGAAGAAAAAATAAACCAATTAAAGTAATGTTTGTTTGTGTTCATGGGCTTAGCACTTCAGTTATTTCCAAAGAGTGGTTTATTGATTTTTTAGAACACAAAGGGATGAGAAAATATTTTAAATTCAGTGTTAATGACGAGAATTTTAGTGCTACAAACAAAAGTAACTCAAATGTTGATTATATTGTCCCAATTTTTCCAAGAATAGTGCCAAACCCGACAGATTTTGTAACCTCTAGTCAAAAAAAATTATTAATGTCCATTAATTCTGGAAAATCAATTGTGCTTAGTAAAAACTCTTTACAATACCTTAGTGGAAAAGGAACTTTGAAAGAAACCCAAAGTAGATTTTTAAGACAAATTTTAATAATGGAACAAAAAAGACTCACTAAATAAAAATAAAAAACAATTTTTTCAATAACTTAATTTTTTTAATAATTTAATTTTTTAACAAATTTAAGAATCATTATAATTAAATTATTTCAATAAGGTTTTTCCGTGTTTCATTATAATTCTTCCACCTACTTGTACTGTTGGTTTTCTTAATACAAAATCCGTATGTACTCCACTTTCCCATCGAGCGCGAGTATCTTCAGGAATTGGGTCCCCAAGTGCAACATGCACCCCTAATTTTTTTTCTTCGGATAATATGTTCCCACTGCTTCCTTTTATCCCAGCGTTTGTTCCAAGTCCAAGTTCTCCAATTCTTGACGCATTTTTATCATTAGTTATTAATTTCATAAATTTTTTTCTAACAAAAGAATTTTTACATTGAACACTTTCTTTAACCACTCTTCCCTCTCTTACTAAAAAAGTTATTGGGTTTTTTTGTAGTGTTCCAAAAGTATCCATAAACCCATTAATTACTACTTTTCCATTTACCTTTAATGGAGCAGTGAATATTTCTCCAGCAGGTAAGTTTCCCCAATAATTTTTTGAAACAATTCCCTTATCTTGTGCCCATTTTATTCTTGGACTTAGAGTAAAAACTAATCTTGTTCCATCAGTGGTGCTTACAATTATTGTTCTTGCCCCCTTAACTGCGTTAAATGTTTTTTGAGTAAACCTTCTCATCTCAACAAGAGCAGCTCTGTCAAGAGTTAATGCTTTTTGCACTTTTCTATCAAGCGAGTAAAGAGTAACTAGTTTTGTTCCTCTTTTTGTTTTTCTATTTTTCACTGAAGATTCAATCACATCATTGTAAATATAATCAAAAGAATTTAACCCCATTTTTCCTCTTTTTGTTAATGGTTGATTGGGTTTATTTTTATCAGTCGCTATAAAAACCACTGCTTCTTTTTTAGCAGCTTTTTTTATTGCACTTACTTGTCCACGATTTTCTTTTCCAACATTATCCCTAAATAGTCCAACTTCTTGTATGTTAACCCCTTTTCTTCTAAATTCTTTTGCTACTTGTTGACCAAGTTGGTAATTTGGTTTGTCATAAAATACAGTTGCACTTTTTAGTGGTTTTCCTGGAACAGAAGAAGTTGCAATTCCCTTTACTATCCCTCTTGCAGCAGCTTTAGTAGGGTGTCTTTTTATGAAATCTCTTTGTTTTTGTAATAAAACATTTCTTCTAGCTAAACGTGAAATAGGCATCTATACTAATTAGCGTTTTAGGAGAAATAAAAGATTAACTACAAAAAAATATTACCCAATTGAAACAATTAAATTACAATAATCAAAGTTTGATAAAAAAAAATTCCAGGATTAGTTCTTGAATTGATAGTTTTATATTCTTCCTTTGTGCAATTTTAGTTAATGGCTCAAAAGCGTTTTCCTAAAGTTTTTACTCCTAAAAGAAATTCAATGTGGGTGTCAAAGACCACTAATGAATCAGTAAAACGCGAGGTTGCTTTTTCAGGGCCAGCTCTATCACTTCTTAAAAAAAATCCAAGAATTTTGAAAGATTTTCTTCGAGCAAAAAGATTTTCACTAAGGGTTAATAGAAAGGCAAAAATTGGAGAGGTTTTAGTTGAAAATTTAACAGGTAATGTTGCGGGGGAAACTGGGAGCGGATTTTACAAAGTAACTATAAAGGGTCGATCTTTTTTTGTTAAAGAATACAAGTTTGGAAGAACTGGAAAACACTTTGTCCCAGAATGGGATTTACCCTCTGCCCAAAGAAAAGCATTTAATAGAGCAAGATTATTTTTAAAAAGACACAAACAAAAGTACCCAGAATTTATTGTAGCAAATTTTCACCTATCTTTTACTGGAAGAAGTAGTGCACTATTTGTAACCGATTTTCATGATTTAATTAGTGCAAGAAATTACTTGATGCCAACTTCTGAAAAAAATGTTCATATGCGTGCAAGAATTGATACTCTTGCAGGAGAACTTGAAAAACTTGGAATTAGTGATATAATAAATAACACTTTCTATTCCCCCTCACTAAAGAAATTTGTTTTAGTTGACTTGAGAAACACTAAAGATGATAAAATAAAATTGCCGTCCACAAGTATAAAATAAATAATTTAATTATAAAAAAACAATTTTATTTTTTAATCACATTTTTTCTACTTTTTCCATATTTTCTATTAATATTCCCTTATTTATTTTCCCGGCACAAATCCTTTGTGTTTGTAAGGATTATTAGCCGCTCTAAAATCAGTTATTTTTCCAGCAGCAATTCCTACTCTCACTCTTGCTTCAACCATAGTCCTACTAAGAGAGGGATTAGCCCCAATTATTTCCCTACAAAGTTCATTAGTGCTCAAATAATTGGTTCTTGATTTTTTTAAAAAATCAACTATTACTTTATCTGCTCCCTCACCACCAAATTTTTTTTGATAAAGTGATTTATTCCTTTGTCTGTCCTCAAGTCTTTCCTTTGAAGTTCTAACTTTTCCTTTCTTCAAAGACACTCGTTCTGTCGGGTTAACTCTTAAAGTCAAAAGTCTTTCCCTAACCCTATCTTTTAGTTTGTCACCTGAAAGCATTTTTACAGGAAACCTATTAGCCATTGGTTTTTTTATAGGGTTACTATAAACTAGCACTTTTGGTTTAATTGGAATAGGCATTAACTCCACCACTAAACAATTTCTATAATTAAGTTACTTTTATTCTTTTCCATAGAGATTTTTAGAAAAAAATTCTTTTTGTACACACCTCCTTATATGCTGATGCGCTCTTAATTTTATATGGAAACCAAAAAGAAAAAAAAAGAAAGAATGGCAGCAATGCAAAAAAATTTAGAAGAAATAAGAGCAAGTAATGAAGCAAGATGGGAAAGAGACAAATTGTGTTCAACTGATAGAAACATAATGGATGCTTCAAAAAGAGCAAAAAAGAAATAAAAAAATTAATTTTAAAAAACAAAGATGAGTTAAAAACTATTGTCCAACAATTAGTGGGATTATATTTGTTGTCAAAAATTATTTAACTCTTTTTGTCAGTACTGTTATTTTTGGTAAATTCCTTTTTTTTACCGCTCTTTGGTATATTCTTCCAATAGCCATTTTTGTGGTAAGTGTTCTGTTTTTCTTATACCCTTTTCTTGAGTTTATTCCTCTATCAAAACTTCCTTGTCTCCAATTTAGGTTTGTTCGTTCAATTAAGACATTTATTCTTTTTGCCCCCATTTCTTTTGCTTTGTTTTCTGCAGCATTTATTATCCCTAAAAGTATTTTTCCTGAAGCTAGCGAGTATTTGTCATTTAGTGTTTTGTGTTGATATTTTTTTGCTACTGATAGTCCTGCAAAGTCAAGTGAGGTTTTTGGAAAAAAAGGCAACTTCCAAAATTTTGTGGTTGCGGGATTTTTGAATAATGCAAAAGTCCCTACTTTTTCTCCACTTCCCCTAACTACAAAAAAGAATTTGTACCCTCTTTTTAGTTGTTTCTTGAATGTTTCAATTTTTTTTCGCTCAATTGTTTTTTCATCAAGGTTACTTGTATAAAAATTAAAGTATTCAGGCAATGTACTTTCAGTAACTTGAATTACTCTAAATCCTTCTTGTTTCATAATTATTTTGTGTTTTAGGTCCAATAAAAATCTTTGGTAAAAGAAAGTTTAATAAGTAAAAACCCCTAAATTAACAATATGACTAGTGACTCCGAAATTAAGGCACCTAATATTATAGAAGTAAAATCTGTTACTAAATCTTTTGACACTCAAATAGTGTTAAAGGGCCTTTCTTTTTCAATAAAAAAAGGAGAGATTTTAGGTTTACTTGGACCTAATGCTGCTGGAAAATCAACAATATCTAAAATAATTATGGGAATACTAAAAGCGGATAGTGGAAAAATATTATATAATGATAATGAATTAAATTATAATAAAAATATTATTTCCTCAAAATTTTCTCTTGTCCCTCAAGAAGAGTTTTTTTATAAAGATTTCACAGTAAAAGAGAATCTAAATTTTTTTGGATTGATTTACAATTTAAGTAATAGTGAAATTGAGACTAGAAGTGAGGAATTAATTAGTTGGTTTAATTTATCAAGATTTAGAAATAAAAAAGCTAAAGATATGTCTGGAGGGTATAGAAGATTACTAAATATTGCTGTTTCTTTAGTTCATGATCCTGAAGTTATTTTTCTTGATGAACCAACAGTTGCACTCGATCCCAGTGTTAGAAAAGATATTTGGGACAAAATTATTGAGTTAAAAAGTAAAGGAAAAACTATTGTAATAACTACCCACTATATTGAAGAAGCCGAAGTATTGTGTGACAATGTTGTTTTGTTGATGGAAGGAAAAATTCTTCAAGAAGGTGCGCCAAAAAAGTTAATTCATAAATACAAAAAGAAAAATCTTGAAGAAGTGTTTATTGAAATTACTTCAAAAAAGTGAGTAAAAAAATAGAGTAGTAAATTAAAAAGAATATGAAAAAAGGAAATTGATTTTTATGAATAAGATTTTAGAGCTTGCAAAAAAAGAAATTAATTTAATTAAATCTCAAAAGAGTGTAATGCTACTCATAATAATTTATCCTCTTTTAATTGTAGGTTCTGTTATGCTTGCTTTAAGTGGTCAAGTAGTGCTTGATGAGCAAGTGGATTATTCTGGAGCAAAAACTATTATTGCAGTAACTTATCCCGGAGACAATAATAATTTTGATTATAATTACTTTTTTGAAAAAATGGGGGGAAATGAAAAACTAAAATTACTTGTAGTTAATTCAAAAGAAGAGATGCGTAGTTCAATAAAACAAGGAAAAGGAGATATTGGTTTTTTTGTTGATTTTAATAATGATAAAATGAAGGTGAATATTTACTATGATAATGTTTCCCCTCTTTCTTCAGAAACCATGTTGTTTTTTACTAGTGCAAAAATTCAGCAAATTGGAGAAGATTTGACAAAAACTGAACTTAACAGAATTTGGGAAGAGTTAAGACTAGTTGAAGAAAAAATAGGGACTGAAAAAATAAAACTTGAGAGTTTTATTACTACTTTTGGAGAATCAAAAACAAAACTTGAAAAACTAAAAGTTGATCTTGAAAGTATTGATATTAATTCAATTAAAGAGGATATTAATTTTTTTAAAGAAGTTAGCAGTAATTATAATTCTCAAGTAGATCTTGCAAAAGATGAACTAGGCGAATCAAAAATCAAAATTGACACTTACATTACTGATATTAATGATATTAGAAAAGATATGAAAGAGTATCACACTGCTTTGTCTTCAATTCTTTTAACTATTAAAGCAGCTAAATCAATTTCTGTTGAACCAGCAACTACTGCTTTAGGGGTTCTTGAAATCCAAGTTAATGAACAAGTAACAAAATTAAGTGACGCAATTAACAAAATGGATTCTGCCATGGTTGATCTTAATGAAGCAAAAGAAGGAATTGTTTCTGCAGAAAGTATTTTACTAAACGCTGAAAAAGATTTAAATAAATCAAATTTAACTCTTGAAGAATTCTCAACCCAACTTGAAAGAATCTCACTAACTGTAGAGGATTCAAAAGACATAGTAAATACTACTCTTTCTTTTCAAGAGTCAACAATTAATGATTTAAAAGAGACAAGCGTTTTTTTGAATGAATTCACTCAAAAAATAATTGATATTAGGGAAAAGAGTCCTGAAGCTCTTGTTAGACCGGTTGAAATTAAAGAAGAAAATCTTTATGATGCAACTAACATGGATGTAATGATTATTGTTAGTTTAGTTATAGCTCTTTTACTAACAAGTATTTTGCTTACTGGGGTAACAGTTATTCTTGAAAGAGAGCAAGGAATTGCTTTTAGAGTTAATTTATCAAAAACAACAAAACTTGAATGGTTGTTTGGAAAAATAATAGGTCAATTATTTTTTGTTTTAGTGATAACAATAATTATTTTAGGAGTAGCAATTTTATTTGCAGGAATAAATATTTCCGGAAGCATTATTGATATTATTCTTGCACTAATTTTGATTCCTCTTTCTTTTGTTTGTTTAAGTTTATCTATTGCAAGATTTGCTAATAGTTTCAGTACTGTAGTACTTTCTTCACTACTAATTTTCATTCCAATGTTACTCTTATCCGGTCTTCTTTTCCCAACAAAATTAATGCCCGATATTGTTGCAGCTTTTAGTAGCGCACTTCCATTGACTATTGCAAAAGACTTGCTTTTGGATATTATTCTAAGAGGACTTGCTTTTGACCAAATTTATGGAGGGCTCACAATTTTATTGATTTACTCAATAGTGTTTTTAGGAATTTATTTTTACGGCAAAAAAATATAACTCCAAAGAAACTAAAGACTACTTCCCCCAACTGCTCTAATTAAAAGATGCTTGTTTTCTCTTTGCTTTAAGGTGAAATTTATGTTTATTGATAAAATAATTGAAGAGAACCCTAAAAGTGATGGGGAAGATATTGAAAGTAAGTGCACTGAACTTATTGAAGTAAAAGATGCTATCAAACGACTTAATGGAGAAAGTAAAACCGCAGTTATTTTGAAAAAAAATGATAACAATTACATGATTATTGGCGGAGGAAATAAAGGATATGTTGTTACTGCTATGGTTAATGGAAAAAATTATTCCATGAGTAATAAATTTGATGTAGTGAAAGAATCTAGTGAAATTAGTGTTGGTGGAAAAGTAAAAATATATCCTTCAAGAAAAGTGCATAATTTAGATAGAGTACTTGAGAGTGCAAAACATTTTGCTTCAAGAGGTACCCTTGCTCAAACTTTTAATTGGGAAACAATTTAGTAAAAAAATTATTAAAAATTTTATTTAAGTTGATTTAATATGTTTCAATATATGCTTGCTCCAATTGAAGGGTACACTGATGTTTCTTTAAGGAGACTTTGTTTTAATCACGGAGCAGACCTTACTTTTACTGAAATGAGTAAAATTGATGCTATTTACAAAAAAACTGCTTCTTCTTTAAAAAAAACTCTCTTAATTGACGACACCCCAACACAAATACAAATTTTGCCCGGTAGAGAGGATTTACTTCAAAAATATTTACGAAACTTTAAAGTAAGTACTGGTTTTAGGGGTTTTAATTTTAATTTTGGTTGTCCTAACCCTAAAATAAAAATTGTTGGCAAGGGGGCTGGAATGATTAAAGAAATAACAAAAGCTAATAGGTTAATAAAAATTGTTAAAAGTCAGGGTTTTTCAGTTTCAATAAAAATGAGAGTGGGAGAGACATTAATTGAAAAGAAAGAAAAAGTTTACTTAAATTTAATTAAAGAAACTGATCCAGATTTTTTTGTAGTGCATGCAAGAAGTGGAGAAGACACTTACAAGGATAGTGTGGATTATTCAGTTTTCCCTGAATGTGTTGATATTTGTAAGTCAAAAAAAATTCCTTTAATCGCCAATGGAAATATTGACACAATAAAAATAGTTGATGAATTAAAAAAAGTTGGAGTTAATGGAGTAATGATTGGACGAAGTGCAGTAACTAATCCAGCCATTTTTGATTTACTAAAAGGAAATAATGTTCCTTCTTTTGATAAACTCAAAAAAGAGTACTTGTTTTTAGCAGAGAAATACCACTCTTCCCCTCGTCATAAAAAAAATGTATTAATGCGAATTGGTCAAAACTAATTTTACCCCTCTAAAAAAATCCCAAAATAAATTAATTTTTCATTAATTTGTCTTTTCACTAAAATCATTCTTCCCCCACCACTACCTTTTAACTTCTTTCTTATTCCATTAATTAGTTATGTCATTTTTTGTTTACATTTTAGAGTGTAGAGATTTTTCTTTTTATTGCGGCCAAACTAATGATTTAGAAAAAAGATTAGAATTACACAATAAAGGGGTTGCAAGTAAATACACTTCAAGAAAAAGACCTGTTAGATTAATTTATACTGAAGAATATAATACACGTTCAGAAGCAATGAAAAGAGAATATCAAATAAAACAATTAACAAGAAAAGAAAAAGAAGAACTAGTGTATTATAAAAATAAAAAAATAATTTAAACCAATTTTTTAATTATAAAAATTACTTAAATTATTTTAATTATTAAAAATACCCCAATTATTAAATTGTCTAATAATTTAATAACTTTTTTGTCCTTGAAGTGTTGATTTAAATTTATTAAGTTGAATGCTAATTGCAAAAAGATCTTTATAATTCATGTGATAATCCCTTTCAAGTTTTGTAAGTTTATATTTACCCATACTAGTTGGTCTAAATGGATCAAGTATTAATGAACCTAATTTTTCCGCTTTTTTAATACGCTGCAATTCATTTTCTATTAATGGTTCTAGATCGTAAATAATTCGTTTTGCTTCAATTATTGCTTGCGTTTTTTCAGAAAAAGGGGTTTTTTTGTAAATTGTTATTATATCCATTAAACTATTAAGGCGCATTAATTTTGGGTTCACTTGATTTTCCAAAAATCTTCTTGTATTCATGTTTCCATTTCTTAATTTTTTTAATATTCTCGCTTGTACCATTTTTGGTCTATTTTTGAACCGTTTTGACCGCGGAGAAAAGGTTTTTGAACGAATAGACTTAATTTTTTTGCACCAAATATATTCATAATAAAATAGTACTAATAACAAATACTTTAATCTTCTCTTATAAAACTATAATTATTAAATTTTAAAAAACAACAAAAATTTAAAAATCATTTAATTGAAAGATTTAAATACTTCAAAGGAATTAATTTGTTGTATGAAAAAAGAAAAAATTAAAAATAATTTAAAAAGTGAAATTAAAACTTCTTGGGGAAAAATAATTTTTGCAGTAGTTTTTGGATTGGTTTTAGGTTATTTAATAATGGGGCAAGGTTGGAGAATATTATCTTATGAATCAATTTTACCTCTTGTAATGCTTGCTTTACTTGCTTGTATTTTAGCATTACTTTTAGACATTAGAAAAATTATTTTATCAAAAATTTGCCCTTAAAAAAACTAATTTTATAATTTAACCAATTTAGCAATAAAAAACCCATTAATTAAATCTTCTATCAATTAATGTCAAAAAAACATATATTTAAAAAGAAAATGTTAGAACAATATAACATGTTAGATTTGTCTAACAAAGAGGTTTTTTTATGAAAGCAGAAAATATGTTTAATCTAGGTTTATTACTAATCTTTGTCGGTCTTGGGATCCAACTTTTTGTTAATGAAACATCGATCATAATTGGAAGTGTTTTTAGCACAATGGGATTAATTTTTGCAATAAGAGGGCATTTAATGAAAAAAAGACCTGACAGTGTGAAGAAAGATGAAAGATCAAGGAAAATTGGCGCTTTTAGTGCAAGTTGGTCATGGATAATTACAATATTTGTCTTAATGATAATGTTTTGGATTAACAAACTTAATATCATCCCTCTAGGTGGAAACGAAGTTATTGCTTTAACTTATATTGCCATGGTTTCCTCATTATTAATATTTAAATATCACTTTAACAAAAAAGGAGATGTTTTATGATTACCCATATTAAAGAAGCGAGAATCAAAAAGAAATTAACCCAAGAGGAACTTGCAGATATCGTTAATGTTAGAAGGGAAACCATTGTTTTTCTTGAACAAGGAAAATATATCCCATCTTTAAAATTAGCACATGATGTTGCAAAAGTTCTTGGTTCAAAAATTGATGATTTGTTTGAATTTGAAGATTAAAAAAATAATAAACTTTTTTATTTCTAAATTCCTTTTTTTTTAAATTTGTCCTTTTTAATTTTATTTTTTCACAAATCTTGCACCGTTCCAACTATACCCTGCATTTTTGTTTGGAACAAACCTTAATTTGAATCCTGCTTTTTCTACTTCTCTTTGTGCGGCAATGAATTTTTCTTTAAACAATTTTTCATTTAGTGACCCATCTTTGTTAACAAATTCCCCTCTTGCTACGGCTTTTGCATATCTTGCAATCGCAGGGTGTCTTTTTATTAAAGGTTTTAAATTTCTTGAAGTTTTGATTCTACTTAACTTCCATTGGTTCAAAAATGCTTTTGTTCCTTTTTTTCTTTTAATAAAAGTGTACCCCATTACTTCTGAAACTCCCCCCCTTTGTTGGTCTTTTGCAGCAATTACACTAGTTCTAACATTTCTTCTTTCCCTGTGCAAGTTTCCTAAATCAGCAACACTTGGAAGTGAATTAGTTACTCCTACCCCTTTCCATAAAGGCACATGAGTGTGAAGTTTCATTTTTTCTCCTTTTCTTGTTCTTCTTGATCCAACTCTCCCTCTTTTTTCTGTTAATTCATCACTTAATCTAATGAGTTTCCCCCTTGGCCTTTTTGCCCAAGTTCTTTCAACATTATGAGGAGTTCTTCTTATCCCTTGAGTAGGAGTGCCACGTTCTGCGTCAACTTCACTAAGTGATCGTTTGAACTTTTCAAGAATAAGTTTTCTTTTCGTGTTCCTAGTTTTTGATGATCTAAAAAATCCATGAGGTTTCATAATTAATTATTGATTTGCGGTAGTTAATAAAAGTAACTTTTTTTGAAAAATTTGTTTTTTACAATTTTCCTTCAATTTCTTTATCTATTTGATAAAAGAATTGTTCCATGAATTTGTGTCTTTCTTTTGATAGTTTTTTTCCTTCCTTAGTATACATTTTGTCTTTTATGTGTTTTAATTTCACACTAAATTCTCTAAATGCAGTGTCTTCTGGACCCATCTCTTGATCAGGAGTAAACACTATCCCTTTTTTATTATGTAATTTTGCGCCAGCTTCTCCCGCAAACATAAATGCCCTTCCAATTCCAACAGCTCCAATTGAGTCAAGTTTATCAGCATCAAAAAGACACTTTGCTTCTATTGTTTCTGGAGGATTATTTTTTCTAAATCTATGAGTCTCAATACAGTGAACTACTTTATCAATTTTATTAGTTGAGTATTTATGTTTTGTTAAAATTTCTCTTGCTATTTTTGCCCCAATCTCTGCATGACAAATTGTTTTCTTTAATTTTAATTCTTCTTTTCTCCCAACATCATGCAAAAGTGCGCTAAGAGTCACTATCTCTAAATCGGCCCCTTCTTTTTTTGCAATATGAATTGCATTTTTTAGTACTCGTTCTGTGTGTTCTAAATCATGACACCCATTTTCCCCTTCAAAGTAAGGTATAATTTCTTTTCTTATTTTTGAAAATAATTCCATGAAACAAATTAAATAAACTTTATTTTATAAACTAATCCCTAAAAATATTAATTTTTTAAATTGTTTAACTATAATTTATCTTCTTTCAATTCAATTAGAATTTAATACAAGTTCATTATACAAAGTAGTTATGAAAGGAAGAGAAATTAAAAGGCCAAAACCAGTGCAAAAAAAAGCAACTGATTTAGGTAAAAGACCAAAAGTGCTTTTTGTTGATGATGATCATTTAATTCACAGATACACTTATGATGTTGCAAGAGAGGTTGGTGTAAAACATAGACATGTTTATTCTGTTGCAAAAGCAAGAACTGCAATTGCTAAAAGGTTTAGAGCAATTAGAAAACTTCAAGAAATTAAGAGAAAACAATTGTTAAAATCAAAAAGTCCAAAACAAAAAGCAATTCTTATAAATCAATTAGAGATTTTGCAAAAAATGAGAAAAAAACCTTTTGATTTAATTGTATCAGATGTAAATATGCCTGCGGGTTTTCCAGTAGGAGTTTATTTTGCTAGTGGCCTTAAAAAAAAATATCCAAAACAAAAAGTACTAATGCACTCTGATGATATTGAATCACTAGATTATTTGAGTAACAAATACAAGATTCCTTATGTGTCAAAAATGAATTTTAATGCTGAAGAAAATTTGAGAAATGAAATCAAAAAAATGATCCAGGCAGAAAAGAAATAGTGTCCTAAAATAAGTGTTTATTTTTATAGGATTTTAGTTTATTTAATTAGAGTTTAATTTATTTAGTCCAATATTAGTTGATTTAATTAGAAAAGATTTTAAGTAAGTTTTTTATTGTACTTACTTTGCTAACTATATAACAAGATTGTTTTAATGAAGGTGTTTTTTTGAGGCGAACTAGAATCACTGGTGCTCTTCCTAAGCGTAAAACAAAAGCTATTTTTTCTGGAGTGGTTGAGGGGTTAAAGAAAAACCCCCAACTTGAGCTTTTTGAAAGTGCTCCGACTAAAACCATTTGGAGTAATGATGTTAAATCAAGAACTCTTAGAGAGGCTTTAATTAAATCTTCAAATATTGGAGTGCCTGATTTTGAAGTAAAGAAAGGAATTGGTCTTGTTCAATCAAAAAGACTTGCAAAGAACTTGGCTGAACTTTTTACTTATAATGAACTTTTTGATAGGAGAAGAAGTTTTGCTGCTAAAAACGAGGTTTTTGCTAAATGGAAAGAACTAAGAAATGGAAAGCAAGAACTTGTTAGATTTGGAATTGATAGTAGTATTTATTCTCTTCTTGCTAGTGGTGTTTCTCCAAAAAACACTGTTACTATTGTTCGTGAAATTCTTTTAATAAAACCTGATGTTTTTTATAAAAGCGAGGTTGATAGAAGAAACCTTGGTAATGTTGCACTAGATTATAGTAGGAGAGAATTAATTCCAAAGTTAAGAAGAATGGGTGTTTTTCCAAGAGCTTATCATACAAACCCTGATGTCCAGCACAGAATTGAAAAAGGAATTGACTTAATTATTTATTTGGGTTTTAAGAGAGAATTGTCTTCAAGAAAACAAGATGCTTTTATGAAGAAAAGGTTTCCAGAGTTATCAAAAGAAGAAAAACTAAAAAGACACATTGAGAGAATTAGTTCAAAGAGAGATGTTCAAGAGTTATTTGCAAGAAATACTCCAATGAGCGTAATTTTAGATATGTACCCTTATGTTGAGGGTAAAGTTAGGGGAAAGAAGAAGAAACCAAGTAAAATACTTCGTGTTCTTAATGAGCCTTTTAAAAAGAAAAAAAGACAAATAAAACCAACTGATAATACGGGAAATTTATTTTAATTAGAATCACTAATTAAAAAATTAATTTATTAAAAAACAAATAAAAAAAATTTTATTCTTTTTGTTTTTTTCCTAGTTCTGAAAGTAGTTCTAGTGCTTGGTTTTCTTTAAGCCCACCACGCATAAACATTATTAGTGTTTGAATTGAAGAATTAGATCTTATTTCTTTATCTCTTGCATAGTATTTTTCTGTAGCAGAAGAAGAATAAGTTCCAAGAATTTTTTTCGCTTCATTTAATTCTTTTGCTAGTTCTTGTATTCTTTTATCAGCAACACTTAACCCTTCTTTTGAAGGAATTATATAAGCTAGTTGTGGGTTTATTCTTTTTACTCCTGCAACAATGTTTTGGCTTTTTAGTGCAGTAACACTTTCTGTTTCTTTCATTTCACTTAATCTAAATGCTCTTGCAACAGCTTTTTTTCTAATTATTGGAACACGAGGTTTGGAAGACGTATTCCCATAAATTATTTTTCGATTAACAGCCGCTCTTTCAATAGCCACTCCTTTTGGTATGCTTGATTTTTCTCCCTTTTTTCTAACACTTTTTTTTGGTTCAGCAAGTATTTTATTTAATGCAACAAGTCTTTGTTCTAATAATTTTGGGTTTCTTTGTAACAATAATGCTTTTTGTTGTTGTACATAAGGAACACTCATCCCAATTTCTTTTGCAATTCTTTGAACTGACCAACCTTGAACATACCCCTTTTGTATTGCTTTCATTTTTATGAGAGCTTTTAAGTTTCTAAAATCTCTTTTTGCAGATTTTCTTTCAAAAGGATTACCAGATTTTCCTGCCAAGACGCTTTTTGCAGAGGGAGATTTTTTATTCATTTTTTCACCAAAAATAATTTTCAAAATTAATCTTTAAATATAACTAAATCCTGTTCTTGGAAGTTAATAAATCTAACTTTTTCAAATCTTTCAAATCTACAAGTTATTTATATAATTCTTACCCAACTACTAATATATAGTGGTTTTTGTGCTTGATGATTTTACTAATGATGATAAATCCATATTTATGTGGTTTCTAGTTGCTGTAATCATTTATTTTATTTATATCCAGGATTTTATTATTGCTACAGGAGTTTTTCTTTTGTGGTTCTTTTTAAGATTTTACTGGAAGAGTTATTTTAAGAAAGATAAAAAATAAAATTTAGCAAAATTTAAATTAAAAATAGTATTAATTTTGATTATTTTTTTAATTTTAAGAGAATCTTCTTTTTTTGAATCCAAATTTTTTTGATCCACCAAATTTTTTCCCTTTGTTTCTATTTTTAAAAAACTTTGTGTGACCTTTTCTTTCTCCACCATATTCTGAAGATGAATTTGAATAATGTGAGTGGCTTCTTTCGCTATATCCCTCATTGTCATCATATCTTCTTGGTCGTGGATTAAAGTGTTTTTTTGGATAATCTTCTACTTGTCTAAATGGTTTATTTGCAAAATCTGTATTTTGTGTATAATGTTTTTCTTCATTAATCATTCCAGAAGTAGAATTTGTTCCATAATTTTTTGGAGAGTTTCCTCCATAACTTGGTCTTTCACTTCTACCAAAAGAAGGTCTTGGCCCTCTTGTAAATCTTGGTCTTTGAGAATAATTTCCGCCAGAGTGGTTTTTGTTTCCACCAAATTCTCTTCTTGGGTAGTGACTTTCACTTCTTCTTCCGCCCCTATATCCTCTGTCTTCTCTATCATCCATGTGATCTGTTTTCATTAATACAAGTTGTTCAAATTCAGGAGTTGGTTCTTGTTTTATTTTTGCTCTTTTCATTATTATACTAAACTCTCTTCCCTCTCTTTCTGATACTAGTGTAATTGCTTCTCCAACTGCCCCTGCTCTTGCTGTTCTTCCAATCCTGTGTGTGTAATCATCAGGATCTTTTGGCACATCATAATTGTATACGTGTGAAACGTTTTTGATATCAAGTCCGCGTGCGGCAACATCTGTTGCTATTAGTGCATCAAGATTTCCTTCCTTAAACATACTTACAGCATACATTCTTTTGTTTTGAGAAATATCTCCATGTACTCCCATTACTTCTAGTCCTTGTTTTCTTAAATTTCTTGTAACTTTATCAACTTCTCTTTTTGTTCTACAAAATACTATTGCTGTTCCTTTTTTGTTTTTTAATAAGTGTACTAGTAGTGAGAATTTTTTTTCTCTAATTATTGAGTAAAATATTTGGTTTAATTTGCTTACATCAACGTGTAGTTTTTCTTTTATGTGTTCTGGGTTTTTTAGATATCTTGAAGCCATTTTTTTTGCAGCATCAGGCATTGTTGCACTGAACATTATTGTTTGTCTTTTTTTTGGAGTCATTTGTAAAATTCTATCAACATCTTTTTCAAATCCCATATCAAGCATTCTGTCTGCTTCATCAATTACCACTATTTTTATGTTTGTTAGTTTTATTGTTCCTTGTTTTATGTGATCAAGTAGTCTTCCTGGTGTTGCCACAATTATTTCTGATTGTTGTGCCCCTTTAATTTGCCATTCATACCCAACTCCTCCAAAAACACAAACTGTTCTTACTTTTGTGTACTTTGCCATTGAGTCAATGTTTTCTTTTACTTGTTGAGCTAACTCTCTTGTTGGAGTTAAAATTAGTACTTGTCCTTTTAGTCCTAAAGTAATATTGTTTAAAATTGGTAATCCAAATGCTGCTGTTTTTCCTGATCCTGTTAGGGATTGGCCAATTAGGTCTCTTCCTTCAAGAGCAAGAGGGATACATTTTTCTTGAATGGGGGTTGCTTCTTCATACCCTAAATCTTTTATTGCTTTTAATAAATCAGCACTCAACTTAAACTCTTCAAAATTCATTCTCTTTCACTTTTTTCGTATTCATTTACTATTTATTTATGTATTATTATAATTAATTATTAATACGAGGGTTTAATATACTCGTTAATTTTTTATTTTTTTGATTTTTTGAGCACTCTTTTTTAAAATTTAATTTTCTAATTTGATTTAGGAATAAGTTATTTAACCTCTTGAACATAGTATTTTGTTATTAAGCAGATTGGATTTTGTAATTATTTTTTTGTGATTTTTATGAACAAAGTCGAGATTAAAATTTTTGAAAGTAGTGCTTTGTCTAGTTTTTCTAGTGGTACTCCTGTTGGTAAGCATAATATCCAAATTCGTGCTTTTCTTAATGGTGAACCTAGCGGAACTTGTGTTATGGAAGTATCAAAACTTCATCCAGAATCTCCTGCTTCGGTTGGAATGCATTTTGTTGATTTGCCTACTAGTGAAACTAAAGCTCTTTTGACTGCTAAAAGATTACTTCATTCAGTCGTTAGTGTTTGTAATAGAAGAGGAATAACTAAAGCTACTTTTGTTCCACACAAGAAAGAAAAATTTACTCGTGCTCTTGTAAAATATAGTGCTTTATTTTCTCCACACCCCACTCTTAAAGACCAGTATCGTTTTGATCCTACAAAAAGACCTATTATTAATAGAGAAAAATTTTTTGAGGATTTTAGAAAAAAAACAGAAATTATTCATAAACCTCTTCATCCAAAGTTCCTTAATGCAAGGGTTGCTAAAAATATTCATACCCCTAGACGCCATTAGTTTTTGATTTTTATGTTCAAATATATGCTTGCCCCGCTTGAAAATTTTTCAGGTCCCGCTTTTCGTTCACTTTGTCACAAGTATGGGGCAGATGTTACTTTTACTGAAATGGTGAGAGTGGAAGGAATTATTAGAAATAATAAAGCAACTTTATCAAAACTTGTTTTTCCTGACTCTACTCCTGTTGAAATACAATTACTTCCAGGAAATGAAACTCAACTTGATTCTTACTTAGGTTCGTTTAAAATTTTTGAAGGTTTTACTGGGTTCAATTTGAATATGGGTTGTCCAAGTAGTGAAATTATTAAAGCTGGAAGGGGAGCTGGGATGGTTAAGCGTTTATCAAAAGCGGATAGGTTAGCAAAAATTGTTAGAACTCATAATTTTCCTTTCTCAATCAAACTTAGGCTTGGTGGAACCGAGTTTGAAAAAAGCCACAAAGTGTATTTGAGAATTTTACAAAATGTTGATACTGATTATTTTATTTTGAATCCAAAACATGGACTACAAGATAGTGATGAGAGTGAAGATAATTCAGTTTACCCTGAGTGTGTCGATATTTGTAGGTCAAGAGGAATTCCACTAATTGCTAATGGTGGAATTAATTCAATCAAAAAGGTTGAAGAATTAAAAAAGATTGGAGTTAGTGGGGTAATGATTGGGAGAAGTGCAATAGCTAACCCTGCAATTTTTGATTTGTTGAAAGGAAAAAAGGTTCCAAATAAATTAGAACTAACTAGTGAGTATAAATCATTAAGTGAAAAGTTTAAAGAAAATGAAAAATATTTTGAGAATTATTTAGATTGGAAAAAATAGAACTAATAATAATGAGCCCCAAACACCCAATTTTTGACTTATCAATTTACTAAATTAGCTCACCAAGCTTTCTAGTGTTGAAAAAATTATCCTATTATTCACTAATAATCAATTTGGTTTTCTGTTTCTCTAAACCAATTAAGTAATGTCTCTGAAGTACTTTCGGACACTCTACTTGCTCCAGAATAAATACTTCTCCCAATTCTTGGGAAATTAAGTCTTCCTGGATGATCACTAATAAAATTAACCCAATCCATAAAACATCACTGTACCTATTACACCCTAAGGTATATATAAACAAGTACCTTTAAAAACATTACTAACTATACTATGTATAGTGGTTGTTTTTTATGAAAACTGTTCGCGAAATCTCACCGCTTGAAAATACATTAATGATCGTTGGAAAAAAATTTGATCTTCAAATCATTGATTCTATCAATAAAAATGGCAATAAAGCGAGATTTAACCAAATTGCTAAAGATATTTCTTCAATTAATCCACGTATTTTGTCAATGCGCCTTAAGGAACTTGAAAAAAATAAGTTAATTGAGAAGCACCTTATTTTAGGAACCCCAGTAAAAACAGAGTATTCTTTATCAAAAAAAGCACTATCCCTAATTGAAATTATTGATAAATTAAAAAATTGGGGAGAAAATAATTAATCAAATTAAAACTCCTCTTTCACTTCCACTAACACAATAAAAAGTTCCACTATTTTTCATTTACTTCCACTAATCAAACCAGTACTTCCTTTAAACCCCCCAACAAGACCATTATTAATAGTGATAAAAAAACCAAATATTTGAACTAAAAGAATGATTAGAAATTAGTTTTTGAAGAATTGTTCTACCTCTTTTTCTGCTTCTTTTGTTTTTACATATTCAAAGTGTTTTGGATAGAATTTTTTGTATCTTTCTTCAGCGAATCTTTCATCAAGGAATACACATACTCCTTTGTCTGTTTCTGATCTTATTACTCTTCCTGCAGCTTGGATGGCTTTTGAGAACGCTGGACCATTATATGCATAGTCCCAACCTTTTTTGTATTTTTGGTCATAAAATCGTATCAAAGCATCTGAATAGATACTTACCTTTGCAAAAGGTATTCCTACAACTATTGCGCAAAGTAAGTGTTCTCCCGGAAAGTCAACTCCTTCAGCTATTGATCCCCCAGATACTGCTAGTAGTACTCCTCCAAAAGCACTCCCCATTGCTTTGAATGAGTGGATGGTTTTGTGTTTTTCTTCATTACTCATTTCTTGGGTTTGAGTTAGAATTTTTCTATTTGTTTTTATGAATGGTGAAATCACCCCGAGCATTTCAAATGATGGAAAGAAAACTATTGTGTTTCCTGGAACTTTTGAAATTATTTTACTTACTTTTTCTCCAATTAAAGAATAACTCTCTGTCCCCCTATTTGTGTATTTTGTACTTACTCCTTCAACTACAATATTGAGTCTGTTTTTTTTATCAAATGGACTTTCATATTCTTTCATTTCAGCACTTTTTATTCCTAAAATATCTTTGTACATTTCAAGGGGCAAGAGTGTTCCTGACATTAGGACTCCTGCATGCACTTGGTTTAGTACTTCTCCAGCAGTTTCTTCAATATCAAGTGGATAGATGCTCACCCTAAGTCCGTTTCTTCTTTCAATCACATGAAGCGTGTTTTCTTTTTCTCTTAAAAGTTCATGCATGAATTCCCAAACCATTAAGAGATTACAATTCTCTATTTTTGCTTTTTGCATGAATTTTCCAGCAGCATCAAGCACGGTTTCTTCTTTTCCTTTAACCATTTTTTTAAATGAATCAAAATCTTCAAATGTCAAAATTGCTTCATTCTTACTCAAGGAAAGTTTTTTTCCTAAGGAAATAATCTCTTTCCCAATATCGTTCATTAGAAATTCAACATCAAAATTTCCAGCAGTCCTTGCTTCTTTTGCCGCCTTTTCTATTGAATCAGCATTAAGTGAAGAGGATAACATGTCACGTAATCTGTGTGGAGTGTTGTGTGCCTCATCAACTATCACAATTACATCTTCTAATGTTATTCCGTTTGGTGAAAGTATTCCGCTCCTAATATCTTTATCAAATAAGTGAAAGTAGTCCCCAATTATTACATCTGCTTTTTTTGCCATTTCAAGTGTTATTTCATATGGACAAAGGGCTTTGATTTCGCACATTTCTTTCATTAATAAGTAATTGTTATTGAATTGTGTTAGCGTATCTCTTTTTCTTCTTACATTTATTGCTTTTTGTTTTGGAGTAGTGCCGTGGCAATTTTCGTAAAACCTACAAGTGTGTTCTTTTTTTTTCTTATTGCACGCTTCGTAAAACCCATAATGAACATTTTTTATGAACGGATCAAGACACATTTGTTTTCTTCCAACAAGATCAACAGCAGTTACTCCGAGATCAAATTTTTGGTTAATTTCTTTTATGGTATCAATTACTATCTGGTGTTGGGATACTTTTGGAGTAATAAAAAATATTTTTTTACTGTTTTCCCTTGCGTACGAAATTATGGGTGCAAGCGAAGATACTGTTTTTCCTAAACCAGTAGGAGCATGAGCAAGTAAAATTTTTCTTTTATTCAAGCACTCAACAACGTCTTTGATTAGTTCTTTTTGTTGAGGTCTTACATTTTCATATGGAAAAAATACTTGCATAAAAAAAGAAGAACAATATTAGGGTTATAAAGATTTGTAAAGTGAAAAGCCACTTCAAATAATAAACTAAAATTTAATTATTTCTTATTAATTGAATAATTTTTTCTTCAATGTTTTGCATTGTTTGTTTTTTGAGTGAACCAATTTTATACAAAATTATTGATTTATCAGCAGTAAATATTTTGTTTATTCTAACAAAACTTCTCCCATCAAGTTTCTCCCCAAAAATATCATCATCACTAATTTCAATTACGTAATCATCATTCATAATTTGTCCAGTAATTTGACAAACAATTAAGTCATCACCTTTAAGAGAAGTAATAACAAGAGCAGGTCTTTTTTTAGTTGAAGAAAGATCAGTAAATGGAAAAGGCAAAACTAAAATATCGCTTTTCAAAGGTTTTTCCATCGTTTATCCTCACTTTTTGTGTTCCAAAGTTTCCCTAATGATTTTTCACTTGCAAAAGCAGTGCCAAATTTTTCTTCTATTTCATCCATTTTTCTTATTTCAATATGATCATCATAATTAAGAATAGCAATTTTTGACCCCTCCTCAAAACCTTTCTTATTTCTCAAGGTTTTACCTATTGATATTTGCCCTTTATCAGTAATAGTCACACTCTTTATCTCAATCAAACCCACAATAATCACCAAGTAAGATAAGTAAGAAAAGTAATATAATACTATTTGAACTAAACTGTCCATACAAAAAAAATGAATTTTATTATTTTAAAACTATTTTAAGTGTCTTGCCGGTGGTAGTTAATATTAAATGAAAGTTTATCAATATTATTGAAATGAAAACTAATCTAACTTATGTCACACTCAATCCTTCAAATTATACTAAATTTGAAGATTTTAGACAAAGTGTAGAGAAAGATTTTGTTAAAGAGAAACCTAATTTGAAAAAAAATTCAAAAAAACAAAAAATTCACCCATTAAAAAAAAGGAATTTGAAAATAATCCTTGTTTTTGATAAATCAAAAGTTATTGGTTATGTTTCTTATGGTTTTAACAAAAAAAGAGGATGGATCAGAGGAATTGCTATTAAGAAAAAATACAGAAATCAAGGAATTGGAAAAAAATTGTACAAAAAAGCAATAAACGAAATCAAAAAAAAGAAAATTAAAAAAATTGTTACAAGGACTTGGAGTTCAAACTCTCCTTCAATTAGTTTAATCAAAAAAATGGGTTTTATTAAAACTAAAACAATAAAAAACACTAGAATTAATGGTGATGACACTATTTGGTTTAAGTTAGAAATTAAATAAAGTATAATAAATTTGAAAAAAGTTTCTCAAAAGATCATTTTTTATATAACCCAATATTGATAGTTATTTATGCCTACCCCAAAAAGACAACTTCCTTCTTCACTTGTTTCTCGTTTTAGAAAAGCTTCAAAAATATTAGGTCGAAACTCTTACTTTAGATTAGGTAAATTGAAAAATGCTGATGAGAGGAGACACGAACATGAAAAACATATCATTCACACAAAACCGCATCTAACTGATACTCCCCTTGGAAGGGTTCGTTCTGTTGATGTATCAAGAACTCACCCCGAAGTAGGGAAAGTTATAATCAAAAGACACCATGTTGGAAGAGTAGTAAAAAAAGTAACACGTAACGGAATTCATACTGAAACAAAACATAATGCGGCAGAACTAATTAGGGTACTTAAAAGAAAAGTTCAAAATTACAATAGAAAATTCAAAAGCAAGCATGTAATTCTAACAAACCTTGAAGCTTACGCTGTCGGTAATGAATTAATTTTAATGAAAAAAGAAAACCCAATCACTCTTGAAGAATTAATTAAAGGCAAAAAATCAATCCCCAGATTTAAACCAAAATTCGCATCAAAAGAAAGAAGAACAAAATATTTTTTAGAACTTGAAAGACATTTATTTATTAATACAGGAATTACCCCATCAAATTTTTTAGTGCTTGGCGTAAAAAAAGGAAAACTGATTATTGCACCTGCAATAGATTCTGAATAGGAGAAGTTTAAATAAAATAAAAAAAATTGAACAACTAATAAAAGTTGTCCAATATTTAGTGTTAAATTAGTTGGGGGTTTTTTACTCAATTCTTAGTGAAAGAACTTTTACTTTTTTGCTTGTCACATATTCCCAAGAATTGTTATAGTGTTCTGCTACATAGATTTTGATATCATGTATCCCTTTTTCGACACATGCTTTTGGAAATATATCAAAGTATTCTCTAAATCTTTCTCCTGGAGCCATTGATTCAAATTTTTTTGTTTGGAAATTACTTCTTCCACCTTTATCAAATGCAATGTAATCATCAAGTATGATATCAAGTGAGATCATTGCTGTTTTATTAGTATTATTAATTAATTCAACTAATAGTTCTACTGGTTTTCTTTCACTTAAAACCATTCTTATAGGAGTTAATTCTGCTCGTATTTCAGCCATTTTTATTCCACCCTTTTATTTACAAACACTAATGCATTACTTCTTTAAAAATCCTTCTTTTCCATCCAAAAAACATATTAACTACTACCTTAGCATAATTAGTTATGAGTAAATGATAAACCTAAATTTTCTGCAAACAAAAAAGAGTTTAGAGAAAGTTTTGTTGCAAAAAAGAAAGTTGGTTATGATAGAATTGAACTTGCTGCTTTCCGAGAAGCAATGTATCATGCTTACTTAAGTATTTTGTCCCAAAAACCAACCGCGATTATTGCTCCACTTAGAGGGGCTGAACCTTTAATTAAAGTAATTCAATTGTTTGCTTCTAGTGAGAGAAAGAGTTCTCAAATTCCAATGATTTATTACCCAAAAGTTGGTCAAATGACTATGGATATTATGCCAAAGTATGTGGAAAAAATTCCTCCAAGTTACTCAAAATCCATGGATGAGGCTCAAAAGAAATGTGAGTATAGCAGAGTGCTTGATAGAATTATGTCAAGAAATAAAGGAAAACAAGTTAGATTAATTTTGCTTGATGAAGTTATTGGAGGAGGATCAATTTCTACTAGTTATAAATTAATTCAAGAATTAATTGCAGAAAAAACTAGTAAAGGAGATAGAAATTTTAGAGGAAGACAAATTAATTTTGGAGCAATTGCTATTAGTGATCAATCAAGACAACAATCAAAAAAACCCGATTACTTAAATTTAGTTCATAGAGGAAAAATTAGAGAGTTTAAAGTTCCAAGACTTTTTACTACAGATTCCCCTAAATTTATTACAGGATTAAGTTATATGGAAAAACCTAATTGGTGGAATCCCCCAAGAGTGAAAAGAGTTTTATCAAAAGAAAGAATTGAAGGAACTCAAAGGTTACTTAGCGATATTCAAGCACTTGAACATAATGGGGCTTTTGGTTCTGCAAAAAGAATGCACAGAATAAAAAAAATACCAAAACCAGTTGTTCAAAAAAGAAGAACACTAAGATAAAAAAACTAAAAACGAAAGTATTTAATTGTCAAAAAGCGTGATTTTAAAATGGGTAAATCATTTTCAAAAAACCAAATAGTGGGTTTACTAATATTACTTTCGCTCGCAGTACCATATATTCCAATTGTGTCATCACTTGATCCATTAATGAAAGTATTATTGTTTTTAGCCGCAATTTGGTTATTAATTAAATAAATTTTTTAAAAATTTATTTAAAAAAAGTCAAAAGGTTTTTTTATGCAACAAAAAAGATTAGTTAAATCTGATTTGAGAAAATCATTACCTAAAGGATTGAATACACAACAAAAACTTGATTTATTACGAAAAAGAACTGCTCTTGCAAGTACCATTCATCCAAAAAAAGCAAGAAGACCGAGAACTATTGGTGCGATTAGGGCAGGGCCTTTTCCTTTAAAAAAAATTGAATCGCTTTCTTTTGTAAATGCGCATTCCCCAAATTTTTCTTTTGCTCAAAAAATAGTTAAAATTTTTTGGAAATCACAAACTGGAGAAATAGAACCATCTCCAAGCGAACAACAAGCTCTTGTTAATTTAACAAATAATATTTTGCGTGCAGAAAAAATAAAAGAAAAAGTAAAATTCTTTGGAGTACAAGAACAAGTACTTGAAAAATATTCTAAACTCTAATAATATAAATTCAAAAAATAATCCAAATACTAATAATAATCCAAATTCGATTAATCATCCAAATTCTAAAACTTAAAAATTTCAAAAGAAAGTAATAAAAACAATAAAGAATACTTTATTTCTAAAGGAAATAATTTATTTCCTTAATTTTGAGGGTGTGAGAAAAAAATGATTCCAGAAGCTGAACTTATTAGAAAAGAAGTAATTTTGAGGAAAATGGATTTTCCTGCTAGTGTTTCTTTAACAAAAAATTCTCTTTTAAGGTGGTGTGCGCTTTCTACTGGTTTTATTTCTCCAAAAGAATCAAGAGACAAGGGACTCATAATTCTTGATGCATTGTTTGTTTTACTTTTTACTAAAAAAGAAAATCCCACCACTCTTGAAATTCAATCTTACATTAAAGAGAAAACTAAAGCTGATTTTAGTGAGAAACTAATTCGTTACCACTTGAATCGTTTAATTGATCTTGGAACACTTTCAAGAGACGGACTTAAATATAAAATTAATCCCGCACCTAATTCAGATAATAGAAATTCTCTAGCAGATAGTTTTGATTATTGGGTAAAAAAAGAAATCAACGAAGAACTCGCAAAAACAAAAACTGCTCTTGAAAAACTTCAAGACGCGTACAAGAAATGAAAAATGATTTATTTTAATTATTTTTTCAAATTTTTTTTATTTTAGTCTTACTGAGTCAAGATTTCTTATTGCTGTTGATGTGATTCCAAACTTTGCTGCTATGGTTTTTGAGAATTCTATTGATCGTGATGGGTCTCCGTGGTTTACTATTACTCTTTTTGGTTTTGGTTTTAGTGAGGACATGTACCCCATTAGTTCGTTAAAGTCAGAGTGTCCACTAAATCCGTCGATTGTTTCTATTCTCATTTTTACTTCTATTTTTTTTGTCCGACCATTGTCACTTATTGGGAATGTTTTTAGTCCTTGTTGGATTTTTCTACCAAATGTTCCTTCTGCTAAGTATCCAACAAATACTAATGTGTTTGCAGGGTTTTCTGCCATTTTGTAAAAGTAATCCATTATGGGTCCGCCATTCATCATTCCGCTTGTTGCAATTATTATTGCTCCATGATCTGCCACTATTTTTTCTCTATCCTCTCTTTTTGCTTCTAAAAATATTGGAGAATCAAATGGCGAATCATTTGTTAAAATTCTTTTTTCAAGGGATTGTCTTAAGTATTCTGGGTATGCTGTATGAATTGCACTTGCTTCTCTCACCATTCCGTCAACATAAATTTTGTTTTTTTCTGATAGTAATCCTTTTTTGTAAGCATCTTCAATTACCATACAAATTTCTTGTCCCCTTCCAACACCAAATACGGGTATAATTACGTTTCCACCAAATTGTGTTGTTTCTTGAATAATGTCCATTAGTTTTTTTTCTGAATCTGCCCTATTTAGTTGTGTTGCGTCGTGTGAACCATAAGTTGATTCAACTATTAGTGTTTCTAGTCGCGGGTATCTTACATCAATATTATCAAACAATCTTGTTGATCCATATTTTATGTCAGCACTATATACTACATTGTGTTCTCCTTCTGCAATATTTATGTGTACTGAAGATGAGCCTAGTATGTGTGCTGCGTTGTGGAAGGTTAATCTCATGTCAGGAGCAATATCAGTTACTTCTCTATACTCTCTTGTGATTGTGTGCATTAGTGCATTTTTTACATCAGCTTCTGAATAGGGCGGGTTTTTGTCTTGAGCTAAACTCACATTTAAGAAATCAAATTGTAGAAGTGTTGAGAGGTCTCTTGTTGGTTCTGTTGCGTAAATTGGTCCATCATAACCTAGTCTGTAAAGATAAGGTAATAGTGCTGAGTGGTCTGAGTGTGCGTGACTTAATACAATCACATCTATTTCACTTAGTGGATAACCTAATCCATCAATAAATGGATAAGGATCATCATTACTAAAGTTTAGCCCAGCATCCATTAGTATTTTTGTGTTGTGCGTTTCAAGCAGCATGCAGCTTCTTCCAACTTCTCTAAATCCACCTAGTCCAGTTAGTCTTATCCATTGGTGATTACTTGTAGAAATGTCAGCATATATTTGTTCTGCAGTTTTTAGTAAGAATTTTTTTCGCTCGTCAGTGTGTTTATGTAAATGTTTTCTTATCCCTGAAAGTGTGTCTGATTTTGTTGTTGGTGCCCTAATAATTCGTGGAACCCAACCAGTTTCTAACACTATTTTTTTTGAGATTTCTCCACCCTTCCCTATAACTATTCCTTTTTTTACTGCCTCAATTACTACTTCACTGAAAGGTTCTTCAAAGTAAATGTCTTTTACATCCGCGTCTTTTGGGATTAATTCAAGTATTTTTGCTTTGGATTGTTCAAGTGGACCTAAAAGTGATTTATCAGTCCTAATGTTTACTCTTTTTTTTAATTCAAAAGCTATTTTTGAAACATAATTATCTGCTGAAAAAAATGCGGCCGGATTTTTAGTGTAAATAACTACTTCAGGCCCCTCCATTTCTACTTTTGTTACTTCACAAGAAGAAGGCAAAATTGTTTTTAATTTTTCTTCGATTTCTTGAACTATTCTTAATTTTTGTACTGCCATTTTTTATTTCACCATTTTTTATTTTTTATATTTTTTTAATTTTTAAATTTTATTTTAAAGTTGTCCAAGATTCAGTGTTTAAATTCGTGGGCAATTTTATTTTTTTAAAATAATTTTTATTTTTTCATTGATTAATTTTGTTATTTTTAAAGCGCATTATTTTTTTGTAAAGTTTAATTTTACTTTTGAAATTATTTCTTCTATTTTTTCAAGAGGAACTATTCTTGTCCCGTTTTGATTTATAATTACCATACTAATCGATTTTCCACCACTATAAATGTCTCTATTTTTTGAAGCCACTATTGCTTTTATAGCTAAGGCAATTGCTTCGTCTTCTTTCATATTAAATTTGAATTCCGAATCAAGTGTTGTTATTGCAAATGTTGTCCCCGACCCAGTTACTGCATATTTTGTTTTTGGAGAAATACACCCATATGGAGTTAATTCATATAATTCTGGTTGTGAATTTACTCCCCCAATTATTGGAGCAAAAATAAATGGATAATATCTGTTCCCATTTAACACATTTGATAATAATGTTGTTACTGCTTTTGGAGTTATTTTTGTTTCTCTTTCTATTTCATATAAATTTGCTTGTGCTCTTAAAAATCTTATAACAGCTAATGAATCTCCAACAGCACCAGATATTGTTAGTGATACTTTGTCAGTAATGTTGTATATTTTTTGTGCGTCATCATCCGCAGCCATGTGACCCATTGTTGCTTGTTGATCTGCAGCAAGGACTACAAAATCTTTTCCAATTATTCCGACAGTTGTTGTCCCTGTTTTTTTTGCTTCTGCCATTGTAGCAGCACTCACTGGCCCATTAGGAGTATTAAATTTTACTCTTTCACTAATTAGGCTTATTGGCAATCCTTCTATTTCATTATAGTGACTCATAATCATCAATTTTTATAAAAAGTAGTAATAACTATTCATTTACCACAAACCTTTAAAAAGGTATCAATTTAACGAAATTTTTATCCATTTATTCTTTTCTTTTATTTTATTCTTTTTTTGTATCTACTTTTTGATTTTTTGTTTCATCAATAATTTCTTTTTCAACACTCTTTTTTTCTGGGAGTGGTTTAAATTCTAATTCTATCCCGAATTCTTTACCAAGTCTTGTAATTGAAGCATTTATTTTTTCCAAATTTTTTAAAGTGTCATTAGTAAGTTCTACTATTAATTTATTTTCTTTTATTTCTTTTTTTGATCCTGGGACAAATGAATAATATTTTTCAAATATTATTTCTGCAATTTCTTTTTTATCAGTAATTTCATTTTCTATTTTTACTTCATATTCTATTTCTCTTCCTGCAAGAGCGTGGTTAAAATCTACTCTTACTCTTCCACCACTCACACTTTGCACTCTCCCATAAGCATTCCCAACACTTATTACTAGTCCAGGTATTGGGTTTATTTTTTGATCGTGAAATATTTTTATAGGAGTAACTCTAACTAAATCATTGTTTCTTTCCCCAAATGATTCTTTTGGAGTCATTTTTACTTTTCGCACTTCTCCTACTTTCATTGTTAGTAATTCTTTTTCTACAAGAGGTAATAATTCGTGTTCTCCAGTAATTATACTAAGAGGGCCATATTTTCTTTTTTCATCAAACATATTGTTTTGCTTAGCAATTTCAGCACTAGTTGTATCAAATACTCTCCCTTCAAGTAGTTCTTTTCCATTGAATGTTACTTTCAGTATTCTTTTGCTTTCTTTATTTTTTGATTCATCAACTTTTATTTCAGCCATAAATTCACCCAACAATATAATTTATTCAATAATAAACTCATGATTTGAGAACCTTTTTAAAGGTATTATACCCGCTTTAATTATAAGAAATAAATAGTCCAAACAATAATAAATAATAACAAAAGTAATTGGAATAACAAATAAAAATATTGAATTTTATAAAAAGTGACTTTTATGAATAATAATGATTTGGTCAAATATGTCGGGATAAGTGTTGCAATAATAATGGTTATTTCCACAATTGGGATAGGACTACTTTATGGCCAAGACAATAATTCTTCTGCTTCAACTCCAAGCACTGAACAATTAATTGATAATAAAGAAGAGTTTTCTTATGATATTTCGTTTGAAACAAGTGCTTTAAGTGAACTAAATGCTCTTCGTTTAGTTATTTTAACTACTTCAGTAAATAAAGATGAAATTGATGCATTGGTTACAAAAATTGATGGAGTTAATAGAGTTTCTTCAAGATTAACTAAACTTGCTGATTTTAATGGTTGGTTTTATTATGCTGAAATATACTTAAAAAAAGGTTCAGACCCCTCTATTGTTTCAAATGATGTTTTAGCAATTGATTTATTTTCTCAAAATCCCGAAGATGGACAAATAGTGAAATATGTTACAGTTGGTGCGCCAACAACTGTAAAATTATCTAACCCGGATTTGAATATTTCAAGAGATTATAATTTTGAATCAACTACGGTTAGTGCTTTAGTAAGCTTAGACACTTTACCAGGGGATAGTATTAGTGTTTCTGGAACAATTAAATTAATTGGAAAAGCGATTAGTGGACTTGAATTAATTGAAGAGACTAATTTAACAAACTCTCCTGCCCAATACACTATAAAACAAAAATTAAATTTAAGTGAACTTGAAGAGGATGTAATGTTTGAGGGAGAAAGAGAGATAAACACGTATTTAAATGAAGAAGAGTTAAAAAAAGAAATTAATTTAATTGATAAAAATGCGGATATTTTTGTGTATTCATTTAACAAAACAATAACAATTGATTCAAACAATGAAATTAGTGAAGATCTACTTACAAAACTAGAAAATATTGATGGAGTTAATTCAATAACATCTGAAGACAATAAAAATATTATTATTGATTTTAATATTGAATTGGTTTCTGAAGTTTACCAAAAAATAAAATCATTAATTGAGTTAGAAGATTTTTCAAACACCATAACTTTGCCAAAAGAAACTGTTTATGGAACAACAATTATTTCTAAAAGTAATGATGTTCAAGAATTATTATTACAAAAAGGTTTTTCTCCAATGTTTGTTCAGAGCGCTAATTTCTTTTTAGAAAAAGTAACTATCACTGAACTAAATAAAGAGTTTGATTTTAATTCCACTTTTCCTGCAAGAATAAAAACAAATCACAAAATCGGTGAAGAAGTTGAATTAACTTTAACTATTTCTATTCAAAGAGAAAAAATTGTTCAAATTACTGGAATTGAAGAATAAACAAAATTTAATTAAACTCTTTGACTTTTTTATTCTTTTAATTTTAGAATTGCTTCCGCAATATCCCCATTAGTTTGTTCTAGTGCTTTTTTTGCTTCTTCTTTAGTTTTGCCAGTTTGTTCAGAAACCATATCAATGTCTTCTTGAGGAATACCTTCTTCTTCAATCGCATCCCCAATTAAGGTATAAGTTTTTTTTCCTTGCATTGTCATTGCTTGAATTTGAGGTTTATCAAAAACTAATTTTTTTCCCCCGCCAAGTTCAAACACTACTTTTTCAGCATTTATTTCATCAACTTTTATTCCCATTTGTTTCATCATTTGGGCCATTTGTTTTGGATTTACTCCACCAGGAAACATAATTTACACCTCAATTTTTAAATTTTAATTAACAAACCACTAATTGTGTAATCATTTTTTATTTGAAAAGTCTTTTAAATTAAAAGTCCTATTCTTTATTGTTAATGTTTAGTGTTTTTTATGAGTGATGTTATTTCAGATATAAAATCTTTTGAAAAAAAATTTAAAAAATTAAACAAATCTTCTCCAAGATTTGTATCAATTCAAAGATATTTTTCTATTGGCGGTGTAATCAAAGCATATCCTTGCGAAAAAGAGTGGCCAAAACTTGCATACCCAAATAATGTTGTTCTTGAATCAAAATTAAAAGAAGTGCGAGAAAAAAGAAAAATGTTTAATGAAAAATTAAATTCTTGGAAAAAAACACACAAAAGTGCTTCTAATTACCACTTGACAAATCAAATGCTAAAACTAAAAGAACCACTTTATTGGAAACACATGGCAAAAATGGCGATAGATTCTGATTATAGAAAAGATGCAGAAGCAGTAAAACTACCCGCGCATTTAGTGTCTGATAAAAAATGGCAACCAATGGTGAAAATGTTTGTTAATGATTTAGATTATAGAAAACAATTATCAGAAACTGTGAGAACTAGTATTGCTTACAAGAAAGATAGAAAAGTTGCAAAGTACGCTGATGAATTAAAAAATTTTAGAATGGAAACTTCTGATAAACAAATAAAAGAGTTAGAAAAAAAAATTAATGAACTTAACGAAACCGAAAGTGCCCTAAAAGAATTACAAGTTTGGGCAAAAGAATAAAATTTTTTTAAAAACTAATTAATTTTATTAAATCTTTTTCAAAAATAATACAAACATTTTTCAAAAATTATTTTTTAAAAATACCAACAAACAAATCAACAATTAAAAAACCAATTTTTCACTTGACCACCGGCATTGTACTCTAGCAGCGTTTATAAATAAAAAAATCTGCATAATAATTAGAACCAAAAAGAGTCCAACTATAATTTGTTTTTTGGACTCTATTAGTTGGTTCTTAAAAGGAGGAATATTTATGGTTGAATCAAGATTGTGTAGATTTGTTAGTGTTGAAGGAAGAGAGGCACCAAATTTCTTTTATGTAAAATTATGAAATAAAAGAAAAATTTGGGAAATAAATTATTTTTATTGTTTTGTTAGTTGGAGAAGTTGAATAATCACCCAAGTATTTTCTTCTCCCACTAACTCCATAGCAATAATAAAGGAGGAATAAATATGAAACCAGTTAAAAGTATTAAGGTAGGATCAATTGAGGTTGCGGTTTGGGAAAACACTTCAAAAGAAGGAAATAAGTTTTTCACAACAACTCTAAATAGAAACTACAAGGATAAAGAAGAGTGGAAAAAAACTGATTCTTTAAGAGTTGATGATTTGCCTAAAGCGATTTTAGCACTTGAAGAAGCGTACCACTTTGCTGCAATAAAAAGTGAATAAAAAAAACTTCTCACCAAGTTTTTT
>ERZ795044.551-NODE-551-length-35203-cov-6.807272_pt1 | contig 35203 bp, 87 predicted proteins | sample MGYA00375128_ERZ795044 | MGnify/ENA primary metagenome ERZ795044 (study PRJEB30173, sample SAMN05720213) | anaerobic digester metagenome | isolation source: active sludge of municipal wastewater-treating anaerobic digesters | place: USA | collected 2014-12-22 ...
TACATTATTTTTTAAATCTGGATTTGATAGTAATTTATATTCTTCGCTTAATCTAAATCTAATAAACTTATTGGTAAATTCATTACAAAAATAAACCACATTTACTTTGGGAGTACAACAGATTATAGAAATAATTAGTATGAAATATAATTTAATATTATGCTTATTATCATTCTTAGTACAATTAGTAGATAAAATAACATTATATCCTATAAGATATATAAGAAGATATTTATTACAACTCTTAAAAAAAGAAGAAATAGGTTACGATGGTGTGACATATGATTATTGGAAATATTCGATAAATAAAAAAAATAATACAGTTATAGACTCTTTTCTTATATGTAAAAAGTGTTATGATAAAAATAAATATCTTTATAAAATAGATAAATACAGAAAGCACCCAAATTCTGTAAAATACTCCTATATTTGTAGACAATGTAAAGAAATATTTTATGAGTGATGCTCATATGTAATGTGCTTTTTTCCTTTACCAAAATAAAAAGTTTTTCAAAAAATTTTCAAAACTCACCAAAAGTCGAAAATCAATAAAAAAAAGTTCTGAGACGCGGGATAGGTTGGGCGTACCCCGCGACACCCCCCACCCCCCGGCCTATGGCGGGGGGTTTTTTCAAACGTTAGTTTGTGAAATTGCTTTTTTTTATTATATTATATATATAAAATAAATAATAAATATAAATAATAAATATTTCAAACGTTAGTTTGCGATATTAAATTATTATATTATATTATTTATATAAATTAAAAATAATAAATAATAAGGGGGCTTTAATATGAACGAGCAAACGATGAAAGTGTATTTTGGACGTGGCGAGTATGCGATAACCGGGCTGAACATCGATAAGTTTATCGCAGCGGCGAAGGGCTACAACGACGAGAATAAGTGGAAGTCTTACGTGTGGGATTATCTCGGCTTCCACTATGAGAAGGGCCAGCTTAAGAGGTATAAAGATGTGATGGCTGTCCTGAGCCAGAGCGACGACGAAAAAGCGATGGCACTCGTTGCTGAGATGGAGCGCTTCCAGGTCAAAGCTGCCGATACGCTCGAGATTCGCAAAAAGATGACCGCCGAGCAAAAAGCCGCAAAATTTGACGCAACGGTTGCCAGACTGCAGGCTGCCGGGTTCTCCGAAGAAGAAATTACAAAATTGACGAGGAACTTCTAAGGGGATTTTAAAATGCCCTGGGCTTCGGCCCGGGGCTTTTTTTTGTATCCAGGCTATTTTAAAATGCCCTGGGACCCACGTAGGTCTATTAGGGCATTTTAAAATGGATTCACTGGAATCCAGGTCGTGTGCCGAATAGGTATGAAAATCGGTGCCGATAGCCGGTCTACTATGAATAGGTATGTTTAAAAAGGAGGTTTTGATATGATTTTTCTTTGTATATTACTAGGTGTAAGTGTTTCAACATTCATTCTCTTTCGCATGTAGTTTCAGCGAAAAACGTTTGCTCTTGACCTTCATGTAATAAGGTCAAGACTAAGATCAGACCGATTGAAAATTGGTCTGATTAGACCGTCTACTATGGCGGTCTATTTCGTCTGGGCGAAGAATAGGTTTGGACAATTTCAAAAAGAAGGTTTTAATAAGGTTCGATTTTAAAATGTCTAGTTTTTATTTTTATATATTTATATTATATTTATTATATAATTTAGCTATTTTAATTTAAAAATGCCTTTTTAATATGTAGGGCATTTTAAAATCGTCTAATAAAGGGGGTCTTAAAATGGAAGATAAAAAGCTGTATTGGGAATCGATCCAGTCTAATTTTAAAGAGGATCACAGAAGGTATTTAGATGAAGAGACTATACGGAGAATGAATTCCGGAATGGATTTTATTAAAGCAAAGGATCTCATAAAACTGGATTCTAAAAAGAATCCCAGACGATTTGATCCTGATAAGAAAAGACATAATCCTACTTCTGATTTTAATTTCGATTATAAGTTGGAAAGATTATCTCCGCAGTTAAAAGCAGAGATTCTGGAGAAAAGAGAAAGAGCAGCGCAAAATGCAGGTTCTGGGCATCGCAGAGGTCCTTCTCTGGAAACGATTATCAAAAGAGAGATGATGAAAAAGAGATTAGTCGCTGCCGGAATAGACGATGCAACAGCCGAAAAGATGTCAAAAACAATAAAATAAGGGGGAAAATGAAATGAATCCCAATCCTATTAAGATCATCGACTTTATTAAACGGCCCGGAGAATCAAAACTCCGGACCTGGTTGTTTCTGGGCTGTATAATGTATGCGATTAAGAAAGGTATCCTGGAAGATGCAGAATGGACAGGTCTTCTCGGAGAACCTATTATAAATGAACTTAAAAAGATGATCAAGGAGGAGAAGTAAATGCCTGAAGAAACCAGAGTAACTGCACAAGATGTACTCAGGTTGATTGAAGAGGAGGAGAAAGCTCAAAGAGATTTCTTCGAGGAAGCAAAGAGATTAGGAGATTATCAAAAGACAGAACAAGTAATGATCAGTCTTTTGGATCTCATAGAATTAAAAGAGATTACTAATAAGATTCTCAAAGGAGAATAAGATGTGGTATTTATGGCTACTTCTTCTCATTCCTTTAGGAATGATGATAATAGGAATAATTGCTTTTCTCAAGTGGCTTTGGTCTTAAAGAATGAAAAGCGTTCCGGCTAGACCGTCATGTAAGGAGGTCTAGTTGGAAGGCCGATTTTATCAATTATTTTATTTTATCTAGTTTTTATTTTTTAAGTTTTTTATTATATTTATTATATAAATTAAAATTGCAAATAATTTTGCAAAAAAACATCATTAAATAGGAGGTCTTAAAGACCATGGCAGACAAACTTCAAACGATCACAGTTTTCACGGGCACGAAATCGGACAACATCAACTCGTCTAACATCGATGGTTTCCTGAAAGCCGCCAAAGCCTACAACGAAGAAAAGAAGTGGGCCTGGAGGATGTACACCCTCGGCGTCAACAACGACGGAAAGATCCGGCGCGATGCATACGAGAAGGTGAAGCGCGAGCTGATCGAAGCCGAAGACGAAAAAGCCCTGGAACTCGCTGAAGAGATGTCCAAGTTCGTCGAGCTGAAAGCGGAAGATGTCGTCCGCAACGCCAGGCCCAATCCGGCAGAAAGAGCTGCGAAGCAAGCCGAAGCCCGGACCAAGCTCGAAGCAATGGGCACTTTCACGAAGGCCGAGATCGACAAAATGGTCTCCGCTGTCCGCTAACCGCCTATGAGTTCCGTTCCAGTTTTACCTAGTGGCTGATCTGATAAAAAGGGTCAGCCACTAGTTCTTTGTCCCGGTAGCTCAGTGGATAGAGCAACTGCCTTCTAAGCAGTCGGTCGAAGGTCCGATTCCTTCTCGGGACGAATGCTTTAACCCCCTTAAATACTCCATGTGAGCTCCTTACTAGGATGATAGCGTAATTCTTAGTAAGGAGCAACTTTTTTTGAATCAAAACTTCTGAAAAGGAGAAAGATATAAATGAAAGCAACAAAACAAGACATACAAATACTAAGGTCAAGTCTTAAAGAAGTAGAGAATCGTCTTCTTCATAAACTTTCAAAGAAGCAGATTACTCTAGAATTCTTCAAAGAACAATGGAAAGTAGTAGAAGAGACGAGAGAGATGATCAAGAAGATAGAAGCAAAACTTATAGTATCTATTCATTAAAAAATGGCGGTTCTTGCCCAGTCAAAGTATAACCATTTTATCTTTTAAAAATCATAGAAAAAGGACCGAAAACATATGAAATTCGGTCCTGGTGGAAGGTCAAGAAGAAGAGAAAATGGCGGTTCTTGCCCATGAATCATTCAACGCTTTTTTAATAACGTGCAGAAATAAGGAGATTATAATGAGAATCAAGATATACAGAAGTATTATAATCATCTTTCTTCTTGTTTTTAGTATAGGAAATCTAATTAGTACTACTATAACTATTGAAGGAAGAAGGACACTATTCATCGTAGAAGCAATTCTCCTTGTAGGATTCATGATTCTCGATAGTCTTGATAAGATGAATGAGTAAATTCGGATAGATGGTAATAATTTGTAAAGTTTTAATGTTGTAGGGCATGCGGGAGACGGCGCATCTACGCCCAAATCGCGTAAATCTACTCATTAATCTTAATCAAGTTATATATTATAAATCAAACTTACTTTGTTCTATATCTAACACATAGAAGGTGAATAATGCATCTTAACTATGATGAATATAAGTATAAAGCTTTTAGAACTGGTGATCTTGTTAAGATAACTTCTTTATCACAAGCTACTCTTTGGGAATGTGATAAATCTAAAAGAAATACTTCTCTTCCTAAGATAAATGATATTGGTTACATTAAATCTGTTGATTTAAGTTCTGAACCTTATACAATCTATACTTTATCTATTGGTGATTATAGGGATACTTATCATTCCACTTGCTTTGAGTTAATAAAAGCTACCCCTAGAAATACTTTTTCTTTTGTTCAGAGGGAATATGTAGATTTTCTTAATTATATATTCTCACAATATTTGCTATCAATTAAATCTTCTAATATAGAAAATGCTTTACTACTCAAATCTGGTCTAGAATTATTAGGTGCTTTTATTGAAGAGTAATTAAGGAGATTCTTAGTACTATGTCTACTAAATTTTGTTCTAATTGTAATCAAAGAGTTCATCCTCATAGAAAGATTGGAATAGGTACTCTTATTCTCTGTCTCTTTACTTCTGGTGTTTGGATTCTTATCATTCCTTTCTATTCTAAAAGATGTCCTATCTGTCATGGTACTAACTTATGCAAATAAGATTCACTTCACCTATTAAAGACGAAGATGGTTATAATAGAGATGATTTAAAGAAGATATGGTTGGTCTTTCTTTGGAAGGATCATCCTAACTATCACTCTGTCACTCATCGTCGTCATGGACAACAGGATATGCTTATTATTGGTCGTCCTTATCCTGATACTAAATTTGCTGGATGGTTTCTTTCTATTACTAGATTTAGGAAGTTTGTTTTGGATGGTACTATTATCATTCTTACTCAAGGTGATTCAATATGATAGTTATCTTTCTTCGTGATTATAAGAATACTAATCCTGGGCATGAAACTGCTCCTCGTATTAAGAAGGGAATTAAATATTCTGTTTCTATCTTTAAGAAGAAGAATGGTGATATTATACAGCTTGATCCTATAACTGCTGATGCCCCAACAATGTTTGTCAATGATTCTGATTTTAGATTATCTATACGAACAGGTCTTATAGCTCTAGAAAAGGAATAGGTACTAATATATGATTTATCTCATTGGTATTCTCTTTTGTTCTATTCTTATCATTATCTTTACTCTTAAGTCTGCTCATATATCTACTTATATAAGATAAAGGAAAGACAAAGGTATGATTACAAGATTTGTAGCAGGTAGATATTATAAATGTTCTCTTTCTGAAAGATCACAGGAATGGAACGAAGACGGTGAAATGGACTTCATGTTAGATGGTAACTGGCATAAATGTAAGAAAGCAGGTGGACCTAGTGCTTCTTTTTATGATAGTCCTGATCCGGAATATATGTGGGCATGGGGTGATCTTGATTACTTCGAAGAGAGAGATTATCTTAATCTTGAAGATGAGTTAAATGTTTTGCTTAAGTATCATACTCCTGAAGAACTTATCAAATCAATTTTAATTCTAGCTAAAAGGAAGTAATTACTTATGATTTCAAAAGAAAAGAAAATAGAAACGCTTAAAAATATCATTAAGCAAAAGGGTGCATGTCTCGGTATTGATTGTTTCCACTGTTTTCCTGCTCTATTCAATGAGGATCGTCCTGGTCCTTGTAAAGAAAAGTATCATTCTCGTAGGCTGGAATTAGCTGAGAAGAGATTAGCTGAACTCACTGGTTCTATCTCTTTTGATAATGAGGAAGCACCTATCATTCTTAATCAATCTATCTAAAAGAGAAATACTATGAGGAATACTTATTACTTTATCACCTGCAATAAAGGATACTTTTGCAAGAACTTTGATGTTGAGAATCCCAATACTGCTTATTCTTTCAAGAAGAGAGATGCTTATATTCTTTCTTCTTCTAAGCTTAAGAAGTTAGAAACTATATTAGGATGTTCCTTTGATGAACACCTTGGTAAAGCTTTTAAACTCAAGAAGTTATCTATTATTGATACTATTCTTTATATCTAAAGGAATATGCTATATGCTTTCAAAAGAAGAGAAGATAGAAATACTTACAAAGTTTATCATACAAGAGGGTGATTGTAGAAACATTAGCTGCACTCATTGTCTTGCTGCTTTATTTGATAGACCTTTATGTGAATGTATTGCAAAAGATCGACGTTCTAGATTGCATACTGCAAAAAGAAGATTAGCTGAACTTGCTAGTTCTTCTGTTGGTATATGTATCCTTGCTGATGCAGATCAGATAATTCTTAATCAATCTAACTAAAAGATAAATATTATGAAAATACAATTTAATAAACCTTATCGTATTGAAGCTGAGGTAGTTTGTGGGGTATGGAAAGTTAGTGCTACAACGCAAACTGTAAATGATAAGGAATGGTTCTTACTTAGATTTACACCCGAGGATATAAGAATAACTTTTGCATTTACTGCTGGTCCTGAATATCTAAGAAAATGGCTTAGAGAAGGAATCATAACTATTATACCATGAAGAAGGATGAGCAACAAATTCTTTCTAAATCAAGTTACCTTGAAAATAACTATAAGTATATAGACTTTCTATTGTCTTTATCTTATCTAAAGATTGGTCTTTTATACTACTATACAAAAGGAGTGCTTTATGAAGTTTACTTTATCTATTCTTTCTCTCATGCTTTTGATGAATCTGAGTTTTCTTTTCTTTGCCTGCGATGCAGAGGAGAAGCAAGTGCTTCTTCCAATCATTCAGATGGAGCAATGTAAAGCAACAAAGATTCAGGATGGTTATACTCTCAAGTGCGGGGATCAGACGGTTACTATTTATAACGGAGAAGATGGTCAGGATGGAGAAGATGGTAATGATGCTTCCATAGAGGTTATTCATGTCTGCGGTAATACAGATGGAGAAGTGCTTATTCGATTGCCTGATAGTACTCTTGTTGCTTATTATAAGAGTGATTGCCTCGGTACCCAAGAATATCTTAAAGTACTTACTCCTGGAGATTACACATCTTCGGATAAGTATCATTGTCACTTTGCTGTCGATGAGAACAATAATATTACTTATAAGTAATTTAACTATGTACTCTCTATCTTATATAGTGAGTACATACTTAATTCACTTATAGTAACCAAAGGATGCTATGATAATAAAATTTACAAAAACTTTTCGGGATGAAGATGGAGTTCAAAGAACAGAGTATGCAAATAAGCAGATTTTGCTCTGGAAGAATCATAGAAACTACATGACGCACAGAGAACGTTCTATGCAATCTAATATGCTTGTGGTTTCAAGGGTTGGAGGGCGTGATGGTTATTTTCTATCTAAGGAGAAATTTAGAAAGTTTCTTTTAGATGGTACTATCAAAATAGTTGATCCAAAGGAGATTTAAATTATGTCTATTCAAGTAAGAGATATTCTTAATGACTTCATTGCTGATAAACTTACTTATCCTGAAGCTAAAGATAAGATAACTATACTTTATCAAAATGGTTATCTTGGTAAGTCTGCATATGAGCAGTATATGGGTACTCTCTATGATATTAATATGGTTATGTAATTTAATTAAGAATAGGAGGAATGTAAATGGAAAAGAATCTAACTCTTATTAATATTGGTACAGTATCTATTACTACTGGTACAGAAGGTCCTAAGCATGATCCTTATGGATATACAGAATATTCTTTTACTCATAAAGGAGAAGACATTGTAATTCATCTCGGCCTCAGAGAAGAGATGATTATTGGTTCTTCAAAGACATATGGTTATGATAATATTACTATTGCTTTTGCTGATAGGTTTAATCATACCATTACTCTTTCTGAGTTTCTTTCTGAAGTAGATGAAACCATGCATACTCCTCCTTCTTGTGAATGTGGTTGCCAAGAAGGAGAATGGGTTTCTGGTTTTCCTGGAGAACATCTTTACATTTGTTCTAAGTGTAAGAATGTTCTTGATTCAGAGTTTCATGAAAGCGAAATAATCTGAAAGAAATTCGGTCACACTGAAAAACTGAAAGAAGGATGAAAACAATGGCAAAGAGAAAGAAGGTTTTTAAACTTACTATACAAGACGAAAAAGAATTTAATAAAGCAAGATCTATGCTATTCGATGTATGCGATGTTGATCAGCTGTATGATGATGAAGTTATACAAGAGTTATTATTTTTTGAATCATCCTATGACACTGCTGATCTTCGAGATACTAAAGTTGAGAAAATAATGACTAAGAAAGAATATGATGCTCTCGAGCTTATATATAACATTGCTTATGGTGCAAGAGGTTCTCGAGTTTCTAAAGAAGAAGAAAAGAAGTTTAAGACATGCAGAAGGGTTTTAACTCGAATATTCAAAGAAATACAATAAGGAGTTTTAATATGCTTACTAAAAAACAGAAAGAGATACTTGATGAGATAGTAGAGAAAAACTCATGCAATTATATCGGTTGTGGAAACTGCTATAATGCTTTCGGAGAAGGGGAGAAGAAGCTTTGTTATGATATAGGACATAGTAAAATATTAGTTGAAAAAGCTAAGAAGCTTTTATCTAATTCAATGCTTACTTCCTCAGATGAGGAACAAATTATTCTAAATCAAACTAACTAGACAAAGGATGTTAATCATGTCTTCAAGAAATAGAAGAGTAACAAGTCCAAGAGAAATAACTGATCCAAAAGAAATACTTTTAACTATCATAGATCTAGGTGGGTCATGTACATACTGTTCTTGTAAAGTTTGTGAAAAAATGTTTAAGTATAAGGGTCATAAGATATGTATGGGATATGACATAACAGCTGAGGATAAAGTGCGTCTAGCAAAACAGTTTTTAAAAGAGAATGTGTTTCTTTTTGTTAATGATGAAGAACAAATTGTTTTAAACCAAAATAGCTAGAAAATAACTATAAGTATATATAGGAGAATCAAATGATTACTTTCCATGTTATAGATAAGCTTACAGGAAAAGAAGCAGATACTTATGAGATAGCTCTTAAAGAAGAATGGGCAAAGAATCTTATTTATTGTGACATGGAAGGGTTTGCTTTACAAGAAGATGGTTCTCTTATTCTTGTTGATGAATGTGGCACTTTTGCTTATTGTCCAGAAGACAGATTCGAAGTAGTACTTACTTCTCAATCGATATGCTAACTATGAGAGTAAAAGGGAATAAAGACAATAGATTAATAACTTGCACTTCATATGGTTCGTTTAAAATGCACGGTGAGGAAGGAACTATTACGATTTCAACCACCAGTCTTATTCATATAAAAACACTCACAACTATATATCGTATGCGTAAAGATGAATTCAGAAAAGCATTAAGAGAACAATCTCTTATAATAATACAGGAAGATGAAAGTATATAATACAATTGGTGAAATCTATTCTGAATGTGGTTCCTTTGCTAGGCAGCCAGGTACTATATTTAGAGTTGAATATTTTTATCAGACTTCACCGGCACCACATTTAACAGGAAAACATAAACGAATTAGTTTGTGTGAAGAAGGTGAACATGGTGATACGGGTTGGTTAATTTTGCCAGAAGAATTTAAAAGATATATTCTTGATGGAACTTTAGTTATTATAACAAAAGGAGAATAGATATGATAGTAACTGATGCTATTAATAAACTTGAAAGTATTTCCAACAAATGTATTCTGGTTTCTCCAGGTATGACAGTTAACGATTGGTTAAAGATGCTTCGTCGCCTTCGTGGAGAACTGAGCTTTAAAGATGTATTTCATAATCAATACTACCAAGCATATGAAGACAGAATCGAAAAGATGTTTCGTGATGAGTTGTGTAAGGAGGAATAACATGCAACGTAGAGATTGGACATATAGCAAAATAGGTGATTTAGAAGAATGGGATAATGGGTTATTCACTATCTCCCATATAGAAAATTCTCTTTTTTATAACATCGCTTGTTATAAAGGGGATACAAAAGAAATACAATCTGCTTTAACTCTTTCTGCTGCAAAGAGAAAAGCAACTATCTGGAGAAAGGAGTTAGAATTATGAAAGAAACTAAACAATGTATAGATTGCGTTCATGTCTTTGTTCCATACGAGGAAGGAATCTGCAAATCTTGTGGCGACGAAGAAGAGTATAAAAACTTTCAACCGAGAGAAAAGAGTTCTGAATCTGCTTCAATGAGATTGCATACTGCCACAAAGACTCTTACAGATGAGTTTGCGATGCATTGTAACTTTCCTATGGAAGATATTCTTGCAATTTTTAAAATTGAGTATGGAATAGAAAAACCTACTATAAATCAAGTGCTTGAATTTCGTTCGCATTTGAAGTTTATGGAAGCAGAATTCATGATGCAAGCTCGAGAAGGAAAAGAATTATCTTTCTCTAAACAAGGAAAAGAATAATGAAGATTATTATTAAAGATACAGAATTTGAATCAATATTCGGTGACTTCTCAATAGAAGGTTACTATAAAGAAGGAACACTAGTTACTATTGGAAAGGAGTATTCAGAAAGCACAAAATGCGATATAGTAACATTACATATTCCGATAGAATATGGTAAATATGGTAATTTTCGTGTAAAGTATTTTACTAAAGAAGAGTTTCGTTCTTATCTTAGAAAAGGAATTTTTGTTATTGTGAGTGAGTAAATGAAAGTAAAACGAACTACAGATTTTTTTAGATCTTATCATGGTGATTTTGTCTATGATAAAGATGATCCTGAAGTTTTGGAAGTTAAAAAGGATACTCTTTTATCTGGAAAAAATATTCGTCTATATACTGATACAGATTATTACACCATAACAGCAGAAGAATTTCGTTATTATCTACGAACAGGTGATTTAATTATTCTAGACGAAAAAGGAAGTGAAGTATGAATTCAATACCAATTGTATTTCTTATATTATGTGGGGCACTTTGTATCTTTTTTTCTGGATACTATCTTGGATTTAAAGATAGAGAAAGAATTAACAAAAGAGATAAAAAGGAGAAATCGAAATGATTATTCTTCAAATATTTTTTATTGTGTTTCTTGTTTCAGGTTTTATTTGGATTTTTACTAAAGGATAACTATAATATTAAAAGGAGATCTTCAATATGAAAAAGCTAGGATTTATCATAATACTTCTTTCTTTTATTTTCATAGGTTGTGCAACTGATAAAGATCCCTATCTTTGGAATCAAGGAAGAATTCCTTTTATGTTTGTAAGTCCCTTGCCGCCTGCACAAACAAAGAATCTTGTAATGGCAATGTGCATGTGGAATACTCTTACTAACGGTGTTATTTATTTTGATAATGTTACTGGAAGATCGCTGGATGACGAAGATAGAGTTCTCAGAATAATAGGTCTTCCAAACGGTTTTGTCGAAGGAGCACCTCTAGCATCAAGCATTAATGGATACAAACAGTATACAAATATGCAAATGTTTGTAGATGTATCTTATAAAGAAATTTCTGTAGGTGGTTTTTGTCATGAATTAGGACATATAATAGGTTTAGATATACATGAATTTCAAAGAATAGATGCTTCTTTATATTTAGATTTTGATACTGATTATATAAAGGTATTACCAGCAATTATTCAATATCAGTTTGTACCAAAAAAACCAATATTTTATGATATAGAAAAATATCCTTTTGATAGCTCCAGCATTATGATGTACCCAGAAGAAACAATTGCTGAGTTTGTTAGAACTGTGCCAGAAAATCTTCAGTTTGAGCATCCTTCTATCATAGATTGTCAAAAGGTTATGAATATGTATGCAGAATTTTTTGGATGGTAAATATGAAAAAACTTATAGTAATTATTTCTTTTGTTTTTATAGTGTTAACAGGATGTTATCACTATCAAGATCCATGTTGCAATAAAGATTATATTCTTTTTAATCTTTTACAATATCAACTGGAGCATCAGATATTAGAATATTGTATCAATGCTACTTGCTGCTATCATAATACCTATTGTAATATCTATGGATGCTACGATACTATCGAATGTTATTAATCTATGAAAATAAAATTTCTTAAACAAGATCTTCGCAGTCTATTAGATGGTCCTATCGAAACACAAGGATATTATAAAGTTACTATTTGGACAGAAGAGGACTTTGAAAAATCTGGTAATAAAAACATGATAGGTAATTTGTATATTTTTTCTGATACTAATAAGGGTAGATTTATATCTATTAAAAATTTTCGAGACTGGTACAGAAAAGGATACTTTAAAATTATAAAGGAATATGATAGTTAAATTTTTAGAAAATTTATCTTTTCAAAAATCTGCTAATCTTGGTTTTGATTATCAGTGTTGTTTTGATAAAGATAAAACTTATAAAATAAGAGTTTTATATAAGACAGTAGATAAAAGTTGTATCCCACCATGTAAAGGAAAAGAGTTACTTAGATTAACTGATACAGAAGATAGAGCTTGTTATCATCAGGATATAACAGAATATGATTTCAGACTATTATTGAGATACGGCTATATAAGAATTGAAGAATAAATTCGTTCTTAATGAACTTGAAAATAATAAGGAGAGCTACTATGAAAAAGATTAGAGAATTATTGGATCTTGGTTTAGCAGTAATCCTTATGATTTTTCTTTCTATCTTCTATAGAAACAGGAATGATTAATAATATGAAAATTATATTTACAGAAAATATTAAATCTGAAAAAAACAATCATATTCGAAAGGGTGTTATATATATAGTTAGTATTTGGAATGAAAAGAACCCTGAGTATAGACAACACAATCCTGGATCAGCTAAATCTTCTGTGTATAATTGCTTAATGTTAGATGAAGAAGAAGACTATTCCAGAAGTAGAGCTCTTTCTCCTAAGAGATTTAAAGAATATTTAAGACAAGGAATTTGTAAAATAATAGAGGGGTAATTATGTCACATATAGATCGAGAAAAATATAGAAAGATGCTTGCTATATTTCTTGCCTCAAAAATGGAGATTGGAAGAGCGTATACTTCAAACGAACTTAAAAACCTTATCCATACAGATTCTCTTCTTATAGATTGTCATAAAAAATATACTAAAGAGTGTTATAGGCAAAATACAATTACAGAATATTCCGATAGATGGAAGAGATTCTTGCTCATGATGGATAAAATAGGATATGTTAAGCTAATTCAAAATAGGAGATATTATACAATTACAAGAATAAAATAATGAATAATAAAACTAAAAATTCTATTCGAATTGCTCTTAATTTATTATCGTATTCTGTTAATAGAAATTCAGAAAGAACATGTGTGTGTATAGAACCCGGTGATTCTTGTAGTAGCAATACTTGCGCTTTTATTTCAATTTGTTCTACTGTTTCCAGAAGAAACATAATACAATATTTAGAAAGTATTTCTAAAGAAGATTTATTTAAAGTTACCTTTAAATATTTACAGGTATTACAAAAACATTCTGGATTAAAAGATTACTGGGTTGCTGAATTTGAATTACTAGGAATATGAAAAAGAAACTAAACACTATTCGAATAGCTCTAAACGCACTTGCTTGTCAAAGAGATGATCAGTGCTATGAACCAGGAGAAAATTGTACTGCATATAGATGTAACTTTCGCCGCCAACGAGCTTCTTGTCTATTACGTAAAGCAAGTGCAGAACACTATTTGAATCAGTTATCAAATAAAAAAGAATTACGAGAACTAACAATAAGATTTCTTAAGTTATATGGGATAAAGAAAGAATTCTTTTCAACAGACCATGAACTATGGATTACAGCAAAAGAATTTAAATCTAAGATTATTAATAGTGATATTTAACTATGGATACAAATCTTTACAATAAAATTAGAATTGCATTAAACTGGGTTTCAGAAGGTAGGGACTTATTTTGTGGTGAACCCGGTTCTTCATGTAGATCAGAACTCTGTGCTATGAAATATTCAGATAGTAAACTAGCTAAATGCGGCTTAAGAAATCAAAGAAAGTTTCTTGAGAAAGAAGTAGATAAAAGTACTCTAGCTCATGCAACTTATATCTTTTTACTAGCTAAAGAACAACATGGTAAAGATTGCTGGATCACGGCAGATAATTTTAACAAAATAATGAAGAACTAATTATGATTATACAAGTTATAAAAGAAATAAAAGGAAAAGAAAACGATTGTAACTGCGATTTAAATGAAGGAGAATATGAAGTTAGAGTTAGACACGTAGATGATCATTTACATGATAATATCTGGATAGAAATATCTAACGATAGGGCAAATCAATCTGTATATACTACTACTTTTAGACAATTTCTTAGAGAAGGTTATATAAGAATAATAAGACGATAATTTTTTAGTGCTAGTTTTTTATTTTCGATATTTTTATTATATTATAAATATATATTTATATTTAACTTAAATATAAATATATCTGTTCTTTTACACCATTCCCCTTGCATTTGAGGCAAGGGGACGACAGCTATGTTACCATGCCTTCTTATTTATATTCCTTGATGGAAGTAAATTGGAAAGGAACTTTGGGCGAGTTCAAAACCGGACATCGGTGGTAGTAGTTAGGGATAACTTTGCAAGGGGTTGTCACACCCATTGAAAGCCCTTAATTGACTGACTGACGGACTAACGGGAGTACCACTTAGTTGTCGATAAATCCTTGCTATTTGCCTGAACAATAGCATGAGGCTTTAGGAGAGACAACCTAAAGTAGAGAGTCCCCTAACTCAATCCCCGCAAAATAATAGTGCCGTAGGTCCAACTGGAAGGCGCAAGGGGTGGAAGGATGATGCGTTTTGTAAATTATCCTGGCGGCTTGGAAGCGTGCGATGTCTTCCTCACAGGAACGTAAAGTAGCACAGGAGCTTTGCTCCTTATATAAACTCCCCACAAAAGGCATTGTGGCTCGAGGAGTGATACTAATCTTATTCATTAGTATCAACGCCCTTGCCGGTGAGAAGCCGGCGTTATGGGCAAATGGCGAAGTGGTAAACGCTAAGCGTGAGATAGATACTGGATTGCAACAGAACCGTCAAATTCTATCATCGCAGGTTCGATTCCTGCTTTGCCCAAAACTGTTATTGAGACGAATGCCCCGCTCTAGTGAAAGGACTTTATGGTTGGGTGGAGTTGTAGGAAATAAACCATTATTATTAGCTGAGGTACTTATATGAATTTAAGATTTAAAACTAAAGAGGAATTTGAAAAAGAATTCGGTGAGGACTGGAGAACTAAAGTACATTTACATTGGGTCTCAGATCCTAAGGTGGGTGGCGGAATGGATTATCTATTTGGTCAACCTTACGATGGAACAGGACATGTTACAAATCCAAAAAATGGAAAGCTTTGGGCAATTTCGAGTTGTATGGTTACAACAAAACCTTTGCCTGCAGCAATATGTTCGATAGCAGATGAACAACAGATTATTTTAAATCAGGAGATATAGGAGAAATTCGTTCCTACTGAAATTCAAGAATAATATAAAAGAATTTTTATAGAGAAATACACGTAATTTATAATTTACAAATAGGAGAAATAAAATGACAAAGAAAAACGTTTCGAAAGATCTCGAAGTTATACAAAAAGGTGCTCCTTCACTCATCATAGATAATACAGTTACTGTCGATAAAAAAGAACTTATTGACTTAATGATTCTTGAGAAGGAAGAGATTTTAGAGAAGCAGTTAAAAGAAGCAAACGTAGAATTGGAAGAAGTAGAAAAAGCCTCTGTAGATGCTTTTATCCAAGATCTTCTAAAGAAAGAAATAAATGAAATGAAAGAAAAGCATATCAAATGTTTTGAAATCCTCGGTGCTAAACAAGAAAATGTTGAATTTCGAATTGATACTGGATATCATCAGGGAATAAAAGTTCGATCAATGCTAAAAGATGGTAAAAATATTTCAGGTGACTATGTCCCTGAAATACGTATTTGGATATCTTATTCCAAACCACTTCAAGTTAAAATTGAAAAATATAATGATGAAGTGTACAAGAAAAAAACATCATTATATGGAAAGATCTCTTCTCTTGAAAAAGAAATAAAGGAATTACCTAAGCAAGCAAGAAAGCTTCGTGCAGCTCTGTTGAAGAAAGCATTGCTTCAGGATGAAGAAGGGAGAAAAATTCTTGAATACTTCGAAAGAGTTGCTTCATCAATCAAGATAGAGAGTTAAATATGAAGATTATAAGCAAAGAAAATCTTTTAGAAGAACTTATTTCCCAAAACGGAAGTTGTTGGGGGATTAATTGCGATACTCATTGCGAACATCTCCTTGATAAGCATCCTTGTTTTAATTTTGTTACACGCAACTTACTCTCAACAGATCAGATAAAAGAATATGCTATTAAGGAGCTTGAGAGAATCAGAACTCTACAAACAACGTTCTTTTTAGAAGAAGAACAAATAATATTAAATCAAAACTAAATATAAAGGAGGCCATTAATATGGCAAAAGACGAAAAAGAAATCACTGAAGTAGCAGAAGGAGAAGGATGTTTTTTCGACAAATTTTTCGGTGCTGCGAAAGAAGTGCTGGAAGCGGCGAAGAAGCCGCAAATTCGCAAAGCCATTCAACGCAAGATGTCCGCTGCTTACGATGATGCAGAAAACAAAAAAATCGATCAGGAAGCTATCATTGAAAAAGAAAGACTGAACTTCAAAGACTACAATGTGAACAATGTTATCGAAGCTCAGCGCATGATCGAGCGCTTGACCGAAATGCAGGCAAAGATCAAGAAAGAATACGTCTTCATGTTCGGCGAAGAGATGAAGTAACGGAAGTATTAACAGAGTTTAATTTAGGTTTATTTATCTCAAGATCTGCTGCATGTCTGTAGCAGATCTTTTATAAATACATCAATTAAATCACAAAAGAGGGATTAAATATAATGGATCTTAAGATTGGCGATAAAGTAAGGGTTTGTTCTTCACTAGAAGATGATATTGTAAGATATAGCTGGGATGGAAAGATGTATGGTTTAATAGATAAAATATTTACTATTAAAGCAGTTATTCGATTATATGGAAATATACCAGCTATTACTCTAAAAGAAAATTCTTTTGTCATTCCTATTAGGCATGTTGGGTTAATATGTTTGAGTTATGTTCTTGATGAATCACAAATAATTCTTAATCAGGATGTTTGAAATGAAAAAAGATAGTGTTTGAGTGTTTAAAGAAGAAACTCCTAAAGAGATATTGAATATTGACTATCAAATATGGCACGGGTGTAAACAGAAATGGTTTATTTGTGTGAAGGAAACAGACCCTTCCTGTAGAAAACAATGCTCAGAAAAAGATTTACAATCAATTGATCAATTAAACTTCAATTCAATTTTGATTGAAGAAAAGAAAATAACTCTTAATCAGGATATCTAATATGAAATTTAATGTGGGTGATAAGGTTAGAGTTAATAGAAGATCTACTCAACATAATCTTCGTGGTAAGGTAGGTACAATTCTTGACATTCAAAGTTATTATAGAGGATGTAGGGATAAGTTTCTTATTGTTGTTGTTTTTGAAAGAGAAGCTTATATATTTCAGCAAAGATATACTGCTAACTTTTCACCTAACAGTTTAGATTTGATTGAAGGTAATCCAGTAGAAACTATTCCTATAAATTGTATATCTTATAACGATGAGAAGCAAATTATCCTAAATCAGAACAACTAACTATGCATAAGTTTAAAATAGGTGATAGAGTTAGAACTTTAAAAAATGAATGGATAAAAAAGGGTGTTACTGGTATTGTTTGCGAATATGCGTCTGATTCTTATATAAGATTTCAGCCAGACAATTGGGATGGTAAATCTTATCGTTACGGTATTCTAGAAAGCCAGGTAGAATTAATAGGTATATCTGAAGTTGAAAAACAAATTATATTAAATCAGGATAATTAACTATGAAATTTTTTCTTACAAGAAAAGAGAAGGAAGAAGAACAAGAATTTCAATCAGTTATTGTATCTTTCTATTGTGAATCAATAGAAGAGTTAAGATTACTATTTCATATATGCAACAGAACAGATTTGAAAAAAAAATTATTCGAAGATCATTATAAGTTAGCATCTTATTCTGATCAATTCTTAGACAACATAATAACAACAGATATTAAACCACCCTTTCGTGTAATCGAAGAAGAGGTACAAAGGCAAGGATTTGACATTTGAAAGTTTACGTTATAATCGTGAAAGACAATTCTATTCGGTCTTATACAACTCAATTCAAAAGAGGAGAGGTTGTAACAGTATCATACACTAAGTCTTATACAAACTTTATATTACGATCAGTAGTAAATAGAAAGAGATTTATTTATACATCCAAAGAAAGTCTAAATTTTCATATTAAGGATAACGCTATTCTTCCTTTTAAAAAAGAGATATAACTTATGAAAATTTTTATACTTAAAAGTTTTGAGATATGGAGTAAGATATGGAAAGAAGGTACTACTGCTGAAATTTGTTTATATAAACATCATTCCCATTATCGTATCGGAGGTCCCAGAGAATCGGATACTTTGATCTTGTGTAAAGATATGCAAAACACAGGTTGGTTTATAGATAGAAAAATATTTAAGAAACTTTTAAGAGAACATAAAATTAAAATAATAGAAGAAGATATACAATGAAATGCAGAATTATAAATAACTCACATGACAAGCTTAAAATGTTTCAAGTAAATGAGATAACTGTGTTACTCCTTTGGAAAGATCACCCAATGTGGTCAGAAAGAAGCTCTCGTCAAAAAGACATTCTTACAATTTGTCGACAAGATTTAAATCAAAGTGGAAACTTTCTAACCAGAGAACAGTTCAAAGATTTACTTAGAAATAATTATATAGAACTAATATATGAAGATTAAATTACTTAAACCAATTCCATTTATTTCTGATACAAAAAATTGGGTACCTGGAGATATTCTAGAAATTAGATATTGGAAAGATCACCCCAAGAATACAAGTTCACATGATACATCTAATAGATTAATTATATGCCCAATTAACGAACATGGTTACTTTATTTCAAAACATAATTATAGAAAATTATTACTTGGAGAGTATATAGAAATTCTTGATAGTAAAAAAGAATTTGGGCAATGAAATGCAAGTTCAACTCTTAATAGAAGAAGAGGATCTTCCTTTTGCATGGAGATATAAAAACTTTAGACCAGGAGATGTATTGGAAGTTTCTCCTTGGAAAGGATATGGAGAAACACATATACATAATGTACTATTACATAAGATAGGCGGTAAGGGTATTATATTAGATAAAATATCTTTTAGATTTTGTCTAAGATCTGGTATTTTTAGAGTAGTGAGATCCAACATAAATGAAAGTTAGAATATTAAATAACACAGATAGTAATACAGAATACTTTTCTATTAATGATACCTGCAAAATTGATCTCTGGAAAAATCATTTAAACTATTCACCAAACAGATTGTTTCCAGATACATATCTAACAATTTGTGGTACTGATAATCATGGATACATTATATCAAGAGAAGCATTTAAAGAATTATTAAGAAATAAAATAATAGAAATAGTTAAAGATGAAAGTTAAAGTTAATAAACCAAGTAGGGAACTTCCTTTAATATTTCAAGATACAAAAACTTATCAAGGAAATATTCTTAATGTAGATGTTTACGGGGAGTTAAATAATTTAAATGTTTGCTTATCACAAGTAGGAGGTTCATGCATAGTAATAACTAGAAATGAGTTTAGAGATTTTTTAAAACAAAAGATTATTTCAGTAGTTATAGAGTAGTAAATTAGCCCAGATGGTGGAATCTGGTAGACACAAGGGACTTAAAATCCCTCGACTGTTGAAGTCATGCGGGTTCAATTCCCGCTCTGGGCACATTAGATATTTAGGATAATATATGGTTGTTAAATTAACTGATAATCAAAAAATTTCTTTTGGTGGAAATTTATCTTTTACTTTACATGGTAATATTATTTATGAAGTTATTAATACTTCTGATTATCATGATGCACCTTGCTTGATTCTAATAAGTTTAGATAGATCTAAGAAACAATATGTTACCGTATCTGATTTTAGAGAACTAATCAAAAAGAATATACTTGGTATTTGTGACGAAAATGGTGATTTAATATAATGTATATTAAACCTTATCATATGATAGCAACCAAAACAGGAGATTATGAAATAGGATTTACTTTATATGTAGATGCTTATGAAGTATCTTGTCATTGGAATGACAGAGTTCGATTACAGAGCTTAACACTAGGATATGGCCAGAGTATTTCAGTTAAAGATTTTAGAAGATTAATTAAAGAGAATCTTATTTATTTTTGCTCCAAAAAAGGAGATAAACTTTAATGTATATTAAACCTCGTAACCATATTAACTGGAGAAGACCTAAAGCTGAAGTTACTTTTCATTAAATCCACAATATATTTATCTTGTTGTCCCAAATACAGCAGATTCTTCTACTCCGCAGTCAGAGTTAATATTTTTATCTTGCAATGCACACTGTAGTCAATTTATTTATTCTTCTGATTTTAGAAAGATGCTTAAAGAGAATTTACTTTTCTTCTGTGATAAAGATGGTAATAAGATATGAAGTTTCCGAAAAGATTTATTTTAACTAAGGATTATGAATTTCCAAAAGCTAGATCATGCTACATTCCTTTAGCGTATCTAACCCAGAAGAAGGGTCAAGTATTTAAGATAGATAGAAAAAACTCTATTAATACAATTTGTTATGACACAAAAGATCATAGTGCATTTATACAATATCATACGTCAGAAGGTATCAATTTACTTAAGAAATTAATAAAAGAAAAAGTGATTATTCCTTTCTAGGAGAATGAAGTGTTCAATAAAGAGATAAGTGAAATATTAAAACTACTTGCTCAAAAAGAAGAACATAAATATAAAAAGCAAGCTTACTATTCTGCAGCTTCAACCATTGCTGCTTATCCAGTTGATATCTCTTCTCTTTCTGATTTTAGAATTATTAGAGGTGTAGGTGAATCTATTAGTACTATTATAAAAGAATATAAAGAATTTAAAACAGTTAAAGGTGAGAAAGTAAAACTGCATTCTAGCATTGCTAGAACAGGTAAATCAGATTCTATTCGATATGATCGTGATGAAGTAATTTTTCGTATACAAGACTTACTTGATAAAGCAAAAGAATTAAATATCAAGTTTGAAATTTGTGGCTCATACAGAAGAGGAAGAAAGGATATAGGTGACATTGATATATTATTCGAAATAGATAAGATGTATTATTGGGAATCAATTGCGAATGCTTTTGATTGCAAGATAGTAAATAAAGGAAATGTTAATATGGATATTATCCATAATAACATTCCAATTAATTTTAGAGGAGTAGAGCCTGACGGATGGGGTGCAGGTCTCCTATATCTTACAGGCTCACAAAATTTTAATATCATGATGAGAGGAAGAGCAAAATCGTTCGCACTGAAGCTGAATCAAAATGGTTTATATAATCATGAGGGAATAAAGCTTTTATCCGCAAGTGAGCAAGAGATATTTAATAGATTACAAATGGCTTATGTTAAACCAGAAGATAGGAGTTATTGAACTACTTTTGTCTAAAGGCAAAAGATTCTTGCCCTGATTCAATAAAAGAATCATATTTGGCAAGCGTAAATTCGGGTGATTCCCACCCTACTATATTTTGTTTTTGAAGTGCAAATTTTTTAATATTTAAGGCAGCATGTATGTCTCTATCTTCAATTAACGTTTTACATGAAGGACAAATCCAACTTCTATCTGCTAGTGTAAGAAGCTGATTAATTGCTCCGCATGAACACATTTTTGAAGAAGGTTCAAATCTACCTATAAATAATAAATTTTTACCATACCAGTCACATTTGTATTTCAAAAGCTCAATAAATTTACTCCAAGAAGCATCTGAAATAGAACATGCTAGTTTATGGTTTTTTAACATTCCAGAAATATTAAGATTTTCTAAACATATTGTATCCACTTGGTTATCATGGGTTAAAAAATATGTTAATTTATGTAGAAAATCTAATCTTTGGTTTTCTATCTTTTCATGCAATAAAGCTACTTTTAATCTAGATTTATTTCTATTGTTAGATCCTTTTACTTTTCTTGATAATCTCCTTTGTAATAATTTTAAGCGATGAGAGGATTTCTTTAAAAACTTTGGTGAATCAATTTTAATTCCATTTGATAATATAGCAAGATGTGTAAGTCCTAAATCTATTCCTATTGTTTTATTTTCTTTTATACTTGGTTTAGATTGTATATCATCAGGAGTTTCAACAAGTATTGAAATAAAGAATTTACCTGTAGGAGTTTTAGAAATAGTAGACGTTTTTATTTTACCTTCAAATTTTCTTGATATTTTAGCTTTAATACTTTTTATTTTCGGTACTGAGATTCTATTTGATTCGAAATCAATTTTAGTATTTTGGGGTATTTGGAAAGATTGTCTATTATTCTTTTTAGATTTGAATTTAGGAAATCCTTTTTTATCTCGAAAGAATTTAGTAAATGCTTTATCCAGATTAAAAAGAGAATTTTGTAGAGATTGGCTATTAACTTCATATAACCATTCTTTACCAGGTTCACTTTTAAGTTTTGCAAGTAATGGTATAAGAGAGTAAAATGATAATGATTTACTTTCTTTTTGATAAGCATCGATTTTTGTTTGTAATCCCCAATTATAGACAAATCGAGCACAACCAAAATGTTTTTCGAATAAAACAATTTGATTGGATGTAGGATAGAGTCTGTATTTATATGTTTTCAACATTTTATAATTTACTTTATTCAATTATAAATATAATATTAAGTAGTATATTTTTAAGTAAAATAATTTTGAGGTAATTAAATGACGATAGCACATCCAAATAACTTTTGTAGCGGAAGTTGCTATCAGGATTGGTTAGAAGTAAATCTTCTTTCTGATTGTAATGGAAGGTGCTCTTGGTGTATAAATAAGAATTCTTTTATGCCCACAAAAGAAGTAAGTATAAATACTATTTGTAAAGCTGCTATTGATTCAGGAAAGAAGAATGTTATTTTACTTGGTGGAGAACCAACACTACATAAACATTTACATAAAATTATTGATATTTTAACTTCTCATAATTTAAATGTGTATTTAACTACTAATGGAAGTCTGCTTACCAGAAAGTATTGCAAAGAAAATTTACAAGGACTCAAGGGAATAAACATTTCTGTTCATCATTATTCACCATATATAAATAGTATAATAACTGGTCTTCTTCTTGATTATAAAGTACTTCAAAGTTCTATACAACAACTCCAGTTACAAAATACAAGTGTAAGACTTAATTGTAATATAATATACGGTGAAATAGATACGGTTATTTCTATTCAGCATTATATCAGATTTGCCAAAGAAATGAATGTATTTGAAGTTAGATTTGCAGAATTAAAAAATGATACGAATAATTTTGTTGGTCTAGAAACTATTTTTGGTAAAGGTGTCTATGGGTTGAATGAAGATCCTTTTACGCAAGGATGTGTTAATACAGGGTATCTAGACGGCGTATTTTGTAGTTTTAGACAAATGTGTGGATTACAGAATCCATTAAGACCTCTTCCTATTGCACCTGAACAAGTTCAAAAAGATGTTTTATATTATGACGGAAATATATACAAAGGTTGGCAAATATCTCTTCAGGAAAGGAAAAATATGGATGAAAAACTTCTTACTTTAATTCTTGAAAAAGTTAAATCTGGAGAGCTTACAGTAGAAGAAGCAAAGAAAGCTTTTGAAGTTCATGAAAAAGAAATGCTTAAAGCAATGCAAGGCAATCATAAACCACAGCAATCTGCTTCAGGTTTTGGTTGCGTATATTAAGGAGGAGCTTATGAAGGCAATAGTATACGATATGACAGGAAAACTAGCAGTTAGACCTATTGTGACTTTGGATCAAGTCTATAAGTCTTACAAATATAGAGTGTCTGATACTAACTGGATATCTATATCTGCAATCTGGTCTTTTGGTGAGTATGTAGATTATGTAAAAACTCTATATACTGTTTATTAGGATAATTTATATGGAACATACTAAGAAATCTTTAAGATTTAAAACAAGAGAAGAATTTGAAAAACAATACGGTCCAGATTGGAAAAATAAACTTGCTATTCACTGGAATCATAACGGTGGAATGGACTACTTATTTGGCCAGCCACATGATGGGTCTGAAATACTAGATTCATATATAGATGGGCATCCGTGGAGATGGGGCATATCAGAAGATATGCTGACTATAGACCCCTTGCCCGGTAAGATTGGTATATCTTCATATGAAGAAGAACAAATTGTTTTAAATCAAGAAAATTAAAAGCAGTACTCTACACATTGAACTCTAGATAGATCTAAATCTGCTCCTGTCTTTAAGAAGGATGTGTGCCAAGATCAAACTAGGTGACCAATGTTCAATATACAGAGTTTATAGATTAGTGCCATGCATTACCAATTCCCTACTATTATAGAACAGACTTTGAGGTTGGGTGGAAAGTAGGTTATAAACCTCTTTAATTAAAAACTATGAAAGTAATTAAAAAATTTATTGTAACTAAAGATAGAATAAAAAGAATAAGTAATTATTCTATAAAACAAACTATTTCGTATAAAGGAGAAGTTTTTATTTTTCAGGGTGGCTATGACGATAGTGACAGTCCTTTTCGTTATTTTAAAGCATCTGATTTAATTAAATTTTTTAAAAAAGGATCTTTTGTTCCAGTAGATCGTGTTTATTGGTTTACCACCAATGATATCATACAAATGCATCAATCTGGTTTAATTAGAATTTGCTCTATAGGAGAAGAAGAATGTTAGCAACAATATTAGAAATAGTTTTTATATTATTAGTTGCTTTTGTTTTTTCTTTTACGATCAATTCTCTTAAAAATAAATAAGGAGATAGAAATGAAAAGAATACTATTTATTCCTATATTACTTGTTATCCTTTGTTCTACCTCTGCTTATTCAACAAAGGATCAATGTTATAAACAATATGTTAAATCTAATGTAAAGAAAGCAATCTCTTTTCAAGAGAAAGATATTCGTCAGCAATGGACATCGAATAATATTAACAAGCTAACAACTGTTCTGATAACAATTGAAAATCATTTTGGTATTAATCATAAAAAAATGCTGTCTACTATTCTTACAGAATCAGATATGGATATATATGCTGTTAGTGGACCTAACAGAAATGGTAGCTATGATTATGGTCTTGTTCAGCAAAATAGTCCTTATCTTAAAAGAAGATATAATCTTGCAAAGAAGATTCTTAATAAGTATAATATAGCTTATTCGAATGATGTATTTGACATTTCAGTAAACGTAATGTCTGGAGCTGTTGTTCTTAAAGACTTTAAAAGTCAGCTTAAACAGAAAGGTGTTCAAGGAGAATTTTGTCACTTTGTTGCATATAATTGTGGTCCTTCTGGCTACTTTTATCCCAGCTTAAAGAAAGTCAGATATAGATATCTAAAACGCTACAAAAGATTTTATTATAAGTTACAGGTCATTTAAACATGAAGGTATCATCTTTTGAAGTAGGAAAGTGGTATAGATATATTGGTCCCAATGTCCGCCAAGCTGGTTGGAACAGTGGAGGACGTATGGATTTTGTCTTAAGTAGAAAAGCTTATAAATATATTGGTCTTGGTTCTTCGGGAGGTGGCTATTTTTTAACTGGTATTGATATATCGGATAGATCGTGGTGCTGGGACTCTTCTCTTAAAAAAGGTTTCTTTGAAGAAGTTTCTGAACAAGAAGCTCTTAAGGAAAAAATAGAAATATTAAGACAAGAATTTTCAGTGACAGATATTATTAAGCAATTACTTTTTGAAGAAAGAAAAACAAGATAATAATAGGAAAAGAAAGTATAATGTTAGTTCAAGTAACACAAGAGCTTACTGATCTTGTATCATTTTATATTGCTTCTTTTACTGGAACATTCGAAATATACCTCGATCATAATGTGATAAATAGAGAAGGAGTTTATATTAGATTTAAAAATAGTACAGAGGGTCGTGATCAAGGAATACCACCAAGCGAGTTTAAAAGATTATTAAGACAAGGAATACTTAGAATAGTAACGAAATGAAAGTAAGAGTTAAAAAAAATATAGCAAATTATAGCGATGTTCCTATAGCTTCTTTTACTGGTACTTTTGAAGTATATATTGATCCTTGTGTTCAAGATATGGAAAAAGTTTTTATTAGATTTAAAGGAAGTTCTGATATTACAAACAGGTCAGTGGATAAGGGAATACCACCAAGAACTTTTAAAAGGTTATTAAGAGAAGGAATTATAGAAATATGCGCGTAAGAGTAAAAGAATTTTTACAGCCACATATCGGTGGAAGGATTTATAATTTTACAGGGGATTATGAAATATTCATAGAATCTTCTAGATCAAAAGTAATTAGATTTAAAGGTAGTGAATGCAATTGCTATTCTGATGACGGTAAAAAACACTCACCAAACATAGATCAAGGAATTAGTGTAGCAGATTTTAAAAAGTTATTAAGAGAAGGAATATTAGAAATAATAACAGATAACTAAATTCGTTCAAAATGAAAATAAAAGAAAAAGCAATGAAAAGTTCTAGAATAAAAAACGATATTTTACAAAAAGAGATTAAGAGAATAATTGGTAGATTACAAATCAAACCAGAAAAAGTAATCATAGATAAAAAAAGATACACAAGAAAGCACAAACACAAACAAGAATATGATAGTTAAATTTCTAAAAGATTGCCGAGGAATAACAAATTCTAGACCAAAAGAAAATGGTATCTACAAAGTTACTATTCATCATGAAACACATTACTCACATATTGCTTTATTTAACATAAATAATCTGGAAGCAGATCCTAAGCATCCTTGGTTAATAACTAAAGATGACTTTAAGAATTGGTTAAAAGAAAAGAGTATGATAATATTACAAGAGGAGAGTGATAATGAAAGTTACAGCAATTAAAAGAATTGAAAAAGTGCTTCATCAACCAGATCGAAAGCATAAAAAGCACTGCACTTGCAATATGTGTAAAGTTAAAAAGTTTGTAGATTCCAGAACAGAAAAAGGAAAATACATAGATGTTATGGCCTAATCGAGGATAAGTGTTATGCTATATAAACAGGGTGATATATTAAGGATACTTCCTTCTTGGGTAGATTGTTGTAAAAGGCATGGATGGTCTGCTTTACTTTCTACTTATAAAACAGGATATATTATAGAATATTCAGGTGATGCAAAGATCGGTACTTTAATTACAAATGAAGGAAAAAATATTTTTCTTAGAAAAGATAAGAATTATTATATACCATCAAATCATGTAGAACTTCTTTTTCCAAATCGCTTTATAATAATAAAATTTACTCCTTATAAGAAAGGAGAAGTTTTTCATATAAGACCAATAGATTTGGATAAATTAAATACTTTAGAGGAAGAGGAACCTAAAGCTACTTATACATCCAGAACATCTATGCACAAACTTGTTATTTCAAACAGAGGAATAAAGGAATTACTAGACAATAAACACATATTAAGATTTTAAATAGGAGATACATTATGAATACTGAAGAACAAAAAGTTATGAAAGAGCAAGAACAATTTATAAAACAAGCACAGCAACTTGCAAAGCAAAATTCAACAAACAAATTTCTTTCTTTTATTATCTGGTGTGCTTCTGCTGTAACAGGAATTCTTTTTCTTTTTTATGTTCCGGAAAGTCCAACAAAGAATGTTATACTATCAGTTATATGGATAAGCACACTCCTGCAGTCAGCAGTATTATTATCAACTCTTCGTCTTTTGAAGATAGATCTTATCAAAGAAAAAGCTTTATCTGCTCTTGTTAAGTTCTCTTTAGAAAAGATGAAGGAATGTGAAGCAATAGTTCATGCCACACAAGAAGAATTGAAAAGAGAACGAGAAGAAAAAGAAGAAAGAATAATACAATGAATGCACAAAAAGAAGAATATTATAAAGTATACGGTTTTTGTTTATCCCAAAACATTCCAGTTTCTACGTCACAAAAAGCAGCAAAGTACTTTATAGAAAATCTAGAAGGTAGACATAATCTGGAAAAAAAGATATGGTTTTATTTAAAAAAGGTGATTTTTTTCTTGTTAAAGAAAATCTACGGGATACTATGCAAAAGTATCGCTGGTATACTCAAGAAGCTGTGGATTACTTTATCAATAAAATAGGAAGAGTTATAACAGATAGTGGTCAAGTTGATGATAATCAAATGGTAAACACCACATTACATCCTTATTATACTTTTCCTGCAGATAACTTAATGTATCTTGATCATACTAAATTTATAGTAGATTCGAGTGTAGAAAAAGGAAGTATATTTTATCTTTTAAATATTTATGACACTAGTAATAGACTAGTATTGTGGTCTGAACGAGACCAGCAGCCTAGTTCTTATTCGAAAAATCATCTAAAAGAACTTAGTAAACAAAACAAGATTCTAGTTGTATCTATGTCCTGTTCAAAAGAAGATTGGAATATTATTAAAGAAATAACTTATAAACATTCAACATACAAAAAATTGGAGGATTGGAAATGAATATAGGTAACTTATTGGCAATGGCAAAGCCAGAGGATATAGCAGTTTCTTCTGGTCGTTCTCTTATTCATCTTTCTTTAAAGTCCACTTCACAAGGATCTTTAACTAAAGATGAAGAACGAGCTATAGGAGTTCTTAATGTACTTCATACTATTTCGATAGTACCATTAGTAGAAAAAGGAACAGTGGAATTTAAGTTAGATCAGGAGTGATATAATGAGCGGCCAAAAAAGTAAGAGTGGTAGACCGAAAAAAGAACTTAAAAGCATCCAATTAACAGGGTCTATTCCAGAAATTGAAGCAAGAGAAATTCAACTAGAAGCTTTTCATTTAGGTAGAAGTCCTAATAATTTTGTTGGATTTCTTTTACTTAAGGGGTGGGAATCTTATAAGAAGGAAAGTAAATTTACTTCTAACGAGACGATAACACAAGAATAGATTTTTAAATGTCTAGTTTTTATTATTCGAAAAATTTATTATATTTAAATTATATAATATTTTTATGGAGTTAAGAAATGGAGATAGGTTTTACAGGAACTCAAATAGGTATGACAGATAAGCAAAAAGAAACTGTAAAAAAGTTTCTTATATCTTTCAAAGCCACTGAATTCCATCATGGAGATTGTATAGGAGCAGATTCACAAGCGCATGACATAGCAAAAGAATTAGGTATTGCTATTACTATCCATCCACCTATTAACTCTTCTAAGAGAGCTTTGAAAACTGGATATGAAAAACTTCTTGATAAAAAACCTTATCTAGAACGTAATCACGATATAGTAGATAACTGCAGAATTTTAATTGCTTGTCCAAAGGGAAACGATGAGCAGTTAAGATCTGGTACATGGGCTACTATTCGCTATGCAAAGAAACAAAAAGTAGAAACAATTATCATCTACCCAGATGGAATGTGGGTAACTAACTAGGAGGTCGAAATGATTTTTCAAAAAGATTCTATTCTCAAACAAGCATATAAGCTGCAAGAAAGAATAGAGAAAGAAAGAGTGGAACTTCGAGAAAAGGAAAGGCAGTATGAAGCTTCTAAGAAAGCTTTTTCTGTTCTTGTCAAAGAAGCAAAAGACAAGGGGATTCTTAAAGATGGTCCTTATACCCTACAGTCTTCCACCGAGGCTGGAAGAAGAGAAATAGACAAAGATAGATTTCTCAAAATCTTCGGACAAGCTGCTTTTAATAAAGCAGCTTCTATTAAGCTTGGGGATGCAGAAGCTATTATAGGAAAGATCTCCCTTGAAAAAGAGAAAGGTGTTATATTCTCCAAAGAAGTTATCAAAGATAAGATTCTAGAAATCATTTAGGAGGATATAATGTATAATAAAGATTTCGGTAAACACAGTGCAAGAATAAGAAAACCTTTAGGTACCCGTGCCTGTCATTCTTGCGGGCATAAAATTCCAAAAGGCACTGCTTATCTTGGTACTAATGGTATGCAATATGTAAACATTTGTTTAGATTGTTGTGCTGAGGCATACTTTAGAACTAGGGGTTCTTCTATTGAAGTTCTTCAAGAACAAGAAGAAGAAAAAATGGAAGAATACAAAAAAGCTTTAGCTGCAAAAGAGCGCATGCGTAAAACTATTCTAGAGAAAGAAGATCAGTTGATATTCGAAGATAGAATTAAACACTTATTAAAGGATTATAAAGTAGAAAGAATTCTTAAGTTTGTTCTTTCGAAAGCTAGAGGGAAGTAATGTATCATAAACTAAATGGTTTTTATATCTTTGTAGAAACTACAGAAGTTGCAGGTGTTGGTAGACTTCAGGGGCATTGTATTAAAATAGAATGTAATGATTATGAAGAAGACCATGGATATCAATTTTATTTTTCTGATATAGTAAAACCATTAGATAGAGAAGCTAAAGTTCTAAATTTGCTTGTCTGTGAACAAGAATTAGTACAATATATTAAAACAGGAAAATTAATTAAATACAAAAAATTCGGAGGAATGAGAGATGATCAATTACAAGAAGAGAGCAGAACAACTAAACATGCTCATAGACGAAGGTAAGTTCGTATGGGCGCTGCATGATGACATAGGCATCAAAAAAGATGGAGGAATCGTGCAGAAAAAGTTTGATCGTGTCCTTGCAGATCTTTCTGATGCTGATCCTGAGCAGAAAGCTTTGAAGGATGCAATGCTTAAATTCAAAGAGAAAAAGGAGAAAGGAGAGACAGTGGAAGTAAAAGAAGACGTCTCAGCGAAAAGCGTTCAAACTGAAGATGGAGATCTTTATTATGAGACTGCAGAACACAGGATTGCAAAAAAGATTTTTGAGATAGGAGCAAATTTGTACATGTTGGGTCCTGCAGGTTGCGGAAAGACGACGTATGCCAAATATCTTTCCGGTAAAGGCAACTATTATCTTTCTTCTATTTCGAACGATATGAAACCTTCAAAGCTTATCGGTCACTTCGAACTGGTAAATGAAGAGACCAAGTTTATAGAAGGTCCTCTTGTTCGCGCAATGAAGGAAGGAAAGATTCTGATTCTCGATGAGTTTGATAGAGCATCAGAAGATCTTGCTGCAAAGCTTCATGAGGTACTCGAAGCTGGTCAACTTCTTATCGAGGAGACGAATGAGATGGTGAAATGCCATCCTGACTTTAAAGTAATTGCTTCAGGTAACTCGGATATGCAAGGATCGGTTGAATATAATACCAATGCACTCGATCTTGCATCGATAGACAGGTTCGAGTTTGTTCAGTTCGGTTATACTTCACAGGAATCACAAATACTCCGCGATAGCGGAATGGTAGATGAAGATATTGATATTCTGATGGACACTGTCAAGATACTGCGCAAGCAGAACTTTTCGATAGTTCCGACTACCAGAAGATTAAAATCAATCGCCCAGCTGTTCAAGAGCGGTTTTTCTCTTCAAGAAGCTTTTGATATCGGATATACTTCCAGGCTTCCTGAAAGCGAAAGACATCAAGTCGGTGCTCTGAAGAAGCATATGAAAACTTCCAAAGAAGATACTTTGAAGGTATGGTGCTTCAAAGAAGATACCCCGAAGCATATCATAGAAGAAGTTGCAAAACATCTCTCACAAAACGAAGCAGAGATTTTCAATACAACTTACACTTGCCTGGTAACTGATTCGATGAAAGGCCTCCAATCCAAATATGAAGAATGGATGGATGAGACTATTAAGGATCAACAAGGAGTCGAAGCAGAAGAGTTTTTCAAGTAAGTCGTAAGTATTAACAGGGGAGGGCACCTATTGTCCTCCCCTGCTTTCTAGGTTATATAATGCAATTAAGATACATACTTAATCAAGAAAAAGTTATAGGTACTGCAGCTCACATGCAAGTAGATTATAAACTACATTATAATTCTTATTACCCTAAAAAGGGAGTTGTATTAAATATTGTCTATTTTCCAAAAGATAAGAGATATAAACAACACGTTGTATTTAAAATGACAGGTGATAGAGAAAGGTATAAATATTTTTATTGTAAATTAGAAGATTTTATAATTTATGTAAGAGAAGAGTGGATTATTCCATATTAAATAAATAGAGGAGACTGGAATGAAACAATACGTAAAACCGTATACTTTTGAAGATGAGGTAATAGATTATTTAACAATAATCATTGGCGATATCATTGATCGCCAAGCTGCTTCTAGAGTAGCTATTAAAGTAGGTAAACATCCTTGTGCACAGTATTATCCTACTAAACAGGATTATGATACAAAACAGCATCATAACTATCTGCAGGGAAGATGCGACATACATCTTCCTATCATAAAGAACATGAGCCACGAGTTCTTTGAAAAGTTGAAGATGTTTGCTGCACACGAAGCAGGTCATGTTGCATATACTTTTCCTCATCCTGTTCTCAATATTGAACAAAAGAATGCTTGCGACAAGAAAGACTGGCTTAAACTGAATGCTATGAATGGATTCGAAGATATTCGAATAGAATGGGAACTTGAAAGAAAAAGAATACAGTCTTCCACTCTTAAAAGACTTCTTCCTGTTTCATTTAAAAACTTCAGAAAGCTTGTTTATGGACAAACAGGAACTACAAGAAGATTAGATCCTGATACACCAGAAGAAAAGAAGAAGTTTGATAAGGCTTATTATCTTTTTGGAAGGTTGTTACTTAAATCGCAGCTCGATCTTATTGGATTTAGCCACATAATTAACGAGCCTGAGGTTAAAGAAGCATATGATACAAACTTTGCCCCTATCATTGCTGCAAATAAGCATTATGGTTACAACAATCCGAAGTGGACGATTAAAATAACAAAAGAATTTCTTGATATGTTTAAGAAAGTCTTTCCGCAAGAAGCACAGGATCTTAATGATCATCAGGATCAGGCAGATAGTGATCAAGGTCAAAGCACAGATTCACCTCAAACTGGTGAAAGTGGAGAAGGTAAAGAAGGAAAAGGTAAGAAGGGTAAGAAAGGAGAATCTGAATCTATCGGAAACAAATCTGCTTACAAAAGTGAAGATGTAGGTCCACTGCAAGGCAAAGAGGTAGAAGAAGCTTTAAAGAAAGCTATGCAGTCTGGTGGGGCAGGTGGCGGAGATGTTCAATATGAAGATAGAAAGAAAAATAGTCTTTCTCTTTCTGAGATAGCAAAAGTTCTTCGCCAATATGGTAATGCGGTATCTGCTTTCAATAGAATGTTCTGTGGTGGATGGAGAGCTCCTTCTCATAAGGTCTACACAGAAACAGATGAAGGAGAAATAGATCCAGAATTTCTTTACAAAGCAAAGTTCGGTGGAAAAGACAGAACCATTTATCAAGATACCAGAAAAGCAATTGCTGAAGGATTAAATGTACTTTGTGTATTTGATAATTCTGGATCCATGTCACATGCACAAATGCGTAAGGTTCTCGATATGTCAATCATTATCGATAAAGCTTGTGCTGTCAGGAACAACATTAAAGCAAGATTAGTTTACTTTACTAATCGAACTATTGTTGCAAGAGATTATGATGATAAATCGGCTAAATTTGATACATTATCAGATCTTATGAATGATCAAGGAGGTACACCTACAGGAGAAGTGCTTCAATTAGAATTACCGAAACTTCTTTCTAGAAAAGGATCTAAGTTTTTAGTAGTCGTAACAGATGGTCAGCCTAATGATGTACAGAAAACTAAAGCAGCTTTACAACGTTACAGAGAGTTTGGTGTTAAGATTCTTTATGTTGAATTAGATGGAGGTGGTAATACTTTTAAAGATTCAGTAGATTATTATATTGAATATGATTCAGAACAAATGGAAAGAATGCCGATAGTTTTATCTAAAGACATTCTGCAAGTTGTAAGAGATCACGCTAAGAAGAGTTTGAAAGGCGTGGCTTAATATTAAATACAGGAGAGTGTATATGAAGTTTAGTAGTGTTCTATTGACACTCCTTTTTCTGCTGGGTACATCACAAGTCTTTGCAGAAAAAGTAAAAGTTTCTACCTGGAAATGTATGGCTTGGGAAAAGGTAGATACTTATGTTGAAAAGGTAAAGGAAAATGCTCCTCTTAAACAAAAAGCATATAAACCTAAACCTATTAAACAAAAAATACCCGATATTGAACCACAAAAAGGTCTTGCTGCAGAAAAGAAAAATACTATTTTTCTTGAACCTTTATTCTATATCATGTATGAAAAAGGAGTTCATCGTTCTGTAGTAGCACCGGGGTTTGGTATCAGTTATGTAAGGGATCTTACACCATTATTTAGTTTAGGGTTTGGTGCATCTTACGCACACGCTTTCTATGGCAAGTTCCCAAATCGTACATTTAATATGTACGGTGGAAAAATAATGCTGGGCTTTAAGTTCTAGTATTAAAATCTAATAAAGAGGTAAAGATTATATGAAGAAGCTTTTCGGAGTAATACTTGTACTTCTACTTTCAATGTCATTCGTAATTGCTTGTGATCCTATTGATAGTGAAAGTTCAAGTAAAGAAAAACAACAAGATGCATTGATGATACTTGGATACGCAGATCTAGAAGCAAAGATAGATGATCTTCAAAAACAAATTAATGCACTTCAAATCGTAGTAAATAATATTCAAATTCAAGTTAATAATCTTGAAATTGAGGTTACTGAAATTAATGAAACACTGATTGTAATACAAACCAATATTACTAATCTGTATTTTATTATAGATAAGGATGAAAAAGAATTTCATAGACAATTCTGTATATTACAGCATCAGATTCGCTGCCTTCAATATGCAGTACATATTCTTCAGCAAAACTCTGCTTCTAAATGCTGGGTTCTTCAGATAGCAGGATATCTTAAGAATATGATTATTACAAATCAAGTTGTAATGCAAAATCAAATCAACTTTATGATGGGGATTATTGCTCAACTGAAGTTTGAAAATGATGTACAGTGGCTTGCTATTCAACAGCTTAGAGGAGAAATTTGCTTACTTAAGTTTGCAGTTCTTAATCTTAATTATCGAGTGACTCAACTTGAAATTAATGCTGCTACTAAAACTTGG
>ERZ795044.554-NODE-554-length-35158-cov-6.032276_pt1 | contig 35158 bp, 33 predicted proteins | sample MGYA00375128_ERZ795044 | MGnify/ENA primary metagenome ERZ795044 (study PRJEB30173, sample SAMN05720213) | anaerobic digester metagenome | isolation source: active sludge of municipal wastewater-treating anaerobic digesters | place: USA | collected 2014-12-22 ...
TCGACGCTTCCCGTATCCCGTCCAAACCGCGCACCTGCAGAAAATCCACTGCAGGCAATTCCTCGCCGGTAACGACTTCATAGGCCGTCCGAAGCGCCGCTTCCATCACACCGCCCGTCACGCCAAAAATCGGCGCCGCTCCGCTGGATTCCCCGAGAGGCGAATCAAACTCGGACTTGGGTAGATTGTTGAACGCAATCCCCGCTTGTTTGATCATCCTCACCAGCTCACGCGTGGTCAACACCGCGTCCACGTCCTGATATCCGCTCGCACACATCTCCGGACGTAACGCTTCAAATTTTTTCGCAGTGCAAGGCATGATGCTGACGCTGTAAATCTTGGCCGGGTCGATTCCCGCCTTTTCGGCGTAATAGGTTTTGATCAATGCGCCCATCATTTGCTGGGGAGACTTGCATGTCGAAATATTTTCGAGAAAATCGGGATGAAACTCCTCGCAGAATTTGATCCACCCGGGCGAACAGGAGGTAATCATAGGCAGTTTTCCTTTGTTCTTCAAGCGATCGATAAATTCATGCCCCTCCTCCATGATGGTCAAATCCGCGGAGAACTGCGTATCGAACACTGCGTCAAACCCAAGCATTTTAAGCGCCGTAACCGTTTCGTACGTCATATCCCGCCCGGGTTCATTCCCGAACGCTTCGCCGATCGCCACCCGAACGGCAGGCGCAATCTGCACCATCACGATCCGGTCCGGATTTTGAATGTTTCTCCAAACGTCTTCGGTGGAATCCTTCTCAAGAAGCGCTCCCGTCGGACAGACATTGACGCATTGCCCACAATTGATGCAAAGGCTCTCGCCCATCGGCATTTCATAGGCAGGAACGATATTGGTCTTGAATCCCCGGTGCGAAAACGTCAAAGCCGTCACACCCTGAACCTCCCCGCAAACTCTTACGCATTTTCCGCAGAGAATGCATTTCTCGGGATCCCGGACAATGGCCGGCGAAGAAACATCGGCCGGGTATTTCTTTTTTTCCCCTTCAAAAACAATCTCCCGAAGCCCGAGGCTTTCGGCAAGCTCCTGAAGGTCGCAATCGCCGCTTTTCCCGCAAATATTGCAATCTTGAGGATGATTGTCCAAGATCAGCTCAAGAAGCGTGCGTCGGGCTTTGAGAATGTTGTGCGAATGCGTCTGAATCGCCATGCCCTCCTTGACTTGCGTCAGACAGGAAGGCGGGTAATTCTTCATCCCCTCCACTTCTACCACACAAAGCCGGCATCCCCCGAAAGGACTCAGTGCGGAGTGATAACACAACCGTGGGATATGAATCCCCATCCCGTCCGCCGCCTCCATAATCGTGCTCTGCTCCGGTACAGTCGCTTTTTTCCCGTTAATCGTCAGCGTCACCTGCTTGCTCATGACTGCACCTCCTCTGCATCAATTGCTTCGGCTTCTTTCCGGTCGCACCGGAGACAACGGTCTGCCTCAAAAACGGCTTTCTTTTGGGAATAAACTTTCTCCACTTCCTTGAAACTTTTGATCCGCTGATGTTCGGGAAGGCGCGCGGGCTCCGGCCGGAACCGGACTTTTACTTCCCCGGTCGGCTCGAGATAGGAAACTTCCTGTCTCATCCCCCGGATCACGAAACGGTTTTCCGCCATGTCTTCGCCCTTCAGAAAACGATCGATCGACACCGCGGCCCGTTCTCCGTCCGCAATGGCCTCTACCACGGTCGCCCCTCCGTTGACCGCGTCTCCCCCCGAAAAAACTCCTTTGACATTCGTCGCGAGCGTAATGGGATCGACTTCGACATTGCCCTGCGACGTGATGTTGAGCTGAAAATCTTTTGTCGCGATCCCGGAAAGGGAAGGCTCCGCGCCAATCGCCATAATCACGATATCCACGGGCATCACAATGCCTTCGTCCGAAGACACGGCTTTCCGTCTTCCGCTGAGGTCAAAATTCCCCTGTTTCATGCGAACGCATTCGATCTCGGAAACCCGCCCCCCTTTGCCCCGAATTGCCGTCGGATTAAGCAGAAAGTGAATCTTCACGCCTTCTTTCTGTGCTTCCTCGATTTCCTGCGGAAACGCCGGCATCGCGTCTTTCGTTCTCCGGTAAATGATGTTCACCTGCCTGGCTCCCAAACGCAAGGCCGTCCGAACCACGTCCGCGGCCGCGTTCCCTCCGCCGATCACCGCCACTCTTTTACCGGTAATCGGAATCTGTTCTTTCCCCTGCGCTACGCTGTAAATCCCGTTTTGCTTCCGTATCCGTCCCGTCTTGCAGGTTTTCAAAAAGGTCAGGCTGTTCATGACACCTGCAAGCTCCGCACCGGGAATGGACATTTGTTTTTCGTGCCAGGCCCCGACCCCGAGAAAAACCGCCTTGTATCCCTGCTTTTTCAGATCGCCCAATGTTAGATTTTTTCCGATCGCCACGCCGGTCTTGATGGTTACTCCCGCCTCGCGGATCCGGTCGACATCTCTTTTCACGATTTTCTGCGGCAAGCGATATTCGGGAATCCCCAGCGAAAGCATTCCCCCGGGAACTTTTTCCGCTTCAAAAACCGTAACCGGATATCCCCGCTTTGCCAATTGATAGGCGCAGGAAAGTCCCGCGGGTCCGCTCCCGGCAATAGCCACCTTCTCTTTCTTTTTCGCCCCCGCATAAGTCCGGAGCTTCACGTGAAATTTCTGACAATAATCCGCCGCGAATTGTTTCAGGCGCATGATCGCGACCGATTCGTCCAATTTCCCGCGGCGGCAGTTTGCCTCGCACGGATGATGACAAACCCTTCCGCAAATCGAAGGGAAAGGATTGCGCTGGAGAATCACTTCCAGACTTTTTTGGAATTTCCCCTGCCGGATCAAGCCCACATAGCCGGGCACATTCACGTTGACCGGACAGGCGTGCTGACAGGATGAAACAAACAGTTCACCGCACACCACCGCGGGGCAGCGTTTCTCCTTGATATGGGCTTCATACTCGTTCCGGAAATAGCGGATCGTCGAGAGGACCGGGTTCGGAGCCGTCTGCCCCAAACCGCAAAGAGCGGTTTTCTTGATGACATCGCCTAATTCCTCGAGTTTCTCGATATCCCCGTCGCGGCCCTGTCCGCTCGCGATCCGGGTCAGGATCTCAAGCATGCGTTTGGTCCCTTCCCGGCAGGGCGTACACTTCCCGCAGGATTCATCCTGAGTAAAATCGAGAAAAAATCTTGCGACATCCACCATGCAGTCCGTCTCATCCATCACGATCAATCCCCCGGACCCCATAATCGATCCCGCGCTCACCAGTGATTCGTAATCGATCGGAGTATTCAAAAATTGGACCGGAAGACATCCTCCCGAAGGGCCTCCCGTCTGAGCGGCCTTGAATCGCTTGTCATCCTTGATCCCTCCGCCGATATCGAAAATAATCTCCCCTAGCGTCGTCCCCATGGGAACTTCCACCAAACCGGTATTTTTCACCTTCCCGGCCAACGCAAAAACCTTGGTTCCCTTGCTTTTCTCGGTCCCGATCGCCGCGAAAGCCTCCCATCCGTCAAGGAGAATGACGGGTATATTGGCCCACGTTTCGACGTTATTGATCAGTGTCGGTTTCCCCCATAAACCTTTCACGGGAGGATACGGCGGGCGAATTCTCGGCATTCCCCTTTCGCCCTGAATCGAATGAATCAGTGCTGTTTCTTCACCGCAGACAAACGCCCCGGCCCCTAAAACAATTTCAATTCTGAATGAAAAATCGGTGCCTAAAATGTTGTCTCCCAGAAGATTCAACGCCTCGGCCTGCCTGATGGCAATTTTCAGGCGTTCAACCGCCAAGGGATACTCCGCCCGGATGTAAACGATCCCTTTATTTGCTCCGACCGCATACCCGCCGATCGTCATCGCCTCGATCACACTAAAAGGGTCCCCTTCAATCGTGCTCCGGTCCATAAAAGCCCCGGGGTCTCCCTCGTCGGCATTGCAGATGACGTATTTGACGTCCGCTTTTTGATCGGCGACAAACTTCCATTTTGTCCCCGTCGGGAATCCTCCTCCCCCCCGACCGCGTAGACCGGACTTCGACACCTCGTCAATCACCCTTCCCGGTTCATACTCGGCCAGCACCTTTGCCAGCGCCTCATACCCCCGGACGCAAAGATAATCATCGATCGACTCCGGATCGATCACCCCGCAATTTCTCAAAACGATACGCCGTTGTTTAGCGAAATAATCCAAATCCCCGAAAATAAACCGTGATTTGTCCGTCAGGGAATCTTTGCTGACGTAATCGTATTTTGTCTCGCTCCCGTTTTTGAGATTTTTGTTCCTAGAAAAGTGGTTCGCGATAATTTGCCGCGCTTTCTTAGCATCGACATTTTCATACTTAAAAGGAGGCTTCCCGACCTGAAACACTTCAACCGTCGGCTCAAGGTGACACCTCCCCACACAGCCTTTTTGACCGATGTGAACATCCCGGATCTTCCTCCTGCCGATTTCCTTCCGCAAAACCTCCAGAACCGCCTTTGATCCCGCCGCAATCTCGCAGGTGGACATCCCGATATTGATCCGGGTCGACGCAGTCCATTTACTTAGATTTTCATGAATAGCTTTTTGTTTGATCTTCTTCAGCAATTCCTTGATATCTTCCGCCATTACCTCCCGCCTTTCTTGAAGGATTCCGAATGATACCCGCCTAGCGTTTCAGAGTAAAAATAAACGTATTCCCGCCGGCCTGTGATTCAACCCAGACTTTTCCGCCGTGCTTTTCGACAATTTCTTTCACAATAAAAAGCCCCAAACCGGTCCCCTTGATTTTCTCAGAGCCGGGCAACCGGGAAAATCTCTTAAATAAAAACGGTTTTTGATCTTCCGGTATCGGGCTGCCGTCATTGTAGAAGCGGACTTCCGCCCCGTCCGGATATTCTTTTAAATCAATTCTAACTACTCCCCCTTGAGTTCCGTATTTGAGGGCATTCCCGAGCAAATTGTTGCAAACAATTGCAATCAGATTGCGGTCGGCGAGAAGATGAACTTCGGAAGGGAGAAAAGTCTCGATTCTCATATTTTTTGCCTGCCGCTGTTTCTCAAAATGTTCCACAGCCGGCCGGATAATATGCGAAACGAGATCAAATTCGGATTTTACGACTTCCAACTCGCCTTTTTCAATCCTCGACAGATCGAGATAGTTCCGGACCATGTTCTCGAAATGATCCAGGCTGTTCGCGACCGCATTGACGGCTTTCTGCTGCTTCTCATTCAACGCGCCCAGATACCCCTCTTTGACGGAATAAATATTCATCACGATGGACCCCAAAATTCCTTTTAGTTCATGCGAAACAAAACCGATCATGTCCAGGTAGCTTTTGTTCAGGGCCTCCAGTTTTTCATTCGCGATCTTCAGACGCCGTTCCCGTTCCTCAAGCCGCTCGGCCATTAAATTAAACGAATCCGCAAGCTCGTTAAGCTCCATGACCGGTATCCGGTTCCCCAACCGGTAATTTAAATTCCCTCCGGAGATTTTGGCGGTGGCGTCCCGCATCTCCGTTACGGGTTTTGAAATCGTGGACGAAAGGATCAGGGAAAGGATCATCGCAAGCCCCGCCGCGGAAAGGATAATCAGCGAAAAGACCAAAAGAAGATTTTTCTCAAGATCCGTAAAAGGCTTCTCAAGAATCCCTACGTAGAGGATTCCGATAATCCGCCCACGGAGGTCCCGAATCGGTTCATAAGCGGTCAAATACCAGTCCGTTACGACAAACGCACGGTCGATCCACCGTTCGCCCTTCTTGACCACGCGTTCGTAGACGGTATCCGAAACCCGCGTCCCGATGGCGCGCTGTCCCGCGTTATCCACCACATTCGTGGCAATTCGGACATCATCAAGAAAAATCGTAACGGTCCCGACCGGTTTCGAGTCATAAACCTGTTTTTCGAAAACAATGCTGGAAATTTCATCAATAAATTTGAAATTCCGGTTCAGTATTTTCCCGCCGTACAAAACCGCCCGGACATTTCCGGAACCGTCCAAAATCGGCTGCGCATATTCAAGGCTCAACGCGTTTTCAAGAACCTTCAGGTTTGTCGGACGGGCTTTCGGCGTCGAGCGGATCTCAATCTCGGCCCTTCGAAAAATATCCTCTCCCATTTTTTCCAGTTCCGTTTTGGAAAGAAGGCGGTGTGATTTGACCGCTTTTCCGGTCCTCATGGCATCCTGAACCGCTTCGCTCCCGGAATTCCGGATATCCGCTCCGCTGACAAGGTAAAGATAATCCAACCCCACGTTTTTCTTGAATCGCTCAAGATCCGTCTCGGGGGAGACCAATGAAAACACCAATCCCATTCCCTCGAATTGTTTCTGGCACATAAGGCGAACCGTCGCAAGATCCCGCCTCATCTGATCCTGAGCCTTCCCCACAACATACTTCTTAACCACGTAGTAGCCGAGAACCGAAGAAAGGAGGCTCAACAAAAAAATGACCTTCAGAAAAGCCTGCAAAATCTCCGTCCGAAGCTTTATCGTTCTCATTTTACGCGTGTTTCTCCGCTCTCAAACCGTCTATTCGCAAGAAAGCCCTCTCAAATTTATTTTTTGTCTTCAAATTCCTCGATCGCTTTTTCAACCAGCGTTACATAAGTCATCACACTCGACCCGCCTACCAGCACCGCAACCATGCAGGCCTCCAAAATCTCCTCTTCTTTCCACCCCGATCCCAGGCAATGCTGGACAGCTCTGGGAATGCAAACGGGGCATTTCTGGCTTACGCCCGCAGTCAGGAGCAGAAGCCATTTCGTTTTCTCCGGAAGTTTTCCGGAACAAATGACGGCTTTTTTCTCCTTCATGAAAGCCGCGTAGGGGCCGGGAATTTTCCCTCGGATATTGACCATCAGTTCATCAAATTCCTTTAACGTCGCACGGGAATCATACCGCATTTTCATATCTCCTCGATTGCGAGAATTTTTCGAATCACATTTTCATATCGCAAAAAAGCGAAAGAAATTCTATGGTCAAATCGATATTTTTGACCAACACCCTCGCCGGAACGCAGATCGAAGTCGGGGAAAAATTGATAATCCCCTTCAATCCCGAGATAACCATCAGGTCGGCAACTTCCTGGCTGTGTTCGACCGGAACCGCAATGACTCCGATATCGACATGCCTTTTCCGGATCACTTCGGGAGCCCGCTTGAGGGGATAGATGGAAACACCGTTGACATTCCGACCGATCTTGTTTTCCGCGACATCGAAAGCGGCGACGATTTTGATCTTGTCCTTATGGAACCCGGTATAGCGTAGGATTGCCGTCCCCAGGTTTCCGACCCCGAAAAGGGCCACATGCACTTTTTCCTGCTGAAGGACAAACTCCTCGAGCGTACTTTTCAGCTCCGCGGCATTGTAACCGATACGGGGAGTTCCGATTTTACCGAAATTAGAGATATCCTTTCGGATCTGTACATCCGTCAATCCGACCAAAGACGCCAGTTGTTTGGAAGAAACCAGCGCCACTTCCTGTTTGATCAAATGCTCAAGGACCCGAATATACCGGAGAGCCCGGCTAACCGTCTTCTGTGATATCTTCATATAATTTGTCGAATCGTGAAAGTCGGAACGATTGGCAGGTATTCTATCACTCTGGGATACACTGACAAGAAAAAACTGATACCTAAACGGCCGTAACCGTCTCAAAAAACGTCACAGAGGTTCTTTTTCCGTTACCGTTTCCAAATAAGGAAAATCACCGGCAGCACGAAAAAGAAGGAGCGGAAAATCGTTCTTCCGCAATCAGACGGCAAGCGCGGACAAAACCCGGTTATGCTGAGTCGCGGATAGCAGATTTTGATATAACTGATGAGTTTTCTTGGCGATCGAAGTCCAGCTGAAACAATCGATCGTGCGCTGTCTTCCGGCCGTCCCCATTCGCGCTCTAAGCGTCGGGTTCTCGAGCAAGACATTGATTTTTTCGGCCAGATCCGCCGAAAATTTCTCTGGGTCCACAGGTTCAAAAGACCCTGCGGTCCCCTGCTCAATCGGGACCAGAAAACCGGTCTCGCCGTTCCGGACGACTTCCCGGATTCCTCCCACGGCCGTCGCAACTACCGGACATTCGCACGCCATCGCTTCCAGATTAATGATTCCAAACGGTTCATAAATGGAGGGGCAGCAGAAAACTGTCGCATGAGAATACAAAGCCACTTTCGTCGCCAAATCCACTTTTCTATCAATCCAAAAAATCCCGCCCCGCTCCCGCTTAATCCGGGCAATACGGGTTTTCATCTCCTGGGCAATTTCTTCGGTATCCGCCGCCGAAGCGTAAATAACGATCTGGACATCGGAGTCAAGATGCCGGATCGCATTCAAAAGATGAAAAATCCCTTTTTGTTTCGTAATCCGGCCGACAAAGAGGACATACGGTTTACGGGGATCAATTCCTATCGGAAGAAGTTTTTCGGGCGCGCGGGTCGGTTGGTATTCATTAAGATCGATTCCGTTGTGAATCGCGTGGACTTTTCTTTCATTCACGTTAAAAATCCGGACAACATCCCGCCGGGTTTCCTCGGAAACCGCGATCACCGCATCCGCCATCTCAATGGCTGTTTTCTCCACCCAGCAGCTGAAATCATATCCTCCACCGAGCTGTTCGAATTTCCAGGGACGAAGCGGTTCCAATGAATGAACGGTCAATACAAAAGGGATCGAATATGTCAGCTTCGCCAGAATTCCTCCAAAATGCGTATACCAAGTATGCGCATGGACGATACTCGAATCGATGTTCTCGGCGTTAAAATCCAGACAACATTGCAATGCGCTAAATACGCGATGGAGATGTTTGGGCGATGAGGCATCCTTGTGATTCGGCGTAAATCCCATAACGGAGAGCATCTTTTCGGACAGTCTTTGCTCCCCGAAACAGCGGACATTCACATTGCATAACTTGGAAAGCTCTCGACTCAGGTAGGAAACATGGACACCGGCACCGCCATAGGTATTGGGCGGATATTCATTCGTTAACAGCAGTACTTTCATAACTCTTTTGCCAGCAATGCTTTGCCCTTTCGTTTGGCATTATACTTCTCTCGACTATCAACTCAGGAATCTAAAATAAGACCGATAGGAACTGCTTTAAAAATGTATAATGTCAATAGCGGAAAAGGGAGTAATATAATACTCTCGCCCAATGATAAGTCAACAAAAAAATAAGAAAAAGTAAGGATGGGATGTCTTTTCAGGCAATCTTGAAAAGCCGGGCAAGGGTTCCCGAAGTTTCCGGAATTAGCGCAAGATTTTCAAGATGAGGATGTTTTTTCCTTCCCGACGCTGGTATTCAATATTCGAGGCTAGATTCCGGACAATGTGAATCCCGAGTCCTCCGATCGGCTTTTGCTCTAATGGCTTTTCAATCGGCGGTTCAGGGACCTGCAGGGGATTAAAAGGTTTTCCATCGTCCTGAATCCAGACCAGAAATTCTCTCTCGCATTTTTCAAGACGGATGAGAATTTCATGCTTCCCGCCATCCGGATACGCATATGAGATGATATTGACCGCCAATTCTTCAAGCGCCAAGTTGACATTATTGATCACTTCCGCTTCGAGGCCGTGCTTCACACCGAATTCCGTAAGTGCCGAGGCCAATACGGGAAGACTGCTTAGCGTGTTTTCCAATACCACAATCATTTCATTCGAAAGTTTTCCCGCTGACATGCTCCCGAAATATTTCAGCACCAGCAAAGTAACATCATCCGCTTGAGGCATTTTTCCGGAAAACGAACGAATCTCTCTTAGCGTGTTTTTGACCAATTCTTTGGGTGATTCCTCAAGATTCCCGGAAAGAAAATTTCTCAGTCTTTCCTCGGAATAGAGCTTGTCGCTTTCGTCGCAGGATTCCGTCACTCCATCCGTATACAGGTAAAGAACGTCCCCTTCCCCCATGAAGAAACTCTTCCGGACAAACATGCCGTTTTCCAAAATACCAAGAGCCGCTCCATGCTCTCCGTCCAGGAATTCGCAACCTTTTCCTTTCCGCAAATACAGGGGAGGATTGTGCCCGCCGTTTGAGTAGGAAACCTCGCCGGTTTGAACGTCCAAAATACCGCAGAAGACCGTTACAAACATGCAGGCTTCATTGTCTTTGAGAATTTCGGCATTAACTCTTCGCAAGATATCTTCGGAACTCGAAAATTCTTTCGCACTGGCCCTAATCAGCGTTTTTGTGATCGCCATAAATAGTGCGGCCGGAACGCCTTTCCCCGAAACGTCTCCGATGACAAAACAAAGACGGTTTTCATCGATAAAAAAGAAATCGTAAAAATCCCCTCCGACCTCCCGGGCCGGCTCTAAAACGGCATAGAGATCGAATTCCTTCCGTTCGGGAAAAGGAGGAAATTGCTTCGGGACAATTCCCATTTGAATATCATGGGCAATCTTGAGTTCGCTCTCCATGCGTTCCTTGGCCGCGGTCGTTTCGGTAAGTTCACGGATATATTTTTTCAGGGCTTCCTTCATATAGAGGAACGAGGCGGTTAGGCTGCCCACTTCATCCTTGGATTTTAAATCGGGAAGTTCAATCTCCCAATTCCCTTTCGCGATATCTTTCGTCGCGCGGGCCAGGATTCTCAACGGCCGCGTAATGGAATCGGAAATCAGGATAATGACGATAAAAAGAATGAAAAACCCGCCGCATGCCAGCACAATGTCAATTTGATTTAACCGAATGATATCGGCCATCAGCTCGTCCCGCGGGAAAACCACCGCCACCGACCACCCTGTTGATGGAATCGGCGCGTATGCCATCCAGCAATCCTTGCCGTTCACAAAACTCCTGAAAGGTACAAAGCCGAATCGCCCGCGCACCATATCCCGTCCGATTTCCCGGAGCTTCGCATCCTGCCGGCTTTCGGCCAAACTAAAAATAGTTTCATTCATAATTAGGGCCTTGCGGGGATGCGTCACAAACGTCCCGTTCTTTGAGATGAGAAACGCATAGCCGGTCTTGGCGATTTTGATGGCCGAAATCATTTTCTGAAGCCAAACCAGCGATACATCCGCCGTCACGACACCCATAAACCGCCGCTCATCTCCAAATCGCCGATAGAAAGGAACCGAACAGGTCGACATAATGATATTCCCGCCGCCTTCATCGTAATAAGGTTCCGTCCAGCAAAGCCGTTTGAGTTCCTTCGGAATCTGATACCAATCCAGGGAAAAATAACGGTAATCATCCCCTCCCAGCCAGGTCAGCCGGATATCCCGCCCGGAACGGTAAAAATAAGGGGCGAAATAAAGAGAATTTCCGTCAAAGGCATTCGGCTCAAAAGCAATCGTAGAGCCAAAAATCCCGTCATTATTCTCAACGGCGGAACGCAAAAGACGTTTCAGGGTCTCCTCATCATAAGGGATCTCTTCCAGAGCTTCGGCGAGAGTCTCCGGCACTTCCTTGATTGAGTGCATCACCGTTTCGATTTTTTGCGCGGTCTCCCGGGCGAGGTCCCGGGCGCTTGCCTCGACATTTCCCAAAATCATCTGGCGGGAAACGAAATAATTATAGCCAAGGATTGTCCCCAAAATAACACTGCTGCAGGTCAGAATAAAAAAAGCCAGCTTGAAGGCAAGACTCCTATTCCGCATGGGTTCCTTCTCCCCCTTTATGGAATTCGGCCAGCAGAGGGACCCCGTCAATCAAACCGCTTTCTTTCAGTACCCGGGCCGTATTCTCGTAATCTTCCGCCGCCAATGCCCCCATGGGGCGAGTCCGATCCTGCGGCAGGATCAAATCTTTCATGCGTTCCAGCATCCACCGCTGATGAGCATAATTGGCAGGGACATGAGCCTCTTTCATATATTGTAAAACCATACCGAGAATTTCCTCTTCATGCTCGAAGGCATATCGCCAGCCTTCCATCGAAGCTTTCACAAATGCCTCATACCGGGCAGGATCTTCCGAAAATTTCGCTTCCGTTGCATAAAGACCGTCCTCCGGGAAGTTCAATCCATAATCGGAAAAGAAAAACGTCGTCAATTCATCCGGATCATATCCCGCGTCTAAAATCGTGTGATATTCGTTAAACCACATCGCTGACGCGGCATCGACTCCGTCCCGAAGGAACAGGTTGACCGAATAGGACTGGGGAACGATCACAACCCGGATTCCGCTCTTTTTGAAAAATGCCTTCGGCTGGATCTGATAAATCGAATCCCAAAGCCCGATCTTCTTTCCTTCCATATCCCCCGGAGTTTCGATCCCGCTCGATTTTTTGGCAATCAGCATCAACGCCGATTTCTGCACAATCTGGGCGATATGAATCAGGCGGATCCCTTTCGCCCTCTTTTCGATCCCGGAAGCCAACCAAAGCATGGCAACATCCGCCTCTCCTTTTTCAAGAAAATCATAAGGCGAACGGCTCGGGCCGCCATGAAGAACCGTCACATCTAAACCGTATTTTTCGTAAAGCCCCTTCTCCTTCGCGGCATAGAAACCCCCAAATTGCGCCTGCGGAAGCCATTCCGTCATGAGTGTAATTTTCTTCAACGCTGCGCTTTCTCCGCGGGACGGTCGCCAAACCGTGGCAATCGCTAAAATAGCCAGAAGCCCGATAACCCGCAGGCCTGTCTGTCCGAAATCCGATCTTCGTCTTGTCATGACGGCCGGATCAGGGATTTGAAAAACGATCTTGCTTTTCGACCTCTTTTTTCTGAATCGCATCCAAATAACGATCGACCTCTTCAATACTCTCAAAAATCGGGGTTTCGGGGAGTGCATTGATAATCTCAAAGACCTTCTGCACTTGCGGCTGGAGATTGGTCATGATGAAAGTACCCTGGCGGGAAGAAAGAAATTTCCGGATCTTGAAGATCGCGCGGACACCGGCGCTGCTGAGATACGTCAATTTATCGAGATTCAAAATCAGGGTTTTGGTTGCCGGAACCAAAAGAGGGTTGAGCTTTTCTTCAAAAGAAACAACTGTATTCGCGTCCAATCGTCCCTCCGGGCAAATCACATAAACACCCCGTTCTCGATTTCCGATATCAATCGTTAACCCCATGTTCCCTCCTTTTATGGATAGCCGTTTTCGCCTGTGAAATGGGATTCCAACCGAAAAAACGGTTTTTCTATTGAATCTTAAGATCCTTGTCAAACCCCGCGATTTTAAAAACCCGCTTCACCTCCGGTGAAACGTGAATCACGGTGAACCGTCCTGAGCCAATCTCTTTGAACACGCGAAGGCAGAGGCGCAGAAACGCTGATGCGACATAATTAACTTTTTCAAGATCGAACACAATCTCTCCCGCGAATCCCTTGACCTTTTCTAAAATTTCATTCTCGAATGCAAGACAGTTCACGGTATCCAACCGCTGCTCGAACTTGCAGCATAGCTTCCCCCCTTCTTCCATATAGCCGACCATAAGCGTCTCCCGTCCTGTTTTTCTTAGAAATTACGGTTATACTCCCTCTCAATGGCTTCCGAGTCCAGGGATTCGTCAAAATAAAGTTCCTTGTTGAACCGTTCAAAACGTTGATTCACTCTCCTCCGGCTGATCCGCTGAATATTCAGAAGATGCCGCGCGGTAATATTATCGGTCGTAATGTTTTTCCCTCCCGTCCCGCATCCCAAAGTGAACGAGGGATAAAGTGAATTATACATCCCGCCGACGGCACCTTGAGAAGCGGGCATGTTGACCACCACCCGGCCCGCATTCATCACGCACGCAAATTCTTTAATCTTGGCCTCGTCGTTCGAGAAAAGACTCGCCGTGTGGCCGATTCCTCCATGAAAATTCAGGTCAATGCACAGATTAACGGCATGTTTAAAATCCTCCGCAACATAGAAAGCAAGAATCGGCGCGAGAATCTCGGAGGAAATCGGATAGTCCTTTCCGATCCCCTGCAGCGGCGCGATTAAAAGGCGAGTATCCGGAGGAACTTCGATCCCTGCCATTTGTGCGATTTCCAAAGCTGTTTTCCCGATCACCCCCACACTCATCACGCCTTTCCCGGAATCGTACGCAACATTTTCGATCCGTTTCATTTCCTCTCCCGAAAGAAAGTGAGCCCCTTTCCGTTTAAATTCATTCATAGTCTCCGCGGCAATCGAGCGTTCCACGACTACCGCCTGCTCGCTTGCGCAAATGGTTCCGTTATCAAACAGTTTTGAGATCAAGATCTGTTCAATGGCAAACGGGACATCCGCGCTTTGTTCGATAAAAACAGGAACATTGCCCGCACCGACTCCCAGTGCGGGCGTCCCGGAACTGTAAGCGGCATTGACGAGACTCCCCCCTCCGGTCGCAAGAATCAAGGCAAGCTTTTTATGCTGCATCAACACCTGCGTCTCGGTTCGGGAAGTATTCTCCAGCCATTGAATGCAATCCTCCGGAGCATCCTCCTTCAAAGCGGCCTCATAGCAAATACGGGCCGCCTCATTTGAGCACCGGATCGCGCTGGAATGAGGCCGGATGATAATCGGATTTCTTGTCTTTAAAGCGATCAGGATCTTGAATAAAACGGTAGAAGTGGGATTCGTAACGGGAATAACGGCAAAGATCGGTCCCAGGGGTTGGGCGATTTCAACAATCCCCTTTCTTTCGTCTTCGGAAATGATTCCCACCGTCTTAAGGTCTTTAATGTCATGATACACAAGCTGGGTGGCAACCACATTCTTGACGACTTTGTCCCGCCAATTCCCGATTCCCGTCTCCTCCACGGCAAGTTTCGCAAGACGGACCCGGCTATCAAACGCGGCCCGGTAAACAGCCTCCACGATCCGGTCCGTATGCTCCTGGCTCAACTGGCTGAACACTGCGGCGGCACAGGACGCTTTCTCCATAATCGAATCGACGTCAATGGGGATGGAAATTTTTTCATTCATAACGGGTCTCCTCGATTGTCCCTTCCGGAAAACCGGGTCCGCCTGATCCGATTTTCCGCCCGAATCTTTTCCAATATAAGGAATCGCGATCCTGACCGTTTATTTGTCAAACAAAATAGCCTGCCGAAAGTCTATATCAACTCCCACATTTCGGAAAGAATTTTCATCAGAGGAACCGGAATCCGTCCCGTTCCGGAACCGGGCGGTTCATCGTGACGATATTTTAATCTTAAATTCACGTCCCATTCATCTAAAGCTGTTAGGCTTGGTGATGGAAGCGAAAACAATAAAACGTTTCCATTTTTCCGAAAAGTCTTTAAAATTTCATCGTTGAAAGGAGACCCTTATGAAGCTTTTAACCGTATGCATATGTTTCCTGGTAATATTTTTTTCCTTCCCCGGTTCCGGTCTGACCGGAGAAGATGCTCCCCCTTCCGTCCCGCAGGAGCCGAAAATTATAGTCGCGGATTTCAACACGGGCGATAAACCGAACAATCTAGACGGAGATTTCGGCGCTTGGGATAAGGACCCCAATGACGACACGCAGGGATGCCGACTGTCCTTTGCCGAAGATGATGCCCTTGGAGATAAAACCGGCTATTCGATTCGCCTTGATTTTGACGTGGATTCTCCCAATCCCGCCTACAACGGGTTTTGGATGAAATTAAACGGGCTTAACGCGACTCCTTACAATACCCTAACGTTTTATATCAAAGGCGACGCCCAGCGAGGGTTTACCAAGCGCGTAAAGATCGAATTAAAAGACAAGGCCGGAATGAATTCGGGATATATCCTCACGGGAATCACGGGCCAATGGCAGAAGATTTCTCTTCCCCTTAAAAAATTTCCGCGAATCAAGGACTGGAGCAATCTGAACGAATTCATTCTCGTATTCGACGATATCAACGCGATCCCGAAAGAAGGAAGCATCCTTCTCGACGAAGTGGCCTTTGAGCGGCAGTAAAGTCTTTTCGCCGGAATCTTGGGCGGAAGAATTATTTACGGGTTTGATTTTTCGCGGACGCTAAGGTCGGTAGGCGCACGCCCCAAAGATCTTAAGAGCGAAATGGTTTCCTCGATCTGCTTCTCGATCAGATCATTTTCCCACGCCCGGTTCGGATAAATCGCGTACTGCCGGCGATATTCGACGGGAGTTATATTCATCATAACGGAATTGGCTCCCGCCAGCAGTCCCTTTCTTCTTGCTTCGGAGCTTAGAGTCTCAAAAGCCGTCGTGACCAAAATCTTAGCCTCCAACGGATCAATAAGCCGGCTTGCCGCAAGGACCTTCAGCACTTCCGTTTCGCCGACGGGAAGGACCTCGCCAAGAGGCGTCTCAGGATGAGGGAGAAACGGTCCGAAGCTGTACATTTCCGCGCGAAGGTCCCGTGTCAGGGAAATATCATCCGCTAGATCTTTTCGTGTCTGTCCCGGCAATCCAATCAGACCGCCGGTAATAATCATATACCCCATCTCATAGGCTTTCCGGAGATGCTCCAGGCGGGTTTCAAGTTTAGCCCCCGGATGAAAGCGGCCGTAAAGCTCGGGATTGGACGTCTCAAAGCGCATCAAAAGCCCCCTCGCCCCGGCCTGATATAACTTTTCAAGTCCTTGGATCCCAACCTCGCCAAAACTCACGAAAATCAACGCGGGAGTCTTCTCCTTAATCGTCCGGATGACCCCGGCCAATTCTTCCACACGATACCCGGCATCCTCTCCGCTTTGCAAAACGAGGGCCTTAAACCCGTACTTTCCGACGGCCTCGCATGCGGCCGAAACAATCTCCTCAGGACTCATCCGGTACCGGGAAAGGCCCCGATGATGCGACGAAATTCCGCAGTAAGCGCAACTTTCGGAACAGTAATTCGAAATCTCGAGAATTCCGTGAACACAGCAGGAATTCTTGAGATTCTTCTGCCGGAGAAAATTGGCGATTTTGAAAAACAAGGTCAGGGATCCCGTATCTTCATGATTCAACAACTCCAACACCTCGTCTTTCGACGGTTTCCGTCCATTTGCGGCCCGGTCAAGAATGCGTCCGACGCGGGGATCTATCCCCTTGGCCTCGAGATCAACACGGGAAAGTAAAACATCCACTTCCTGGAGTTCGAAGAACGTTTCCTTCCATACGGAGAGAATTGCCTCCGCCTCGGGCGCGGGGATCTTTTCGATCACATACCCGCCTTGGGCGTAGATATAATCGCCGGCGGAAAGTCCGTCGATTTCGTTGTAGGCTTTTTTCTCTTCACCGAAATAATCGACGAGAACCGTCTTGTCCCGAACCGACTTTACCCTTCCGGGAATCGCATAGCACATGTTTTGTTCCTATTCGCAATCAAAAGACAGCAGCCGAAGCTCCCGCGTGGGGCTTTTCTCGATACAAAGTTCCGCGTTTTCCAGCACCGTCCCTTTTCCGTGCTCTTTGAAATAATGCCGGAGAATTTCTTCATTGATCTCGGTGAATTCCCCCATCGCGAGGGAAACTTTCGTCACCCGTTCCGCTCGATTTTCCGCGGCCAGTCTTTTCAGATCCGAAACCAAATCCCCTAAAATATGCATCTCATGCATTGATCCGTCCTCCTCGGTTAACCGGAAAATTGCCGCAAAACCGCTTCCGCAATGGCATCCGCCGTCCACTTGACTTCCGCAGACAACCCTTCCCCGAATTCAACGCTTCGGGGCTGAATCCCGATAAAAATAACTTCCGCATGTGCCTCTCCGGCAATAATCCCCGTAATCACGTTGAGAGGAATGGAATGAGTGCTGTATGCCGTTTGCGGAATCGAATGTTCTGGAATGATCCTCGTCTCACCCGCCCGGCCCCCGAAATCCGCCGCGTCGAAAACCAAAACACGGGACGGTTTCATGGCAATCGCCTCTTCCATGATATTTTCCGGAGTGTCCCCGCCGTGCAAGATCCTGATTTGGGGAAGTTTTGAAAGTTTCTGTGAAAGATAGGGCCCGACCCCGTCGTCTTTCCGGAAAGAATTCCCTGCGGTGATGATCAGATCTTGATCCGGACGGAGCTTCAGGACTTCGAGAATTTCAGCGGTTAACGAATTTGACATTCAGAAAATGCGCCGAGCAGGAAATGCAGGGATCATACGCGCGAACCAGCATTTCAAGGCGGTGAGTGATTTCCTCGTCACTTCGGTCAAGGATTTCGGGAACCAATTTCCTCATATCGTGTTCGATATTATTGCAATTCTGACTGGTCGGGATAATGCAGTTTGCGTTCACGATCTTCCCGGTGGCATCGACCTCGTAATCGTGAAACAAAATTCCCCGGGGAACTTCCACGGCCCCCACGCCGCGCCCCGCTTTGACGGGAATCGTCCCTCTTTCGTTCAATCCCACGGTCACCAATTCGCCGTGATTCACGCCGTCCGTCTTAAATTCTTCTAAAATCCTGATCCCATCTTCCACGCAATGCACGCACTCCACCAACTGAGCCGCCGTATTGAGATAGGAATTGGTCGTAACGGGCTTAATGCCCAGCGCGTCCGCAAGGGCTTTCGCTCTGGGTAAAAGCTTCTTATAATTTAAATTAACGCGCGCAAGCGCCCCCACCATATAGGAAGAGCGATTCCATTTGGCGTGCTTAGCCGAAGAGTGCGGAACCACGAATTCATTGGTAACTTTCCGATATTCCTCCTTTTTCACCCGCATGCCGTCCGTCGAGCCGACATCTCCTTCCAGAAAAGGATATTCCTCCGTGTCATTCACGAGCCCGACATATTCGGTTTCGCGTTGAAATTCCGGAAATTTCAGAGTCGCGGCAAGATCAACGGTCGGCTTCATGTCCTCCTCGAACTTCCGCAGAAGCGCCAGCATATCATCGAGATCTTTCGGACGGGGTAGTTTCGTAAAGCCTCCGACAATGCATGAAATCGGATGGACATGCCGACCGACTAGAATGTCGCACATATCATTGCAGGTTTTTTTCATCCGCAACGCGCGGCGGACAACTTCATTGTGTGTATTGATAAGCGGCACAAAGCTCTTCACCCCCAAGAGATCGGGAGCCACGAGCAAATAGATGTGAAGGATATGGCTGTCTAGCGTTTCAAGATGCAGCAGGAACTTTCTCAATTTCCGGGTTTGTTCGGAAGGAGTGAATCCGATCGCGCTTTCGGCAGCCTGAATCGAGGCCAACGTATGCCCGCAGGAGCATATTCCGCAAATCCTCGAGGTAATATGCTGGGCTTCAAAAATCGAGCGCCCCCTCAGCATGCCCTCAAAAAACCGGGGCGCTTCCACGATATCCAGGCGGCATTCCTCGAGCTTTCCCTCTTTGACGTTGACCACGATATTCCCGTGGCCCTCAACGCGGGTCAGGTATTCGACGTTGACCTTAACATTTCTTCCCATCGGGATTCCTCTCCGTATCCTGCTCGCGCGCTTTATTGTACATATTCATTTTGTTCTCGACCCACTCCAAAGGAATCTGATACTTTTCCAAAATATCCTTCGCACCGTTTTCCGCCGGATTCGTGACCATGCCCCGGCAGCCGTAGCAGATATTGCCGTTATTCACGCACCAGGAATTGCATCCCGCCCGCGTGACCGGACCGAGGCAGGTAATGCCTTTATCGTACATGCATTCGTTTTCGTTGAGTTTGCATTCCGTGCAGACCGCGCTGTCCGGGACCCGGTAGGGAATGCCTGCCAGCGCGCATTTCAGGACTTTCACGAACTCCGGGAGATACACGGGACATCCGTGCACGAAATAATCCACCGGCACCACCTGATGCACGGCCCGCGTCGGGATCGTCTCAAAAAAACGGGCCTTGTCCTGATAAACGTAATTCCGGATATCGCTCAGATCAAAGTTATTCTTCATCCCGTTTACCCCGCCGATCGTCGCGCAGGAACCGTAGGCAATCAAAATTTTCGCCGTCTTCCGGATTTCCTTGATCCGCTCGACCGCGTGAGGCGTCGTGATACTTCCTTCGATGACAGCCACGTCGTAATCATTTGATTTCTCCGACATCACTTCGCGAAACTCCACCACATCGATCGCCCCCAAAACGTCCAGCAGAGACTCGCCCATGTTCGCCACCTGAAGCTGACAGCCCTCGCAGCATGCGAAGTCAAAAAAAGCAACCCGTACTTTTCCCATAATCAGAGTGCCTCGTAATTATTGCGTATTTCGTTGTACGTAAAAACCGGACCGTCCTGGCAGCAGTAATATTGCGCGATCTGGCAATGTCCGCACTTCCCCACTCCGCATTTCATGTGCCGCTCGAGCGACACCACGATTTGGCTGTCCGGAATCTCCCGTTTCAGCAGCTCTTGAATCACGAACTTATACATGATCGGAGGCCCGACAATCACGGCATAGGTTCTTTTGGGATCAATTTTGACCCCGGGGATCAGGCTCGTAATCAATCCGACTTTCCCCTTCCATCCGGGTCCCGCCTGGTCCACCGTGCTGTCGACAAAAATATCCGAACGCTGCTCCCATTGAGTCAGTTCATCCACAAACAAACGGGTCTCGGGAGTCTTGCATCCGAGCAAAATATTAATTTTCCCGAACCGGGAACGATTATCCAAGACAAAGGTAATCAGAGAATGAAGAGGAATATTTCCGCATCCGCCTCCGATGAATAAAAGATCAAAACCCTCGAGCATTTTTGTGGGAAACCCTCTCCCGAAAGGCCCTCGAATCCCGACCGTATCTCCCGCGCCGAGTTTGTGCATAGCGCCTGTCACCGATCCCGCGCGCCTCACAACCAATTCGAACGATCCCTTTTTGGTCGGTGAAGAGGAAACGGAAATCGGCGCCTCTCCGACACCCGGAAGCGAGACCATAACAAATTGCCCGGGATCGTGAGCCAGATCTTCCTGCCCCGGAAGCTCAATCGCGAAATACTTCTCGAGATTGGTCATCTCCTTTGTATTCAATATCTTTCCGGCCTTTACCACATACGGAGAGTCAAGGAGGGATTGGGTCATGACAAAGCCTCCGCCAAAGTGTCGATCGTTTCCTTCAGATTGATCTTGGCCATGCAGGTCCTGCTACAACGCCCGCAGCCGGTGCAGCTATAGCGTTGAAAACGGTCCACGGGATAGTTGAATTTGCGCATATACCGGTGTCTTTGGCGAGCGCCCCTTTTCCCACGGAAATTTTCTCCTCCGGCAACCTTGGCAAATTCTTCGTTCTGGCAGCTGTCCCACACCCGGGTCCTTGCCCCCGTCGTGAGGTTCAGGTCCATTTCATCCCGGATATCAAAACAGTAGCAAGTCGGGCACACATTGGTGCAGTTCCCGCAAGCGACACACCGGCGATCCAAATCATCCCAGACTTCGCTACGAAAAGAACGGGCAAAGATTCCTTTGAGGTTTTCATTCGCAGGTTTTACTTCTTGACGGAATATTTTTTCCTTCTTTGCGCGCAGGTTTTCGAATTCTTTCTTCTCCACCTCTCCCGCATCCTTAAAAAGTCCCGTCCCTTTGACAATCGCCTCCCCTTTCGGCGTCGCCACGTCCACAAAAAAACTCCCGGCCAATTCGGTGAAAAACAGATCATACCCTCCGGAAGGCAGATGCGTTTTCATCACGGCGCAGCTTGCGTACGAATCGCAGTAATCATTGCATTCCAAACCGATCACCGTGATTTTTTCCATGCGCGCGAGATAATTGACGTCCTTGGGATCCTCTCCCATGACCTGATTCAAAAATTGAATACCCGAAAGATCGCAAGTATGCACCCCGAAAATCACAAGCTTCTCAAATCCGTTCTCCTTTACAGGAGTCCAACGAAACGCCTTTCGGTCAAATTCCTGGATTTTTTCGCGCTGCGGCATGAAATATTTTTTGGGCGGTAAAATCGTGGGGATATATTTCAGTGAAAGGGTTTTTCCGTCCCGGACCTCTTCAAACGCGAAACTTTTCACTCCCTTTGCGATGGGAGCCACAACCGCCGCGCTCCGGGCAAGAGCTTCGATAAAGTGATTAAGTTCTGTTTTCTTTAAGATAACGGATTTAGTCATTCGAGTCATTAAATCGTGAAATTAGGTACGATTCAGATGTGAATTTTAGCATTTTCTTGCCAAGTAGCAAGAACAAAAATCGCTTTTCGAAAAAAATAATCGTTTTGGCTCTTTTCGCGAAAGCGCTATAATGCCGCCGCAAGAAACATCCAACCAAAGGAGGGTTATCCCCATGTCAAAGACTGTTTGTTTGCTCGTAGCAGGAATCTTCGCTGTTTCATTGGTATTCAGCCCTTCCATGACCTATGCCGCCGATGAAAAGAAACCCGCCGGCTGGCTGAAAGGCATGAAAGAAGGCTGGAAAGGCGCCGGGACTCCTCCGGGCATGACTCAGAAAGACATCGATAAAACAAAGAAAGACGCGGAAAAGCAAGCCGAAAAAACGAAGAAAGAAGCCGAAGAAAAAGCAAAGAAGATGGAAAACGAAGCGAAGAGAAAGGCCGATGAAGCCCGGAAACAAGCCGAAAAAACAAGGAAAGATGCGGAGAAAAAAGCCAATCAAGCGGGAAAAGAAACCGAAAAAAACACCGGAAAACTGAAAAATGCTTTGAAAAAGCTCGGCAAGTAAATTCGTCTGTTTGTGAAAAAATAAAAGGCAGGTATTCCTCTCGAATACCTGCCTTTTTTATCGCTCACAGGTCCGTCTTTTAAGATTTCCGGGAAGCAACCATGTACGGCAGGACATAACCGAAAAACCAGTAGAGAAAAAAAGGAAGCGCCATTCCGATCACGACCGCAGCCCAAATCAGAATTCTCTTCCCCGCTTTGGTTTTCCACATCAGGAAAAGAACAAACAGGGTCACTGCGATTCCGATTAAAAAACCCATCGACTATCCTCCCGAACCGGATCAGCCGGCCTTCCTTTTATTGTAACTCCCCTCACCCGATTTGCACGCCGTTTGTGCGATTCCCCGCCCGCCGCGTTTCAGGCTATGCCCCGGATCCGTCGCAACGGTGCGCCCGAGAGAGCGGATCATTCCATCCACGCAAACCGCGCAGTCAGCGGGACGGTCATTGATACAGATTTTATTCGGATAGATCTGATAATGCGCCCGGAACTCCTGCGGCGTGAAATTCGGCATGATGACATTCGCTCCGCATCGGAGGGCCATTTGACGCCCCTGCGGGTGAATGCTGCCGATCGCCGTCGTAGCCGGGAGATGCGCGTTGCGCGTCACAATGCGGGCCAGCGCAATCATTCGTAAAGTCATCTCCAAAGACCCGCCTGACGAGTTCTGAAGCGGCGTGTCGGGATGAGGAATGAAAGGGCCGATCCCGATCATGTCAAAATCAAATTCTTTCATTAACAAGATGTCGTCGGCCAGTGTCTCCGGCGTCTGTCCCGGAAGGCCGACCATGCATCCGGAGCCCACCTGATAATCCAGTTCCCGCAACCGGCGAAGGCAGTTTATCCGTTCATCGTACGACGAACCCGGTCTAAGGGCCCGGAATAAATCGCGATCGGAAGTCTCAAACTTCAACAAATACCGGTCGGCTCCCGCTTCCCGCATCGCACGATATTCCTCGCCCGTTCTTTCCCCGACACATAGAGTAATCGCGCAATTCGTCATTTTCTTAATATTTCGGATCAGGAAACAGATCCTGTCAGTCGCATCGTACCGGTCCTCACCCGATTGGAGCACCAAGGTTCGATAGCCGAGGGCCGCAGCCGCCTGCGCGGCAGCAAAAATCTGACTATCCTCCATCCGGTAGCGTGTTAGCCCAAAATTGCCCCGCCGAATCCCGCAATAATGGCAGTCCCGCTCGCAGCAATTCGAAAATTCGATAATCGCCCGCTTGTGGATCGCGTCCCCGCAGAATTCCTTTCTCACCGCATCCGCACGTTGGTACAAAGGAGACGGATCGTCGCAAATCAGCCAGGAAACGATTTCGTCACGCGTCATCGGATTCGTCCGGAAAGATTTTTCGGAACAATCGAAGCAATTCATCTTCTCCCAGAGAAAATTTCTCGCCGCAATACACCACCAGCCCGTAATGTTCGTTCAGCCTGATCCGCCGGGGGGGTTGGGAAGGAATCCGGTCCACAATCGATCCCGCGATATAGGCCCACCGGTTACCGGTGATCCGAGCAAGCTGAATACACACATCATGATTCCGTTCGAGCGCATACGCAGCCTTTTCGAAATTCACCCACGGCTCAGAAGTAAAGGTCCCGTTCTCCCCGTTTGATCCGTTCATAATACTCCATGAATTTGGGATAGATGGAGGGCATGCGGTTTTTGACTTCCAGAATCTCCTGCCCGAGAACTTTTTCGCCCGCACGGCGCGTTTCTTCGCTTGCGAAATCATCCAACCATTCGCGATAGGTCAAAACCGCGTTCAACTTGCAAAATTTCCCCTCCTGTCCGCTTCGTAACAGTTCCATGATGCATTCTCCGGTTCTTCCGCACCGGTACCCCGCCGTGCAAAACGACGTGATATAGCCCATTTCCGCAAGTTCGCGGACCACTTCATCGAGACTGCGCGTATCACCGAGAAAAAACTGCTGCCGGTCGCCCTCCTGATCTTCGCCTTCCGCGCTGTACGCCCCGATCCCGATTTTGGTCGAAGCGTCCGTCTGGGTAATCCCCAGTGAAATCGCCTCCCGTCGGATCCGGGCGTTTTCCCGGGCCGTGACAATCATGCCCGCATGAGGGACCGCGAGCCGGATGACGGTCATGATCTTTTTAAACGTCTCGTCGTCCACTTTATACGGCGAGCGGTCCGCATACGGAGTATTGAACGCGGGCTCCAGTCTCGGAAACGAAATGGTGTGGGGGCCGATGCCGAATTTTTCTTCCAACTCCCTCGAATGATAGACAAGTCCCATCACCTCAAAACGCCAGTCCGAAAGTCCGAACAGCGCGCCGATCCCCACGTCATCGATCCCGGCTTCCAGCGCGCGATGCATGCAGGTCACCCGCCACGCATAGTGCGCCTTCAAAGAGCCCTTGGGATGAAGGCGCGCGTAAGTCTCGTGGTGATACGTCTCCTGAAACACCTGATAGGTCCCGATCCCGACCTCATTCAGCCGGCGAAGCTCCTCAATCGACATCGGAGCCGCGTTGACATTGATTCTCCTGATATTTCCCTCTCCGACCCGGGCCTTCGTCTTGACATCATAAATCGTCTTGATCGTCGCGATCATGTAATCCACGTCCGTCTGAGGATGCTCCCCGAAAACCACAATCAACCGTTTATGACCGATCCGGCCGGCCAGGATTTCCGTCTCCCTCCGGATTTCCTCAAGATTCAGTACGCGACGCTTTGTGTCCTCGTTGTCTTTCCGGAACCCGCAATAAAGGCAGTTATTCACGCAAAGATTCCCGATATAAAGGGGGGCAAACGTTACGATGCGGTTATCATAAACTTTCTTCTTCACGGCCAGCGCCGTCTTTTTCATCTCATCCAGAAGCTCTTCATCCGTCACATGCAGCAAGGCCGCCGTTTCATCGGGCGTCAGGTTTTGAACGGCCAATGATTTCGCGAGAATCTCCCGGACCCTCGCTCGGTCCGGTTTTTGATTTTCGGCTAATTTTCGCCCGATTTCATCATCGGGAATAAAATCTTTTCCGCCGTCCAAATATTTTGAAATTTCCTCTTCCCGGATCCGCTCCCGGACCCACACCGTCTCATCTTTCAATTCAACAGCCATTCCGAATTTCCTCCTTTGCATTAGACTGAGCCTGCCGATACGCCTCCAGCGCCGCGGGAAAAGGCCCGAGTACCCGCTCCAAAACTCCCTGCAGAAAAGAAATGCATACGCCGTAATTCGTGACGGGAACTCTCTTTTCTCTCGTCTCCTGAATCCTGGCCAGCATCTCGCGCCGCGTCAGCATGCAGGCCCCGCAATGAATCACCAATTTGTATTCCGAAAGATCATCGGGGAAATCCCGGCCGGCACAGGTCCGGATATCCAAGTCCGCACCGGTATACTGACGAAGCCATCGGGGAATCTTGACGCGTCCGATGTCGTCCTGAACGGCATGGTGGCTGCAGGCCTCGGCAACCAGGATTTTATCCCCCGTCCTCAATCCGTCGATCGCCGTCACACCCCGAACCATTTCCTTAAGATCCCCCTTGTTTCTTGAAAACAGAATGGAAAACGTCGTGCATTTCACTTCGCGCGGCGTGTCGGCGGTCATTTTCAAAACAACCTGAGAATCGCACACCACGAGATCGGGCAGTTTCTTGAGATTCTCAAGCGCATGGCGGTATTCCCGCTCTTTCACCACCATCGCCGCCGCATCGTTGTCCAAGGCGTCCCGGAGGGTCTGGACCTGCGGAAGGATCAGCCGCCCCTTAGGGGCTTCCAGATCGATCGGAATGATTAAAATCGCAAGTCCTCCCGGCGGGAGCAAATCTCCGATCAGCGAACTGCGGTCCGGAGAATCATTCGGGCAGCTTTCGATTAAGATTTTCTTGAACACGCAAACCGTTTCGTCCCGTCTTTCCCAATTCAGGCTGGAGCACAAAAGGATTTTACCGGTCTTTAATTTCAAGCTTTCAAGAAACGCTTCGGACGGAAACCCGAGATCCGTTTTGTTCACAACGATCACAAGCGGCAGATCCCTCTTCCGGGCCTCGGCGGAGACTTCTTCTTCGTATCCCGTCCAAATTTCCGGTTCAACGATCAGAGCGATAACGTCCGCCCGGCTGAAAATATTTTTCGTTTTCCTCAGCCTCGCGCCGGCCAGCCCCGAATCGTCATTCACTCCCGCCGTATCGAGAAAAACGACCGGCCCCAGGGGCAAGAGCTCCATGACCTTTTCCACCACATCCGTCGTCGTCCCCGGCACCGGAGACGTGATCGAGACATCCTGTCCGGCGATCAAATTCAGAAAGCTGGATTTCCCGACATTGGTCCTGCCGAAAAGTCCGATCTGAAGCCTTAAAGATTTCGGCGTGTTATTCATCGCGATACCCCAGAGCGTTCAAATTCTGAGGAGAGAAAACCTTTTCCACCCGGGAACGCCCCATTTTCCCCTCGAGGAACTTCCTCAGATCTTTCCCGCCCGCCGCATCAAACTCCTTCAAAAGAGCTCCCGCTTCCTCGTATCCGAGTTCCGGGAGAAAAGCCGTCACCAAACTCCGGCTCCCGGAAGAAATCTCTTCGCACCGCTTGAAATCCGCGGTAATCCCCCGCACATGGCCTGAAAACACTTCATTGACCCGAATCAGAATTTCCAATGATTCCAGCAATGCGTGCGCGAGAAGCGGCATGAATTCGTTAATCTGGAAAGTCCCCCGGCCGGCCGCTTCCGTCACGAGAAAATCATTCGCCATGACTTTCAGACCCGCCTGAATCACCGCTTCCGGGATCACCGGGTTGATTTTCCCGGGCATGATGGAAGACCCGGCCTGCAGCTCCGGAAGCCGGATTTCCCCAAGAAGCGACGAAAGCCTCAGATCATTGGCAATTTTCACGAGATTGCAGGCGTGAGCCTTCAGGATGCCGGAAACTTCCACGAAGGGATCGGCATGAGCCGTATCGCCCGGGAGATTTTCCGCCCGCGAAAGTCCGAGTCCCGAAACGTCCCGTAATTTTTCCGCGACGAGAAAAATATAGCGCCGCGGAGCCCCCAGCCCGGTTCCGATCGCAGTCCCGCCGAGATTCACGACTCTCAGGCGCTCTTCGCATTTAAACGTCCGCCACCGATCCCGCCCGATCGCTTCGGCAAAACCGCCGAATTCGGCTCCCAAAGTCATCGGGACCGCTTCCACGAGCTCCGTCCTTCCGATTTTCACAATCCCGGTAAACTCTTTCTCTTTCTCCTGAAACGCCCCCTGCAATCCGGAGACCGCTTCGCTGAGCCGCCGTAACGCGAAAATTGCCGCAATTTTCAAAGCCGTCGGATAAACGTCATTCGTCGACTGGTGAAGATTCACCTCTTCGATCGGATGAACCGCCGCCGGATCGCCTTTTGCCCCGCCTAGAATTTCGGATGCCCGGTTCGCGATCACTTCATTGACGGCCATATGAGTCGAAGTCCCGGCCCCTCCCTGAAGGGCGTCGAGAGGAAACTGATCCGAGAACTTTCCGTCCATGACCTCTTCACAGGCCCTCAGAATCGCATCGAATTTCTCCCGGGACAAATAGTTCAACTCTCCGTTGACCAGACATGCCGCTTTCTTGACGGCCGCAATCGCACGGATCAGTTCAAAAGAGACTTTGCAGGAGCTCACTTTGAAGTTTTCCAAAGCGCGCTGGGTATGAATCCCCCAATAGGCGGACTCCGGAACTTCCTTGCTTCCCAACAAATCATGTTCCAGACGGTATTCCATACTTCAACCTTCTTTCCCGTTCGGGGGTTGTTTCGCAAGCGCTGACTTGACCGAAACCCCTTCCAAAGCGCCTAAACGGCCCGTCAATGCCCCCAGTTCGTCCGTCGTCGCATCCACAATCAGCGTGATCACACAGCATTTTTTCTCCCGATAAGGCACTCCCGTGCGCGCCACGATCGAATCCCCGTACTCGGAAAGGAGACGGTTCACCGAATCGGCGACCTTCTTCCGGTCTTCAATGATAATCCCGACAAACCCCATTCGTTTGTTCATCCATCCTCCATTCCCGGCAACGTCTCGTCTCAAGTCTCACGCTGAAAAACCGGTGCCCGAAATAAAAAGCCCAATCCCGCCAAGAGGCGAAACTGGGCTTTCAGCATTTGTCCGTTTTTTATCGCCCCCTCGGCTTCAGGATTTTTACTCCCTCACCCTCAGGATAAAAAATCAAAAACTCCGATTGATTATCGGTTACCGCTTCAAATTATCTTCCACCGTCTTCAGAAGAATTTCCGGCCTAACCGGTTTCTCCAGAACCGCGCGGACCGGCAACCAGACTTCATCCGGTTCATATTTGAACGCCACGTCCGTTTCCTTGCTGATCCCCGTCACGGTGACCACCGGGATCTCTTTGGTCGCGGGATCGGTGTGCAATCGTCTCGCAATGTCAAAGCCTTCGGTTCGATGCGTCATCATTACGTCCAATAAAATCAAATCCGGCTTTTCTTTTTCGGCCTTTGCGTATCCGGATTCACCGTCATCGGCAAAGATCACTTTGTAGCCCTTTGCTTCGAGCAGTGTCGAGACGGCTTCTCGAAAATCGGAATCATCATCCACGACCAGGATTTTTTTTGCCATTGCACACCTCCTTAGGAGGTATGATTCTATTCATTTCCCTTCCGCATTTCAACAAATGCTTGCAAAATCCGATAACGTTCACCGTTTATAGATCGGACGCGACTTGTACGCGGTATGCAGCAGATGATGAGACTTCTTCCCCAGCGGTTTCCCTAAAAATTCATTGTACAACTTCTGCACATAAGGATTTTCATGCGAACAGCGGAGAGCGCTTCCTTCGTCATCTCCGTAAATACCCCGGGCGCGCGCGGTCCTCAATTCGTCCGTAACGCCGTAAGGCTGTCCGCCCCCTCCGACGCATCCGCCGGGACATGCCATAACTTCGACGAAATGATACGGAACCGGTTCTTTTTTCCGTTTCGCTTCGCGGATCTTGTCCAGGACGAATTCGACATTCGCCAGTCCGTGGGCCACCGCAATGCGGACTTCCTGGCCGTCAACCGACACGGAAGTCTCCTTGACCCCCTTCAAGCCACGGACATTTTCAAACTCAACCTTCGGAAGTTTCTGCTCGGTAATCAGAAAATACGCCGTCCGGATCGCGGCTTCCATCACGCCGCCGGTCGCGCCAAAAATCACGCCGGCCCCGGTGTAATCTCCCAGCAAATGGTCGGGATTCTCTTCCGGCAGATGCGAAAAATCCAGCCCCGCCTGTTTAATCATCCGCGCGAGCTCACGGGTCGTGATCGCGATGTCCACGTCTTGGAAGCCGGACGCGAACATTTCGCCGGTCCGCGTGATCTCGTACTTCTTCGATGTGCAGGGCATAATCGACACCATCACCATTTTTGAGGGATCGATTTTCTTTTCCTTGGCAAAATAGGTTTTCGCCAAGGCTCCGACGATTTCATGAGGAGATTTGCACGACGAAAAATGATCGATCATGTCCGGATGGAATTTCTCCATAAAATCAACCCAAGACGGGCAGCAAGTCGTGATCAGAGGCAGCGTGCCTTTCTTATGCACAAAACGTTCCACAAATTCAGAAGCCTCCTCCATGATGGTCACGTCCGCACCGAAATTAGTGTCAAACACAGCCTCGAAACCGAGCCGGCGCAGCAGGGCGTAAAGTTTCCTCGTCAGGTTGGTTCCCAGAGGGAACCCGAACGCCTCCCCGATCGCTACGCGGACCGCAGGCGCAATCTGCACCACGCAATACTTCTCCGGGTCCTGAATCGCACGCCAGACTTTCGCAGTATCGTCCTTCTCAAAAATCGCCCCGGTCGGGCAATGCGCGGAACACTGACCGCATTGTACGCAGGGAGATTCGGCAAGTTTGATGTCCCCTGCCGGTGAAATTCTCGTATGAACCCCCCGCTCCAGAAACGACAGGGCCCAGACATTTTGAATGTCCTGGCAGACTTCCACGCAACGGCCGCATTTGATGCATTTCTGGGGCTCGAGCACAATCGTGCCCGTCGAATCGTCAGCGGGAATTTCTTTTACAAACTTTTCGAATGACTCTTCCCGGATTCCGAAATCCGCGACCAGTTTCTGCAGTTCGCAATTATTATTCCGTCCGCAGGTCAGACAGTCATTGGGATGGTTGGATAAAATCAGTTCCAGCACCGTCCGGCGGGTTTCCACGATCTCGGGATCGTGAGTCTGAACATCCATCCCCTCCTCCAGCGGAGTGGTGCAGGCGCGAAGCATGCGGTTCAATTTCTTTATCTTCACCACGCACAATCCGCAAGCCGCCGATGAAATCAGATCCGGATGCTTGCAAAGCGTCGGAATATTGATCTGCACCTGTTTCGCCGCTTCTAAAATCGTCGTGCCGGCCTTTACCTCGACCGGAATCCCGTTGATCACTCCTTTTACCATGAAAGCTTCTCCTTCCAAAGCCATCTAAAAGTCTCTAATGATTCGTTTTGAATTATCCCCTCAAAATCGCGTTCGGTTTGCAAGTCTCAAGGCAGAGGCCGCACCGGCTGCATTTGGCCTCGTCGATCACGTACCCTTTTTCACGGTTCCCCGAAATCGCATCCGACGGACAGTTCCGCACGCACAATCCGCACCGTTTGCACTTTTCCTGAATGATTGAATAGCGGAAAAGCCTTCCGCATTTTCGCGCGGGACAGCGTTTCTCCAATACATGCGTCCGGTATTCGTCTTCAAAATAATTCAGGGTCGAAAGCACCGGATTGGGGGCCGTCTGCCCCAGGCCGCAGAGCGAAGCCTTCTGCATCGCGAAGGAAATCCGCCGCAAAGCCGCGAGATGCGCCTCCTCCCCCTTCCCGTCCGATATCTTCTCGAGAAGGTTCAGAAGCTGAGTTCCTCCGATCCGGCAGGGAGCGCATTTCCCGCAGGATTCGTCCACGCAAAAGCGGAGATAAAATTTCGCGATATCGACCATGCAATCGGATTCGTCCATCACAATCATTCCGCCGGAACCCATGATGGAACCGATCTTCTGAAGATTCTCATACCCGACCGGCGTATTGAAAAAGTCCTCCGGGATCACGCCGCCCGAAGGGCCTCCCGTCTGAACCGCTTTGACCTTCTTTCCGCTCCCCGCTCCCCCCCCGATATCAAAGACAATTTCCCGGATGGAAGTCCCCATCGGGACCTCGACCAGACCCGAATTTTTCACTTTTCCGGTCACGGCAAACACTTTCGTTCCCTTGGAGGTTTCGGTCCCAATCCCGGCAAACCATTTTCCGCTTTTCAAGATAATCGGCGAAATATTTGCAAGGGTCTCGACATTGTTAATGACCGTCGGTTTGCCCCAAAGTCCCTGCGTGGACGGATAAGGCGGCCTTGGCCGCGGATATCCGCGTTTGCCTTCGATGGATGCGATCAAAGCGGTTTCTTCCCCGCAAACAAAAGCCCCCGCTCCGAGACGGACCTCGGCATCAAACCGGAACGTGGATCCCAAAATATTTTCCCCCAAAAGACCGCAGGCATAGGCCTGATCAATGGCCTTCTGAATTCTTTCGATCGCAAGCGGATATTCGGCACGGATGTAGAAATACCCCTTCGAAGCTCCGGTCACAAAACCGGCTATCGTCAGACCTTCGATCACCGAATAAGGGTCGCCTTCCAGCACGCTCCGGTCCATATAAGCGCCGGGATCCCCCTCGTCTCCGTTGCAGATCACATATTTCTGACTTTCTTTCACATTGCGGGCCAGGTTCCATTTCAACCAGGTGGGATAACCCGCTCCGCCCCGGCCCCGGAGGCCACTCGTTTTGAGCTCCGCCAAAACTTTTTCGGGATCGTTTTGTTCCAGAACTTTTGCCAGGGCCTGATACCCGTCCTGAGCGATATAATCCTCGATACTTTCCGGATCGACGACCCCGCAGTTTCTCAACACAATCCGGCATTGTCTGGCCGCATGATGGCACATCAAATCATTGAGGCGTTTCCCGCCGCAAATCGTCTCACTCACAATCCGGGGGATATCTTTTTCCTCCACCTGCCCGTAAAGCAGATCATCCGGCAAAATCCGCATCACAATCCCCTGGTTATAAACCCCCATGTCCGCCGCGCGAATCAGCTGGACTTTTTCATCCATCTGCTTCTCCCTCAACTGATTCCGGAGCACATTGCAAAAATCGCGGGCCTTATCGGCCGAACTGGAATTTGTGTCCCGTATAAAAATCCTTTTAATCATGACAACCCCGCTTCCGCACCGGCCTCGTGCACTTTCAAATCATAAATATGGTCGTCCATCAGCATCTTCCCTCGCACGTGTTTCTCGATGATTTTATCGGCCGTCTCCGGGGTGACCTTCCCGTAAAAAACCCTCGGCATCCCTTCCACATTCACTTCGACCAGAGGTTCCGCATAGCACATTCCGGCGCATCCGCATTTTTTGACTTCAATATCGAGATGGTGTTCTTTGACTTCCCGGCACAATGTCGCAAAAACCTCCTGCGCACCTGCCGCAACCCCGCAGGTGCTGTACCCCACTTTGATCCAATCTTTCTTCTTCCCTCTGCATTCCGCCTTAATCCGGTTCAAATCTTCTTTCTTCAATCGATTCATGGTTTTTCCTTATGCCCTCCGTTCCCGCCGTTCTCTTCTGCCGCATATTTAGAAATAATTTCCCCGATCTCATTTTTCTTAACACCCTGGTAGATTTTTCCATCCACCGTAAGCACGGGAGCAAGCCCGCAGCATCCCAGGCACCTTACCACTTCAACCCGGAACATCCCGTCCTTGGTCGTCTGCCCTTCGGTAATTCCCAAGACCCGCTCCAGTTCATTCAAGAGAGTCGGAGCCCCTTTCAGATAACAGGCCGTCCCCATGCACACCGAAATGGTGCATTTTCCGGGCGGTTCTAGCTTAAAGTAATTATAGAAGGTGATCACCTCGTAAATGCGGGCCAAAGGGATATCCAAGTGCTTGGAAATTTCCAGGGAAACCTCGCGGGGGACATAACCGTATTTACTCTGGATCCGGTGAAGGATCATGATCAAATTCCCTTCTTTATTTTTCCAGTCACCGGCTATCTCACTGACATCCTTTTCCAATTGCGCTGCGTCCATCTGTATAGCTCCTTCAGTCAGGTTAAATTAAAATTTCGATCCGCTTCAGAAATATTCACTCGTTTCCGGGTCTGCGGTCCAAAGCGTTGACCATATAAATCACCGTCTCGAGCTCAACGCCCACATTCACGTTGTTGATAATAAAGTCTTCCGGAACATTCAACCGGATCGGCGCAAAATTCAAAGCGCCGCGGATGCCGGCTGAGATCATCACATTCAAGACCTCCTGCGCAACAATATCCGGCACCGCAATAATCCCGACCCGAATATCGTTTTGCCTCACAAAATCCGCCAGTTCCGATAAAGGCAGTACGGGAATTTCATCGGCTCGATCCACTTTGGCGGAATCCGTATCAAACGCAGCCGCAATCTCAAGTCCTTCCTTCACAAACGCCTTGTATTTCATCAATGCCGTTCCGATATTGCCGGCACCGATCACAATAACGCGCTGAGGCTTATTCTTTCCGAGGATTTCATCCAGTTTTTGAATTAAATCCTCAACCAAATAACCGCCCTTTTTATTGCCCGACAATCCGAAGATTGAGAAATCTTTCCTAACCTGAGAGGATGTGACGCCGATTCCGTCCGCCAAATTATCCGAAAAGATTTTTATGCAGCCCATCTGCTTGAAGCGGCTAAGGGCTTTCCGATACATATAAAGCCTCGAAACGCATAATTTGTTACTAACCTTCATTTTATGTTCCTCTGTTCACATTAAACGATTATATTGTGCCATTAAAATAGGTGGAAATCAAGTTTTTCGTTATCAAATAGCCAAAATCGACTTATTTTGTATATAGCTGACTTTCAAAACGATTTAACTCATTCATCAAAATATCTCCCAGAAAAGCCTGATCTCCCCCTGGAAATTCGATTCGATACTTCTCCCCGCTAATCCAAGAGTTGCTTCCTACTGAATCAATGAACTCATGGGCCGTCCGAATTTTCCATTTCTGCATCAAATATTTCTTTTCAAGATGCCGGGCGGCTTTCTTGCTATCGTAGGGAATACCGTTCCGGATCAATGTAAATCCCGAGTTTCTTAACGCGTGGAGGAGATACCGGATTTTCAATTCTTCCAGTTGAGTAGAATCTCCGTGTTCACGATACTGTTGACGGGCCTGCTCAAAAAAAGGATTGCGGTTCAAGTCTCCCCTAAAAAGGAAGCTATCCCCCAACGATTCGGAATCTTTCTCGCCAAAAGCCACTTCTCCCGATCCGGCAATAAGAGCTAAAAGCAAAAGCGCGCAACCCAATAGATTAACGGGTTTCCGAATCTTCATAGTCACGCTCGTTGGGTTTAGAAAAGCCCAGTTCCGGAAACCGGATAAAAATACTTTCATGAAAAAAATAATCCAGATGTCCGTTCGAACGGGGAGAAAATCCCATCACGTCTTTCCAGACTGTTTCATTCTCCATGCAAAAATACACGAACACATTCCGCCATTTCTCGCGGATCCACGAGTAAATATTTCGGTACATTTCCGTTCGCAGGGGGCGAAAATAGCGCTGTTTCCCGTCCAGCCCCGGAACGAGTTCCCCCGAAGCAATTGCCGTTCGGGGAAATCGGCGGTGAAGCGATTTCTTGAGCGCCGGAGGAAAACGGAAACTTCCCAGGCTGATCCACATCACTTCTTCTTCGGGAACTGCTTCCTGCAACCGGCGGATCAATCCGCGGTATTGGCTCTCCCAATTCCGCGCGTGAAGGATCGGATCCAA